>ENA-OQNA01000002-OQNA01000002.1-human-gut-metagenome-genome-assembly--contig:-NODE-2-length-126199-cov-6.073466_pt1 | contig 126199 bp, 140 predicted proteins | sample MGYA00242625_ERZ504872 | MGnify/ENA primary metagenome ERZ504872 (study PRJEB26092, sample SAMD00036425) | human gut metagenome | host: Homo sapiens | study: EMG produced TPA metagenomics assembly of...
AGTCCGCCTGTTCGCCAGAGGCTCTCCCTTTGGGAGAGCTGCTGAGCAGAGCGAAGCTGAGAGGGCGATTCTTCTTTAAATCTCCGCACCGGCCACGATCTCGGTGATCTCCTGCGTGATGGCAGCCTGCCGGGCACGGTTGTAATACAGGTTGAGATGGTCGATCATCTCACCGGCGTTCTTGGTGGCGGCATCCATGGCGGTGCGGCGGGCGGCCAGCTCACTGGCCACGCTCTCACACACAGCGCCATACACGATACCGGCCACATACTCCGGGATGATCGCACGGAACACTTCCTCGCTGCTGGGCTTGTACAAAATCTGGCTGCGGCGGGCCTCGGCCTTCTGCTGCTCGGTGGGCTCGATGCTCAGGGGCAGCACCTCCATGGTGGAAGCCGTCTGGGTCATCATGGAGTCGAACCGGGTGTAGCAGATCTTCACCGCGTCGTACGCGCCTTTGCAGTAGCCCTCGGTGATCCGGCGGGCCAGCTGGAAGCATTCGCCCACCGTGATGTCCGCCGCCAGCAGCACCTCCTGGGTGAACAGGGGCACCTCGTGGTGGACGAAGTATTCCGCCGAGCGCTTGCCGATGGGCAGCACCACCACGTCCCCTGCTTCCTGCTGTGCCTGCCTGAGCACGTTGGAGTTGTACCCGCCGGCTAGGCCGCGGTCGCCTGCAATGACGATGAGCAGGGTCTTTTTGATCTCTGCACGGCGCAGGTACGGGTTGCGGGCGCGGGGGTCTGCCGCTGCGATCTCGGTCAGGGTCTTATGCAGCGTTTCAAAGTAGGGTCGGCTGTGCTCGACCCGCTCCTTGGCACGGCGCATTTTGGAGGAAGCCACCAGCTCCATGGCCTTGGTGATCTGCATGGTGCTCTCTACGCTTTTGATGCGCAGCTTGATGTCCTTCATGGAACCAGCCATGCGTTACGCCTCCTTCCCTTTAATGCGCCTTGACAAAGCTGTCGGTATAGGCCGTGAGCACGCTCTTGAGCTGCTCTTCGGTGTCCTTGTCCAGATTGCCGGTGGTGCGGATGGTCTCCATGACGGCGGCACCGGCTGCATCGTTGTCCAGATACTCGTACAGGCTCTTCTCGTACTCCGACACATCCGGCACCTTGACCTTCACGAGGTAGTCGTGGATGGTCGCATACAGGATGGCCACCTGCTTTTCCACCGGCACAGGGGCCGAGCGGTTCTGCTTGAGCACCTCCACAATGCGTTCGCCCTGGGCCAGACGGGCCTTGGTGTCGGCGTCCAGATCGGAACCGAACTGGGCGAAGGACTGCAGCTCACGGTACTGGGAGTAGATCAGCTTCAGGGTACCGGCCACCTTCTTCATGGCCTTGATCTGGGCGTTGCCGCCGACACGGGACACCGAGATGCCGGGGTTGACGGCCGGCATGATGCCGGAATGGAACAGTTCCGTTTCCAGGAAGATCTGGCCGTCGGTGATGGAGATGACGTTGGTGGGGATGTAGGCGGAAACGTCGCCCGCCTGCGTCTCGATGATGGGCAGTGCCGTCAGGCTGCCGCCGCCCAGCTCATTGGAGAGCTTGGCTGCGCGTTCCAGCAGACGGGAATGCAGGTAAAAGACATCGCCGGGGTAAGCCTCACGTCCCGGAGGACGGCGGATCAGCAGCGACAGGGCACGGTAAGCCACGGCGTGCTTGGACAGGTCATCGTAGATGATCAGGACGTGCTTGCCCTGATGCATGAAGTACTCGCCCATGGCACAGCCGGAGTAGGGTGCGATATACTGCAGGGGCGACAGCTCGGACGCTGTAGCGGACACCACGATGGTGTAGCTCATGGCACCGGCCTCCGTGAGGCTCTGCACCAGGTTTGCCACGGTGGAACGCTTCTGGCCGATGGCAACGTAAATGCAGAGCACGCCCTTGCCCTTCTGGTTGATGATGGTATCGGACGCGATGGTGGTCTTGCCGGTCTGGCGGTCGCCGATGATCAGCTCACGCTGGCCGCGGCCGATGGGGATCATGGAGTCGATGGCCTTGATGCCGGTCTGCAGCGGCTCCTTGACCGGCTGACGGTCGATGATGCCGGGAGCGCGGCTCTCAATGGCGCGGTACTCGGTGGTCTCGATGGGGCCTGCGCCGTCGATGGGCTGGCCCAGTGCGTTGACCACGCGGCCGATCAGGGCATCGCCCACCGGCACGGACACCACCTTGCCGGTGCGCTTGACAGTGCTGCCTTCCTTGATGCCGACGTCGGAGCCCAGCAGAACGATGGAGACGGTGTTCTCCTCCAGATTCTGTGCCATTCCGTATTCGCCGTTGTCAAACTGCAGCAGCTCACCTGCCATGCACTTTTCCAGACCACTGGCCCGGGCGATGCCGTCGCCCACCATAATGACCGTGCCGGTCTCGCTCTGCTCGATGGCATTTTCATAATGCTTGATCTGGGCACGGATGATCTTGGAGATCTCTTCAGGTTTCAGTTGCATCTTTGTTTGTTCACCACTCAATTCATAAATTTCATTTCGGGTGGAAATTCGTCCTGTGTCACAGGGTCACTGCGGCAATGTTCCGGCGCAGCGCCGCCAGACGGTTCTGCACGGTGCCGTCCAGCTCGGTGCCGTCGATGTCCAGACGGATGCCGCCCAGCACCGCCGGGTCGACCTTTGTCTGCAGGTCGATGGTCTTGCCGGTGAGGGCTTCCAGCTTCTGGTGCAGGGCAGCCGTCTGCTCTTTGGTCAGGGCAATGGCCGAGGTGGCCGTTGCCTCCAGAATGCCGTGTGCCTCATTGTAGCGGATGCGGTAAGCCCGCGTGCAGCCGCCAAGCTCCCGCAGGGTGCCTTTCTCGCACAGGATCTTTAAAAAGTTGAGCACATAGAGATGGACCTGCCCCCGCAGGGCTTCGTCCAGCAGACCGCAGCGCTCCTTTTTGGGGATGCTGGGGATGCTGAGCAGATGCAGGTAGTCCGGGTTTGCCTTGAAAAGTGCGTTCACTTCCTCCAGCTCCCCCAGGATGCGGGTCTCAAGCCCTTCCTCCGCTGCCAGATCGTACAGGCTTCCGCCGTACATCCTTGCGATCTCGGTCATGATGCTTCACCCACATTTTTGATAAATTCGTCGATCAGGTCCCTGTGGTCCTCTTCGCGGATCTCGCGCTCCACCACTTTGGAGGCGATCTCCATGGCAATGCCGCCGATCTCGTCCTTGACCTCGTTCACGGCCTTCTTGCGCTCCTGCGCAATGTCGGCCTCGGCCTTCTGCTTGAGGGCAGCAGCCTGGGCACGGGCCTCGCCCACGATCTCTTCGCCGCGGGCAGCGGCGGTCTTTTGGGCACTTGCCACGATCTGGTTGGCCTCGGTGCGGGCGTTCTGCAGGTTCTGCTCATACTCCGCCTTCATGGCCTCAGCTTCCTCCCGCAGCTTCTTGGCGTCTGCGATCTCGCTGTCTGCCTTGGCCTTGCGGTCGGCAATGACTTTCTTGACCGGATTCAGCAGGAACTTTTTAAAGATCAGCATCTGGATCATCAGGTTGCAGATCTGGGCCAGAAAGGTCCAGCCATCCAGGGTGATCAGTGCCTGGTACACTTGTTCCATAAGCGTCTCCTTTCGTTCGGTTTTCAGAGTAAAACGCTTATGCCAGGTACTTCATGAACATACCGGGTGCCAGGAAGATCAGCAGCAGGCCGGTGACAAAGCCGTAAATACCGGTGGTCTCGGAAAGGGCAACGCCCAGGATCAGGGTGCTGGTCACGTCGCTCTTGCATTCGGGCTGACGGCCGACAGCCTCACAGGCAGCAGCAGCAGCGTTGCCTTCGCCAATGCCGGGGCCGATGCCGGCGATCAGAGCACAGCCTGCGCCGATGCCGCAGCCTGCCAGAGCGATACCACGAGCCAGGTACTGGAAGTCAGTCATAAGATTTGTCCTCCTAAAAGAAAGATGTTGTGTTGTGGAGATGCCGGGAGCGTTACTCTTCGCCGGCAGCACGTTTGATGAAGATTGCGGTCAGGGTACAGAAAATGAACGCCTGGATGCAGCCGCCGAACCAGTCGAAATACAGGCCGGTAAAGGCCGGAATGCCGATCTGGAACAGCTGGATCTGGCCCAGCACCCCGGGCAGCCAGCCAAAGAGCACATGGCTCAGGCTTGCCAGGGCCCAGTACAGCAGTGTGGAGATGACCGTACCGGACAGGATGTTGCCAAAGTGACGGAACGCCATGCTGACAGGGGTGGACACCTCCGACAGCACATTGATGGGTGCCATGATGAAGATGGGGTCCAGCAGACCCTTGAGGTAGCTGAGGATGCCGTTCGTTTTGATCTTGTAATACATGATCAGAACAAACACCACGATGGCCCAGGCCGCCTCGGTGTTCAGGTCCGCCGTGGGGCTCCACAGGCCCACCACGCTGATCAGGTTGCACCCGATGCTCAATGCGAAGATCGAGCCGATGAGCGGGATATACTGGTCAAAGTGGAAGCCCATGTTGTCGTGCACGAACTGGTCCAGCCGCGTGACGATGAACTCCGCGGCCGCCTGCCGTTTGGACACGTTTTCCAGCTTGAGGCCATGCCCCAGCCAGATGGCCAGACCCGAAAGCAGCGCCATCACGATCCAGGTACTCACAAGGGTCTGGGTGATCTTGAAGTCGCCCAGCAGCGGGATGTTGGTATGGATGGTGTACAGGATCTTTGCGCCGTTCAGTTCCATTTGTTAGGTTTCACCCCCTTCGTCACGGGTTCCATCCGCCTGCGCCGGGGCAGGGGCGGGGTCGTCCTCCACAGAGACGTCCACCGGCTCCTGCGGGGCCGCAAGCGGCTTGTACTTGCCGGTTATTTGCAGATAGTAAATGGTAACACGCGGAAAAAACAGCGGAAGCACACCGGCAAACGGCTGGAAGCAGGGGGCCGCAATGGCCACCACCACCCACACCGCCTGCAGCAGCATGCGGCTGTTGTAGGATAGCTGTAAGGTCGCTTTGCGCTTTTTCTCGTCCGGCTCGTCAATGATCTTCTGCACCACAAAGCAGATGCCGGCAAAGTTGCCGATGGCCACGGCCGCGCCTACAAGGCTGGCCAGCACCACCGTGTAGTCAAACCTGACCCACCCCACCAGATGCAGTGCTGCGAACAGCACCCACATGGCTGCGGTGCAGATGGCTGTGCCTCCGGCGATACGCAGCAGCTGCTTTCTGGATTCCGGCTCCAGTTTCATAAAAAAGCCCTCCATTACTGGTGGGAGTTGAAGCCCACCCGGTGATTTTTTTCCTTTTTGGAGCGGTCCAGGCGCTCTTTGCAGAACACCCAGAAATTTTGCGCTCCCGCCGCCAGCCCCAGCAGCACCGCCGGCAGGAACAGCCATTCCGGCCAGTTCCAGCGTTCCACGGCCCACCAGCACCCCGCCAGGCACAGCACCAGCGGCAGAAGCATGTTCAGGCCCAGCTGGGTCAGCCAGACCAGATCCTCCAATGCCTTGTACCAGCCTTTCAATGCGGTTTTCCCTCCCAGTGCGGCCTGCGATGCAGCATCCAGTATCTGGATATTCTGCCAGCATCCGGCGGCAGCAAAAATTCTTATGTGCCTAGTATAATTCAATCCGGCTGTTTTTTCAATTGATTTTCCACTGATTTTTGGCAAATCTTCATAGTTCCGCCACAGTCTCTTCACAGTTGTCCGCCTGTGGTGGAGTTTGTGCGCCTGCGGCCCCATCAATACCAAAACTTTGTCCAAAAGTTTGTGCAGGATGCAAAAAAGCCGCCCGGCTCATGAAAGAACCGGGCAGCTTTCAGCTTATTTTATGCGGGCAGCAGGCTCAGTCAGCCTTGCGCTGGATCCAGATCTGGGTGCCATAGAAGGGGTTGGCGGTACCCAGGCACAGGCCCTGGTCGGTGGTGGCAAACACACGCAGACCATGGTTGTAGGGGTCCCCAAAGCCATCAATGGTAATGGTCTCAAAGTTGACGCCATCCTCGGTAACGTACAGGTCAAAGCCACGCTTTGCCGTCCGCAGATAGTTCAGCAGCTTGATCGCACTGGCCATGTTCCGCACCGTGATGTTCTTAAAGACAAAGTTGTAAGAGAACTTGATGGTCTGGGCCAGGGCATCGGGGTTGCCGGTGCCGTTGGGGTCCACCGTCTGCAGGGCCTTCATCAGGGCCTTCAGGTAGCTCCACTGGTCCTTCCACTCGGAGGGGGTGCGCTTCAGCAGGTTGCCGTTGACGAACTGGCCAAAGCACTCCAGCAGACTGCTGGCATCGTGGGTGCCCACATACAGCTTGCCGTCGTAGACCTCCATGCGCCAGATGTACTGGTTCTCGTTGCGGCCAAAGCCGGACTTCAGGCCGGAGAGGCTGCCGTTGGGGAACATCTTGGTGGAGTTGCCCACCACCAGCTCCATGTTCTCGTTCTTGTCCATGCGGTACAGGTTCACGGACTGGTCCAGGTTGGCGTTGAGGAACCGGCAATCCAGGCCGCCGCCAAACTGGCCGTCGGCGTTTTTACCGGTCTTGGAGAACAGGACCCGCTCCAAAGCGATCTCTTCGTCGTTGTACTCGCCGATGTACAGGTAATCGTTAAACACCATCAGGTTGGCTGCGCCGGAACGGGTGCGCTCCGGGTCGATGCCAAAGGTGTACCGGGCACCGTCCTTTTTCTGGTCACCAGCCACAGGGGTCCAGGTAAAGGTGCCGTCGGCATTCCGGTCGCCACGCACCAGTGCAAAGGACTGCATGGTGTTTTGTTGGGCATATTGTCCAGGGTGCCGGTGCAGATGGAAACATACAGGCTGTTGTTGTACTCCACCATATCCCAGATGCTGCCGCCGTAGATGCTGTCGGCATAGCGGTAAGCCGGGTAGTTGAACAGGCTCTCGGAATCTGCGATCTGGGTAAAGCCCTTCTCCGGATCGGAGGAGATCAGCAGGGTGGCACTGCTCTTGCCGGTGGTGGCGTCCATGGTCACGTTGCTGATGACCAGCTGGTCCTGATAGACGCACATGCCACGGATGCCGGTGCTGATGCCCTCCTTGTAGGCTGCAGCGTAATCCTGCACACTGTTCAGGCCTGCATACACGACCTTGCATTCGTCCGTCTCCGGGTCCACCTGCCACACGCTGGGCAAAAAGCCAATGCCGCCGCCGCCCACGCTGCCGCAGAAGTACAGCTTGCCGTGGTACTCGATGGCATTGCGGAACAGGGGGGTGTGACCGTTGAGGGTGCCGGACATCAGCACCTTGGTCTCGCCGGTCTTGGTGTTGATCTTGACCAGCACGCCCTTGGGTTTGCCGCCGTCGGCTTCTTCCAGGAAGAAGGTGCCGTTGTAGAGGGCGTCGAAGGTAGCCTTCAGGACCCTGTCATCGAACTCGTCCCCCAGGCTGCTCTTCATCAGAGAGAGGGTGTTGCCGATGGCTGCGTAGCAGGTGCCCACATAGATCCAATCGCCGTAGCCCACAGCAGCCCATGCGTAGTTCTGGCCCCGGTCGCCGGCATTGTAGCCCTCAGCCTCCGGGTCGGTCACCACGTCCACTGCCCCATCGCCCAGATAGTCCACAACGCCGTCTGCCGTCTTGACGTCCTTTTCCGGGTGAGAGAGCTTTTCAAACGTATAGCCGTTTTTGTTGTAGTAGAAGGTGTTGCTGTCCTCCAGGGACTCAACCGAGGTCAGATCTTCCCAGGTATTGACCTCTGCAGCAGCCTCTGCACCTTCTGCAGAAGCCAGAAGCTGCACCGGCAGAGCGGACAGCATAGCCGCTGCCAGCACACCGCTGATCACACGTTTCCAGTTCATAATATTCTCCTCTTTATGGCACTGCAATTTCCCACACCTATTATGAAGAAATTGTTAAAAGCCGCTTCAGTATAGCACACAATTTCCCAGAGTGCAAGGACGCTTTTCAACAAAAGACCGTTTCTTTCGGAAAAGATCGGGTAAAAACTCGCAAAAAAGCCGCCCAGCTCCTGCGAACCGGGCGGCTGTTGGCTGCTGTGGAAAATGATTTACCAGAGGTTTGCGGTCTCGTTGTAGAGGCCCTCGTAGCTCTTGGCGGAGACGTCCCAGCTGAAGTCGCACTCCATGCAGTGACGCACCAGGTTGTGCCAGTTTTTCTTGTCGTTGTAGGCATCCTGTGCGTGGCAGCAGGCCTCGTACAGCTCGTGGGCGCTGTAACCGGCAAAGGTAAAGCCATTGCCGTCGCCCATGGTGCTGTCGTGGATGGAGTCGCGCAGACCGCCAGTCTCACGCACGATGGGAGGCGTGCCGTAACGGCAGGCCACCATCTGGGCCAGGCCGCAGGGCTCGCTCTTGGACGGCATAATAAAGGCGTCTGCACCGGCGTAGATCTCCTGGGACAGGGCCGGCTCGAAGCCGATGTAGGTGCCCACACGGCCCGGGTGACGGGCGCACAGTTCGGAGAAGAAGTTCTCGTACTGGCTCTCGCCGCTGCCCAGGATCACCAGCTCGATGCCGCGGTCCACCAGACCGTCGGCGACGCTCTGCACCAGGTCAAAGCCCTTCATGCCGACCATGCGGCTGACCATGCCAAAGACGGGGCTGCCGTCCTTGTTCAGGCCGAACCTGTCCTGCAGGGCCTCCTTGCACTTTGCCTTGCCCTCTTCAAAGTTGTCGATGCTGTAATTGAAGGGGATGTGCTTGTCGGTGGCGGGGTCGTTGGCATCCATGTCGATGCCGTTCAGAATGCCGCACAGCTTATACTGCTTTTCCCGCAGCAGGGCATCCAGACCGTAGCTGAACCAGGGGTCCAGGATCTCCTGTGCGTAGGTGGGGCTGACCGTGGTGATCTTGTCGGCCGTCTCAAAAGCACCCTTCATGAAGTTGGCGCAGCCATCGTACTCCACGATGTGCTGGTCCCGGCGGCCGATGCCGCAGGTATCTTCCAGAATGTCGGTGCCGTACTTGCCCTGGTAGGCAATGTTGTGGATGGTGAACACCGTCTTGATGCGGTTGAACTTATCCAGATGGCGGTAGTACAGGTTCAGGTACACGGGCACCAGAGCGGTCTGCCAGTCGTTGCAGTTGATGATGTCCGGGGTGAAGTCGATGTAGAACAAAGTCTCCAGCACGGCACGGGAGAAGAAGGCGAAGCGCTCGCCGTCATCGTAAAAGCCGTAGAGACCGCGGCGCTTGAAGTAATACTCGTTGTCGAGGAAGTAGTAGGTCACGCCGTCCACTTCGGCCTTGAACAGGCCGCAGTACTGGCTGCGCCAGCCCACAGGCACCGAGTAGTTGGTAACGTACTCCAGCTTATCCCGGAACTTCAAATCACCGTACAGCGGCATGATGACGCGAGCGTCCACGCCGTCCTTCACCAGGGCTTTGGGCAGGGCACCAGCCACGTCTGCCAGACCACCGGATTTTGCAAAGGGGTTTGCTTCCGAAGCAGCATACAGGATTCTCATAGGTTCGCTCCTTCCATATTGGGGTCATGATCCGCTCTCCCCTCCCACCGCCAGGCAGCGGAACGGATACACATACAAAAGAGCAGGCGGGGGCACACAAGTGCCCCCGCCCCTCTCAAGAGGGGCTACCGGGGAGGAAGCCGCCCCTATGGATATTGCAAGGATCAGACGGTGTGCTTCTTCTGCACATACACCGGGAAGCTCTCGGTGCCGGACAGCTTCTTGCCGGCCGTGATCTTCACGTTCTTGTCGGTGACCACGCAATCCAGCTCCACGTTGGGCTCCACCACGGTATCCTGCATGAGCACGCAGTTCTTGACCACAGCACCCTTCTTGATCTTGACGCCGCGGAACAGCACACAGTTCTCCACGGTGCCCTCAATGAGGCAGCCGTCGGCCAGGATGGAGTTTTCCACCTTGGAGCCGGTGACATAACGGGTGGGGTTGTCGTCACGGATCTTCGTGTAGACCGGGCTGCTCTTCGGGAACAGGGCATCCAGGTTCTTCTCGTCGATGAGCTTCAGGTTCTCGTCAAAGTAGCTCTTCATGTCGCAGACATGAGCCACATAGCCGGTGTACTCCAGCGCATGGATGTTCAGGATGTTGACATTGTGTGCCAGGATATCGCGCTCGAAGTAGATCAGGCCGCGGGAAGTTGCGTCCTTGACCAGCTTGATCAGGGTCTCGCGCTCCAGCACATAGATGTTCAGGTCCAGGTTCTGCACGCCGGGGCGGTAGTCATTGAACAGCAGCTCGGTCACATGGCCGTCGGCATCGACGGTCAGGGTATAGTTGTCGTTCTTGCGGCCCTCGGGGATCTCGGTCTTCTGGTAAGCGACGGTCACATCGGCACCGCTTGCCTGATGGGCAGCCAGCAGAGCGTTGAAGTCGTAGTTGATGGCGATGTTGGCATCGCTCATGACCACATACTTCTCCTTCTGATTCTCCAGGAAGTTCAGGATGGAGCCCAGAGCCTCCACACGGCCGGAGTAAATGCGCACGCCCTTTTCTGCAAAGGGAGGCACGATGTTCAGGCCGCCGTGACGGCGGGCCATATCCCATTCACGGCCGGTGCCCAGATGATCCATCAGGGAGTGGTAGTTCTTACGCACCACGATGGACACGTTGGAGATGCCGCAGTTGGCCATGCTGGACAGCACAAAGTCCACCATGCGGTAACGGCCTGCAAAGGGGATCGAAGCCATTGCACGCTCGGTCACCAGCTCCGGAACGGTATTGTCATAGCTGTTGGGGAAAATGATGCCCAACGCATTGGTGTTCTGTCTCAGCATACTTCCACGCCCTCCTTGACGGATTCAAACACTTTTGCGCCCTCCTTGACGGTGGCGCCTGCACCGACCGTCAGACCGGTGCCCACATGTGCGATGGGGCCGTCGCCGCCGACCTTTGCACCGGCACCGACCACAACGTCCTCTGCCAGGATGCAGCGCTTGACCACGGCACCTGCCTTGACGACCACGCCGTCCATCAGGACAGCGTCCTCAACGGTAGCGCCCTCTTCCACCACGACGCCTGCGCTCAGCACAGAGTGCTTGACGGTGCCGTAGATCTTGCAGCCCTCGGTGACCAGAGAGTCCTGCACGACGGCGCGGGGGCCGATCTTCTGAGCCGGCAGCACGGGGTTGCGGCTGTAGATCTTCCAGGTCTTGTCGAAGATGTCGATGCCGGAGTTCTCGGGATCCAGCACTTCCATGTTGGCTTCCCACAGGCTGTCGATGGTGCCCACGTCACGCCAGTAACCGGCAAAGCGGTAAGCGTACATCTTGCGGCCGTCCCGCAGCAGGGCGGGGATGATGTTCATGCCGAAGTCGTTCTTGGAGTTGGGGTCTGCCTCATCCTCTTCCAGATACTTCTTCAGGACATCCCAGTTGAAGATGTAAATGCCCATGGAAGCCAGGTTGGACTTGGGTACCGGGGGCTTCTCCTGGAACTCGGTGATGCGGTCGTTCTCGTCGGCCACCATCAAGCCGAAGCGGGAAGCTTCCTTCCAGTCCACTTCCATGACGGCCACAGAGAACTCGGCGCCCTTCTCCTTGTGGAAGCGCAGGAAGTCTGCGTAGTCCTGCTTGCAGATCTGGTCACCGGACAGGATGATCACATACTCGGGATCATAGCTGTCGATGAAGCCGATGTTCTGATAGATCGCGTTTGCCGTGCCCTTGTACCAGTCGGTGCCCTTAGCCTGCTCGTAAGGGGGCAGGGTGTGCACGCCGCCGTGCAGACGGTCCAGATCCCAGGGCTGGCCGTTGCCGATGTACTCGTTCAGCTTCTGGGGCTGGTACTGAGTCGCAATGCCAACGGTATCAATGTTGGAGTTCACGCAGTTGGACAGCGGGAAGTCCACGATGCGGTACTTACCGCCGAAGGACACTGCAGGTTTTGCCGTTTTCTGTGTCAGCGCGTACAAGCGCGAGCCACGTCCGCCGGCAAGGATCATTGCCACAATTTCTTTTGCCATAGCTTTATTCTCCCCTTTAACATTAACATTTCCGTTGTTCGGAAATGAGCGTCAACAAATGATCGTGTAGAACGGATGGGTTACTCTTTGGCTGCCTTGGGTTTGCGGCCGCGCTTTTTGGGCGCTTCCTCTGCTGCCGGTTCCGGCTCAGCCTTTGCCTTCCGGGTGGGTTTCTTCACCGGCTTTTCTGCCGGAGCTTCGGCGGCCTTGGGCTTACGGCCGGGCTTTTTTGCATCCTTTTCCGTGGGGGCCTCCGGGGCAGCCTTGGGTTTGCGGCCAGGCTTTTTCACGGCCTTTTCTGCCGGGGCTGCCTTGGTGGTCTTTTTGGCGGCGGTCTTTTTGCCGGGCTTTTTCGCCTTGTCCGCTGCAGTTTTGGCGGTGCGCTTTGTAGGCACCTCAAAGTACAGGGTGCTCATGGGGGGCAGGGTGATGGTGATGCTCTGCTCAAAACCGTGCATGGGCTTTTTGTGGGTCCGCACGGGCTTGTTGTGGACAGCACCGGAGCCGCCAAAGGCAGCGTCATCGCTGTTCAGCACCTCTTTGTAGGTGCCGGCCACCGGTGCGCCCAGGGTGTAGCCCTCGCGCAGAACGGGGTTGAAGTTGCACACCACCAAAATCTGCTTGCCGGCAGTGTCCTTGCGCAGGAAGGCGATAACGCTCTGCTGGGAGTCGTCCGGCACGATCCACTGGAAGCCCTCCCAGCTGTAGTCCACCTGCCAGAAAGCGGGGTGGTCCTTGTAGAAAGCGTTGAGGGTCTTGGCATAGTTCTTCAGCTCGGTGTGCTTGTCGTAGCCCAGCAGCATCCAATCCAGCTGCTTGGCCTCGTTCCACTCGGCAAACTGGCCGAACTCCTGACCCATGAACAGCAGCTTCTTGCCCGGGTGCGCCATCATGTAGCCAAAGAAGGTGCGCAGGTTGGCAAACTTTGCCTCATACTCGCCGGGCATCTTGTTGATCAGGCTGCCCTTGCCGTGCACCACTTCGTCGTGGCTGATGGGCAGCACAAAGTTCTCGCTGAACGCATAGAAGAAGCTGAAGGTAACCTTGTTGTGGTTGCCTGCGCGGAAGAGCGGATCGGTCTTCATGTAGCTGAGCATGTCGTTCATCCAGCCCATGTTCCACTTGAAGTTGAAGCCCAGGCCGCCGTCCGAAGCGGGCTTTGTGACCATAGGCCATGCGGTGGACTCCTCCGCGATCATGTACTTGTGGGGGTGACGGCCCAGCACGGTGTTGTTGAGCTTGCGCAGGAAGGCCACGGCCTCCAGGTTCTCCTTGCCGCCGTCCTTGTTGGGCTCCCACTCGCCGTCCCTGCGGTTGTAATCCAGATACAGCATGGAAGCCACAGCGTCCACCCGCAGGCCGTCGATGTGGTACTGCTCCAGCCAGTACAGGGCGCTGGAGATCAGGAAACTCTGCACCTCGTTGCGGCCGAAGTCGAACACCATGGTGCCCCACTCCTTGTGCTCACCGCGCTTGGGATTGGGGTCCTCATAACAGGGCTCCCCGTCAAAGTTGTACAGGCCGAACTGGTCCTTGGGGAAGTGGGCAGGCACCCAGTCCATGATCACGCCGATGCCGGCTGCGTGCAGCTTATCCACAAAGGTCATGAAGTCCTTGGGGGTGCCGTAGCGGCTGGTGGGGGCAAAATAGCCGGTGACCTGATAACCCCAGCTGCCGTCGAAGGGATATTCCATCACGGGCAGCAGCTCCACATGGGTATAACCCATCTCGGTGATGTAGGGGATCAGCTGGTCGGCCAGCTCTGCGTAGTTGTAGGGCTTGTTGCCCTCCTTCATCTTCCAGCTGCCGACGTGCATCTCGTAGATGTTCATGGGGCCGTTGATCACATCGGCCTTCTTCTGGGCGGCCTGCCAGGCCTCATCGTGCCAGGCAAAGCCGGAGATATCATAGACCTTGCTGCCGTTGGACGGCCGGGTCTCGGCGTGGAACGCATAGGGGTCAGCCTTGTAGACAAGGTCGCCTGCACGCGTAGTCACGCAGTATTTGTAAACGTCGAATTCCTTCATGCCAGGAATAAACAATTCCCACACAGAATCCCCATCCACCTTGTGCATGGGGTGGCTGCCGGGCTTCCAGCTGTTGAAGTCGCCTACCACGCTGATGGCCACAGCGTGCGGTGCCCATACGCGGAACACGACGCCGGGCTCGCCTGCGCGTGTTTCCAGATGTGCGCCGAAGTAACGATAGGCCTCGCAGTTGTTGCCCTGCTTGAACAGATACACCGGCAGATCCGATGCATTGCCCTGAATCTTTTCTTCGGTCGGTTTCATAGACTGCTCCTCCCCGTACAGATCCGCATACGCGCACCTGTAGCTTTTTACTCTTTTATATTAAAGAATTCCGACCGGTTTTTCAAGGCCTTTTCTGGAAAAATACCCATAATCTTTTCTTCAATATTTCTCCCTTATATACACACCCGCCAATTTTTTGCAAAATTTATCGTGAATCTTACCAATGCAATGAAAAAAGCGGAGCCTCTGCACCTCTCTCTTTTGGGAGAAACGTACAAACGCTCCGCTCTGCGGGGTCCTTTTCTGTTATGGGGGTCATGCGGCGGACCGGTCAGCCCACCACATACACATTCACCTGAATGGCACCGTTGATCACGCTCTCGGCGTAGGTCTCATAGAACAGGTCCACCAGGATCTGGCCCTTCTGCACCGCGATGCCGGTGTCGGTGGCCACCGCGTAGCCGTACACGAACTTTCCGTCCGTAGAAGTGATGTACAGCTTGGTGCCGTAGGGGATCACATCCGGGTCCACGGCCACGGTGCCGTAGCCAAGGCCCAGGCCGGAAGAGCCCTTGCCGGTTTTAGAATAATAACCGGTGGCCTTGCCGGTGAGCACCTTGCTGTAGGAAGCAGGGGCATTGGTGGTGCCGTCCGGGCCGGTCAGGGGCGAGACGGGTGCGCCCGCGCCGTAGGTCTTGATGACATGGTTCGTGGGCTGCACGGTGGTGGTGGAATCCACCACGATGCTGTTCTCCAGCTCACCGTCCACATAGCGGTCGCGGGTGGTCACAGTCTGCTGGCCCTCGGCACCATGCTGCACGGTGGTGGTGCGCCCGGTGTTGCGGAAGTACAGGCTGGTATAGACATACTCGGTATCATAGGGGATGGCCTGCGTTTCCACGCGGTCCTGATAGTCCACGCGGTGCACCACGATCCGGGTGCCTGCGGTCACCAGGCGGTCCAGGGCAGGCTCGGTGTAGTCATCGCCCTCCAGGGTGATGCCGGCGCGCTGCAAGGCATCGGCCACAGTGCCGTACACCATCTTCACCGGGTAGGTCTGGCCGTCGGCCTGGATGTTCACCGAGAATGCGCGCTCAATGTTCAGGGTGGCAAGGTTGCCGCTGAACGCCGTGTAATAGACCTGGTCGCCCTCTTCGGACTGGATGCCGGAGAGGCTCATGACCTTAGCGGGGTCGGTGGCAGAGGTGAGGATCACCTGCTTGGCCCCATTGGAGTCGGTGACGTAGGTCAGCCGCAGATTCGCAGCGGTCACACCAAGGGTAGCCACAAGGCACACGACCATGACACAAAACGCCAGCACGCGGGAAGAGACTGCAGATCTGCAGCCCGAGGATGCTTTTTTCAAGTTTACGGAAGCGATACGAGACAACTCCTCTCTTCTTGTTTTTGGTGCGGCCGCGGATGCTGCATTGCGCCCCGGTCGCCGGGACTGCGGAGCACCAGGGGCTCCACAATCAAATACGATGCTTTTCCGGCTGTGGAAGCCAAGCATCGTATTGCGTCGGAATCCGTTCCAACGGGACATTGCTCCGTCCCCCGGCACAGGCCCCCATTGCCTGCACCGTACCGTCCGCTCAGACGGCATTTCACTTCATCCAGATAAAATTTAAACGCTGCAACGTCCGTTGCTCCGTTGCGCGGTATTATCTTACCAGACCGGAGCCGATTTGTCAAATCGGGCGCCTCCACTTTGTTAGATGCTTGACATTCTTTTTTGTGCAATTTTAACAGTGTTTCCTGCAAAATATTGTTTTTTAAGTTATTTCCTCCGGATTTTTCGCTCTTTTTCGTCTACGTTCTGTTCATGAATTTTTAACATTTGCATCCGTCCCGGACGCCCCGGAACGACCCGTTTCTGGCCCTCCCGCACGGAAACAAGCGGCCAAATACCGCAGTTTTCTGCACAAAACCAGGCCCGCCGCCGGGCATTTTCCGCACCCGGAATTGCCCCCGAATTACCCCCAAAAACACCCCTCCGGCAAAATGCCGAAGCCCAGAAATCTGCGGAGAAAAAGAACACACTTCTGCTGCCGCGCGCCCCGGCGTACAATCAAATAAAAAACCGGAAAGGAAGGTCAAAACCATGAAGATCCAAATCATTCAACGAGCCTGCGGCGGCACCGAATTCCTGCCGCAGCCCAGCCGCCTGCACCTGGGCGCACAGAATGCGGAAGGCGTGGACCGGCTGCAGTTCCAGCTGCCCGAAAGCTGGGCCGACTGCGCCATTGCCCTGTACCTGCGCCGCAGCGACGGCGCCCAGCTGGCCCCGGTGCCGCTGGACGGCGATGCCTGCGTGACGGTGGACCGCCGCCTCACCGGCTGCACCGGTGGGCAGTGGATGCTGGCCGCCGTGAGCGGCTCCGGCTACACCGCCTACACCCGCCCCGGCCGGTACGACACCTATGCCACCCTGCCCACCGACGGCGGCTCCGAGGATCTGCCGCCCACCCTGTACGAGCAGTTCGTGGCCCGCGTGCTGGAAAGTGCCAGCACAGCCGCCACGGCGGCCCAGAGCGCCTCGGCCAGCGCCGAACGCTGCACTTCCAGCGCCGCACAGGCACAGACTGCTGCCCGGCAGGCCAGCACCAGCAGCACCGCGGCGGCCGGGTGTGCATCCCGAGCCGAGGCTGCTGCCGCCCGCGCCGAAGAGCTGGCCCCGGCAGACGGTCAGGTACTGAGCGTGAACGGCAAAAGCGGTGTAGTGGTCCTGCGTGCGCAGGACGTGGGTGCCCTGCCCCGGCCTGCGCAGCCGGCAGCCGGCTCCCTGCTGCGGGTTCTGAGCGTGAACCCCGACACCGGTGCCCTGCTCACCGACACTACGCCCCCGCCCGACCTGACGCCCTATGTGCGCAGCAGCACCCTGCCGGACGCAAAGACCCCCGGCCCGGTGCGCATCGACCCGCAATACGGCGTGGCTGTGCGGGAGGACGCCACCCTGACCCTTGTGCCTGCCTCCGCCGAGCAGCTGGACAGCATGACCGACGGCTTTGCGCCGCTCACCCCGGCCCTGCTGCCCTACGGTGTGAAAAAAGCACTCACCACCGCCAGCACTGCCGCCGGATGGACCGGTGCGGAAAAGACGGCCGCCCTGCGCACGCTGGGTGCCGACCTGACCGCCTACTATACCCGGCTGGAGGCCGACGCCAAATTCGGCACGCCTTACAGCCTGCCGCCCGCTACGGCGGACCAGCTGGGCGGCGTGAAAGTGGGCGAAGCGCTGGACATCGCCCCGGACGGCACCCTCAGCGCCAAAACGCTCAATGACAAGATCGCTGCCGCCGTGGCGGTAAAGTCGGAGCCCCGGCTGGTGTGGAACTACCACACAAAAAGCCCCACCAAGTGGAAGACCTATGATGTCTCCATCCCCGGCGGGGTGGACTATGTCCACATCAAGACAAAATGCGACACTTATACCGGGACCGAATTTGACTTGGTACGGGGCAGCAACACCAGCCATGTCTTTGATACTACGCCGGCGGAGGTTGTATGCACCATGACCTTCCAGGCAGACGGTACGCTGCATGTGCAAGGCCCTTACAGCAACATGAGCTACAGCTATGCCATCGAGATCTGGCTCTCCGGCTACCACTACCCCACCCTTGCCGACCTGCTGACGCAGGTGACCGCCGTGGAGAGCAGTGTCACCGATCTTCAGGTGGCCCTGTGCGAGCTGTACGAAGAAAAGGAGGAAAATTGATGGCGAAAATTTATGCAGCCCTGATCCGCAAGGGCATCAAGACGCTGGACGAGGTGCCCGCCCGTCTGCGCAGCACCGTGGAAGCCCTGCTGGCGGAGGTGGAAGCCGATGCTTGAAGCCTGGTCCCGCACGCGGGACGGCACCCGGAAGCTGAGCGCAAACTTCACCGTGGCTGAGTTTGCCTGCAAAGATGGCTCGGATCCCGTGTTCGTGGACAGCAGCCTTGCCGCCCTGCTGCAGAAGATCCGCGACCACTTCGGCCGCCCCGTAGTCATCACCAGCGGCTACCGCACCGCCGCTCACAACAGATCCGTGGGCGGGGCCGCCTACAGCCAGCATCTGTATGGGCGCGCTGCCGACATCCGGGTGCAGGGCATCCCGGTGGAGCAGCTGGCCGCCTATGCAGAGACCTGCCTGCCCGGCACCGGCGGCATCGGCCGGTACCCGCCCCGGGCCGGACGGGCTGTGGGCTGGGTCCATGTGGACACCCGCCCCGCCAAAAGCCGCTGGACAGGTTAAGAAGGAGGTGAACCCAATGGAAAGCATCCTGTCCGCCCTGATCGCCGGTGCCGTGACCCTGATCGGGGTGCTGATTGCCAACAGCCGCAGTCAGGCCGTGACCGACACCAAGCTGGAAGAGCTGACCCGCGAGGTGCGCGAGCACAACAATTTCGCCCGCCGCGTGCCCATTCTGGAAGAGCAGATGAAGGTGGCCAACCACCGCATCGCCGACCTTGAGAACCATGAACAAATGAAAGAGAGGAACTGATTTATGGAACTGAGCAACAAGATCTCCGCCGCTACCCTGGCCCGCACCGCTGTGCTCCTGCTGGCCCTGACCAATCAGGTGCTGAGCGCAATGGGCAAGCCCGTGCTGCCCATCGAGAGCACCACCGTGGAGCAGCTGGTCACCGCCGGCATCACCACCGTGGCCGCATTGATCAACTGGTGGAAGAACAACAGCTTCACCGCTGCCGCCGTGGCCGCCGACAGCTACATGGCCCGGCTGAAGCAGAAGCAGTGATCGCCGACTGCCCTATATAAGGTAAGAGGGCAAGGCCCCCGGAGACGCAGGTTTCCGGGGGCCTTTTTCGTCTGCAGCAGAGCGGCAGGAGAAATTCCAGCCGGTTCTTTGCCAGAAATTCCGTCCCTCAAAAAGTGGGTTTCCGCAACAATCCGCACACTCTGCACCAGTACCGCAACCGCATCATTTCACATCCGCAACAGTTTCTCTTTTTTCTGCAACAAATTCTTGTGATTTGTGCAAAATATCCAATTCAGACTTTGGAATATTTTCACAAATCATGCGTTTCTACACATTTTTTCTTGACAACCTGCACCAGATTTCCCACGCTCATGTACTCCTTGCGGAAGGAGTAATCCTGATAAAACGGCTTGTTGCGGCCATGCTGACCGGCCGCACGGCGCACCGCACACAGCAAAAGCCGCCCCGCAGGCCGGAACTTCCGGTGCCTGCGGGGCGGCTTTTCGCATTTATGAAACGGAGGAAAACGCTCAGAGGTCTGCGCCGTTGGAGCGGATGACCTTCTGATACCAGTAGAAGGAATCTTTCTTTCTGCGGGCCAGCGTACCGGTACCGTCGTCCTGCTTGTCCACATAGACGAAGCCGTACCGCTTGCTCATCTCGCCGGTGGAGGCAGACACCAGGTCGATGCCGCTCCAGGCGATGTACCCCATCAGGTCCACGCCGTCGGACACAGCCTGCTTGACCGCCTCGATGTGACGGCGCAGGTAGTCGATGCGGTAATCATCGTGGACACTGCCGTCAGGCTCCACCGTGTCGTGGGCACCCAGACCGTTTTCCACCAGGAACAGCGGTTTCTGGTAGCGGTCATACAGCTGGTTCATGGTGATGCGCAGGCCCAGCGGGTCGATGGCCCAGCCCCACTGGCTGGTCTGCAGATAGGGGTTCTTCACCGAGCGCACCACGTTGCCGTCGTTCACGGCCTTGCCCTCCAGGCTGGCCGCCACGCAGCGGCTGGCATAGTAGCTGAAGGAGATGAAGTCCACGGTGTTCTCCCGCAGCAGGGCGTCATCGCCGGGCTCGGTGTGCAGCTGCACCTGCTTTTCCGCAAACAGCTTGCGGGCGTAGCCGGGGTAGCGGCCCCGCACCTGCACGTCGATAAAGAGCAGGTTTTCCTGCTCCTTCTGCACCGACTCCCAGACGTCCTCCGGGTTGCAGGAGTAGGGGTAGAAGCTGCCGCCGGCCAGCATGCAGCCCACCTGATTGGCGGGGTCGTACTGGTGGGCCAGGCGGGTGGCCGTGGCGCTGGCCAGCAGCACATGGTGGGCCGCCTGATAGATCACCTGACTGCGGTTCTCGCCCTCCTGGAAGGCGATGCCTGCCCCGGAGAAGGGGCTGTGCAGCAGGATGTTGATCTCGTTGAAGGTAAGCCAGTAGTGCACAAGGCCGGAGTATTCTTTGAAGCAGGTCTCGGCGTAGCGGGCAAAGCATTCCAGCGTTTTGCGGCTGCGCCAGGAGCCGTACTGCTCCACCAGACCCATGGGGATATCAAAGTGGCACAGGGTGACCAGCGGCTCAATGCCGTACTTCCGGCACTCCTGGAACACATTGCGGTAAAAGGCCACGCCCTCCGGGTTGGGGGTCCGTTCATCGCCGTGGGGGTACAGGCGGGACCAGGAGATGGAGGTGCGGAACACCTTCAGTCCCAGCTCTGCCATCAGGGCGATGTCCTCTTTGTAATGGTGGTAGAAGTCCACGCCGGTGTGGCTGGGGTAATACTCCCCTGCCTGCAGCGTCGGGTGGGGCGTGCCGCCCAGCTTGACCTCCATGCGGTGGACACCGTGGGGCATCATGTCGATGTTGCTCAGGCCGCGGCCGCCCTCGTTGTAAGCGCCTTCGGCCTGATTGGCCGCAATGGCAGCACCCCAGAGGAAATTTTCGGGCAGTTTGTAATCAGACATGGGGATCACTCCTCTTCCGGGAGATCCTCAAAGCCGATCACCAGCGTCAGCACAAAGGACAGCACGATGGACAGCACCGAGATGCCGGCGATCCAGGCGATGCTCACACCGGGGTTGGCCGGGTCGATGAACTGCACACCGGTGAGCACGCTGGGCGACACCATGGAACGGCTGGCCAGACCTGCCATGCCGGCCAGGCAGCCGCAGACGAAGCCGGTGATCAGGGAAGCGATCAGGGGGCGCTTCAGGCGCACGGCCACGCCGTACAGGGCGGGCTCGGTGGTGCCGGCGATCAGAGCAGAGGAAGCAGCGGCCAGAGCGGTCTGGCGCAGCTCGCTGTTCTTGGTCTTGAAGGCAACGGCCAGGGACACGCCGCCCAGGGACAGGTTTGCACCGATCTCAGAGGGCATAACGGTGCCCTCCATGCCGGTCTCGGAGATGGTCTGCAGGATGGTGGGGGTGAACACGCGGTGCATGCCGGTGATGACCAGCAGGGGCCAGAGGGCGCCCATGATGCCCACAGCCAGGAAGCCCAGCTTAGCCTGCACGAAGTAGACGAATGCGGAGATGCCCTCGCCGATCATGATGCCGACCGGGCCGACCACGATGATCGCAATGGGAGCAGCAACGAGGAAGATCAGCATGGGCTTGAGGAAGTTCTTGGTGACAGCCGGGGTGATCTTGTCGATGGCACGCTCAATGTAAGACAGGATCCAGGTCATGCACAGGGCCGGGATGACGGTGTAGGTGTACTTGACGCCCACCACCGGGATGCCCAGGAAGTGTGCGGCGGTATCGCCGACCGTGACTGCCTCCATCATGGTGCGGAAATCCGGGTGCAGCATCAGGCCTGCAATGGCAATGGCGATGAACATATTGGTGTTGAACTTCTTGGAAGCAGAAGCGGCCACCATCACCGGCAGGAAGTAGAAGGCTGCGTCACCGATGGTGTTCAGGATCTTGTAGGTCTCGCCGTCGGCCGACAGCACACCAACCATGCCCAGCAGCATGACCAGCAGCTTGACCATGGAGCCGCCGATGATGGCGGGGATCAGCGGGGACATGGTGCCCACGATGGCATCCAGAATGTTGTTGCCCACCTTCTTCAGGGTCAGGGGCTCCTTCTTCTCGCCGCGGGCCACCTGGCTTGCCTCGCCGAAGTCGCCCATCTTGAGCACTTCGTTGTAGGCCTCTTCCACATGGTTGCCAATGATGATCTGGTACTGGCCGCCCTGGTTCACGACGCCCATCACGCCGTCGGTCGCCTTGACGGCTGCGTCGTTGATCTTGCCCTCGTCCTTCACCACGAAGCGAAGGCGGGTCATGCAGTGGGTCACGCTGGCAATGTTCTCCACACCGCCGATGTTCTCCACGATCTTTTTGGAGATCGCAGCATAATCTTTTGCCATGATGGTTTCTCCTTTACCTTTTCAAGTCATCCAATTTCCGGTCGAAGTACTTCTGATGCGTCCATTATAGACGCAGGCAGGTGGTTTGTCAGCAGTTTCTGGGCATAAAAAAACAAGTGCCGTTTTTTCGCACTTGTTTTTTTCGGGTAACACCCTGTTTTTTATTTTGGACTTTTTTCAGATGGCCGCCGGGCCCTCGGAGGTGTAGCGGTAGAGCTTTTTGCCCAGCCGTTCCACGATGCTCATGGCCGGGAGCTGGGTCGTCACATCGTAGACTCCCAGCCGCTCGTAGGTGACATAATAGGCCAGATTATAGTCCGAGAGCTTGGCTATGGTGCAGTTTTCCGTGTTGGTCACGCTGAGGATCTGGCAGTTCTGCTCCTTGAAACGCATCACATGGCCGATGGTGTCGCGGGACTCACCGGACACCGAAAACACGATCACCAGCGAATTTTCCACGAATCGGCTCTCGGTGGGGTAATGGGGCTCGTCGATGTACAGGCAGAACTTGCCCATGCTGGAAAAATAGCGTGCCCCGTACTTGGCCACGATGCCAGACATGCCGCTGCCTACAAAAAAGATGTGCCGGGCCTGAAAAATGACCCTGGTCAGCATGTCCAGCTTCTGCTCAAACTCCGCCGAGCAGGTCTTTTTCAAAAAGTCGATGACCTCCGACACATCGTCCTTGACCGGCGGCTGCTTTGCCTGTTCCAGATGCTGGCGCAGCCGGATCTTGAACTCCGCGTAGCCGTCGCAGCCCGCCTTTTTGCAGAACCGGAGGATGGTGGAGGTAGACACATGGGCGGCATCCGCAAACTCCCGGATGCGCATATAGCACACCTTGTCCGCGTTCCGCACAACATACTTATAAACTTCCAGCTCCAGATCATTCAGGCTGCAGATCATCTCTTCGCTGAACATCGGCCGCCCCTCCCTCGTGGTGGTTTTGTTCCAGTATACTGTATTTTTGCCGCGTTACAATTCCCCTGCTCAGAAAAAGCCGCCGCACGGTGGCAGGGCCGTGCGGCGGCAGAAACATGCTTTGGGGAACCGATCAGATCAGGCTCAGGGCCTCTTCGTCGCCCACGAGGATGAAGTCGGGGTGCATCTGCAGGATGCTGGCGGGCACTTCCGGGGTGACCGGGCCGAAGAAGGCTTTCTTCACGATCTCGGCCTTGCCGGTGCCGTTGACCACCATCAGCACCTTACGGGCCTGCATGATGGTCTTGATGCCCATGGTGTAGGCCTGCTTGGGCACCAGGTCTACGTTGCCGTCAAAGAAGCGCTTGTTGGCCTCGATGGTCTCCTGGGTCAGGTCCACACAGTGGGTCTCCAGCTCAAAGGCCTCGCCCGGCTCGTTGAAGCCGATGTGGCCGTCGTGGCCGATGCCCAGCAGCTGCAGGTCGATGCCGCCCACGCTGTGGATGATCTGGTTGTACTGGGCGCAGGCTGCGTCCGCATCGGGGTTGGTGCCGTCCGGCAGGTTGATGCGGGCGGGGTTGATGTTGACGTGGTCGAACAGGTGGCGGTGCATGAAGCTCCAGTAGCTTTCCGGGTGGTCCTTGGGCAGGCCGCGGTACTCGTCCAGGTTCACGGTGGTGACCTCCGAGAAATCAATGTCGCCCTTGTTGTACCACTCCACCAACTGCTGGTAGGCCCCCACCGGGGTGCCGCCGGTGGCCAGACCCAGCACGCAATTGGGCTTCATGATGACCTGTGCGGAAATAATGTTTGCCGCCTTGCGGGACATGTCTGCGTAATCCTTTGCACGAATGATCTTCATCACAAACGACCTCTTTCATCTTTCATCTTTGCTGCGTTCACCGCGCAGCATCGGTTTTGCGCTTCCACGCATTCTATTGCAATTCTACCACAATTCACAGGATGCTGTCCAGCATTCTAGCGCATTCTGACCGAATTTTGCTGTTTTTCAGCCGATTCGTCCAAAACCCGCCGGGCAAAACGCAAAGGGCCCCGCCGAAGCGGAGCCCTCACGCCGGGAACGCCCGCCAGCGTCTGCAATTTCAGGTTCAGTCCAGATCCTCGCCGTTGGATGCGATGACCTTCTTGTACCAGTAGAAGCTGTCCTTGCGGCTGCGGGCCAGTGTGCCGGTACCGTCGTTCTGCTTGTCCACATAGATCATGCCATAGCGCTTCTTCATCTCGCCGGTGGATGCGGACACGATGTCGATGGGGCCCCAGCAGGTGTAGCCCAGCAGGGGGATGCCGTCCAGATTCACGGCGTCCAGCATGGCCTCGATGTGCTTGCGCATGTAGTCGATGCGGTAGGGGTCGTGGATGGATCCGTCGGCCTCCACGGTGTCGTTGGCACCCAGACCGTTCTCCACAATGAACAGGGGCTTCTGGTAGCGGTCGTACAGGGTGTTCAGGGTGATGCGCAGGCCCAGCGGGTCGATCTGCCAGCCCCACTCACTGGAGGCCAGATGGGGGTTGACCACGCTGCTGATGACGGCATTGCCGCGGGCGTGCTTGGCCGAAATGACCGGGTCGGCAGAGACGCAGCGGCTGGAGTAGTAGCTGAAGGAGATGAAGTCCACCGTACCCTCGGCCAGGGTCTCCCGGTCACCGGGTTCCCAGTCCAGCTGCACACCGGCGCGCTCCATGCGCTTTTCAGCCCAGACCGGGTAGGCACCGCGGGCCTGTGCGTCGATGAAGAAGTAGTTGTCGCGGTCGCTTTCCATGCCCTTGTACACGTCCTCCGGGGCGCAGGAGTAGGGGTAATACTGGCCTGCGGCCAGCATGCATCCCACCATGGCCCCCGGCATCTTCTCGTGGGCCAGCTTCACGGCGCGGGCGCTGGCCAGCAGCTCGTGGTGTGCGGCCCGATACTTGACCTGCTGCACATCCTCGCCCGGCTCGAACACCAGACCGGCACCCATAAAGGGCATGTGCAGCAGCATGTTGATCTCGTTGAAGGTCAGCCAGTACTTGACCAGCCCGCCGAAGTTGTCGAACAGCACCTCGCAGTAGCGCACAAAGGCGTCGATCATGCGGCGGTCTTTCCAGCCGCCGTACTTCTTGATCAGCGCAATGGGGGTGTCAAAGTGGCAGATGGTGACCAGCGGCTCGATGCCGTACTTGCGGCACTCCTCGAACACGCTGCGGTAGAAGGCGATGCCAGCCGCATTGGGCTGGGCATCGTCGCCGTTGGGGAAGATGCGGGTCCACGCAATGGACAGACGATAGCACTTGAAGCCCATCTCCGCAAACAGGGCAATATCCTCTTTGTAGTGGTGGTACATGTCGATGGCCTCGTGGGCGGGGTAGAAGTGCTCTGCATCGCACTCCAGCATCTTCATCTCGCCGCGCGCCACCGGGCCGCGGTCGGGACCGAAGGGGACCACATCCACGCTGGACAGCCCACGGCCGTCCACATCGTATGCGCCCTCACACTGGTTGGCAGCGGTTGCACCGCCCCACAAAAAGCCTTCCTGCATTTTCATACAGACATCCTCACTTTCTTCTTATCATGGGCCGTGCCCATTGGAATTCCTACACCTCTAGTATAGCGGAAAAATCACAAAAGAAAAAGAGGATTTTTGGGCTTCTTTGTGCCAAAAAGACAAAACAGCGCCCCCTGCGCCGTCCGAGACGGTTCAGGGGGCGCTGTCATTGCGGTTCAGGAAATGCTGCGGGGATCAGTCTGCAGACAGATAGTGCATGGCCTTGCGCAGGCGTGCCTCATTTTCTGCGGTGGGCTCCATGAAGGGGCTGTGGAACAGATCCTGGAACAGGTTCTCCATCTTGGGGGAGTTCGGGTCGATGCCGATGTCCTCCAGGGTCAGGGGCATGTTCATGCTGCGCATAAAGGCACGGAAGGGTGCCACCTGCTCCGGATGGCCGTTGAAGGCCAGCTGCAGGCAGTCGCCGATGGCCACGATCTCACCGTGCAGGTAGGGCTTTGCCTCCTGGGTGAAGTGGGTGCGCACCAGCTCGTAGGTCTCGTGGCCCAGAGCGGTCTGGCCAAAGCCCTTGCTCACGCCGCTGACGATGCCGGCCACGGCAACGTTCAGGTAAGCGATATCCTCCACGGCCTTGGTCAGCTTGCCCTCGGCAATGTCATGGCAGGCCTGATGGGCCTCCTTCTCGTAAACATGGTAAGCCATCTCTGCGATGGTGTAAGCGGTGAACAGACCGATGCTCACATCGTCCAGCAGGATCTCGCTGCGGCCGTTCTGGATCTCGATCATCTTGGCCATGCCGTCCATGATGCCGCTGGCTGCGTAGCGCGGGGGTTCCTTGCAGATCACGTCCATGTCCATGACGATGGCGTTGACCTCGTGGTCATAGCGCAGGCTGCCCAGGGAGGCACCCTCGGCAGTGTACATGACGCTCAGCGGGGCAAATGCCGCGCAGGTGGCAATGGAGGTAGGCACCTCCACGATGGGCAGGTCGCCTGCAAAGTGTGCCGTAGCCTTGGCCTGATCCATGATGCGGCCGCCGCCGATGCCCACGATGACCTGGCAGCCGGTGGTCAGGGCCTGCAGGGCGTGCTCCTTGGCGCGCTCGTAGGTGTTCTGATCCGGGTACAGGGAGAGTTCAAACTCCACACCGGCATCCTTCAGGCTCTTTTCTGCCTTGCCTTCGGTGGCTGCCCAGGCGCGGGGGCCGGCAATGACCAGGGCCTTTTTGCCCAGACGTGCCACCTCGCCGCCCAGCAGGTTCAGGGCGCCTGCTTCCTGCAGGTAACGGCCAGCGCCGTAACTTATAGGCGTTATCCAGTTTTGATATCGGCCAGACTTCTTGCTTCTGCCATAGTTTTTACACTCCTTACTCCATGTAAGCACCTTCATGGCACTGACTGCGTGCTGACTATACAGCTTCAGCAGGCCATGGGTGTATTTGCTTGTAAAACCCTTCCAGTTGGCTTTGCGCTCTGCCAGAATAGCGTCCATTTCTTCGGGGGTCTTGTGCTCGCCCTTCACACCGGTGATCTCCAGACGGCGGGCCTCCACGTCCAGTTCAATGATATCGCCCTCTTCCACCAGTGCGATGGGGCCGCCTGCAGCGGCTTCCGGGCTGACATGGCCGATGACGGGGCCGCGGCTTGCGCCGGAGAAGCGGCCGTCGGTAATGAGGGCCACGCTGGAGGCCAGGGCCGGATCCGAGCAGATGGCTTCGCCGGTGTAGAACATCTCCGGCATACCGCTGCCGCGGGGGCCTTCGTAGCGGATGAACACGGCATCGCCCGGGTGGATGCGGCCGTGCAGGATGGCGTCGATGGCGTCCTCCTCACAGTCGAAGGGGCGGGCGGTCAGGGTCGCCTTGAACATGGCCTTGGGGCAGGCGGTGTGCTTGATGACACAGCCTTCCGGGGCCAGGTTGCCGCGCAGGATGGCGATGGAACCGTTGGTGCCGATGGGCTCGTCGAAGCTGCGGATGATGTCGGTGCGCTTGATCTCGCGGCCGATCTTCTTGCTCTTCTCGGCCAGCAGGGCATCGCAGTGCTCGTAGAAGCCGTTCTTCTTCAGCTCCTCCAGGTTCTCGCCCAGGGTCTTGCCGGTAACGGTCTTGGCATCCAGATGCAGCATAGACTTGATCTCTTCCATGATGCGGGGCACGCCGCCTGCATAGTAGAAATACTGGGCGGGCCAGTCGCCTGCGGGACGGATGTTCAGCAGGTAGTGTGCGCCGCGGTGCATCCGGTCAAAGGTGTCGGCGTCGATCTCGAAGCCGAACTCGTGGGCAATGGCGGGGATGTGCATCAGGGCATTGGTGGAGCCGGAAATGGCCGCATGGACCATGATGGCGTTCTCAAAGCTGCGCATATCCACGATATCGCCTGCGGTGACACCGGCTTCCACCAGCTTCATCAGCTGTGCACCGGCGTCGTAGGCAGCCTGCTTCAGTTCGGGGGCAGTGGCCGGCATCAAAGCGGTGCCGGGCAGCATCAGGCCCAGAGCCTCGGCCATGACCTGCATGGTGGAGGCAGTGCCCATAAAGGAGCAAGCGCCGCAGCTGGGGCAGGCGTGCTGCTTGTAGTAGGTCAGCTGCTCGGCCGGGATCTCACCGCGCTCGTACTGTGCGCTGAACTTGCCGATCTGCTCCAGGGTGAGCAGCTCGTTGATGGCACAGCCGGGGTCGTTCTCGGTGTACTTGGCGGGCAGGTCGTGTGCCTCCATGACACCGCCGGTGACCACGATGGCTGCCATCATGTCCTTCATGCGGCCGATGCTCATGAGCATGGCGGGCATGGCCTTGTCGCAGCTGGAAATGAACACACCGCCGTCAAAGGTGGTGGCGTTGGCCTGTGCTTCCACCAGGTTGGTGATGGCTTCGCGGTGGGCCAGCGAGTAGTTGATGCCGTCATGGCCCTGGGCCATGCCGTCGCACATGTCGGTGGCAAAATACCGGGCAGCCTTGCCGCCGTGGTCGTTCACGCCGCGGACAGCCTCTTCCACAAAGATATTCAGGTGGCCGGAGCCCGGATGGCTGTTGCCGTAGGTGCTCTCCACCATGATCTGGGGCTTGCTCAGGTCATCGACCGTCCAGCCCATGCCCATGCGCAGGGGGTCCATCTCAGGGGACAGGGAACGGACCTGCTGACTTTTCAGCATTATATTCAACTCCTTATAAAACTCTCAGATACTCTCTCACAGGGTCAGGCGGCGGTCACGCGCAGCGACCTTCCACCAGCCTGTGACCTTGCCGTTTTCCACCACCGGGACCGCCGGGTACAGGGCGCTGGTGGGGCAGACGTGAGTCGGGATGGCAAACAGCTCGGTCCCGATGGGCGGGATGTCGGCGATGTGCTCTTCCGGCACACGCACCACCCAGTGCTCCTCGTTCTGGATCACGGTGCGGGCATACTCCATGCCCACGATCTCCGCGCGCTCCGGCTGGGGATCGGTGGCCACGGCCTTGCAGCCCAGATCCAGTGTGAAGGTGTCGCGGCTGGGGCGGCTCACCACGCGGGTGAGCAGGGCAGCAGCCGGAGTAAACTTCAGGTCCGGGTAGGCATTGCGGTAGCCTGCATCCTGAATGACGCAGGTGCCGGGGCTCAAAAACTCTCCGGTCATCTCGGCGTGCACCGGGAAGGACGGGGTGCCGCCCATGATCAGGATCTCGCAGCAGATGCCGTCCGCCTTCAGGCGGGCCTTGATCTCCTCGATCTGCTTGTCCACAGGGGCGGTAGCCACCTCGCGCTCCTGCACGCTGCTCTCGTGGCGGTGGCCGTCGTAGCAGTGCATGCCGCGCATGACGATGCCGGGCAGGGTGTTCCACTCCCGGTACATCGCTTCCACTTTATCCAGCGGCACACCGGTGCGGTGCTGGCCCATGTCCACATCCATCAGCACATTGGCCTTGCAGGTCTGGCCCAGCTTGCGGATCTGCTCCGTGTCATCGCCGATGGCAAAGAACTCCACCTCCGGGAAGGCGGCCTGCAGCGCGGCAAAGCGCTTGATGTTGGGGCCCACCAGCGGGTACGCCAGGGTCAGGTGCTTCGCACCGGCCTTGGCAGCCATTTCGGCCTCGGCGATGGTGGCGCACTTGAAGCGGTCGATGCCCGCCTCGATCTGCATTTGGACCACCTCGGCCATCTTGTGGGTCTTGATGTGGGGCCACAGGCGGGCAGCGCCGCCTGCAATGTCGATCATCTTGCGGATATTCTCGCGGATGATCGCCGGGTAATAGACCAGCTGCGGGCTTACGATGTCCTGCTGACCCTCAAAGGTATAGAGGTTGTCGTTGATCTTATTCATACTCCACCAGCATCTCGATCTCGACCGCGATGTTGCCCGGGCAGGAATTGGTGCCCATGGCGGTGCGGGCGGGCAGACCCTTCTCCTCGCCGAACAGCTCGAACAGCAGGTTGGAGCCGCCGTTGATGACCTGCGGCTGCTGTGCAAAATCATCGGTGCAGTTGACAAAGCCCAGGACCTTGACGCAGCGCTTGATGCGGTTCAGGTCGCCCAGCTTGGCGTCCAGATTGGCCAGCAGGTTCAGCATGCAGTTGTAAGCAGCCTTCTGGCCCTGCTCCAGGGTCAGGTCGCCGCCGACCTTGCCCACGATGTTGTGGCCGTCGCCGATGTCAGGGCCGCAGCCGCTGCAGTACAGCAGATGATCGCCGAACTCCATGACCGGAGTGTAGACGCCGCCCTTCGGCGGGGGTGCGGGCAGGGTGATGTTCATTTCCTTGAGCTTATCGTAGACATTTGCCATAAGAAAAAACCTCTCTTCTTTTTCTCTGACGCAGCCGAAACGGGGGCTGCTGCCGGTTGAAAGATGTTCCGCAGCCGGTGTACGCCGACTGTGAAGCGACTTGTTTATATTCCTAACAGCGTGCTGCCCAGGCTCAGCACCAGGGGCACGCTGATCAGGATACTGAGGGTGGAATGTGCAACGGCCTGGCTGGCCAGCTCCCCTTCGGTGTCGTACTGCTTTGCCAGCACGGCCGTCAGGCTGCCTGCCGGGCAGGATGCCAGAATCAGGATCGCCATGCACAGGGTGCGGTCCAGCGGCAGGAAGTACAGCGCCGCCAGGAAGCCCAGCGGGAACACGACGCACCGCAGGGCCGTGATGAGCCATACCATGGGGTTCGTGACCAGTTTTTTTAGGTCACTGCGGGCCAGCATGCCGCCGGCGATCATGAGGGCCAGCGGGGTGGTGGTGTTGCCCACCGCCTTGCAGAAGCTGTCCAGAATGGCGGGCAGCCGCAGGCCGGTCACCAGCATGACCACCATGATGGCGGTGGTGATGTTGGTGGGGGTAAGGAATGCTTTGATGCTCACCTTGGCTTCCGGGTCGAACAGGTGCTGTACATAAGTAAAGAACAGGATGTTGTAGGCCATGATGCCGGCGGCACCGTACAGGGCACCCGCCTCGCTGCCCAGCAGGGCGCTGATGAGTGGGATGCCGATGAAGGCGCTGTTGGGCATGACGGCGGCACCCACCAGCACGGCCTTCTGGCCGCGGGTCAGGTGCATGGCCCTGCTCAGCACAAGGCAGATGCCGATGGTGAGGATGTAGAAGATCTCCAGCACCACATAGCCCTTGAGCATGCCGGCCACGGCCTCGCGGCCGCCGTCGATGCTGGCACTGGCCAGCAGGGTGCAGGGCAGGGTGACCGACATGACCAGGTTGGACAGGAACTTGCTGTTCCTGTCATCCATGATGCCCAGTTTGGTCACGGCTGCACCGGTGCCGATCTCCAGAAAGATGATCAGGATCTGCTGCAGAAGGATCGCGATCGACATGGCAGCTCCTTACACCGTCAGCACCATACCGGCACCGGTCGTGGTGCGCCGGTCGTGGTCAATGGCGACCTGGCCGTTGACGATGCACCAGTCCAGACCGGTGGCCTTCTGGGCAGGATTCGTGAAGGTGGCATGATCCGTGAACTTCTTCGGATCGAATACCAGTATATCAGCATAATTGCCTTTCTGCAAGCTCCCTCGTCCGACCAATCCCATTCTTGCGGCGGGCTGGCTGGTCATCCGGCGGATGGCCTCCTGCATCGTGTAGATGCCGCGCTCAGCCACATACTCCCGCAGCACCTTGGGGAAGGCACCGAACATGCGGGGGTGGGGCGTGTCGGTCTTGGCATAGATGGCATCGGAGATGATATTGGACCAGGGCAGACGTGCCACCGTATCAATATCATCCTGGCTCATGGACATATTGATGATGGCAGTCTTCCCGTCCTCGCTGTGCATCAGGTAGGCGGCCAGTGCAGCGGCGTCCTCAAAGCCGAATTTCTCGGCAGCCTCCGTCACCCGCATGCCCAGGAACTTCTCGTTTTCGGGGCAGACCACGCCGCTGATGATGATGCGGTCCCAGCCCAGCGTGATGCAGAAGTTGTCCCAGTCATCGTACAACACGCTGCTGGTACGGCGGAACTCCTCCACACCTTCGGGGGTGCCCAGTTTTTCCAGTGCACGGGTCATGTTGCCGGCCACGAACACCGGGGGCAGCATGGTGGTCAGGGCCGTGCTGCCGCCCTCGTAGGGGTAGAAGTCCACGGTCACGTCCATGCCCTCGGCGCGGGCGGCTTCGATGTCGGCAATGGCAGTGTGGATGTCCTTGCCCCAGTTCTTCATGCCGCAGCTCTTGAAGTGGCTGATCTCCAGGGCACAGCCCACGCGGCGGGCGATCTCGATCACCTCGCGCACGCTCTGCACCATGCTGTCGCCCTCACCGCGGATGTGGGTGGTGATCACACGGTGGTAGCGGCCCACCGGCTCCAGGATGTAGGCAAATTCATCGGTGGAGGAGTAGCACTCCGGCAGATACATGATACCCAGCGACACACCGGGAGCACCGGCGGCCATGGCGTCCTCGATCAGAGCACGGGCATCGTCCAGCTCCTGCTGGGTGTAGGGAGTGTCGGCAAAGCCCTTGACGCAGATCTTGACGGTGCCGGTGCCGATCATGGCGGCAACGTTCAGGGGCAGGTCGGCCTTGTGCAGGGCAGCCAGATAATCACGGTAGGTGTGGGGGCCGTCCAGGCCGATGGGGCCCATGACGGCTTCTTCAAAGGAATAATACTCCTTTGCCGCCTCGTCCGATTCCGGGCGCGGGGTCATGCTGATGCCGCAGTTGCCGGCCACCGCCGTGGTGATGCCCTGGGCCAGCTCCACCTCGCCAAAGTGCGGGTCGTTGAGGGGCTTTGCGTCGTGGTGACGGTGGATATCCACAAACCCCGGGGTCACCACCTTGCCGGTGGCGTCGATGACCTGGTCTGCCGGCTCCGTGATGCCCGGAGCGATCTGAGCAATACGGTCGTCCTGCACCAGCAGGTCTGCCTGGTAGGGCTGGCCCCCCAGGCCGTCGTATAGGGTGCCGTTCTGGATCAAAATACGTTTCATGATAAGTTCCCTCTCGCTACGAATTTGCCCTGCGGCAAGGCGACCCTGCCGCAAACGACGAAAGGGGCAAGGGCGTATGCCCTCGCCCCTTTCGGAGAAACAGATTTACAGTTTGCCGGCTTAATCGGTCTTACAGATCTTCTTTTTCGTCAGCAGCAGCCTCAGCAGCAGCGACCTTTTCCACGACAGTGCCGCGGCGGTCGTCCATGACGTGCTTCAGGCGCGACATCGTCGGAGTGGTGTCAGCAGGGAACATGAGAGAAGACACAATGCCGAACACCAGAGAAATGATGGTAGCAGGCACAGCCGGACCACCCATGGTGGCGTTGATCCAGTTCTTGAAGGAAGGCAGCACCAGGATCAGCACGCCCAGCAGAGTGCCGGAGCCGATGCAGGCCAGACCGCCCTGCCAGTTGACACGCTTCCAGAAGCGGCCCAGCAGCATTGCGACTGCGACGCCGGGCAGGAAGGCGCCCACGATGGTGGAGATGTAGCCGATAACGTCGTTGATGAACAGGGTGATGAAGAAGGCAGCGCCCAGGGTGCAGATCAAAGCGACACGGCTGACCTTGGTGTAATCCTTTTCCTGGATGGTCTTGCCGGTGATGCTGGGGTACACGTCGGTGAGCAGGATGGTAACGCCGGAGATGGCGTCGGAGTCACCGGAGGACATGGTAGCGGACAGGCCGCAGATCATGAACATCATGCCGATGATCGGGGGCAGTGCGTTGGTAGCCATGTAAGCAAAGGCGTAGTCGCCGCTGGCCAGGGTGTCACCATTCATGGTGGCGATGGTAAAGCAGCTCATGCCGATGACGGCGGTAACAAAGCTCCAGCCGAACAGCAGGATGCCCTGGCCCAGGAAGGCCTTGCGGGCAGTCTTTTCGTCCTTGGAGGTGTAGATACGGGTACGGTGGGTCGGCGTACCGATAACGCCCATTGCCGTGGACAAGACCAGCGCGATCGCAGCCATGACACCGTAGGAGCCCAGGCCGTAGAAGGTCATTGCGCCGGGCTTGCCAGCAGCGGTGAAGGTATCCACCACGTTCTGGTAGCCGCCTGCCAGGGGGATGGCACGGACAGCGATGGTCAGGAAGCCGATGAGGATGGCGATGAACTGGACAGCGTCGGTGGTAACAACGGCCATGTAGCCGCCGATGAACACGTAGATGCCGAAGCCCAGAACGGTGATGATCTTACAGGTAACGTCCGGCAGCTGGGTGACGTAAGCCAGGTACTTGGCACCGCCGTTCAGGTGGTTGCCCAGCCAGATGATCTCGATGACGAACATCATAAAGCCCATGACCTGGCGGATGATCTTTTTGCCGCCGTAGTAATACTGTGCTTCCTCAGACATGGTCAGGAAGCCCTTGTTCTTTGCCTTGGTGAACAGCAGCATGGACAGGATACCTGCCGATGCGCCCAGGCCGTAGATGGCACCGCCCCAGCCGTGGTTGAAGCCGTTGCCGATGGCACCCATGGAAGAACCGGTGCCGATCATGGTTGCACCCACGGTGCAGAAGATCAGGAAGAAGCCGAGGTTGCCGCCGCCGGTCAGGAAGCTGCTGCCCTCATTTTTGCCACGGCTGGTGATCCAGCCCACAAAGATCATAAAGCAGATCCATGCAATAAAGCCGCCGATAAACAATGGGATGTATTTGGGATCCAACATAGTTTCATTTCCTCCTTAGAAACATTTTCCTCAGCCCGGCGCAGGGTCCGCTCGGGCCGATATGGCTGTCAGACATTTCCCCGCTGCGGGCCGGCACCGTGGGGTCGTTGTCCGACAACAACCTTGCTGAAATAAATGTACCAATTTTTGCATCATCCGTCAATAGATTTTTAACATTTTCTTCAAAAAGAACCATTTTTGGCGTATTTTATAGTTTTCCTGTTCATAATTTTGTCATTTCCACGAAAAACAAACTGCCCCTTGCAGTCTATTTTCCGGTGTCGTATACTGAAATTGGAGCAGGGATTTACAGAAAAAAATCCAAGCCCCTTTCAAAAGCAGCGATGTTTCGCTCATTTTTAATCGTTTGCAATTTATTAAGTTGTCCGACAATGCCGTCGCAGGCCCCAAAAGTGTCTGCATCCCGTGCAAAAGGCAACGATCGGCGGCGCTCCGGCCGCCGAAAAAAGGGCGGACGGCCTGCAGTTTTCAGCCGTCCGAACCAGAAAGCGCACAATTTTTGTTCGGATATTGGAACACGAGTTTCAATACAGCCCGATATCCGAACACGTCCGGTGTTTTCAGGATTCCTGTGCGGAACACATCGGAACACTTTCGTCGTTTTCCCGACCTGGTCCGAATGCCTCTCAGAGGCCCTATATATAAGGAAAGGAAGTGAGTCCCATGCCTTCCGGAGATGCCCACCGTTCGCTGGCACGCGCGCTGGATATTCTGGAGCTGTGCAGCCTGAACGGCAGCGGTTACACCCTGACCCAGCTGTCGCAGCAGCTGGGCATTGCCAAAGGCAGCATCTCCCCGCTGCTGCACACCCTGCGGGACCGCGGCTACCTGACCCTGGACGACCAGGATCATCGCTACCGCATCGGCCGCATGGCGTTCCGCATTGGGAACACCTATCTGGACGAAGCCAGCGCCCTGCGGGAGATCTACCGCCTGATGCACGACATCGTGTCGGTCTGCCACGAGACATGCCACCTCGGCAGCCTGAAAAACGGGGATGTCTATTACCTCAAAAAGGTGGAGACCCCGCTGCGCAGCCGTACCGTCACGGTGGAGGGCCGCAGCCTGCCGGCCTACGCCACCGGCGTGGGCAAGGCTCTGCTGGCCGACTACCAGCTGCCCCAGCTCAAGGCCCTGTATTACGACGGCCTGTACCCGCTGACCGAGCACACCATCACCGACTTCCGCCTCCTGGCCGACCAGCTGGCCGAGATCCGGGCCAGCGGCTTTGCCTACGAGTGTGAGGAGAGCACCCGGGGCATCCGCTGCATCGGCGTGCCGCTGCGCAAAAGCGGCAAAGTGGTGGCCGCGCTGAGCGTTGCCTTCCCGCTGGAGCGCTACAGCGACGCTGCCGCCGCCAGCGCCCGGCAGGCGCTGGACGAAGCCCGGCGTCAGATCGAGCGAATGCTCTGCAGCGTAGAGCTGCAGTTCTGAGCCCTATAAGAAAAGGAGTGTTATTTATGCCTCAGTTGATCACCATCGGCGAGACCATGGCCGCCTTCACCCCGGACAGCGTGGGTGCCCTGCGCTATGTGCAGAACTTCGGCATCCGCACCGCCGGTGCCGAGAGCAATGTAGCCGTGGGTCTGGCAAAGCTGGGCCTGGAGGCCGCCTGGGTCAGCCGCCTGGGCACCGATGAGTTTGGCTGCTTCATCCGCAATCAGCTCCGTGCCGAGGGCGTGGACTGTTCCCGCGTCATCTACGACCCCGACCACCGCACCGGCATCATGTTCAAGGAGACCGGCGTGGGCGAGACCAAAGTGTTCTACTACCGTGAGAACAGCGCCGCCAGCCACCTGTGCCCCGAGGATGTGACCCCCGCTCTGCTGGACGGCGTGAAGGTGCTGCACATGAGCGGCATCACCCCCGTGCTGAGCGAGAGCTGCCTGGCCATGACCAAAGCCGCCTTTGCTCTGGCCAAGGAGAAAGGCGTTGCCATCAGCTTTGACCCCAACATCCGCCGCAAGCTGTGGCGTGGGCAGGACTACGCCCCCCTGATCCGGGAGCTGACCCTGCAGAGCGAGATCGTGCTGCTGGGCCTGGACGAGGCCGACGCCCTGTTCGGCCTGCGCGACCCGGATACCATCTTCGATCTGCTGTTCCGCGACGGCTGCGCACAGTATGTGGCCATCAAGGACGGCGGCAACGGTGCCTGGGTGGCCGACAAGACCACCCGCGAAAAGCTGCCGCCCTACCCCTGTAAGCCCATTGAGCCCATCGGCGCCGGTGACGGCTTCAATGCCGGCTTCCTGGCCGGCATCCTGCAGGGCCGCGATGTGGTCACCGCAGGCCGCATGGGTGCCATCTGCGGCGCCCTGGCCACCCAGACCCCGGGCGACGTGGAGGGCTACCCCGACGCCGCCCAGATGAAAGCTGCCCTCACCGGCGCTGCCATCACCTACCGCTGATCCGCTGAAACCACCGGTTTCATTTTTTGCCGAAAGGAGTTTTTTGTATGGACACTTACGATCTGGTTTCCAAGCATCCGTTGCTGGCCATCCTGCGCAACGTTCCGCTGGAAAAGACCATTGATTACGCCGAGGCCGCCGTGCAGGGCGGTGCCCCCTTCTTTGAGGTGGCACTGAATAGCCCCCACGCCCTGGAGCAGATCACGATGCTGCGCACCCATTTCGGGGACCGCTGCACCGTGGGTGCCGGCACCGCCATCACCGTGGAGCGCTGCAAAGCCGCTCTGGACGCCGGTGCTCAGTTCCTTCTGACCCCCGGCACCCCGCTGGATGTGTTCAGCTACTGCGCCGAGAACGACATCGCCCTGCTGCCCGGCGTGCTGACCCCCACCGACGTGGCCACCAGCCTGCAGTTCGGCTACAAGACCATGAAGCTGTTCCCGGCCGGCAGCATGCCCCGCCACTACGTCAAGGACCTGCAGGGCCCCTTTGACGGCACCAACTACATGGCCATCGGCGGCGTGAGCCCCGCCAACATCCGCGAGTTCTTTGACGCCGGCTGCATCAGCGTGGGCCTGGCCTCCAGCCTGATGCCCAAGGACGCCGTGGCCGCCAACGACTGGGAAGCCTGCGCCGCCTACGTCCGCGGCATGGTGGACCAGATTCGCCGCTGAGTTTTTACAGAACGTCCATATCATAACAGAAAAAACAGAAAGGAATCCATCTCATGAAGATCGTTGAAGTCAACACCTATACCGTCCGTCCCCGCTGGGGCTTTGTTGAGATCGTGACCGACGAGGGCCTGACCGGCTGGGGCGAGCCCGTGCTGGAAGGCCACTGCGCCACCGTTCTGGCCTGTGTCCAGGAGATGAAGCCTTACCTCATCGGCAAGGACCCCATGCGCATTGAGGACTTTTCCGCTGTGCTGTACCGCGCCGGTTTCTACCGCGGCGGCGGCGTGCTGATGAGCGCCATTGCCGGCATTGATCAGGCCCTGTGGGACATCAAGGGCAAGTTCTTCAACGCCCCGGTCTACCAGCTCATGGGCGGTGCCTGCCGCGACAACATGCGCGTGTACAGCTGGATCGGCGGCGACCGCCCCAGCGACGTGGGCGCTGCTGCTCTGGAGCGCAAGAATGCCGGCTTTACCGCCATCAAGATGAACGCCACCGAAGAGCTGCAGATGATCGACACCTACGACAAGGTGGACGCCGTTCTGGAGCGCGTGGCCGCCATCCGGGAAAGCTGCGGCAAGTATTTCGGCATTGCCATCGACTTCCACGGCCGTGTGCACAAGCCCATGGCAAAGGTCCTGGCCAAGAAGCTGGAAGAGTTCGACCCCATGTTCATCGAGGAGCCCGTCCTGTGCGAGAACATGGAGGTGTTCAAGGAGATCGCCGCTGCCTGCAATGTGCCCATTGCCACCGGCGAGCGTCTGTTCACCAAGTATGACTTCAAGCGCCTGCTGCAGGCCGGCGGTGTGGACATCATCCAGCCCGACCTGAGCCACGCCGGCGGCCTGACCGAGGTCAAGAAGATCGCCTCCATGGCCGAAGCCTACGACGTTGCCCTGGCTCCCCACTGCCCCCTGGGCCCCATCGCTCTGGCCAGCTGCCTGAACGTGGACGCCACCTGCTACAACGCCGTGATCCAGGAGCAGAGCATCGGCATCCACTACAACGTGGGCAAGAGCGTGCTGGACTATGTCAAGAACCAGGACGACTTCAAGTTCGTGGACGGCCGCGTGCAGCTGCCCGTCCGTCCCGGTCTGGGCGTGGACGTCAACAAGGAACTGGTGCTGGAGGAGAACAAGACCCCGCACGAGTGGAAGAACCCCGTCTGGCGTCACAAGGACGGCAGCGTTGCCGAGTGGTAATGCATCCCGCCGCCTGAGTTAACACAGAAAAACAGCCCGCATGGCAGGAGCATCGTGCTCCGTCATGCGGGCTGTTTGCGTTCGATTTACTCTTTTTCTTCCGGTTCTTCGGGCTTAGCCAGCTCCTTGAGCTGCAGCACCCATTCCGGCACTTTGGGAGCAAGGGGCGGTTCACCGCTGCGGGCGCGGTGCATCTTCCGGTACAGGTCGCGGTTGTAGGAAAGGTGCAGGGTCATGGCATCCCGTGCCCAGGTGCTGTCGCCGCACTTGATGGCCTCCAGTACAGCCTTGTGGGTGTCCAGGGTCTCCTGCAGCAGAGCGCGGTGGGTGCCCTCGGTGAACACCTCCACCGACGCTGTGATGATGGGAGCCAGCTGGGGAGCCACCAGATTGCCGCTGGCGCGGGCAATGGTCCGGTGGAACTTCATATCCTCGTCCAGATAGTCCTGCCCATGCAGGATGTGATATTCCATGAGGTTGTACAGCGATTCCATCTCGGCGATGTCCTCCGGGGTGGCATGGCGCGCCGCCAGCGCGGCAATGGCCGGCTCGATGATGTTACGCACCTCCAGCAGGTCGAAGGCCAGACGCTCCTTGTCCTCAATGAAATCCAACCCCAGCGGGTCATCCGCCAGGCCGGGCTGGTCGGTCACAAAAGAGCCCGCGCCGTGGCGCACGGTCAGAATGTTCTGTGACTCCAGCCGCTTGATGGCCTCGCGCACGGTACTGCGTGCCACACCCATCTCGCGGGCAAGCGCTGTTTCAGTGGGCAGCTTGTCGCCGCTCTTCAGTTTTTCTTCCAGAATGTAGTCCTTGATCCGCTGTGCAACCTGTTCGGCCAGCGGTCGGCTGGAATCGTACCCCGCAGTTTCCATAAAAACCTCTTCCTTTGGCGTTTTGCTCTGTTCTATCTTTCATTATACCGGAAATTTCTGGCAGTGTAAAGCAACGCCGTGCAGAAACCTTCGCTCCGGCAGCAAAGGTTTTTGTTTTATGCAAAAGCGGCCGGTGTTTCCCGCACCGGCCGCTTTGTGTTATACTGAACAGGTCACAGGGGCAGCTCCAGCTGACGGCAGTAGTCCACGATATGGTGGAACATCTGCTCCACGGCGGGAGCCATGGAGGCCGGGCGCTGCACGGCCAAGCCCACCACGCGGTACTCCTCCGGCTCGATGGGATACACCTTGACGGCGGCCTTGCAGTCCCGCAGCAGCATCTGCGGCATGATGGAAATGCCCAGTCCGGCCTCCACCATGGCGATGTTGGACTGGTCGTCGATGACATGGCAGCGGCGCTCGGTGCCGATCTTGTACTTCTTGAGGAACTGCCGCATCTCGGCGTCGGTGGCATCGCACTGCACCACAAAGCTCTGGCCGTTCATCAGAGCAGGGGTCATCACGCCGTCCTGGGGTTCGGGCCAGTCCTGCGGCACGATGCACAGCAGCGGCTCCCGAAACAGCTCGGTGAGGTTGAATTCCTCCTTGCAGGTGGAGGAAAGGAACGCAATGTCCACCTGCCCGGTGCGCAGCCACTCCTTGACATCGTCGTAGGTGCCCTGATACACTTCAATTTCGATCTGAGGGTACTGGGCCGCGAAGCTCTTGAGCAGGCCCGGCAGCAGCGAAGCGCACACCGAGTTGAATGCACCCAGCTTCACCTTGCCTTTTTCCAGGCCGTTCAGGCGGGCAATGCTCTGCTTGAGTGCCTCGTCACTGTTGAGCACCGCACGGATGGACGGGTACAGCGAAGCACCATAACTGGTCATGGATACGCCGTTTTTGCCGCGGTTGAACAGGGCAAAGCCCAGCTCCTCCTCCATCACGGCAATGGCGTGGCTGATGGCCGAAGGGGTCAGATGCAGCTGCTGGGCCGCTTTGTTGAAGCTGCCCTGCCGTGCCACTGCATCGAAGATCTCGTAGGAAAAAAGCGTCATGCCCCAAAGCCTCCTTCCTGATTATTCTGGTTCGGAGACGCCCGATTCTCTGTGAATCTTTTTCATCTTTCGTTTAAGATAGTTTAATTATCTTCTTGATTGTACTATCCCGCGCCTTTTCTGTCAAGCGTTTTTGCCCCGATTTTTGCACGCTCTGTGCAGATTTTGCCGCGATTTCTGCAGGAAACGCCGCCTTTCCTTCGTTATAGTTCCTGTAACGATTTTTTGCAAACTGAACGAGGTGTTCTTTATGACTGCACTTTCCCCGCGCCGCACCTTCAGCGGCACCGCTCTTAAAACCATTGCCTGCATCACCATGCTGGTGGACCACATCGGCGCGTCCTGCATCGAGGCGGGCATCCTTACGCCCGGGCTGGATGCCGGCACCCTCTCCCAAGACACCCTTTCTGCCCACCCGCTGTACCGGCTGGACATGGTGCTGCGCTTCACCGGGCGGCTGGCCTTTCCGCTGTTCTGCTTTCTGCTGGTGGAGGGCTTTGTGCACACCCACAACGTCAAGGGCTACCTTGGGCGGCTGGTGCTGTTCGGCCTTTTGAGCGAGGTGCCCTTTGACCTTGCGTTCTTCCGCACCCCCTTTTTCCCGGGCGCGCAGAATGTTTACTGGACGCTGGCGCTGGGCGTGCTGGCCATGGCAGGACTCAAGCACTTTGAAAAGGAAAACGGCCTGCCCGGCTGGCAGGGCATCCTGTGTGCCGGGGGCTGCGCTGCGCTGGCGCTGGCTGCCAATACCGACTACAACGCCATCGGCGTGCTGATCATCTGCGCCTTATACCTCACCCGCGCAAACCGCAAGCGGCAGTGCCTTGCGGGCGCAGCGCTGTTTTTGTTCGAGCTCACCGCTCCGCTGGCCTTTGTGCTGGTCTGGTTCTATAACGGACAGCGCGGTGCGTGCAGTCCGCTGCAAAAAAAGGCCTTTTACTGGTTCTACCCGGTGCATCTGGCCCTGCTGGCCTGCATCACCAACCTGCTGCTGTGACCCGGAAGGGACACCGGCCTTTCAAAAGCCGGTGCCCCTTCTTTTTTGCGCACAAAAATGGAAAAAGCCCGGTGATCTCAATGGATCATCGAGCTTTTTCTTGGCGGAGTAGGAGGGATTTGAACCCTCGCGCCGTTGTTTAGACGACCTACGCCCTTAGCAGGGGCGCCTCTTCGGCCTCTTGAGTACTACTCCAGAGCAAAGTGCGTTACACTTATTCAATAAAAAAAATGGCGGAGAGAGTGGGATTCGAACCCACGGTACGTTGCCGTACGGCAGTTTTCAAGACTGCTTCCTTAAACCACTCGGACATCTCTCCTTGTGGACACTCGCCTTACGCCGTGTCGAATGCCTATTTAATTTACCAGATTTGCCGCGTGCTGTCAAGCCTTTCTGCAAATTTTTTCAGGATGGTGGGAAAAGCCGCCGTTACCCACAACCTTTTTTTGCTCCGCTTGCAGAAAGCTCTTTACAGAAACACCTTTTTGTTGTATAATAAAACCATCAAAAGAATCCCCCTCTGGATGTAAAGGAGAATTACCATGTCGTTTTCAGAGCTATTGAAGCAGTGCCGCAAAAAACAGGGCGTGAGCCAGGCAGAACTCGCCGCAAAGCTCGGCGTGACCCAGCAGGCCGTCGGCAAGTGGGAAAGCGGCAAATCCTCCCCGACCCCTCCACGGTGGCCCGCATCGCGGAGCTGCTGAACACCACGGCAGACTATCTGCTGGGGCTGTACCGCCCGGTGAGCAACGTGTCCGCCCCGGAAGAGCGCTTCTTTGGCAGCTATTCCGAGAGCTTGATCCCGGTGATCGGCACCGTGAAGGCCGGTTACGGTGCTCTGGCCTTTGAGGAAGACTACGGGCAGGAGTATGCCCGCGTGAAGGATCCCTCCAACTATTTCTATCTGGTGGTGCGCGGTGACAGCATGGAGCCCCGCATCCAGGACGGTGACCTGGCCCTGGTGCACAAGCAGGACACGCTGGAAAACGGCGACCTGGGCGTGCTGATCTACGGCGACGAGGGCGAGGGCACCCTGAAGCGCTACATCCAGCGCGGCAACTGTGTGGTGCTGCAGCCCTTCAACCCCGCCTACAACGAACTGGTGATCAAGGGCGAGGACCTGAACCACCTGCACATCGCCGGCCGCGTGGTGGAGACCAAGGCCAAGTGGTAAATCTTCTATTTTAAAATGGCCTCCGTTTCACTCTGGCCATATTCAGCGGAAAATTTGTTTTTATTTCGTGTTTGTCGTGGCCTGCGGGCCACTCCAAACACATTTTCACGAAAAAAGCGAGCAAGCAGGTTTTCTGCATGCCTCTGTTTTTTGAACCAAAAGCCATTTGCAGTTTTGCGTATGGCTTTTTCTTTTATACTCTTTTTTTCATTCGGGGGTGCATTTTTATGGAACAGACACTCATGGATAAGCTGACCATTCTGGCCGACAGCGCCAAATACGACGTAGCCTGCACCTCCAGCGGGGCTTCCCGCACGGCGCGGGCCGGAACCGTGGGCAGCTGCTATGCACCGGGGTGCTGCCACGCCTTTACCGCCGACGGCCGCTGTGTGAGTCTGCTCAAGGTGCTGATGACCAACTGCTGCTCCTTCGACTGCGGCTACTGCGTCAACCGCAAGTCCAACGATATCCCCCGCGCCACCTTTGCGCCCCGGGAGCTGGCCGAGCTGACCATGGAGTTCTACCGCCGCAACTACATCGAGGGGTTGTTTCTGTCCAGCGCGGTGCTGGGCAGCCCGGACTACACCACCGAGCGGATGCTGGCGGTCCTGCGGCTGCTGCGGGGCGAATACCGCTTTGGCGGCTACATCCACGCCAAGGCCATCCCCGGCACCAGCCCGGAGCTTCTGCAGCAGCTGGGTTACCTCGCCGACCGCCTGAGCGTGAACGTGGAATTGCCCAGCGAACGCAGCCTGAATCTGCTTGCCCCGGACAAGGGGCGGCACTCCATCTTCCGGCCCATGAAGCAGATCGCGGTGTCCGGTGCCGCCAGCCGGGAAGAGCTCACCCTGTACCGCCACGCGCCGAAGTTTGCTCCCGCCGGGCAGAGCACCCAGATGATCGTGGGGGCCTCGCCGGAAACGGACTACCACATTTTAAAGCTCACCGAGGGCATGTACCAGAAGTACGGGCTGAAGCGGGTGTTCTACTCGGCTTACATCCCGGTGGCCGAGGACACCCGCCTGCCCGCGCTGGACACCAAACCGCCCCTGCTGCGGGAACACCGGCTGTATCAGGCAGACTGGCTGCTGCGGTTCTACCAGTTCGAGGCAGACGAAATTTTAGATCAGGATAACCCCAACTTCAACCCCTATCTGGACCCCAAATGCAACTGGGCGGTGCAGCACTACGGGCTGTTCCCGGTGGACGTGAACCGCGCCCCCTTCGAGATGCTGCTGCGGGTGCCGGGCATCGGCCCCAAGAGCGCCCGGCGTATCTGGCGCGCCCGCAAACAGGCTGCCCTGGGGCTGGACGAGCTCAAGCGCATGGGGGTGGTGCTCAAGCGGGCGCAGTATTTCATCACCTGCCGGGGCTTTGCCGGGGCACACCCGGGGCGCGGCAGCGCCGGGCGGGAGTGCATCACCCGGGCGCTCATCGACCCCAACGTGTTCAGCGGCAGCTGCGAGCAGCTGAGCCTGTTCAGCCCGCCTGCCGTGGACAATCTTATCGGGCAGGGCGTGCCGCCCCGGGCGGCTGTCCGCATGGTACGGGAGGAGGCGGTGCAATGTCTTGCCAAAGCGCTGTAAGCCCCAAGGGGGCGCGCAAGCTGCACGATGCCGACGTGGTCTACCTGTATGACGGCAGCTTTGAGGGCTTTTTGTGCTGCGTGTACGAGAGCTTTGTCCAGCACGAGCTTCCCTTTGCGGTGTGGACGCCCCAGCGGGAAACGGCCACCCTCTACCCGGTCAAGGAGATCTCCACCGACCCCGCCATTGCCCGCCGGGTATTTGCCAGCTTTGGCAAAAAGCTGGGCGCAGAGACCGAGTACCTCGTCAGCCGGGATTTTCTCTCCGGGCAGGAGGACAAGGAGCTGCTGCTGCTCCGCTTTCTGCATCTGGCCTTTGCGCTGGGTCCGGGCACGGTCAAGCGGGAGGGGCACCCGGTGGTCGCGCCCCTCTACGCCATGAAAAAAAGTCTGGACTGGGAGGTAGACAAGTTCCAGGGCTTTGTGCGGTTCGAGGAGCACGACGGGATGCTGGGCGCGGTCATCCACCCCAAAAATTATATCCTCCCCCTGCTGCGCCCGCACTTCTGCGGACGCTTTCCGGAGGAGGACTTTATGATCTACGATGCCGTCCATCAGGCGGTGCTGCTGCACGAAAAGCACGGCACCCGGCTGCTGGAACTGGCAGCGCCTTTGGAGCTGCCGCCGCCCAGCGCGCGGGAACAGCAGTTTCAGGCGCTGTGGACCCAGTTTTACCGGACATTGGAAATTCAGGCCCGGCACAACGAAAAAGGCCGCATGACCCACTGCCCCAAACGGTTCTGGGCCGATATGGTGGAGATGCGGGGAGAATTATGATTTTTCCGCCGCATTACGGATCTTTAGCCGATTTTTAACAAAAACGTTGCATCTGCGCCGTTGCAACAGGCAAAAGCTATGGTATACTATAAGAGATATCCGGCAGACATCTCTGCCGCACACACCCCCGCTGCGGGGTCAACACAAAAGGAGTATTGTAGCGTTATGGTTCGCATTACTATGGAAGACGGCGGCATCATCGACATCGAGCTGAACGAGGAAGTTGCCCCCATCACCTGTGAGAATTTCAAAAAGCTGGTCAACCAGGGCTTTTACAACGGCCTGACCTTCCACCGGGTGATCCCCGGCTTTATGATCCAAGGCGGCTGCCCGCTTGGCACCGGCACCGGCGGCCCGGGCTGGAACATCAAGGGTGAGTTTGCTGCTAACGGCGTGAACAACCCGCTCAAGCACACCCGTGGTGTCATCAGCATGGCCCGCAGCATGAACCCCAACAGTGCCGGCAGCCAGTTCTTCATCATGCACAAGGACGCACCCCACCTGGACGGCCAGTATGCCGCCTTTGGCAAGGTCGTGGCCGGCATGGATGTCGTGGACAAGATCGCCGCTGTGCGCACCGACTGGAACGACAAGCCCACCACCCCGGTCAAGATGAAGACCGTGGAGCTCATCGAGGGCTGAGCCTTATAAACAGAAAGATCCCGGCACTGTTACGGTGCCGGGATCTTTTTTTGTTCTGTGTCAGCGCACGTCCTTATCGTGGGCCATCAGTCCCTCATGACGGCTCACGAAGCCCTTGGCGCCGGGCCGCCCCACCAGCAGGAAATTGTACAGCACCTCAATGATCACAATGGCAGAAATGCGGGAGAGCGCAAAATCCGTCGTGGTGATGAGTTGCTCGCGGTTGGTGGAGATCAGCAGATGATCGGCCAGCTGCGCCAGCGGCGAGCTGCGGTCGCAGGTGATCAGCACCACTGGCACACCGTTGTCCCGCGCTGTCTGGGCCATCTGGTTCAGCCGCCGGGATTTGCCGGAGTTGGAGATCAGCAACAGCACGTCCTGCGGTGTAAGGGTGAGCGCGAACGCCGAGTTCTTCTCCGAGATCTCACTGGTGATGCACCGCATCCCCAGCTGGTTGAACTTGAAGGCCGCATCCATCGCCACCGGGATGGTGTTGCCCACCGCGGCGATCTGCACCAGCTGCGCATTCTGCAGCAGTTCCAGCACACGCTGCAGATTTTCCGGGTTGATGCCGTTGATGGTGGCGCTCATCTCATCGATCTTATTGGAAAGGATATTCTGCAGCGACTGCGGGATATTGTCCAGCTGCACTTCGTTGGAGATCTCCAGCGGCTGGCGTTCCATCACGTCCCGCGCCAGCGCCAACTGGAAAGCACGATAATTCTCAAACCCCAGTTTTTTGCAAAAACGGGTCACAGTGGCTTCCGAGGTGGAGCTGCAACGTGCCAGTTCGGCCGATGTCATTGCCGCCACACCGGCCGTATCTTCCAGCACACAATCCGCGATCCGCTTTTCCGCATTGAAAAAGTGCATCCCGGAGCAAAGCAGCGTGACCACACTGCCCGGCGTTTCGCCCATAATCATCCTCCTGTCCTTTCAGGCCCGATGCCTGCGTTTTGTTCGGAACCAGTGTAGCAGTTTTTATGTCAAAAAGCAATTTGTTCAGCATCATTTCCATTTATTCGTACACATTGAACAAACATTCTGTAAAATTTTCGTTACGGCGAAAGGAACTTTCTTGCAAAATTATCTTTACGAAACAAAATCATCATGTTATAATGCAGTCAATGAGACCTGCCGCACCGCATGAGCGGCAAGAATGTACCCCAAAAAGGAGGATAAATTTTATGGCAAAGATCACCAAGGCTGAGATGCCGGCCCTTGCCGAACAGATCGTCAAATGTCTGGGCGGCAAAGAGAACGTAGCCCGCATCAACCACTGCGCCACACGCCTGCGCGTGAACCCGGTGGACATGGAAAAGGTGGACAAGGATGGGCTGAAGAGACTGCACGGTGTCATCGGCATCGATTCTTCCAAGGCAGAACTTCAGATCATTGTGGGCGCCATCATTGAGGACCTGTATCTGGAAGTGGAAAAGATCACCGGCAACGGCGGCGGCGCTGTGGCAGATGACGTTCCCTTCTGGAAAAAGCGCCCCTCCGAGATCTTCTCCAGCTTCCTGCTGCTGATGGCTGGCTGCCTGAGCCCGGTCATTCCCGCACTGATCGCATCCGGCCTGCTGGCCACCGTGCTGACCATCATGACGCTGGTGTTGCACGTGGATGCTTCCACCAGCTCCACCTACTCCATCCTGTATAATCTGTCGCAGACCGTGTTCTACTTCATGCCGGTCCTAGTGGCTTACACCTCTGCCAAGAAGTTCGGCACCGAGCCGGTTCTGGCCATGGTTCTGGCCTGCTTCCTGCTGTACCCGGACTGGGTGGCTGGTGCGGATGGCTCCTTCACCCACTACTTCGGCCTGCCGGTCCTGCATACCACTTATAATGGCGCCGTGATCCAAATCATCCTCTCCGTGTTCGTCATGTCCCTGCTGGATAAATGGCTCAAGAAGGTCATCCCGGAAGCTGCACGGCACTTCGTCAAGCCCTTTACTCTGCTGCTGCTCATGTCGGTCATCACCCTGACCGTCACCGGCCCTCTGGGCGGCCTGCTGACCAACTACATCTACGCCTTTGTTGAGGCTGTCCGCTCCGTGGCTCCGTGGGCTGGCGTGCCGGTCATCGTGCTGCTGAGCACCACCATCGGCCTGATCGCTCCGGGCTTCCATCTGGCCCTGATCCCCATTGCGACCGCCAGCCTCGCCGCTGTTGGTTACGATGACCTGATCAACATCTGGTTCTTCTGCTGCACCATCACCCCGGGCTTCATCTCTCTGGCTGTGATGCTGCGCACCAAGAAGTCCCTGCTGCGCCAGACCGCATTCTCCTGCTGCCTGTCCGCTCTGCTGGGCGGTATCTCCGAGCCTACCACCTACGGCATCTGCTACAAGATGGTCCGCCCCTACTACGCATACCTGATCACCGCTCTGTCCACCGCTGTGCTGGCCGGTCTGCTGCACCTGAAGTGCTACGCCTTCGGCGGCTACTCCCTGACCAACATCCTGCTGTACCTCGGACCCAACCTGGACTATGCAAACTTCCGCAATGCTCTGCTGCTGGTCGGCTTTATGCTCATCATGAGCTTCATCACCGTCAACCTGATCGGCTTCGATGATTCCTGCTACGAGGAAACTGCCGTTGCCGCACAGGATGCCGCGGAATAAGTTTACTGCTTCCCGCTTTTCAGAAAGGACGATGCTTCATGCGTTTATACGATAAGGCCCTTGTCGCCAAGATCCATGAGAACCAGTTCACCAAAGAGGTGGACGGGATCCCCGTACTGTTCAAACCGGTGCCGGATGCGGAGCCTGCCCATCTGGATCCCCGCCTGCGGGAGATCATCATCAAAAAGCGCACCATGTTTGCCAACCGCGCCAAGGCAGGCTGGACCCTTTCCAGCGAGCGCTACCGCCCGGACAAGGTGACCTATGACCTGATCGAAACGCCTGTGGACTGCACCGAACAGCTGATCCCCATCGGCGGGCACAAGATTGATATCTACATCTACCGTATTGCCAACATCCAGCCCAACGCACCGGTGCTGGTGTACCTGCACGGCGGTGGATTCACGGCCGGTGACATTCACCTGTTCGGCAAACAGATGCAGTACATTGCCGAGCAATCCGGTGCCGTGGTGGTGTTCCCGGAGTACCGTCTGGCCCCCGAGAACCCCTTCCCCGCTCCGGTGGAAGATGCATGGGGCGCCGTACAGTGGGTGCACGCACACGCCGCTGAACTGGGTGCCGACCCTGCCAAGCTGATGGTCGCCGGTGACAGCGCCGGCGGCAGCCTGACTAACGCCTGCGTGCTGCAGGACGAAAAGGGCATCATCCGCAAGATCATGGGCATCTATCCTTCGTGGGACGGTTCCGATTACCATGAGCAGACCGCCTACACCTGGAGTTACGATGCTTACGAGGTGGCTGACGAGGACAAGAAACTGGCCTACAGCCGCATCGACCGCATCAAGAGCAGCGTGGATAAGGATCCTGACAGCAGCAACAGCCTGTATCTGCAGGGCCATACCACTTCACACGACCCGCTGGTGTCGGCCGTCTTTGCCACCGATGAGCAGCTGAAGAAGTTCCCGGAAACGGTCATCGTGGCCGCTGAGTACGACTACCTGCGTGTCGGCAGCGACTACGCCGCCAAGCGGCTGGCAAGCCTTGGTGTACCGGTACGCTCCATCCGGTACTGCGGCTGTGACCACGGCTTTTTGGATATGCTGGGCACCATCGTCCAGTCCGAAGAGCTGTGCCTGACCATCGCCGCCGAACTGAAAGCACTGTAAGCTCAAAATCCCCCACTTCATTCACCATATTCCTCCTGTTCCGAAGGAACAAGAAAGCTCCCCGCCGGGAACCCGGCGGGGAGCTTTCTGTTATATGTTCCGGAATACCGCTCAACAGCCTTCTTTTTCAGCCAGCTTCCGGCCCATGAGCACGCCCATGACGGACGCCATCATCAGGCCGCGGGTCCAGCCGGAGGAGTCGCCCAGGCAGTGCAGGCCCTTGATGTTGGTGTCGAGGTTCTCGTCCATCTTGACCTTGTTGGAGTAGAACTTCAGCTCCGGGCTGTACAGCAACGTCTCGTTGGCGGCAAAGCCGGGCACCACCATATCCAGCATCTTGATGAACTCGATGATGTTGGTCATGGCACGGTAGGGCATAGCGGCGGTGATGTCACCGGCCACGGCATCCTTCAGGGTGGGCTTGACGTTGGACTGGGCCAGTTCCTTCTGCCAGGTGCGCTTGCCGTCCAGAATGTCGCCGTAGCGCTGCACCATGATGTGGCCTGCACCCAGCATGTTGGTCAGCTCGCCCACCTTCTGAGCATAGGCGATGGGCTGGTTGAAGGGTTCGGTGAAGTTGTGAGACACCAGAATGGCCAGGTTGGTGTTCGGGCTCTTCTTTTCCTTGAAGCTATGGCCGTTGACCACGGCCAGGTCATTGTCGTAGTTTTCCTGTGCCACAAAGCCGCCGGGGTTCTGGCAGAAGGTGCGGACCTTGTTCTTCCAGGGCTTCGGGTAGCCGATGAGCTTGGACTCATACAGCACCTGGTTCACCTTTTCCATGACCTCGTTGCGGCACTCCACGCGCACACCGATGTCCACGGTGCCGGGCTTATGGGCAATGTGGTGCTCGGCGCAGAGCTTTTCCAGCCAGTCTGCGCCACGCCGACCGGTGCCGATGACCACCTCGTCCGCATACACGGGCAGCAGGTCATCGCCATCCTTCAGCAGCACACCCTTGCAGCCTTCCTCTTCCAGAATGATGTTCTCACACTCGGTGTTGAAGCGCATTTCCACACCGTTGTCGGCCAGATAATTCTGGATGGCCAGATACAGCTCCTGTGCCTTCTCGGTGCCCAGGTGACGGATGGGGCAGTCCACCAGCTTCAGGCCGGCATGGATGGCGTTTTTGCGGATCTCCTTGATATCCTCGCCGGTGTAGATGCCCTCCACATGGGGGTCTGCGCCGAACTCCAGATAGATCTTATCGGTGTAGTCGATCAGCTCCTGGGCAAACTCTTCCCCGATGAGGGTGGGCAGGTCGCCGCCCACCTCATAGGAAAGGCTCAGCTTGCCGTCCGAGAACGCGCCCGCACCGGAAAAGCCGGTGGTGATGGCGCAGGTGGGGCGGCAGTTGACGCAGTGGCCTACCTCTGCCTTGGGGCAGTGGCGCTTTTCCACGGGCTTGCCTTTTTCCACCAGCAGCATCTTCTTTTTGCTGCCGTGGCGCAGCAGCTCCACAGCGGTAAAGATGCCGGCAGGGCCCGCACCCACGATGATCAGATCGTACTTTTCCATGATTTTCTTTTCCCTTTCTATTTCAACGGAATTTACTTCCGCTCTTCCTGTTCTACGGTGGCACTTTCGTCCACATGGTCCAACTCCACGGCGGTGGCCTCTGCATCGGTGCGGGTCACCTCCGGGGCCACCACGCCGTCGCCGTTCAGGTCCTCCCCGGTCAGATCCTCCAGCATGGACTGGGTCTCCGGGTGGAGCTTGGCAAAACGGCGCAGGGCCAGCACCGTATACAGGGCACTGAGCAGGTTGATGGCACCTTCCACGATCAGGATGATGCCGATGGCCATCACCAGCGTCTCCATGGCACCGAAGGGGTTCACGATCAGCACCACGCCCAGCACCACGCTGAGCACCGGCAGCAGCAGGAAGCCCTTCCAGCTGTCGTAGCCGCAGCGGCGCAGGTCCAGTGCGTTCTGTACCCGGGCAATGGCATCAAAGATGACGAACAGGCCGAACACCACGGGCAGGATGCTCACCACGATGTCGCTGCGCAGCAGCAGGAAAGCTCCAAGCGCCAGGCAGATGATGCCGGAGATCAGGGTGAGCTGGCTCTGGAACACCCCGCGCTCCACCACAAAGTAGCGGATCAGCTGCACGGCGGCGCAGGCCAGCACCACGCCGCCCAGTGCATAGCATACGATGTTGAGGGCCGTGCCGGGCTTCATGACCAGAAAGATGCCCAGCCCCAGGTACAGCACGCTCATGAGCACCAGGTTCCATTTCAGCTTTTTTACCATAGAGATCACGTTCCTTTCGGTTACAGACTTTGCACCGGGGTCACGGTTCTTCGGGGCCGTACAGAGGTGCAATGACGGTCTTGTTGATGCGGGCAAAAAATGCAAGGCTCAACAGCAGGCTGACCACTTCCGCGATCAGGAAGGCCCACCACACGTTGTTCACGCTGCCGGTCCGGGCCAGGAGCCAGGCGGCAGGCAGCAGCACCACCAGCTGGCGGCACATGGAGACGATCAGGCTGAACACGCCGTTGCCCAGTGCCTGGAACACCGACCCCATCACGATGCCGATGCCTGCCAGCAAAAAGTGCGGGCAGATGATGCGCAGCGCCGGGATGCCGATGGCCAGCATGGCATCACTGGCCGCAAAGATGCCCAGCACCTTGTCCGGGAAGAACTGGAAGATACAGAAACCGATCAGCATGATGCCCTCGGCGTAGCACACGGCCAGCTTGATGGTCTTTTTGACGCGGTCGGGGCGGCGGGCACCGTAGTTGTAGCCGATGATGGGCACCATGCCGTTGTTCAGGCCGAACACCGGCATGAACACGAAGCTCTGCAGCTTGAAATACACGCCGAACACCGCCACCGCCGTGGCCGAGAAGGTCATCAGGATCAGGTTCATGCCAAAGGTCATCACGCTGCCCACGCACTGCATGGCGATGCTGGGCAGGCCCACCGCGTAGATGCGGCCGATGGCCTTTGCACTGGGCCGGAAGCCCTTGAATCCGATCTGGATGTCCGGGTTCTTGTTCAGGTTGAAGAACAGGGTCATGCCCGCTCCGCAGAACTGGCCGATGACGGTGGCCACGGCGGCACCGGTGGTGCCGCTGAGGGCCTCGCCGCAATAGCCGAAGATGAAGATGGGGTCCAGGATGATGTTCACCACGGCACCCGTCAGCTGGCTGATCATGCTCAGGTAGGTGCGGCCGGTGGCGGCCAGCAGCTTTTCGCCCATGGTCTGAGTGAACAGGCCCAGGCTGAAGATGCAGCACACCGACAGGTACTGGATGCCCTGCCGGGCGATGGCCTCGTCCCCGGTCTGCGCGTAGAAGTAGGGCTTCATGCAGGTCAGGCCGATGACCAGGAACACCACGAAGCTGCACAGCGACAGGAAGATGCCGTTTTCGGCGGTGGCATTGGCCCGGCGCTGGTTCTTTTCGCCAAGGCTCTTGCTCAGCATGGCGTTCACACCCACACCGGTGCCCACGCCCACCGCGATCATCACGTTCTGCAGCGAGAACGCCAGCGATACGGCGGTGAGAGCGTTCTCGCTGACATGGGACACGAACACCGAGTCCACCACGTTGTACAGCGCCTGCACCAGCATGGAGATCATCATGGGCACACTGAGCTTTATCAGCAGGGGGTTGATCTCCATGGTGCCCATGATGTTTTCCCGCGCTTCGGCGGGAGGGGTCTGGGGTTGCTTTGTTTCCACGATTGCTCCTTTTACCAGTAGATTTTTTTAAATCGCTGCCGCATCATTCTGCGGAAGCGAGCAACGAGACGGAAGGACTACCCGGGTTGCGGCTCCCGGCATCCACTTCGCACCTTGGGCGGTACTCGTGTCTTGCCGGCCGCTGCCCCAACAGCTCCTCCCTGCATCGGCCGCAGGCCGCGGTCGTCGCCGTTGCCCGAAACGTGGGCAGAACGCTCACGCGCCCTACCCACGTTTCATCGTTGTTTTATTTTTGCCCCGGCCGGAAACTCAGCCCAGGGTCTTTTCCTTGGCGGCGGCTGCGTCCAGGATCATCTTAACGCAGGTCTCGCGGCCCAGAGCGGCGTTGATGGCCAGATCATAGTTGTGGGCATCGCCCCAGCGGTTCTGGGTGTAGTAGTTGTAGTAGGCCGAACGGTTGCGGTCGGTCTTTTCCACTTCCTCTTTGATGCCCTTGGCGTCCTTGGCCTTGACCAGGGGGTTGGTCTTGGCGTATTCCAGCCGCCACTCCTTGGGGGCGTACACGAACACGCGCAGCACGTCCGGGCGTTCCCGCAGCACATAGTCACCGCAGCGGCCCAGGATCACGCAGGGGCCTTCCTCGGCCAGCTGCTTGATGATGCGGCTCTGCAGAATGAACACCTGATCGCCCAGCGGCAGCTCGTTGCCCATGGTGTACAGGCTGTACAGCAGGCTGTGCGTGTGCCGTTTTTCGCTGGCGGCAACGGCTTCTTCCGACAAGCCGGAATGCTTTGCTGCCATGGTGATCAGTTCCTTGTCGTAAAGCTTGATGCCCAGTGCATTGGCCACATCCTCAGCGATGTAACGGCCGCCCGTGCAGTACTCACGTCCCAAAGTAATGATCGTCTTTGCCATAATGTGTTCCTCCCATGTCGATTTATTGCCCGAAAGCTCCGGGTGCAGCCGGATCGGTGTCCGGCTTGTCCTGCGCTTGGGTGACTAGTTGTTCCGGTGCGGGGCGCGGCTTTGGCAGCCGTACCTCCGCTACCCGCATCCTGCCGGTCTGGTCCACGGCATACACGCTGAAGCGCCCGCCTGCGGCAAGCACTTCCGGCAGAAAACGCACCCCGCCGTCCTCGGTGCGCTCCATGCGCACAAAGCTGCGGTGTGCTGTGGTGGCGTGCGCCACCCCGTCGTGGGCAGCACACGCGATCCATCCGGCAAAGTTGTCCGGCAGCGCATCCCGCTGCCCGTGCTGGGAAAAATAATAGGTACCCGGCTGCTGCCCCGGCTCCAGCTCACACCGGAGGCGGAGCGGCCGGTTGGCCGCCAGGTCGCGGGGTTTTGCCCGCAGCGCAATGGCGCGGCCGGTAAAGTAGCGCATAAAATCCACCAGTGCCATGGTACAGTTCACGGCACCGTCGGTGTCGGCGGTGGGGTCGTTGAGCAGAACGTAGTCCGCCATCACGGCATCGTCATGGCCGAAGCCCCGCAGCCCCATCCACACCCGGGCCGGGTCGCGCTGGCCGCGGATGCGGCGCTCCACCTGCACGGCCACCGAGCAGCCGTCGTGGATCTGGGCACGCAGGTCGGCAAGGTCCATCCAGGCCTGCCAGCAGGGGTAGCCGCAGCAGCCTGCGGCTGCGGCCGCAAAGGCCGCGTTGGCGGTGCTGCTGGTGGCCATATCCTCCATGATATAGGCCACCTCTTCGGGCAGGATATCCTCGCCCCAGCGGTTCATCAGGGCCGCCATGATCAGCGGCAGGTCCATCTCCCGGCCAAAGCTGGGGTCGTGGGTGTTCAGGCAGTATTCCGGCAGGTAAAGGCGCCGGTTCAGCGGGTGGCCGTGGTGCTTTTCCCAGGTAAGGGGCCGCACCGCCACCGCCAGCAGCCGCACTGCCGGGGTCACTTTATCGTTGTTGGTGGAAAGGTTCACCTGCAGCTGCACACCGGTGCCGCCGCCGGGGGTGGCCACCGTCACGGTGTCCCCCATCAGGAAGATCATGCCGTCCTCGCTTTGGGCGTAGGTGCTGCACCGGGGGTAATCCGGTGCCCACTTGCCAAAGCTCATCCAGCCGGTCCAGGCATTGCCGGCATACACCCGGCACCGCACCTCCACCATGGTGTTGTGAGGGGCGCTGGCGTTCCAGCTCACACTCAGATTGCAGAACGCCGGCATGGCAAATTCCGGAGTGGTGTAGCTGCCGTATTGCAGGCTGCGTCCGGCCACGCTGTCCAGCACAAGGCTGCCGTTTTCCAGCGCAAGGTTGTCCAGCTGCCCGCGGGAAAAGGTCTCGGTGCCCTGCAGAACCAGATTGTTGCGTTGTTCCATCATCCGGCCAGTCTCCTTTCCGCACGCAGCACAGGTGGGATCATTCCTCGGTATCGTCCTCCGCGGCGGCGTAATCCTCGCGGAGGGCAGCTTCCAGCTCGGCATCCTTCAGCTTGCGGATGCTCTCCTCGATGTGGAACACCCGGTCCAGGTCGCCGTACACGATCTGACAGGACACCTCGGTGACGAACCAGAAGCCGAACACCAGCATGAGCAGCAGGCCCAGCGGCATGCACAGGATCACCACGCCCCAGAACAGGATCTGCACGATGGACGCTGCCAGTGCATGGGGCAGGAAGGCGATCATGCAGTTGATGCTGTTCTTCAGCGTCAGGCTCAGGGGCTGGTCCAGCAGGGCGATCTGCGGCCACATGTAGGCAAACAGCATCTGGAAGATGAGCAGATTCAGCACCGTGGCCACCCACAGGGGCACACCCACGTTGGTGCCGTGATACAGCATGTTGAAGCAGAAATAGACCAGGAAGATCTGCAGCGTGACCACCACGCAGTACAGCACACCCGGCAGGATGCTGGCCTTGAAGTTGCGCTTGAAGGCCTTGCGGTAGGTCACCCACCAGTAGCCGGCCTCGTCGCGCAGGGCGCGCAGCACGGTATCGTACATCCCGGCCAGCACCGGCCCGGCCAGGATGCCGCCCACGGCGGCGCTGATCAGCATGACCGGCAGGTTGTTCATCAGGAAGCCGATATACACCAGACTGATCACCGGCACAAAGCCCAGGCAGGTGAGCAGGTTTGCCAGAAACATGCTGTTCATGTCGCGTCCTACCAGCTCAAAGAAACGGCGGACGCCGGTCTTGCGGGGAGCGTCCTTTTCCACGCCCTTGCCCGCCTTGAAATCGTTTGCAGAAGGAAACAGACCCATAATGCTGTGGTTACCTCGTTCTTTCCTTTCCGTTCCGCAGCAGGCCGCCGCAGCCGGAAAGCGCCATTGTGCTGGCTTTACAGATATAAATATACCCGGATTTTGTCAATTTTGCAAGGGCACAGGCCACCCAATTGTAAAAAAGTATTTTTCTCCCTTTTTCTGCAAAAGTATGTTACAATGGCTCTGGCATCCCCATGCCATAAGGAGGATAATTTATGAGTATTTTTCGCACCATTGCGATGTTTCTGTATCTGTTCGGCTACATGATCGTACACTACGGCACCCTGCGCCGGGGCGAGCGGGCCCTGGCCGCCGGCGACACCGAGACGGTGGAGCGCCTGGTGGACCGTCACATCCCCCGCTGGAGCCGCGGCATCCTGAAAGTGACCGGCGTCACCCTGACCGTGGAGGGGCTGGAGAACATCCCCAAGGAAGGCCCCTGCGTGTTCGTGGGCAACCACCGCAGCTACTACGACATCCCCCTGCTGCTGGCCAGCCTCGACAAGCCCCACGGCATCCTGGCCAAGGAAGAGCTGGAAAAAATTCCCCTGCTGAACCGCTGGATGAAGCTGCTGGGCTGCGTGTTCGTGCAGCGTGACGACCTGCGCGCCTCGGTGCGCGCCCTGAACGACGCCACCGCCATCGTGGAGAGCGGCCGCAGCTTCGTCATCTTCCCGGAGGGCACCCGCTACAAGGGCGAAGAGGGCGGTGTCGGCGAGTTCAAGAACGGCGCATTCCGCATTGCGGTCAAGACCGGTGCCCCGGTGATTCCGGTGGCCATAACCGGTGCCCGCGCCCTGTTTGAGAACAACGGCAACCGCTGCCACCCGGGCCGGGTGCACATCTGCATCCTGCCGCCCATCCGCACCGCCGGCATGAGCAAGGCTGAGCAGAAGCAGCTGCCGGAAGCCGTGCGCCAGACCATTCTGGCCAAGCTGAAATAAACATTCTGGAGGACACCGTCCCATGGCAAGCTACCGTTACGAACGCGACATCGACCCCAAAGACCTCACCCCGCGCAAAAAGCGCGCCTACACCCGCAAGGAGCGCTGGGCCAACTGGTGGGACTACAACCTGAAATGGGTGATCATCCTCGGCATTGCCGCGGCCTTTGTGGGCTACTGCTTCATCGGGCAGTATTTCCTTACCACCCACGCCGACTACAATGTGGCCGTGGTGGCCCCCCACTACCTGCCGGAGGCCACCCAGACCGCCCTGCAGGACGCCCTTGCCGCCTACGGCGAAGATCGGAACGGCGACGGCAAGGTGGTGGTCAAGCTGAACGTCTACACCATGAACTTCGGCAGCGATGACTCGGACGCCTACCTTGACATGGCCGGCACCACCAAACTGTCCACCGACATTCAGGGTGCCCTGAGCTCCATCTTCATCCTCTACGACCCGGCCGGGTTCCAGAGCACCACCGGCACCCTGCGGTATCTGGACGGCAGCCTGCCCCAGTCCGACGCAGACAACGACTGGTGGAATATGGTATACCACTGGGACGACTGCCCCGTGCTGGCCGGGCTGGACCTGGGGGACTACACCTCCGATGCCGTGCAGAACGACAGCGGCTCCAGTCAGGAACTGCTGAGCCACTACTACATCGGCATCCGGGGCGCTTGGACCAAGGACGCTGACGGCCTGCTGTCCGGCGGCGAAGCGCTCTGGCAGGCCCTGACCGCCGGGGCCGTTTCCACCGTGACCAAGGAGGGCTGAGGCCATGCGCTTCCGCATAAAGAGCGGGCAGAGTGCTCGCCGGTTCGTGTTCGACCGCACCCCGGCCCCCGCAAAGTCCCCGCAGCCGTCCGTGCTCCGCGCCGCCGACCTCGACAACCCCTACGGGCGGTACTACGGCACCGCCCGCAGCCGCGAGGACCTCTTAAAAAACAGACCAGACCCTTGACCCAGAGCTGCCGCACAGCATTGTGCGGCAGCTTTTTTTGCAGGGGACGAACCCTCTCCGCACATTTCTGTTTTCTATTTTCGTCTTTTTTCATAGGACTGATTTGAAATATTCTCCACTCTGAAAGCAGGGGCCCTTTGTTGTTTCTTCGTCCCGGTTATGGTATACTTACTGGGTATCGTACCCAAACCAGACATAAAGGATGTGACCCCCATGGACGCACTGGAACACGCCCGTGCCGAGATCGACGAAGTGGACGCCCAGCTGGCTGCCCTGTTTGAGCGGCGCATGGCCGCTGTGCTGCAGGTGGCCGAGTACAAGCGTGCCCACGGCCTGCCGATCTTTGATGCCGCGCGGGAAGCCGCCGTGCTGGAAAAGGCCGCCGCCCGCATCCACGCCCCGGCGCTGCGCCCTTATTATAAAGACCATGTCCAGAACATGATGGACGTGGCCAAGCAGTACGAAGCCCTCATTCTGGGCCAGAACCGCGCCGCCTATCAGGGCGTGGAGGGGGCCTTTGCGCACATCGCGCTGCGGGCATTGTTCCCCCACGCCGAGGCCGTGAGCTGCCCCACCTGGGACGAGGTGTTCGCCGCCGTGGAGCGGGGCGACGCCGCCCACGGCGTGGTGCCCTTTGAGAACAGCCACGCGGGCGATGTTTCTGCCGTGCTGGACCTGTGCTACAATCACCCCGACCTGTGGGTGGTGGACGTGTACGACCTGCCCATCTCCCAGAACCTGCTGGTGCTGCCCGGCACCCAGCTTGCCGAGATCCGCAGCGTGTACAGTCATCAGCAGGCCATCGCCCAGAGCGAGACCTTCTTAAAGCAGTTCCATCTGCCGGCCACCGCCATGCTCAACACCGCCATGGCCGCCAAGTTCGTGGCCGAAAGCGGCGACAAGACCAAAGCCGCCATTGCCAGCGCCGAGACCGCTGCCCTGTACGGGCTGGAGGTGCTGGTGCCCCGCATCAACACCGACGGCGACAACACCACCCGCTTTATCGTGATCAGCCGCGAAAAGCCCACGGCGGGCAACCGCTTCTCGCTGCTGTTCACCGTGGACAACAAACCCGGCAAACTCGCCGAGGTGATCCAGGTCATCGGTGCCAGCGGCTTCAATATGGAATCCATCAAGAGCCGGCCCATGCCTCATGTGCCGTTTGAATATTATTTTTATGTCGAGCTGGTGGGCGACCCCACCGCCGACGAGACCGGTGCCCTGCTGCAGCAGCTGGACCGCACCTGCCGCACCGTGCGTTTGTTAGGAGTGTATACAAAATGAGCGAATTTATCGGAACCAAACTCACCATGAATCTGGGCGAGCGCAGCTATGACATCATCGTAAAAAGCGGCTCCCTGGAAAACCTGTACCAGTTTGCCCGGCTGGACCGCCGGGTGGCCGTGGTCACCGACAGCGGCGTGCCCGCCCAGTATGCCCAGAGGGTGGCCGACCAGTGCAAGGACGCCCGCATCATCACGGTGCCCCAGGGTGAAGCCAGCAAGAGCTTTAAAATTCTGGAAAGCGTGCTGCGCCAGATGCTGGACTTCGGCATGGGCCGGGGTGACCTGGTCGTAGCCGTGGGCGGCGGCGTGGTGGGCGACCTTGCCGGTTTTGCCGCTTCCATTTATATGCGCGGCATTGATTTTATCAACTGCCCCACCACCACCCTTTCCATGATCGACTCCTCCATCGGCGGCAAGACCGCCGTGGACCTGGGCGACACCAAGAACATCGTGGGTGCTTTCTGGCAGCCCAAACTGGTCATCGTGGACCCGGACACCCTGTCCACCCTGCCCCGCCGCCACTACATCAACGGCCTGGCCGAAGCCGTCAAGGCCAGCCTGCTGGCAGACCCGGAGCTGTTCGCCATCTTTGAGAAGGGCGACATCGACGCCCAGATCGGCGAGATCATCTGCCGCAGCCTGCGGTTCAAGAAGGGCATTGTGGAGCAGGACGAGACCGAGCAGGGTATGCGCAAGGCACTGAACTTCGGCCACACCATCGGCCACGGCATCGAGGCCGTCAAGGGCATCAAGGGCCGCCGCACCGTAGGCCTGTTCCACGGCGAGTGCGTAGCGCTGGGCATGCTGCCCATGATCGAGTCCAAGGCCCTGCAGAAGCGGGTGCGTGCGGTGTACCGCCGCCTTGGCCTGCCTGTGCGCACCACCTACAACAAGGAAAAAGTGCTGGCCGAGATGCTGCACGACAAAAAGGCCCAGGGCGGCCAGATCACGGTGATCAAGGTGCCGGGTCTGGGCTGCTGGCGGGCCGAGACCATCCCCGTGGAGGGGCTGCGTCCCCTGCTGGGCATGGAGGACTGACACCATGAAAAATACCTTTGGCAGCGACCTTTCGCTGACCATTTTCGGCGAGAGCCACGGATGGGCCGTCGGAGCCGTGCTGGACGGCATGGCCGCCGGGGTCCCGGTGGACGAAGCCTTTGTGGCCGCCTGTATGGACAAACGCCGCGCTCGGGGCGACGGCCTGTCCACTCCCCGCACCGAGGCAGACGCCGTGCAGTTTTTGTCCGGCGTGGTGAACGGCTGCACCACCGGCACCGCCATTGCGCTGATGGTGGAAAACCAGAACACCCGCAGCGCCGATTACGCCAAGACCGCCGACCTGCTGCGCCCCGGCCACGCCGATTACACCGCCTATGCCAAGTACCACGGGTTTCAGGATGCGCGGGGCGGCGGGCACTTTTCCGGCCGGGTCACCGCCGCCCTCGTGGCCGGCGGTGCCGTCGTGCTGGGTGCGCTGAGCCGGGCCGGTATCGACATCTCCACCCATATCGCCGCCTGTGCAGGCATCTCCGACACCCGCTTCGCGCTGGACGATGCCGCTGCGCTGGCCGCACAGGTGGAAGCCCTGGCCGACAAACCGGAGGGCTTTGCCGTGCTGGACCCCGCCGTGGAAGAGCCCATGAAGGCTGCCATCCGCGCCGCCGGGGCTGACGGCGACAGTGTGGGCGGCCTGCTGGAGACCGCCATCCTCGGCCTGCCCGCCGGGATCGGTGAGCCGTACTTTGACAGCGTGGAAAGCAAGATCGCCCATCTGGCCTTCTCCATCCCCGCCGTCAAGGGCATCGAGTTCGGCACCGGGTTCGACTTTGCCGGGCTGCGGGGTTCCGAGGCCAACGACGCCTTCCGCATGACGCCGGAGGGGGCCGTGGTCACCGCCAGCAACCACAATGCCGGCATCAACGGCGGCATCGCCAACGGCATGCCCGTGGTGTTCCGCACGGTGGTCAAGCCCACTCCCAGCATCTACAAGCAGCAGGACACCGTGGATTACCTCGCCAAAAAGAACGCCGAGCTGTCCATTCAGGGCCGTCACGACCCCTGCATCGTGCCCCGGGCCGCCATCGTGCAGACCTGCTCCGCCGCACTGGCGGTGGCCGACCTGCTCACGGCCCGCTACGGCGAAGCCTGGATGACCCACCCCACCAACTTCCGCAAGGAGGACGACTGATATGGAATACGGACTTATCGGGGCAAGGCTCGGCCACTCCTACTCCAAGATCATCCACGAGATGCTCTGCGGCTACAAATACGACCTGTGCCCCCTGCCCACCGAGGAAGAGGCCCGTGCCTTTCTGACCAAGTGGCAGTTCCGGGCCATCAACGTGACCATCCCCTACAAGAAACTGGTCATGGAATACTGCTCCTACATCGACCCCCGGGCCAAGGCCATCGGGGCCGTGAACACCGTGGTGAACAAGAACGGCCTGCTGTACGGGTACAACACCGATTACCTCGGCTTTGCCCACCTGTGCGACGCCCACGGCGTGGACTTTGCAGGCCGGACGGTGCTCATCCTTGGCACCGGCGGCACCCACAACACCACCAGCGCCGTGGCGCGGGACAAGGGTGCCGCAAAGGTGCTCACGGTCAGCCGCCATCCGGACCCGGAAACGGGCGAGCTGAGCTATGCAGAAGCCGTGCGCAGCGGTGCACAGATCGTCATCAACACCACCCCCGCCGGCATGTACCCCAATGTGGGGGTGTGCAATCTGGATGTGGCCGCCATGCCCGGGCTGGAAGCCGTAGTGGACGTGGTATACAATCCCGACAAAACGGAACTCATCCTCCGGGCCGAAGAAGCCGGGGTTCCGGTGGCCGTAGGCGGTCTGGAGATGCTGGTAGCACAGGCCGTGTATGCGGCCGAATATTTCCTGGACCGCAAATTCGAGGACGCCCCCGCCGAGATCCGGCGCATCACGGCGGCCCTGCGCCGGGACACGCTGAACATTGCCCTCATCGGCATGCCTTCTTCCGGCAAGACCACGCTGGGCAAACTGCTGGCAAAGCAGCTGGGCCGCACCTTCGTGGATCTGGACGACGCGATCGTCAAGGCCGACGGGCGCAGCATCCCGGACATCTTTGCCGCCGAGGGCGAGGACGGCTTCCGTGCAAAAGAGACCGAGCAGACCGCCCGCTTCGGCAAGGAGAACCGCCAGCTGCTGTCCTGCGGCGGCGGCGTGGTGAAGCGGCCCGAAAATCTGCGGGCCCTGCATCAGAACGGCGTGGTGCTGTTTATCGACCGACCGGTGGAAGCACTGGCCGTGGGCGGCAGCCGCCCGCTCTCCTCCAGCATGGAGGCACTGCGCACCATGGAGGCCCAGCGCCGCCCGCTGTACCGGGCCGCCGCTGACGCGGTGGTGCCCAATACCGGCACGCTGGAGGATGCTCTGCGGGCCGCCATGGAGGCTTTGGATGAAATTTTTGATTCTTAACGGGCCCAACGTCAACCTGCAGCGCTACTCGGAGCCGGGCATGCCCGGTGAGCTGGACTACAACGGCATGATGGACTATGTGCAGTCCGGCTGCGACCAGATGGGCATTGAGACCGACGTGTGCCAGACCAACCACGAGGGCGACCTGATCGACGAGATCCAGGCCGCCGCCGGGCGGGTGGACGGCATCGTGCTCAACCCCGGCGGCTACGCCCACACCAGCGTGGCCATTCTGGACGCGCTGCGGCTGTGCGGTGTGCCCGCCGTGGAAGTGCTGCTCACCGCCCCGGACGAGCGGGAGTCCTTCCGCAAAACGGACGTGGTGTCCTTTGGCTGTCAGGGACACTTCATCGGCCAGGGACCCCAGGGTTACCTGCACGCCTGTGCCTATCTGGCCCAGCTGCTGCGCCTGGACGGCACCCCCCAAGCCCATATCGTGATGTAAAAAACGAACCCTCTCAGTCGCCTGCGGCGACAGCTCCCCCGAGGGGGGGAGCTGTTCTGCCCCGGGCACGCTATAAAACCTCCCCCTTCGGGGGAGGTGGCATCGCGCAGCGATGACGGAGAGGGTTTTCTAAAACCAGAAAGGAACCATAAACCATGATTATCTCCACCAAGAAAGGCACCCCGAAGGAAGAACTGGAAAAGATCGTTGACAAGTTCGAGCATCAGGGTCTGGACGTGACCCTGATCACTGGCAAGGACTACAACGTGTTCGGTCTGGTGGGCGACACCACCAAGATCGACGAGCGGGACGTGCTGGCCAACCCCTGGATCGACAACGTCACCCGCGTGTCTGCCCCGTACAAGCGCGCCAACCGCCTGTTCCACCCCGCCGATTCGGTCATTGACTGCGGCGGCGTGAAGATCGGCGGCAAGGAAAAGATCGCCGTCATGGCAGGCCCCTGCAGCATCGAGGGTGCCGAGCAGGCTCTGCGCATCGCACAGAGCGTCAAGGCCGGCGGCGCGGCCCTGTTCCGCGGCGGTGCCTACAAGCCCCGTACCTCTCCTTACTCCTTCCAGGGTCTGGAGACCGAGGGCATCCTGGACATGGTCAAGGCCCGCGAGGCCACCGGCCTGCCCATCGTGTCCGAGCTGATGAGCGAGGACCGCATCCCGGAGTTTGAGGAGTATGTGGACGTGGTGCAGATCGGTGCCCGCAACATGCAGAACTTCCAGCTGCTCAAGGCCGTGGGCAAGATGCACAAGCCCGTGCTGCTCAAGCGCGGCCTGTGCAATACCATCGAGGAGTGGATCATGAGCGCCGAGTACATCATGGCAGGCGGCAACGAGCAGGTCATCCTGTGCGAGCGCGGCATCCGCACCTTTGAAAAGTACACCCGCAACACGCTGGACCTGTCTGCCGTGCCCCTCATCCACGAAAAGACCCACCTGCCCGTCATCGTGGACCCCAGCCACGCCACCGGCAAGGCAAACCTCGTGGAACCCATGATGATCGCCGCTGTGGCCGCCGGTGCCGACGGTCTGGAGGTAGAAGTGCATTATGACCCCCGCCACGCCTGGAGCGACGGTGCCCAGTGCCTGACCCCGGATGCCTTTGCACAGGCCATGGCCAAGTGCCGCCAGGTGGCATGGGCCATCGGCCGCGATATGTAACGGCCTATGCTGGTAACCATTCATTCTTCCCGCCCCATCGGCGGGAGCATCACAGCCCCGCCCAGCAAGAGCATGGCCCACCGGGCCGTGCTGTGTGCGGCGCTGGCCACAGGCAGCTCCCACATCACGAATCTGGAATTCAGTAAGGACATCTCCGCCACGCTGGCCGCCGCAGGCCAGCTGTGTGCCCGGGTGACCACCGGCCCCGCAGATGCCGTGGTGGAAGGGCTGGGCCGGTTTGCCCCCCTCACTGCCCCGGTGGACTGCTGCGAGAGCGGCAGCACCCTGCGGTTCCTCATCCCCATTGCCAGCCTCACCGGGCAGGAAGTGACCTTTACCGGCCGTGGGCGGCTCATGGAGCGGCCCCAGTCGGTTTACGAAACGTTGTATCGGGAGCAGGATCTACGGTTTGAACAGACCTCTGCCGGTCTGACCGTGGCCGGTGCCCTCACACCGGGGGAATACCGGCTGGCGGGCAATGTGTCCAGCCAGTTCATCAGCGGGCTGCTGTTTGCCCTGCCCCTGCTGGACGGCGACAGCACCCTGCACCTCATCCCGCCGGTGGAGAGCCGCAGCTACATCGACATGACCCGCGCGGTGCAGGCCGCCTTTGGGGTGACCAGCCGCTGGCTGGATGGGAATACGCTGGCCCTGCCGGGCCGCCAGCACTATCACCCCTGCGATTACGCCGTAGAGGGCGACTACAGTCAGGCGGCCTTCCCGGCGGTGCTGGGTGCCGTGTGCGGCGGGGTGACCGTCACCGGCCTTTCCCCGGACACCCTGCAGGGCGACGCGGTCATTCTGGATCTCCTGCGCCGGTGCGGCGCACAGTTCACCCGTGAGGGGGACACCGTCACCTTTGCAAAGGCGCCCCTGCACGGGGTGGACATCGACCTGGCCGACTGCCCGGACCTTGGCCCTGTGCTCATGGTGCTGGGCCTGCTGTGTGAGGGCACCACCGTCATCCGCAACGCCGAGCGCCTGCGCCTGAAGGAGAGCGACCGCATCGCCGCCATGGAAGCCGAGCTGCGGGCCTGCGGCGGCGTGCTGGAAAGCGAGGGCGGCACCATCACGGTGCACGGCTGCGCCGAGCATCTGCACGCGCCGGAAGGCATTCTGCACGGGCACAACGACCACCGGGTGGTCATGAGCCTTGCGGTGCTGAGCGCAGCCGCCGGGCTGCCCCTGACTGTGGATGACGCCGAAGCCATCCAGAAGAGCTGGCCGAATTTCTTTGCAGCCATCCGGCCTTTGGGTGTGGAGGTAGAATATGCTTGACAAAACAAAACGTTATCTCGTGGTGGGTCTTGGTCTGCTGGGCGGCAAGTATGCCCTGGAGCTGACCCGAGCCGGTTTCCATGTGGACGGCATCAACCGCAGTGAGGGGCACTTGCAGTATGCCCTCGATCACGGCTACATTGCCAGCGGCAAGACCCATGATTTTGAAGATCTGGTGCAGCAGGCCGACCACATCATCTTCGGCCTGTACCCCACGGCCCTGCTGGAATGGTTCAAAGCCTACGGCCCGCTCCTCAAGCCCGGCTGCATCTTCACGGATGTGTCCGGCGTCAAGACCGGCCTTGTGGAGCCGGTGCAGGCCATGTGCCCGGCGGGCGTGGAATTCATTGCCAGCCACCCCATGGCAGGCCGTGAGACCTCCAGCGTGGAGCACGCTGCCGAGGTGAACTTTGCCCCGGCCAACTTCATCATCACCCCCACCGACAAGAACACCCCGGAGGCCATCCAGTGGGCAAAGGAGCTGGCCCAGGTGCTGGGCTTCAAGCACATCTGCACCCTGACCGTGCAGGAGCACGACAAAATGATCGGCTACGTCAGCCAGCTGTGCCACGCCATCGCCGTGAGCCTGATGTGTGCCAACGACAACACCTCGCTGTGCGAGTACACCGGTGACTCCTTCCGGGATCTGACCCGCATTGCCCGCATCAACGACAAAATGTGGGCGGAACTGTTCCTGTGGAACAGGAAAACCTGATCAGCGAGATCGACCAGTTCGATGCGGCCCTGTGCGAAATGCGCAACGCCCTCGTGGCCGATGACCGGGACAAGCTGGAAGAGATGTTCCGCCTGTCCACCCAGCGCCGCGCTGCCTTTGACAAAAAGCTGCCGTAAAACAAGGGAGGTACTCCACCATGCCCAAGCAGGAAGGACAAAAGACCAAGCTCCTGGCATTGCTGCACATCTTTGAGCAGAAAACCGACGAAAACCACCTGCTGAACGTGCCCCAGCTGGTGGAACTGCTGGAACAGCAGGGCATTCTGGCCGAGCGCAAGAGCATCTACAGCGACATCGACACCCTGTGCGCGCTGGGCTACGACATCCAGCTGCGGCGCGGGCGCGGCGGCGGCTACTGGATGGCCAGCCGTGCCTTCGAGCTTTCCGAGCTCAAGCTGCTGGTGGACGCTGTGCAGGCCAGCAAGGTCATCTCGGCACGCACCAGCAAAAAGCTCATCCGCAAGCTGGAAGCCCTGTGCTCCGAGTACGAGGGCACCCAGCTGCAGCGTCAGGTGTATGTAGACGGCCGCCCCAAGGCCGACAGCCGCACCCTGCTGTACAGCATCGACGCGCTGCACACGGCCATCAGCGCCGGGCGGCTGGTGCAGTTCCGCTACAAGAACAACAGCACCTGGACGGTCAGCCCCTGGCAGCTGGCCTGGGAGGGCGGCTGCTACTACCTCATCGCCTACCAGGATGAAAAGGATCCCGCCAACATCCGCAACTACCGGGTGGACCGTATGTCCTATGTCAAGGTGCTGGACCGCCCCCGCCGGGGCAAGGAGGCCTTTGCCGCCTTCGACCTGCCCAGCTATCTGCGCAAGCATTTCAACATGTTCGGCGGGCCGGAATTCCGGGTGACCCTGCGCTGCACCGCCGACCTGGAAGCCGCCATGCGGGACCGCTTCGGGCAGGACACTCTCTTTTTGCCGGAAGCAGACGGGTACTTCCACTTTGATGTCCCGGTCTGCGTGAGCGACCAGTTTTACGGCTGGGTCTGCGGTTTTGGCGGCAAGGTGGAGATTACCTCTCCCGCCGAAGTACGGCAGGGCCTGCACGACATGGTGCAGGAGCTGGCCGAACAGCACAACTGATCCAGAATCAACGAACCCCCGGCAGGCCACAGCCTGCCGGGGGTTCGTTCGTTACAAATAATTCTTTCTCATTCGTCAAATTCCAGGTCACTGGGCAAGATCAGATCCAGCGGGGCGTTGGGCTCTGCCACAAGGCGGCGGCTCTGGTTGAAGATGGCCTTTTCCAGCGTGTTGCGGGCAAGGCGGCCGTTGCCGGCGGTGCGGCTGTCCAGCGCCTGACGGCGCTTGTAGTAGCCCAGCAGCGGGAAGGTGCAGCCCTCGTCCAGCCGGTAGCCCTTGCCTTTGGCCAGCACGGTGGTAATGTCCAGCAGCTCGTCGGCGGTGTAATCCGGGAATTCCACCTTGTTCGGGAAGCGGCTGGCAAGGCCGCTGTTGGCCGTGAGGAACACTTCCATCTCTTTGGTGTACCCGGCCAGGATCACCACCAGCTCGTCACGGTGATCCTCCATGCCCTTCACAAGGGTGTCGATGGCTTCCAGCCCGAAGCTGTCCTGTTCGCCGCGGTACAGGCTGTAGGCCTCGTCGATGAACAGCACGCCGCCCAGTGCACTCTGGATGACGCTGTTGGTCAGCGGGGCGGTGTGGCCCGTGTAGCGGCCCACCAGGTCGCCGCGGCTCACCTCCACCAGTTGGCCGCCCTTGAGCGCCCCGATGGCCTTGAGGTACTTTGCCACCAGCCGGGCGATGGTGGTCTTGCCGGTGCCGGGGTTGCCGGTGAAGATCATATGCATGGACAGGCTGGCCGTCTTGAACCCGGCGGCGGCGCGGCGCTGCTGCACCTGCAGGTTGTCTGCCAGACCGAACACATAGTCCTTGACCGGGGCAAGGCCCACCAGCGCGTCCAGCTCGGCGCGGATCTCGTCCACAGCACCGGTGTACTCCGTCGGCAGCAGGCTGAACAGGTCTGCCGGGGCGGCCCCGTTCAGGGCAAACTGCAGCCCCTCCGGCACGGCAGTCAGGGCCACGGTGCCGGTAAGGGCCGTATCGGTCTGCAGGCAGTATTCGCTCAGGGCGCGGAAGATGCGGTCACAGCACAGTTTCAGACCGGCCGCGCCCTTCTCCTTGGAGCACTGGGCGGCCACATAGTCCCGCACGTCTGCCCCGGCGGTAAGGGTGAGCCCCAGCCGGGTGCGCACCTTCTGGGCCAGCGCGTTCAGCTCCTGCGCCGCCATAGCGGCCAGATCTTCCCGTGCAAAGGCGATAGTGGTGCACACATCCCCCACCGCCGAGACAAAGGGCGCACCGAACTTGTCGGCCAGCACCTCCCGGCCCTTGTGGGAGAAGAAGATCAGGTACTTTCCGCAGGGGTCGATGCGGCTCACCGCACCGGGCGCCAGCGCGGTCCCGGCATCCACCAGAATGCCCTCCTTGTTGACCAGATACCGGCTGGACAGCGGTGCGCTGCCCCTGGTGGCAAGGTCGGCGATGGTTTTTAAAAAGCCGGGGTAGCAGCTCTCGTAGTGCTCAAAAATCAAAATCTCGCCGGGGGCGTGCAGAGCGGCATACAGGTCCTGCAAAAACAGCTTTTCGGACCCGGCATCCGGGTACAGGGCCAGGTCCAGCACGGCGGTCTTATCGCTCTGCAGCAGGCCGCGGGCCGCCATGATGCGGGCCGTCTCCTCCAGCGCAAAGTGCCGCCCGGTGCCGGGCGCACCGCTCAGCAGGATCACGTTGCGGGCGGCAGGGGCCTCGGTGCCCAGCACAAAGGGCCGCCGCATGGCCCGCACCACACCGTCCACAAAGGCGTCCTGCCCCAGCACGGTCTTTTTGACCTCGGCGGCCAGCCCTTCAAAGCTGCCCAGATGCTCCGGCTTCGTGTCGGCGGTGCCTTTGGCCAGCAGGCCGTCATTCTCCATGTCCCGCAGCATCTGACGGCTGTTTTCCAGCGCCGTCTGGGTGTCGGCATCCTGCTTTTTCAGCTGGGCATTCTGCTTTTTCAGCAGCTCGTCCAGCTGTTTCTGCTGCTCCAGAAGGGCCGCGTTCAGGTCCGGCAGGCCCCCGGTCTTTGCCTTTGTGTCCGGCTGCGCAGCTCCGGAACCAAATTTCACGCGCCCGCCTGCGCCGAATACGCCGTTCATAAGGGATTCCCAATCGTCGGTATATGCCATTGTGCGGCCCTCCCTGCAGTTTTCTTCCAGTATAGTGTACCCCGGCCCGTTTTGCAAGGGATTTTGCCTCTTGCAAAATCCACGCCGGTTGTTTACACTACAGATGTGTGAATATGCGGAAATCTCGCAAGAAGGAATGAAGAAACCATAGGTACTATGACACCGGCACAGCGCCGCGCCCTGTACGAGAGCGCCCGCTTTGCCCGCGAAACCACCTATAACGGCCCGCTTGGGCCGGAGTACACCCCCGCCGGCACCCGGCTGCAGCTGTGGGCCCCCACCGCGGAGCAGGCCGCGGTGAACCTGTACCGCAAGGGGCACGACAGCCCCTGCATCGGCACGCTGCCGCTGCAGCGCGGCCCGCAGGGCGTATGGAGCATCTGGCTGCCCGGCGACCAGCATGGGCATTACTATACCTTTACGGTCACGGTGGACGGCGTCGCACGGGAGACCGGCGACCCCTACGCCCACGCTGGCGGCCTGAACGGCCTGCGCAGCATGATCGTGGACCTGGCCCGCACCGCCCCTGCCGGGTGGGAGCGGGACGTGCGCCCGGTGATCCCCCCGGCCCGGCGGTCAGTGTGGGAGGTGAGCGTGCGCGACTTTTCGCAGGATGCGGCCAGCGGCGTGCGCCCGGCCTGGCGGGGCAAATTTCTGGCCTTTACCCAGACCGGCACCACCCTCCACGGCGACGGCATCCACCCCACCTGCCTGAACTACCTCAAGCGGCTGGGCGTGGGCTATGTGCAGCTGATGCCCATCTTCGACTTTGGCAGCGTGGACGAGGCAAAGCCGCTGCTGCGGCAGTACAACTGGGGCTACGACCCCACCAACTACAATTTCCCGGAGGGCAGCTACTCCACCGACCCCGCCCGGGGCGAAGTGCGGGTGCGGGAGTGCAAAGAGATGATCGCCGCCCTGCACGCGGCAGGCATCGGCGTGATCATGGATGTGGTGTATAACCACATGTACCGCTACGAAAACGTGCTGAACAACACCGTACCGGACTACTTTTTCCGCCAGAATGAGGACGGCAGCCTGTCCAACGGCAGCGGCTGCGGCAACGAGTTTGCCAGCGAGCGCCCCATGGCCCGCAAATATATGATCGACTCTCTGCTCTACTGGGCGCAGGAGTACCACATCGACGGTTTCCGGTTCGACCTGATGGGCCTGTACGACGTGGACACCATGAACGCGGCCCGTGCCGCTTTGGATGCCCTGCCCGGCGGACGGGATATCCTGATGTACGGCGAGCCGTGGCAGGGCGGCGTCAGCCAGCTGCACCGGTACGAGGCCAACAAGGCGAACCTGGCCATGCTGAACGAGCGCATCGGCATCTTCTGCGATGACACCCGCGACGCCATCAAGGGCGGCTGTTTCAATGCCCGGGAGCCGGGCTATGTGGAGGGCAAGCCCGGCAGCTTCTGGGACGTCGGCGGCGCGGTGGCCGCCTGGTGCCGCAGCGACCGTCTGCCACCCCACGCCCCCAGCCAGATCGTAAGCTATGTGTCCGCCCACGACAACTTCACCTTGTGGGACAAACTGCTCTGCGTGCGCTACGAGCGGCCGGAGTTCACCGCATCTGACCCGGTGGCACTGGCCCAGAACCGGCTGGCCGCCGGCATCTGCCTCACCAGTTTCGGCCTGCCCTTCCTGCAGGCGGGCGAAGAGTTTGCCCGCACTAAAAAGGGCGTGGGCAACAGCTACCGCTCCTCCCCCGCCCTGAACCGTCTGGACTGGGCCCGCGCCGGGCAGTACCACGCCCTGGTGGACTACTACCGGGGCTTGCTGGCCCTGCGGGCCGCCTTCCCGCGGCTGGGCACCACCGACCGCCACGCCCCGGAGGCGCTGCAGTTCTTCTCGCTGGAGCAGCCGCTGGTGGGCTGGGCCCTGCCCGCTGCCCCCGGCGACGGGGCCTGGTGGCGGGCACTGTGTGTGTTCTACAACCCCACCGACACCTCCCGCGTGGTGCCGCTGCCCGCCGGGCGGTGGAAGCTGCTGAGCGACGGCACTTCTTCCAGCTTATGGCGGGGCGAGAGCCGCACCTATGAACGGGAAGCCCTTCTGATGCCGTACAGCGCCACCGTGTTCGGAGCCGTATAAACAACAAAAAAACAAGGGCAGACTGCTTTTCGGCAGTCTGCCCTTGTTCTATCGGATTTTTAGCTGTTGGAAGCGGTCTTTTCGCCCAGCGTAACATTGACCGTCTGCATCTGGCCGTCGCGGGCCACCGTGATGGACAGCGTGTCACCGGCCGAGTGGTTCTGCATCAGGGTGCCCAGATCATCCTTGGCGGCGATCTCGGAGCCGTCCACGCTGACGATGCGGTCACCGGCCTTCAGACCGGCCTGATCGGCGGGGCCGCCCTTGGTCACGTCCACGACGTAGACGCCATAGGCGTTCACGCCCATCTGCTGTGCCGTCTGTGCGTCGGTCACAGCCAGGTAGGTGATGCCCAGATAGGGGCGCCGGTCACATAGCCGTTCTCCAGCAGCTCCTGTGCCACCTTGATGGCATCATTGATGGGGATGGCAAAGCCCAGGCCCTCGGCGTCACTGGAAGAGGATTTTGCGTTCACGATGCCGACCAGCTCACCGTTCATGTTGAACAGGCCGCCGCCGGAGTTGCCGGGGCTGACCGAGGCATCCATCTGGATCAGGGACATGGTGTTGGTGGAGTTGGTGCCCTGGATGGTCACGCTGCGGTTCAGTGCGCTGATCATGCCGCCGGTCACGGTGCCGCCCAGCTCACCCAGCGGGTTGCCCACAGCCATCACGTTCTGGCCTACCTTCAGGCTGTCGCTGTCGCCCACGGTAGCGGGGGTCAGGCCGTTGGCGTCGATCTTGATGACCGCGATATCGCTGGTGGTATCTTCGCCCACCAGCGTTGCGGTATAGTCCTTATCATTGATCGTCACGGTGATATTGGAAGCACCGTCCACAACATGGGCACAGGTGAGGATGTAGCCATCCGAGCTGATGATCACGCCGCTGCCGGCGCCGCTCTCCACCTGGTTCTGGCCGTACCAGGACCACTGGGAGTAGACCACCTGCTCGGTGGTGATGACCACCACGCTGGGGCTGACCAGATCTGCCACCTGTTCGGTGGTCAGGCTGCTGCCGGACGCCGAAGCCGAGGTGATGGAGCTGTCACTGCCGGAAGAGCTGCTGGAGCTGGAGGGAGCCACCTGCTGGATGACCACCTTGCTGCCGTTCATCTGGGAGCCGACATAGCCGCCTGCAAAGCCCATGACTGCGGCCAGCACCAGTGCCACGGCACTGCGTGCCACCTTGCCGCCATTGACATGGTGCTTCTTCTTTTTGGGCGGTTCCGGCTCCGCCGGCTGCCGAGGCGGCACCTCGGTGGGAGGCACCGTGCTGCCGGCATCCGGGGCAGCAGCCTGCTGCTCCGGCTCGTTGTTGTACTGGTTGGCGGTGTTCATACCGCTGCTGCCCACATTGGGGTAACCGGTGCCGCCTGCCGTGTTATCGGAAGAGGAATAGTTGTATTCCCATTTGTTCTCATCCATATTGATACTTCCTTCCCTGAAAAGGCTCTGTCTCCGGGGAACTGCGCCCCCTGGAACTGCTCTTATTGTATACACCAATTGTGAAAACCAATCGCATGTGCCGTGAAGAAACTGTGAAATGCGGTCCTGCCGTTTTTTCTTGACAAGAACGCCCGCAGTTGCTATTGTAACAGCAGAAAAACCTGCAGAAAAGAGGAGACTGCCGCATGGAACTGCGCCGCACGGAAACGGGCTTTGCCCTTTATAAGGAAAAGGAGGCCATCGGCCATTGCACCCTGCACCCCGCCGCACAGGGCGCGGCCCTTGCCGCCCTTACCATCGACCCGGCATGGCGGCGCAAGGGCTATGGCTCCTACCTGTTAAAAGAAGTATTGCGCAGCTTTGGCGGTTATGACCGCGAAGCCGCCACCGTGTTTACGGCACCCCTGCCCGCCGACTGCGCCGAGATGGCCTTCTGGGCCAAATTCGGCTTTGCGGCCGAGGGGCCGCAGCTGGTGCGCCGCCGCACCCCGGACCTGACCGCCGTCAAATTTGTGCAGGACTTCCTCGCCGCGCGGCTGGTGCACCCGCGCCTGTGCGTGGACGCCACCTGCGGCAACGGCGGCGACACGGCCTTCCTGTGCCGTCTTACCGCACCGGAGGGCCGTGTGCTGGGCTTTGACATCCAGCCGGAAGCCATCGCCTCCACCCGCGCCCGGCTGGAACAGGCCGGTGTGCCCGCCGGGCAGTATGCCCTGCACTGCGACAGCCACGCCCATCTGTTACAGTATGTGCAGCCCGGCACGGCGGATGCCGTGATGTTCAACTTCGGCTGGCTGCCGGGGGCCGACCACGCGGTGTTCTCCACCGCCGACAGCAGCATCCCCGCATTGCAGGCGGCATTGCAGGCGGTGCGCCCCGGCGGCATCGTGAGCGCCATCCTGTACAGCGGGGCGGTCATCGGCACAGACGAAAAGCAGGCGGTGCTGGCCTGGCTGCGGGCACTTCCGCTGAAAGATTTCACCGTTCTGGTGTGCGATTTTGCCAATTGGGCCGAAACCGCCCCTCTGCCCTGCTTCATCCTGAAAAAATGCCATTTGTCAAGAGTAAATGCACAAAAAAGCAAAAATATTTTTTATGAGGCCAGAATGAGGGCGATTTCTTCCCGGAAAAGCTGCTCGGAGCACAGATAACCGAACATTTTGCGGGGGTAGTTGTTCAGCCAGTCCTCGATCCGCTTGGTCTCCTCGTAGGAGATCGTGCTCAGGTCGGTGCCCTTCGGCAGGTACCGACGTATGAGGCCGTTCTGGTTCTCATTGGATCCGCGCTCGCTCGGCCGGTACGGGTGGCAGTAGTAGACCTCGGTGCGAGGGCCTCGGCCGGTGATGCTGCGCTCGATCCCGGCGGCGTCGGCAAACTCGCAGCCATTGTCGCAGGTGATCGACTGGAAGATCAGCGGGAACACTTTGGAGCCGACTTTCTTCTCGAGGGTGTCGAGGGCAGCGACGACGCTGGCACTCGTCTTATCCGGCGAGGGGATGATGATCTCGCGGCGGGTCTTGCGCTCGGTCATCACGATGTAGGTGTTGCTGACGCCTTGGCAGCTCTCGACGCTGTCCATCTCCCAGTGACCGAAGGTGCTGCGGTCGTTGATGTGCTCAGGGCGATCCTCGATACTCCGGCCGGCGGGCTTGCGTGGCATGGATCCGGCCGGGCGCTCCGGCTGGTGGCGCTTGCCGTGCTGCGGCAGCATGGAGACGGTCAGCTCGTCGCCGAAGATCTCGCCGCGGATGTAGTTGTAGGCGGTGCTCGCGCAGATGTGGGTCTTGAAGGGCCAGCCCTTAACCTCGGCCTCACCGATCGCGGCCTCCGGGCTGTACTTCTCGTCGCGGATCTTGGCGATCAGGTAGTCGGCCAGCTCGTAGTCGTTGCCGATCTTCAGCTCCGGCCCCTTGGCGCGGAGGTTGGCCTCATAGCGGGCCTGTGCGCCTTCGGGGTTGTATCTGGTCTCGGTGGTGTAGTCGCTGTTGAGGTGCTCATAGGTGCACCGCTTCAGCTCCCGGTAGATGGTCGTATGATGGACGCCGAGCTCTTTGGCGATGTCTGTCGGCTTCATTCCTGCGCGGATGAAGGCGTCGAGCTGGATGCGCTTGGTCGGCGTCAGATGGCTCCAGTGCTGTCCCATTGTGTTCCCCTCCGTGATAAAAGAAAAGGGGCGGCCCGCCGGCCGCCCCTTCTGTGTGTCAGTGTTCCTCGTACTTTTTCAGGAGCTCGAGCGTCTCCTCGTCCGTGATGATGTCGGCCAGCCTGCACTCCAGCGCGTTGCAGATCTTCAGCAGCGTCGGCAGCTTCGCGCCGTTGATGTCCCGGGCGCCTCGCTCATACTGCTGGAGCACCTGCACGTTGATCCCGGCCAGTGCGGCGAGCTGAGACTGAGACAGGCCGGCCGCCTTGCGGAGCTTTTGCAGTCCCTCGTTTTTGTAGGTCACTTTGATTGAGATGTCCATGTTGTTCCTCCCGCTTGACTTCGCCGTGGTTTCGTGGTTATAATAAAGAGGAACGGCGGGCGGGATTTTTCCCGCCGTCCTTCGACCTTACTGCTTGGGCTTTTGGTTCGGCTTTATTGTGATCGTAATGGTGGCAACCTGTTCACACTTTAGAGCCTGTTCCAGCAGCTCGAGCAGTTTTTTCATCTGCTCAGCATCCACGGCTTTGCCTCCTTTCCGCGGTTTTGTTCTCCTTTCTTTCTGTACTCGGCTATCCCTTGCCTGTGATTATATTATAGAGCATTTGCTCTATAATGTCAAGCATAATTCGGCAGATTTTCAACATTTTCCCGCGTTTTTCCACAAAAAAGCCGCACGGCGTCGCTGCCGTGCGGTTTTCTCATTCTTTCCCGAGCAGGTGGTTGATCGTGGTGCCGAGGGCGGTCGCCAGATAGTCCAGCTCGTAGTCAGCGACGACTCTGCTGCCGTTCTCGATGCGGCTGATGACCTTCTGAGTGACGTCCAGTCCGATGATCTGGAGCTTGTAGGCGAGCTGTTCCTGTGATAGACCAGCCCGCAGCCGTTCCTCTTTGACTCGCTCCCCGGAGATATTGCACCTGCCGTCTGGTTTGTAGATTTTCGACGCCCTCGCCTCCTTTTATCCTAAAGATGACTATGCAATATTGACTTTACCAGTTTTGGCGTGGTAATATTATGCCAAAGATGACTAAACGCTAAAAAACGCAAACAGGAGGTAACGGCATGGGTACACGGTTCAGACGTAGTTTCAAAATTGCCCCGGGTGTCCGGGTAAACCTTAACAAGAAAAGCGCGAGCGTCAGCTTCGGCCCGAAGGGCCTGAAGCACACGATCAGCACGACGGGAAAAAGCCACACGACCGTCGGGATCCCCGGGACGGGCTTGTCTTATACGACGAGCTCCGGCGGGAAGTCCGGCGCGCAGCAGGGCGCGGTCAGCATCCCCGCAGCGCAGCGGCCGACGTCGCCGAAAAGCAAGACGGTGGCGCTGCTGCTGTGCATCTTCCTCGGCTTCTTCGGTGTCCATCGGTTCTATGTTGGGAAAACCGGCACAGGCGTCATTTGGCTGCTGACGGCCGGGGCCTGCGGAATCGGCTGGTTGGTCGATATTTTCACCATCCTGCTCGGCGGTTTCTATGACTCCGAGGGCCGTGTGCTGCGGTTCCAGCCCACAGAGGCCGAGCTCGCCGCTGCCGGTGAAGCGCCGGATCCTGACGCCGAGGAGTAAAGCCCCACATAACAGAAAAAGCCCGCCCGGGATCTCCGGGCGGGTTTCTGCTTTTCTATGCGGTTTTAGAGTTTCGTGACGTAGTCCAGAGAGATCCAGCCCGCGCCGCTCTTGAGCTTGCCCCACTTGGTCGCGCCGGGGCCTGCGGCTTCGGCGACGATGGTGTAGATGCCCTTGCCCTTGATCTGGCCGGCGACGCCGTAGTTGGTGCCGGGACCCTTGCGGATGTTCAGCACGTCGGCCATCGTCCTCACGCGGTAGCTCACGGCTGTGCCGGTGCTGCCGGTCGAGACGTCCGCAGCGTTTACCCATCCGTAAGCAGTGGAGCCGCCGCCGCTGACCGCCTTCAGGTGGTACGGGTGCGCCTTTCCGGCCGCGATGGCCGTGATGGTGGCCTTGCCGGGCTTGCAGATCTTGGCGTCCTTGGCCGCTGCGCTGGTGTAGTGCTGCGTGCCCTTGAAGTTGACCACGTCGCCGACCTTCAGGCCGGTCTCGGTGTTGCCGGAGGTCTGGCCGCCGGTGCTGCCGCCTGCGTCCGTGATGCCGAGGCGCTTGTTTACCTCGGCCGCGATCTGGCCGTGGCGGTTGTAGAGGTAGTCGCCCGGGCAGCTCTTATTCGCGTAGTCCCTGTGCACGGTCATGTTGCAGCCGTTCAGGTGGTTCACGCGGTCGTTTTTGCTGGTCGACCAGACGAGGCGCTTGATGCCGTTGCGCTTGCAGATGTCGGTCACGAGATCCAGCAGCGCGGCGTATGCCTTCGCGGAGACGGGCCAGTCAGGCGCGCCGCCGTTGTTGGCGACTTCGATGGTGACGGCCCGCTGGTCGTTGGCGTTGGATGAGGTGCACCACGAGCGGTTTGCCTCGTCGACGTACAGGGCGATCCGGCCGTCGGTGCCGATGCCGTAGTTGCTGGACGCCTGCCGCGCAGAGTTGGCGAACAGGTTGCCGCAGGTTTCGACGGAGCAGTTGCCGGCCATACAGTGGATCGTGATGGTGTCGATCTTCTTGGTGCGCTTGCCCGAGTGGTTCGGGCTGAGCTTGGTGTAGACCACCAGAGGGCTGTTACTCATTGTCGTCTCCTTTCCCGCCGGTCAGCTCGTCGAGAGTCTCGTCTGTGACGGTCTCGCCGGGCTTCAGCTTGATGTCGTCGGTGTTCTGGTTTTTCATGGGTTTGCCTCCTTTACAAGCAAGAAAAGGGCGGGCCGGAGCCCGCCCTCTCCGTTATTCGATGGTCAGGCCCTCAGTGTTGAGCTGCTTGACGATTGCCTCGATCGCGTTGACGACGCTTTCCTCGTCGACCTTGAAGCCCTTCTGCTTCAGGAAGTCGAGGACGTACTGCTTCTTCTCCTCGCCGCGGCCCTGTCCGACGTAGAGCTGCTCAGCGGCAGCGACGCCGATCTTTACCCACGCGGTCAGCTCCTTGCGCTGTGCCTCGGTGGTCTGCTTCTTCAGCCACGGGATCAGGAAAACGCTGACGCCGGCGCCGATCAGGGCGAGGGCTGCGTTGACGATGGGGGTGATGTCGATGGTGTTCATCCTTTTGCCTCCTTATTGTTGAGAGTGTCCCCGGACGGATCCGGGAGCGGGTTGCCGTCGGCGTCGAGCCCGTGGCGGTTTCGGCTGATTTTCTCGCCGAGGCTCTTGCCGGCGTATGTGATTAGATAGCCGACGCAGGCGGTGAAGATGGTGCCGGTCAGCTCACCGACCGGGTCGCGCCCGAAGGCAGAGAGCAGCATAGAGCTGGCTGCGCTGAGCGTTGCCACGCTGGCCGCCCAGTATGCGAGCTTTTTGCTCGCCTCGATTTTCTTTTTACGCTTGCGCCGGCGCTTCTTTGCGGCCATGCTGCTCACCTCCTTAGTCGATGATCGCGTGGATCCCCTGACTGGTGAGGAAGTCCTTCTGCGCGTGTTTGATTTTGGCAGCGTAGTCGAGGGCCGCGTGCATATCCCCGTTACAATGCGCGTCAGGGATGCGCTGCACGGCCCGGGCCGTCGCCTCGCCGAGAGCGATGGCTGCCGACGTGCCCTGAATGGTGATGATCTGGAGATCTTCACGGGCACGCTCTCGGGCCGCCGCCTCTTTCTGCCGTTTGGCCTCCTCGGCCTCCTTTTGCTTCTCGCGCTTCTGGATCCTGTGCTCGAGCATCCAGAAGCAGAAGCCGGTCGCGGCCGTCGGGATCCCCAGAAGGACGACGAGCGCGCCGATGTTGATTTCGATCATTGTGTCACCTCATAAAAGCCGGAGGGCCGCAGGACGCGGCCCTCCTTGTTGTTGGGCTTACTCCTCGACGTCGTCGAAGTAGCCCATGTCGACGAGATACTTGTGCACGCGGGCCTTCAGCTTCGCGGGGACGTTGTCCTCGGTGATGCGGCCCATGATGATCTCGCCTGCATACAGACGTACCAGCATTTCACGCTCCTCCTTTCCTGCAATTTTTAATAATAGTCCACGCGAGGGCCCGGGCGATCATTCGCTCGCCCTTTCCTTCGCGGTGCCAGCGTTTGCGGCTACCTCGATTGCAGCGATGGCGTCCTCGACCTGCTTGCGCAGCTTCTTCGGGACGTCGTTGATGGTCATGGTGGAGCCTTCGCGTGTCAGCTCCCTGACGTACAGCTCGACGATCTTGCTCATGCTGTTACCTCCCCTCCGTCGCCGTAGACCACGTCGGCCAGCTCCATGATGCAGCCCTTCAGCAGCTCGATGGTGTCAGCCTGCTCGGCGATGGTTTTGTCCTTCTTGGCCTCTGCGGCCTGTTCGTCGTTCAGCTTTTGGATGCTGTCGGCTCTGTGTTTAATCATGCAAAGTTACCTCCGATCGACTGGATGTAGCAGGTCTCCGTAGCGGAGCCGCGGAGCAGCTTGGCCTTGACCTTGACGCCCCACGCTGCGGCCGTCTTGGTCTGGTTGGTGAAATAGTGCTTCTGGCCGGTGCGGGCCTTCTGTGTGATGTCCTCCCACGTCGGACTCGCGTCGTTGCCGTTGTTGCAGATCCAGACCTGAAGCGTGCAGCCGGCCGGGAAATTGCCCTGAATGTTGACGAGGGCTTTGGTCGGCATGGCGTCGGCCTCCATAGCGAGGGTCTGCTCGAACTCGATGGACGTGACGGCCTTGGTGAAGGTCAGCGTGCGGGTGACGCTGGCGTCCTTGGCGTCGGTCGCCACGATCTTCAGGGTGTGGCTGCCGTTCACGACCTTCAGCCACGCCTCGGAGCCGATCGTCAGCGTGTTGGTCTGGCCGAGGGTCACGGTGTAGCTGCGCAGCGTGACGCCGTCCAGCATCTCCACGACGTCGACCTGATGGCCGTCGGCGTCGGTGACGGTGTACTCGTAGGACGGGGCCGCCGTGCTGAAGCTGCCGAGGGCGCCGTCCGTGCCGCTGATGACGGGCGGTCGGTTATTGGTGACGGTGCGGGTGGCGCTGGTGGTGTACGCGCTCTCCGCGCCGGCGGCGTCGTATGCCTTGACGCGGTACTGCACGCTCGTCCATCCGTAGGTGATGGTGTCGGTGTAGGTGCGCGCGGATCCTTTGTAGATCTGCGCCCATGTGCCGCTCCCGACCTTGCGCTCCAGAACGTAGCCGGAGAGGTTGCCGTCGGGGTCGGTGGAGGCCGCCCACGAGATGCTCAGGTTCTCGCCGCCGAGCACTTCGCTCGGGACAGTGATGGACGACGGCGCTGTGGGCGCCTGATTGTAGATCACTGTATAGCATCCATCCGAGTCGACGGAGTCGGAGATCAGGAGATCAGAGGACAGATTACAAGCGGGGCGCAGGCCGTAGCGGCCGCGGTAGGCGCTGCCCCAGTCCAGAGCGCCATCGGAGAGGACGAGGCGGGCGAGGTCGGCCGAGCCGGCATAGGCGTCCCGCAGCCAGTAGTACCACGCGGCACCAGAGCCCGGGTTGCTGGAATAGTTGGAATTGGCGACGCAGGAGGCCGTCACGGTGGCGATGCGGCTGTTGTTGTCACTGAAGATTGCCAGCTTGCTGCCGCAGACGTGGTCGCCGCTCAGGCCGACCTCCGTGCAGGACAGGGGGAAGATCTTGTCCGTGCAGGTCTCCGTCCCGCCGCCGTCTGTGGAGCTCTTGCCGACCGTGATGGTGGTGTTCAGCAGAGCTGCCCGCTCGTTGGCGGTGAAGGCGTTCAGAAAACCGGCGAGGCCACTGTACGGGTTGACGCCGTTCCAGACGTGGGAGGAGTCCGGCGTCTGGTCTGCGGAGTGCTGTGCGGTGTACCACTGGCCGGCAGCCGCGGGGCTGTTGAGCCACTGGCGCAGGTTCGAGTAGATGTAGCGGTTGTTGCCGTAGTTGCGGCGGTCGCTGTTGCCGTTACTCGGTTCTGTTGCGTCGAAGCACAGCATCTTGATGATCTGGTTGGTCACGAGCGTGACGCTGTTGGAGGGGTAGCCTGCGTGGTTCTTATCGGCCACGATCCAGACGATCGGGCTGCCGTACAGGCTGCCGAACTTGACCTTCGACTTGTTTGCGAGGTTGCTCAGTTTTTGGGCCATGAGTTGTGTCTCCTTTCGGTGATGGTTTGAGCTCCGGGAAATAGCTGAAGAAATAGGCGTCCATGTTCTGCCGCAGGTGGTAGGTGTTGCCGTGTGAGATGTGGCCCGTCCAGCTCGCGTAGGATTGCACGACGCTGTCGAGTGTCATCTTGCCGGAGTCCACCAGCCCGCGGAACTTGCGGATCTTGCGCTTCATGTTGTCGATGCTCTTGGCTCGCACTTTCCTCACGACCTTGCCGGTCTGCGTGAGGTAGGTGTGAAAACCGAGGAAGTCGATGCCGTTCTTCAGCGGGAGGATCTGCGTCTTGCCGTTCAGCCGAAGGCCGAGCGGCTTGATGTACGCCTCGATCTCCTTGAGTATCTGCCGGAGCAGCAGCTTGTCGCTGTGGATGATGTAGAAGTCGTCCATGTACCTGCCATATACGAGGCCGCGGTCATCCCTCAGCCAGTGGTCGAAGGCGTCCAGATAGAGCAGCGCGAGCAGTTGGCTCGACTGGTTGCCGATCGGGATGCCGGGGTCTGGCGTGCTGTCGATTATGAGCCACAGCAGCCACTCAGCGAAGTCGATCAGCTCGGGATCCTTCAGCCACTTCAGGGCCCGGCGGGCCGTTTCGTAACAGTAGGAATGGAGCAGGGTGTAAAAGAACTTTGAAAAATCGCCCTTCAGTACCCAGCCGTCGGCGTAGTCCCACTCGTTCATCGGCCGGGGCGGCAGACCGGCCGCCTTGCGGGCTGCTTCGTCTGCTGCCTTTCGGCTGAAGAAATAGTGGCGCATGGCCGCAGCCAGACGGTCGAGGCCGTCGTGGGTGCCTTTGCCGATCTGGCCGGCGTAGTTGTCCCGGATGAAGCGCCGGGAGAACGCCGGCTCGAGGACGTTGTCGCAGAGCGAGTGCTGGACGACTTTGCCCTCGAAGTCGATGGCGAGGACGAGCCGCTCCTTGGGCTCGTACACCTTGAAGGGGTAGTAGGGCCCGAAGGAATAGTCGCGCCGCTGGAGCCTCTCAGAGAGGGCGACGGTGCGCTCGATGGCCTCCATGCGGTAGCGCATGGCGGTCGGGTTGTCGCGCTTTCCGCAGCGGGTTTTGCGGTATGCTTTGTAGAGCGCGATGGTGCTGTTTACGATATTCTCCATTGAAAAGTCTCCCCGCCGTGTATAGCTCCGGCCACGCTTTGCGTGCGCCGCCGGGGGCATCGGCGGTCTTGTGTTTACCCATGACCGGGCCGGTCAGACGGCCACGGCTGCGGGAGGGATATGCCTTCCTTGGATGATGGGGCACAGTGTTCGCCGCCCGTCTCCGGGCGGTTAATAAGTCGGGCGATCCATCGAAGCGGGGCGCAGGCCGTTGTTGCCGTTGTAGGCGTTGTTCCTGTTCAGAGTGCCATCGGTGTTGACGTTGCGGGCGTTGTTGGCCGAGCCGGCACGAAAAAACAAGGCATACCCCGAGGGCCGCCTCACTGGTGACGCTTCTGTGCGTCCAGCTTGGCGGCCCTCTCTTTATCCGTTTTGTACCATTTGGCGGTCTGGTTCTTCACGCCGGCCGCCATCTTCGCCCAGTATGCAAAGGCGTCATCGCTGAAGCCGCTGAGAATCTCATGCGCGAGCTCGATGTGGTGGATCAGCTTTCGGTAGTTGCGAAGCGCCGACCGCTGCGCGCGATACCTGAGCTCACGCTCCTCGGGATCCGTCAGGAGCAGATCGTTGGCCTCCATCAGATCGGCGACGAGGTCGCTGGCCTCGTTCATCATCCTCTGTGCCAGACCGAGCCGCTCCTTCTTCGGGAAAACGGCCGGGTTTCTGGTCTTGATGTAGGTGTGTTTCTCGAGCTCCTTGGCGTCCGTGATGACCTGCATCTCGGGCAGTTTGTCACGGCCGAAGGGCGGGCGGCCTACATTGGCCCGCTCGTATGGCCGCGAGTGTCCGTTGCTTGCCGTAGTATCTCACCTCCTCGCCTTTGATTGTGACGCGGGCGTTGCTGCCGTCGTAGGTCTTGCCCTGAATGACGATGACGCCGTCCTCCCGCTTGCAGCAGGAGCAGGGCAGGGCCAGCTCGACGAACAGGTGCGCGATGATGCAGGAGGCTTCGGCTGGTGGGATCGGGGTGTAGTTGTAGCAGTTTCCCATCAGCACTCGAGCCTCCGCTGCCCTGTGTTCCAGATGCCGGATCTCACGGTCAGCCCCTCCAGATCGTCGAATGTGATCTGGAAGGGGTTGCTCGTGATGTCCGTGCAAACGAAGTCCCACAGGGCGTCGACCTTCACCTTCAGAGCGTTGTCAGCCGCGTCGACATACTCCTTCGTCGTGATGTCCTTCGGGTCGTCGACTGCTCCGTAGTGTTTCATAGGCCGGCCTCCTTACAGTGCGATGCTTGTGATGATGACGAGGATCGGGTTGGAGGGCGCGGCCGCGAGCGTGACCGTGACTTTGCCGTTGGCCGAGGCCGTGGCGTTCTCGAAAGAGACGTCGCCGATGACCTGCTCCTTGGTGACGCTGTCGATCAGGATCACGCTTAGGATGTAGCCGGTGACGGTGAAGCTCTTGCTCGCCGCGTCGCTGAGGGTCTGGACGGTCTTGGTGACGGCCTTCGGGATCGCGGGCTTGTTCTTGATGAAGGCGTCACTATTGCCGTCCGTCTCGTTCCAGTCGCTCTGGACGTTCTTCTCGGCGTCGGCGGGAGCGTGGGCGCTCTGGCTGTGGTCGTATGCCGTCTTGCCGCGGTCGCCGCGGTAGGCGGTGCTCGCAGTCTCGCCGATGGCGAGGTCGTTGCCGATGACGGCGTAGGTCGTCCCGCTCCAGCGGTACGTCTTGTTCTGGTACTCGCCTTCGCTCAGGATAACGTAGATCTTGTCGGACTCAGGTGTCAGGGCGGCGCCGCCGGAGGTCTTACTCAGCCAGTCGGCACCGAGGGCCGTGGCGCCGGTGCGGATGTAGGCGTCGACGACGTCGTCCACATAGCTCGGGAGCTGGTTGGCCGGCACCTTGCCGCCGCTGTCCAGCTCGGCCACGCCGCCGGCTGCGCCCTTTTCCGTTGCGGGGATCGCGCCGACGTCAGCGGCAGCGGACGGGATTGTCGGCTTGTCGCTCAGATCCTTATAGCTGCCGGAGAAGGCCACGGTCTTGAGGTCGCTGAAGAACTTCAGCACCTTGCCGAGCAGGACGCTCAGCTTCTCGCCGGAGACTGGTGCCTCACGCTTGGCCGATGCCTCGAAGGCGACGGTCACGTTGGAGCCGTCGCCGTCCGTGTTCAGCTTGCTGGTGTCCTTGGGATGGACGTGGTCGCCGCGCGCGAACGCTGTCTCGGAGCCGACGGCAGCGGTGCCGTTCATCTTCGGTGTGGTCGTGGATGCGACTGCGCCCTCGGGGACGTCCTTGGCCGTGATGAACTTGCTGTCGTTCTCAAGCTGCGAGAGCTTAGTCGGCACAGGGATCCATTTCTCACCTGTCCACAGGTACAGCGTCAGGTCGATGCTGTTGAAATAGATCTGGCCGATCTTCGGGTTGGCCGGAGGTGCAGCGAGCGGCTGCATGATGGCGTTTTGGATCTCGTTCTGTGAGAGATCAATGCTTGTCAGGAATTTCACGGGTTTACCTCCTTAGTTGAAGTATGCAGTCCCGGAAAAGGCTGCGCAGAAGGTCAGGCGCACGGTGTTGTCGTCGAGGTAGTCGACCTCCCCGATGACCACAGTGCCGGCGCTGTCGACGACCGTGACGGCGGGCCGCTTTCCGAGGTTGTGGGCGACTGTCCACACCTTCGCTGCCTGCGCCTGCTTGTGGGTGTGGTGCCTGTCGTCCGTGATGCCGAGCTGCGCCGGCGTCATGTCGCCGATCAGCTCGTGCCCGTTGATCTTGGGCTTGTTGCGCAGGGCTTCGTAGTTTGAGGCGCTGCCGCCGCCCGTCTCCTTCATGGAGGCGGTCATGGAGGCAGGCGTCTCGGTCATCTTCGCCCCGAAGGTCTCCGCGCTGCCAGAGAACGAGGCATTGAAGTCGACGCTCACTTAGATGACGCCGTCCTTCAGGATCCGGCTGAGCGGGGCGGTCATAATGTTGCTCGCAAACGCGCGCCCGTCCTCCGTCCTGCCGCGGATCTGCACCTCCACCTGTTGATCCTCGTCTGGAGACAGAGAGCCGAGCAGCAGCGTGTCGGCTTGCGTCAGGCTGACGGTGACGACCTTGTCGGTCGCGTCGACGCCCTCGTCCCCGAGGTGCTTGGTGACTTCCACCTGCTTCGGCGGGGCATAGGTGGCGAGCTGCTGCGTGCGGAATGTTACCCACATGGTCACGAACTCGCTGACGTCGATGTCACAGTTGATGGTGATGGTTGGTGTGGTGCCTCTATACATGGGCGGCCTCCTTTCTGGCCTTTGGCCGGTAGTTTAGCACTCGAGGCGCTGGAGTCCGCTGTTCCAGATGCCGGCCGTCAGGGTGATGCCCGTCAGGTCTGCAAACGTGATCTGGAAGGGGTTGGTCGTGATCTCGCTGAAAACAGCGTCCCACAGTGTTGCGATCTTGCTGGTGTTCTGGCCGACCGCGTTGCTCAGGTCATTCACCGACGCCTCGGCGGCCTGTGCGATTGCGATGGCCTGCCGGGCGAGTGCCAGAGCCTCCTCTGCCGTAGCCTGCGCGCCGAGGGCGATGGCTTTGTAGGTCTCGTAGTCCTCTTTGGTGGCGTAGGCGTCGGCGGGGATGTAGGCGGTCACATTGGTGGCCGTGCCGATTGCGGTGACGATGTCGATGGTTTTCTCGACGATGGTGGCGCCGCCGGAGGGCGGGATCCACTCGGCCAGATCGCCGCAGTTGCCGTAGCAGTACAGCACCTCGCCGACCTCGGGATCGGGATCTTCGGCATAAAGGCCGAGCTCGCGGTAGTAGAAGCCCTCGGTCTCGTCGCCGTTGGTGAAGATGCCGCCGACGGCCACGGTGCCGTCGCCGTTGATCTTCAGCTTCGTGATGTCAACGGTCGCCTTCGGGCTGACCACGCCGGTGAGGGTGCGGGGCGTCTGGCCCTCCTCGAGGTAGCCATCGCCGAGGACGATCTTGGTGTAGTTGATCTTCTGGCCGGCCACGCCCTTCGCCAGAACGATCAGGCCGGCGGTGGTGATGTCGTTGTTGATAAATGCAGCCATGTCTATCTCCTTTCCTTAGTCTGAGATGACCGCCGCGTCGGTGCCGATGCTGACGGTCTCGCGGTTGTTGTCGTGGACGACGGCCGCGTGGTAGATGTGGATCTCGTCGCTGCCCATGACGTGCACCTCTTGGGTGTGATCCCTGACGGCCATGCCGGAATAGAGGAACATTTCGCCGGTCAGGCAGATCAGGATCGCGTCGAGCCACGAGCTGCGGCGCTTGACCGTCCGCAGCAGCTTCAGGAACAGGTCGAGGTTGCTGTTGACGAGGCTCGGGTTGTCGCTCAGCACCTTGAAGTGATGCGGCTGCCCGCCGTACTGATACCACTCCCTGACCTCGCAGGTGCCGAAGTAGTCGGCCACGATCTGCTCCACGGCGTAGGGGGTGCCGAGTTTCGCGTAGACGCGGTCGCTGTTGCGGATGACGGCCCGCTTGGCTGCGATGGGCGCGGTGCTGTCATACCACTGGATGTTCAGCTCCCACGCCATTTCGTCGAGCTCTGCGTCGCTGAGCTGGTCGATCTTGTCCCACCTGCTCAGGAGCTTCAGGCGTGCATAGGCGTCGCGGCTGATAATGTCGCAGCCGGTGGCGATGCCCTTGTCGCTGCCGTCCTCCTGCATCCACGCAGGCAGCAGTTTGACCATCTCGGTCTCATTGAGCCGCATTTACACCACCTCGCTCTCGACCTTGTGGCTGACAGTCAGGTGGCCGCTGAATTTGGCGACTTGCGTGTCGTCGAGGGCCTTGTAGGTCGGCTTGACGACGTCCACGCGGAAGGCGCCGGTCAGGTTCTCGCCCCACGAAGGTGAGAGGATCCGCTTGCGGAGCTGGTCGGGGTTGATGTCCCGGCCGAGGGCTGCGACTTGCCACTCGTTGTAGCGGTCGATCGCGCCGCCGGTGCCTTCGACGTTGGCGATCACCTCAGCCTCGCTCTCCGGCGTGGTGTAGTACACGATCTCGATGTCGTAGGTCTCGACCTCCGGGGGCACGGCGCTCACCTTGTCAGTGAGCGGCCGGATGTCCTTGGCGTTGACCACGTCCAGCACCTTCGCCAGCATGGCAGCGTCGGGGATCCCGCCGCCTTCCAGCAGGGGCACGATCTTGACGCAGCCCTCCAGCGTGCGGGTGATGATGATGTCGATGCTCTCGGCGGCCGAGAGGCTGCCCTTGAGCGTGATGGTTAGCAGGCCGTCGGTGTAGTCGACGGTGTAGTCCGTGTCCTTGGCCGCCGCCGTGCTTTGCCCGTGGGCCTTCACGACGAGGCTGTCGGTCAGAAGTGCGCCGCCGCCCTTGAAGGCTTTGCCGTCGTAGACCGTGAGGGTCTCGCTGACTGTTTCCTTCTCGCTGACGGCCTTTGCGTCCACGATGGAGCTGTCGGCCGTCATTACCCAGTAGATGTAAGCCTGTTCAGGGCCCGCGGTGGATCTCTTGGCGGGCGCCAGACGGATCCGCTCGCGGAGGCGGTTGTCGCCCTCGGTGGTGTAGGGCTCGCCGTCATCGCCTCCGGCCGTTTCGGTCAGATTGGTGACGGACTCGATGTAGGGGATCAGGTCGACGAGGGTGGCGATCGTGCCGGCTGCGTAGCCGTTGAACTTCGTGCCGTTGCTCACGGCCGAGGTAGGCACCTCCACAGAGTAGGCGCCAGCTTGCAGCACAGCGATCTCGTCGGTCGCAAAATAGTTTTCGCTGTCCGGCGTCACCTTCGTCCACTTCGGAATGATGATGTTTCTCTCCTGCGGCGTGGAGACAGAGAAGCGCATGGTCGTCTTGGCCGGTGTGCCTTCCAGTCGTTTCACGTCCTGCCGCTCGCCGATGGCGTCCAGCACCTCGCCCCTCGCATAGCGGAGGAGCGTCTGCCGGCCGACGTCGTTGAGGCTGTTGTAGAGGGCAACGAACACGGGCACGAGAGCCTCGCCGAAGATCCGGCGCTCGTCGCCCGGGTAGAGCGGCTCGCCGGCGCCCTTTTCGAGCTCGGTGATGATGGTCTTGTATAGGGTGCTCGCGTCTGTCGTGGTGAGTTTGATGTCCTCGCCGTAGGTGTTTGTCGCGTCGCTCACGCTGTTCACCTCCTTCATGTGATGTTGTCGATGCTGGCCCGCAGCTCGAAGTCGCCGGCCTGAGCGGTCAGAGCCTTCAGGTCGGAGTCACTGAGCTGCACGCGGGGCTCGTAGGTTTCCACGAGGAACTCCACGTCGGCGGCCAGATCGGTCGCAGCGGTTTCGCTCGGCTTGTCGATCAGCGTGCGGTCGATCCCTTTGATGCGCTCATAGGGCACCTCCCCGCGGATGGTCTTGAGGAGGTTCTGCACACAGATCTCGGGCGCTCCGTTGCCGGATGCTTTCATGGGATCACCTCGCTTTACTTGAGCTGTGCGTTGTTGGGTTTCTTCGCAGCCTTGTCGCTGCTGGATGCTCCGACGGTGACGGCGCTCAGACGCCGGCCGACGCCGCCAGAGGACGAGACGCCGGCCGCGGACGAACTCTTGCTCGAGCCGCCTGCGCTGGCCTTCTTGCTGCTGGCCTCCTCGGCGTATTCCGTCAGGTTGATCGTGATCTTGCCCTTCAGGATCCGGCCGAGGTTGTCGAGTGTGGTGTCTGAGAGGCTGACGCCGGTGAGCTGAAGATTGGCCGGGCCGAAGCGCCGGCCGGCCAGATAGAAGGGGGCGTACTGCCCGACCAGCGACGTCCACGACTCGAACTCTCCCCGGGCGTCGCCGCCCACGGCAGACGCCAGATCGAAGTCGAAGCTCATGCTTTGCAGCTTGAGCGCCTTGGTCTTGGTGGCCGGGGATCCGGCCTTGTCGTCGCTGTTTTCTGTGTCGAGCTCGACGCTGGAGGAGACGCCATTCAGGGCGGCGATCCTCTGGCTGGAGACGCCCCACGTCTTGCCGTTCCATGATGCCATGACGGCCATGTCTATCCCTCCTTACTGCGGGCCAGAAGTGCCACCTCCCATGCTGTCGGTGTGGGTGTGGCCGGTCAGGCTGATGCCCGTGGCGGTCACGTCTGCCGACGGGACGCTGATGCCCTTGTCCTGCATCGTGAGCGCGCCCTTCTTGACGGTGATGTCGCCCGGGACGATACCGTCCCACTCTCCGTCCATGCGGGAGAGGATGATGCCGGTGCCGTCCTCGAACATAGCATAGGCGACTTCTGCGCCGGGGGTCAGGTTTCCCATCTCTCCGCGCAGATACCACGGGATCGTCAGCGGCCGTGTGACCATGCTGTCGGCGGTGCTCGGGAGCACTCTGGCCGTAGTTTTGTCGCCGTTCCTGTCGGTCTTTCCCTCCACGCTGGAGATCTTGCCCTTCTGGATCATTTGGTTGTTGCTGTTCATCAATATCCCTCCAGTGGCTTGCGGAGGTATAGCTTGCTCCGCGTCTTGACGTAGTCGTGCCGGATCCGGCTGATGAAGGCCGTGCCGTCCCACGACTTAACGCCTTCGGTCGCCAGCGTGACCACAGAGCCCGCCGCATAGTCTCGCAGCAGCGAGCCCGTCCAGAGGGTGCCGACGGTCGCGTTTTTGTTGGCGTCCCGGAGGAGGCCCTTGGCGAAGCGGTCGGCCTCGCTCTGGTCAGTCATGCGGAAGGGTAGGATCCGGCGCAGCACCTTGTCGCCGCCGTTCGGGGCTGCGAAGGTGCCGGTCAGACCGCCGTTGACGGCTTCGGCCGAGCCGTAGGCGTTGGCGCCCTCGTCGCGGTACTCGAAGTCATTGGCCGGGGTGATGGTGATGGTGTCGACGGGCTGCTGGCTTTCCATGTACGCCTCGTCGTAGACGACCAGCTTGCCGTCATACACCAGAAACGCCGCGCCCTCGAGGGTGCAGCGGTTTTGAAAAAATGCGAAGTCTGCGAGGTTGTTCTGCTCGACGTAGTCGTAGGTCTGGTCGGTGATCCCGTAGGTCTCGAGCGTCAGGCCGTGGCGGCCGGCGATCTCCTGAGCCAGTTGCAGGAACTTGACCTTTTCCCACGATTTGCTCCGCTTATCCTTCGCAGACTGCGGGACGGAATAGGCCCGCAGGGTGATGATGCCGGACTCGGGGACGACGCTCTCGACGAACATTTTGCCCGTCTTGGCGGCGCCGTCCTCGATGGCGATGGTGTCGCCCTTCTTGGGGTTCCACGAGTCCCACAGCTCGCGGGTGTCGTTGAGCTTGAGCAGCAGCTCGTCGCTCTGCTTTTCGGCGTACATATCGTGATAGCAGCGGTGGACGCTGACGTCCGGGTAGATGTCGACGCCTTCGTATAGGATCTTCACGGCGTCACCTCCTCCACGGCGGCAGGGTCTCCGGCGTCTCCACGGTCTCGACGATCGGGATCCGCACAGCCTCGCCGCCCTCGAAGATCAGCACGTCGCTGAGGTCGGGGTTGGCCTCGATGATGGTGCTCGCCATGCGCTCCTCGTTATAGGCGACGAGCGCGATGCTGTCGAAGGTGTCGCCGCCCTGCGCCACATAATCAATAAAGCCGACTGTCTGCTGTGACATAGGCGCCGCCCTCCCTTCTGCTGAGTGCCTCGAGGATGAAGTCGATGAACTCCGGCTCGAGGTCGCGGAGCTTTCGGATCAGGGCGTCCTCGTCGGTGTCGCCCTCGACCTTGATCTGAGGTGAGAAGGACAGGCCGCTCAGGTCATAGACCACAGCCGTGCCCGATCCGCTGCTGATGGGCTCGTAGTCGGCCTCGCTGGATGCGCCCAGCATCCGGCCAGCCTCGGCCCAGTAGGACAGGTTTTGCGAGCGGTACGCAGGGTTGAAGCTGATGACCGCCTCGGTCGGATAGCGCGGATCCTCGCCCGCGATGGACGGGCCACTCGTGAAGCCGCCGGTCGCATAGCCGGAGACGTTGGCGCTGCCGCCGCCTCCACCTCCAAACAGGCCCGCGATCTTGCTGATGACGCCGGAGCCGAAGCTGACAATCTTCGATACCCAGCCGACGATCGTGCCGAGCACGCTTGCGATGGGCTCCAGAATAGCCAGCAGGGGCGAGAGGAGCGGCATGATCGCATTGAGCAGGCTCACGACCGGGGGCAGCAGGGCCTCGATCAGTTGCATCAGCGGAGGCAGCAGCGGCATGATGACGCTGTTGACGATTTGCAGGGCAACCTCCAGCAGCGGGGTGATGACCGGCAGCAGCGCGGCGATCAGGTTCGCCAGCACAGGCAGCACAGTCGAGATGATCTGCGTCAGCATCGGGAGCACGGTGGCAAGGATGCTGGCGATCGGCGGTAGAATAGCCTGAACGATCTGCATGAGCGGCGGGAGTAGCTGCTGTGCGAGGTCGAGCAGAGGCGGCAGGAACGAGCCCACGAGCTGAGCCAGTAGTGGCAGGATGCCCGCAGCCAGCTCCGTGACCATCGGCATGACCTTCTTCAGGGTGTCGCCCATGCCGACGAGGAAGTCCTGCACAAACGGCATACAAGCGTTGAGCGTGTCGGTGATGACCGGGCTGATTTCCTCGAAGGTGTCGGTCAGGATTGGGGCCAGCGATGTCAGCGTGTTGGCGATCATCGACGCCATAGGCAGCAGGGCCACTTCGGCCGACCTCTTGACCGCCTCGAAGGCAGAGCCGAGGTCGTTGTACTTGACGTCGTTGATCTGCTGGAGCGCGGCGGCGCCGTCATAGGCTGCGGTCTCGATGTCACCGAGCACGGGCAGGATGCCCGCCTCCAGATCCTCGAACTGCGAGCCAAACAGTGCGACGCCGATCTCGTTGCGCTTGAGAGGATCCTCGAGCTTGTTCAGAGCCTCGACGGTGTCGAAAAATGCAGCCTGCGCGGTCTCGCCGCCGGCTGCAAAGGCCGCGAACATTTTGTCGGAGTTGAGGCCGATGCCCTTGAAGGCTTCGGCGCTGCTGTCGCTGCCGTCTTTCGCTCTGATGTTGAACTCCTTGACGGCGTCGGCCACTTTGTCGATGCTGAACAGGCCGGCGTCAGCGCCTTCCACGAGGGAGCCCATGAACTGGTCGGCGCTCAGGCCGAGGGCCGCAAACTGCGCCGAGTATTCGTTCAGGGTGTCGAGCAGGTCGCCGTTTTTGTCTGCGCCGTTCTGTGCGCCGGTGGCGATTAGGCCGTAGGCTTCTTCGGCGCTGATGTTGAAGTTTTTCATCAGAGCCGAGGCGGCTCTGGCGCTTTCACTGATGTCGTAGTCGAAGGTGTCACGCAGCACGAAGCCGGCCGCGGTGGCCTGCTCCAGCGCTTCGCCGGCCAGATCGCTCGCTTTCTGCGTAGCGGCCAGCCCTTCGGCCACGTCGTTGAAGTCCTCGCCGAGGTTCTGCGCGTAGATGTTTTTTACACTCTCGCCCAGCGCGTCCAGCTCGTCGCCGGTGGCGCCAGTAGATGCAGAGAGCTGGTTCATGGCTTTGTTGTAGTCGTCGCCCAGCTCTGCCAGATACTTCCCGGCCTCGACGACCGCCTTGCCCGTCGCCACAGCGATGCCGCCCACGGCAGCACCGACGGCAACGGCCTTCCAGTTTACTTTGTCGAGGTGTCCCGCGACGTTGTCCATCGCCTTCCCGAGGGAGGGGTCGATGGTGCCGGCGAAGCTGACGACGGCCTGCATGATCTTGTTTTTGCCTGCCATCAGTGTCACCTCCTTCTGTATTTCCTGAAGTTATTCCGGGGCATTGAGGCGGCCTTGTCGCGTTGCCGCTTGGCCTCCTCGGCTGCCTCGTAGTATTCCATCAGGAAGTCGGTCAGGCGTTCCCGTCGGAGCTCGCCGACTGAGGTGTGGAAGGCTCGAGAGTAGTCTCGGACGAGCTCTCCGAGCCGCTTTCCTCGGATTGTGCCGCCGACCTCGCCGTAGTAAAATTTCGGCCGATCCTCATAAGCTCCATGACGTCGGGGCCGCTGATGCGCTCGAGGTCGCTGACGTCGATGTCGCTGTTGACGGCGACGATCGCCATCATGGCGAGATAGGCGTGCAGGGAGTAGTCGAGCTCGCAGGCGCCGGCGCTGCCGCCGCCCTTGTTGGAGGTCGCGCGGAGCTTGCGGGCCTCAGCATCGGCAAACATTCCCACGGTGATCGCGTCGGTGTCATAGGTCAGAGTCTTGACCTTTTTGCCGTTGATGGTGATGGGGTTCTGAAGTGTCAGCTTTTCCATGTGTGTCTCCTTTCGATAAATAGAGGGCGCCGCCCCGGAGGCGACGCCCTTCTTGTTACAGGACGCTGCGGATGTCCTTGGCGTAGTCGACGCCGCCGACGCGCATGATGGTGTTGAGCTGGTCGATCAGCCAGTATTCGTTGCCAGCGACGAAAAGCTGGTAGCGGCTGACGGCCAGCGCGATCTCGTTCTCGCTGGCGTTGCCGGGATCCACGTTCAGGCCGGGGATGCCCTTGGAGACGCAGCGGAGGAACGCCTTGCAGCCTTCGTTCTTGGTAGAGCCGTCGGAGAGCTTGACGTCCTGCGCCCAGCGGATCTCGATGGTCTTGCTCGTCAGCTTGACGAGGCTGCGCAGGCCGAGGTCAATGCCGATCTTGGTGATGGACGCCTCCATCGCCTCGATCTGGCCGGGCAGCGGCGCCGTGTAGGTTCCCATCGCCTTGAAGTCAGCCGTCACAAGGTTGACGGGAGGCAGGGCGATGGTCACGTCCTTGGCGGCGAGAACGCCGTCCACATAGACGGTATCGGCGAGGATGGGGCCCTTCAGGTCGAGCCACAGGTTTGCCATTACTCGTCACCTCCTTCGTAGTAGACGGAGAAGCCCGCGTCGGTGTAGGCGACGTAGACGCTCGCAGACTTGAGGGGCGGGGTCGGGGTGACGGCGATGTCCCAGCGGAAGTCGCCATTCATCACGTCGGTGGTGCTGTTCTCGCTCTCGAGGAACAGGATCACAGGGGATCCGAGCAGCGCGCCCATGCTGACATAGCCGTCGAGCTTCTCCTGCTCGCGGTTGATGATGCGATCCTTCAGTGCGCGGGTCATGGGCTCGTCGATCTCCGGGCTCCACTCGCGCTGGAAGTCGTTGGTGATGTGCATGAGCATCCGCATGGAGACGTCGAAGATTGCGCGAGGATCCACGTCTGCGCCGTAGGTGTAGGCAGCCGTATGGTCGCCCCACAGTACCCATTCGCCGCCCCATGCCACGGCGGTGCTGATGCCGTTCTGCGTCAGCTCCTTGCCGCTCTGCTGGTCGAAGCCGCGGTTTTTCGCGTTGGCGCCGAAATACTGCTTGATGACGGGGATCGCCTTGTTGCCGCAGGTCTCCATCGGGACGCTGTTGTGGCTGAAGTCGGCGCGCATGAGCTCGACCACGGCCAGCGTGCTCAGGTGAAACACGTTGCCGAGGTTGTCCACAGCCTGCGGCCAGTAGACCTTAGAGCGCTCGCCGGTGAAGGCGTTGGCCTTCTTCCATGCGATCGCCTTGGTGATCGTGTCGACCGCCTGCGCGGTGCTGTCCACGAGGGGCAGGTCGGCCACGACGAAGGCGTCCCAGTGTCCGTTGATCTTCTTGCAGGCCGTCAGCATGGCGTTGTAGACGGCAGGGCTGTGACTCCAGCCGGGGGCCGCGATCAGATTGCAGACCGCGAACTGCTCGGGATAGAGCAGCGCGATCGCGCTCAGGCCGCTGTACTCGCCGGAGGAGGTGACGCCGCCGATGATGTCGCTGTCTGCGATCTCAGAGTCGTCCACCTCGCTGAAGCTGGCCGTCAGGCTGCCGGTGAGCTGCGCGTCGTCCTTCAGGCTGGTGATGATGACCGTGCCCTTGGTGAAGTTATAGTCCACAGCGTAGTCGGTGCCCTCGACGTAGTTGCCGCTGTCATTCTTTGCGATGGTCAGGGTGTCGAGGATGATCTTGTCGCTGGCGAACTCGGCGCGGCCGCCGGTGAAGGTGAGGGTCTTGGTGGTGGCCGCCTCCTTGCGGTGCTTGCCCGCGGAGGGGTCGAGCACATTGATGACGTAGATCGGGCCGATGTTCCCGAGGGTGTTGTTGAAATGCGCGTACACGGCCTCGCACAGGGTAAAGGTGCCCCAGTCGGACGAGTAGCCGATCTTCTTCTGCGCGTCGACCAGACTGGTGATCTTGATCGGCGCGTTGATGATGCCGGCCTCGCCGAAGCCGCGCACGAGGTTGACGGGTGCCGTGCCGATATAGACCGGCGTGGTGCCCGCCTGCACGGCGCTCTGTGCCACGGTCTCGCCGATGTGGCCGTAGGCGCCGTAGAGGTATTCGTTTGCCATCTGCTTATCCTCCTTTGCATGAAATTAGAGCAGCCGAGCGGCTGCCCTTAAAGCAGGTGTTGGTAGCTTTTCGGGTTGCGGGTCAGGGTCTCCTCGACGGAGAACTCAGCCCATGCAAACCAGTACGGGTAGAAGTCGGGGACGGCGTCTTGCTCCGCGACGGGGCCGAAGGTGATGCCCTTCTCCTTGATGACGCGGAGGTCGCCGAGGTACTCGGCATTTTCAATCAGCCGGAGGGCTGTGTCCACAAAATTCCATGCGTCACGCCAGCCCTCTCCGTTCTTCACGAAGTAGGAGGCCGCCGCCTCGTTGTATTGCTGGATGTAGGTGCCGCTGCCGTTGCCCTTCGGCTTGAAGATGTCGGGCCCGTGGTAGCCGGGATCCCACGCTGAGAAGCAGAGCCGGATCTTGATGTCTCTGGCACTCTGGAGCAGGTCGTCGTCGCCCTGAACGATCTGCACGCAGACCGACGGGATCGGCGCGGCGATGTTCGGGGGCGTCCTGTCCTTCGATGGTACGAAAAGCGAGAACGCGGCCGGGTTTACCAGCTTGTATGGGTAGGAGGCGTCCGTTGCGTTGTCGTCGGGGAGCTTCAGCTTGACCAGAGGGCAGACCTCGGCGGTCAGCCAGTCCCGGACGGTTTCGATGCTGTTGACGATGGACATGGGGCACCTCCTACATGGTGACAGTCTGGCCGAGGGCCACGGTGCCGATCCCCATGTCCTCGCTCCAGTCGTTGACGATGTACTCGCGGCCGTCGACGTTGAGCCCTTCGCCCGCCGGGCGCCGAGCGGGCAGATCCTCGACCGCCGCATAAAGCAGCAGAGAGGACTCCGCGACGCTCAGCTCTTGCCCCCCTTGGCGTTCCTTCAGGGCGTTGTCGTCCAGCACGGCGGCGATGGCTCTGCCTTCGACGGTGTGCTTCTCACCGAACTCGTCGAGATTGAGAAACGTGCGCCGACGGTCAGCCTCGACCATCGCCTTGAAGCTGAAGGCCATCAGACGGGATCGGCGGCGCCGATCTGAGGGGGCTCCTCGTCGTCGGCGCCGTCATCAGGCTGCTCGGCCTTGGTGGCCTCGATGGCAGCGATGACGTCGGCCTTCTTGCGCATAGCAGAGGCGTCCACGCCATAGCGCGTGGCCACTTCCTTCAGCTCGTCGAGCTTCATGTCCTCGTTGTACTCAGGGGCCTCGTCGGCCGCGGTGTTGGTGCTGGCAGGCTCGTCGGCGTCGTCGCCGGGAGCGGGTGCGGGCTGCTCGGCAGTCTCGCCCAGCTCGCCGATGTACTTGGCGACGCCTTCCTTCACCAGACGGGCCTCCAGCTCGTCATCGAACTTCTGAGGGCCGTCTGCTTCAGTGATGGGGATCACCTTGCGGCCGTTATAGTAGCCGAAGGTGCCCTTGATGATCTGGATCATGCTCTGCTCCTTTCTGCTGCGCTCAGTCCGTCAGGACGTCCGCAACGATGAACGGGTTCTTGTTGTTGGGGATCATCAGCGGGCGGCTGGAGATGGTCAGCGTGCGGCTGTTGCCTTCGGCGCTGCTCACATACTTCGGCACGCGGCGGCCGGCGTAGGTGTGGAACTCGCCGTCGCTCTGCTCGACCTGAGAGACGGCGCCGTAGGCGGTGCGGCCAGCGCCGGGAGCGGTGAGGACGCACTTGCCGGACGGGATGTAGAGCTTGTCGTTGCCCTCGTCGTCGGTGTAGGTCAGGTCGTAGGAGATGACGCTGATGATGCGGCCGAGGACGTTCAGGCGGGCCACGATGGCAGCGCCGTCAGGCAGCAGCTCAGGCTCCACGTTGCCGATCTCGATGCGGCGGTTGTCGAGGAGCTTCTGCACGGCCGCGTCGTTGATGATGGTATCAGCCACGTCCGGGGAGCAGACCAGATCAGAAGCGCGGAGGCCGCGCTTGGTCAGCATACGGATCATGGCCTCCAGATCCTTCAGGATCTTGCCGCCGGTGGCGTCCCACTTGGCCGTCGGGGTGTAGGTCGCGGGGTTGCTGGCCTCGGAGTAGAAACGGATCTCCATCTCGTCGGCCTTGTCGACGTCGTCGGCGATGTGCTTCATCACGCAGCCATTGGTCAGCATGGTCTCGGCGGCCATCGCTTCTTCGCGGTTGGTGATGAGCTCGCCCAGCTCGTCAGCGTCGCGCAGGATGAGGGTCTGCTGGCGCTGCTCAGGGGTGAGCTGAGAGTAGAGAGCCTCGCCGAAGCCGCGCTTGCGCAGCTCGTCGAGGGTCAGGACGCGACGAGGAGCCACGAAGGGCGGGGTGTAGCGTTCCATATTGTAGCCGGCGCGCAGGACGGTGACGCCGCCCTTGCGAGGGGCCACGAAGGGCGCCAGCTTCTTGCTGCCGTCACGGAACTCGACGAGCACGTCGTCGGTGGCGAAGATGTCGCTCGCGTCGTTGGTGGGGAAGTAGCGGTCACGCAGGAAGGTCGCAGCAGGGGTGAGCTGCTGCACGGCCATGAGCAGCGTGTGGGTGTCGTAGAAGTTAAAAGGCATTTTGTTGTCCTCCTTCTCTTAGTATTCGATGGCGTCGGAGAGCAGGATGCCGGCCTTGCGCAGCTCCTCCTCGTCGGTCGCCTTCAGAGTGTAGCCGCTTGCGACGGCCAGCTTGTTGCGGGCGAAGTGGCCGGTGCGGTAGGCCAGCACGGTCACGTCCGCGGTGGTGCCGACTTCCACGTCCTCGGCGAGGATGCAGTTGGCGGTCAGGGTTTCGTTGGTGGTCGCGGTGGAGCCGAGGGTCACCAGCTTGCCGTCGCCGGCGGTGCCGGCAGACAGGGCCAGCACGGTGCCGCGCTTATAGGCGGCCGCGGCGGTGGCCTCCTTGCGGATGGTCACGGTGAGCACGTCAGCGACGGGCTCGTTGGCAACGATCAGGCCGTCATAGCCGACGCTGCCGAGGTTTTCGTCCAGTCTCTTGCTCATTACTTCTTACCTCCGTTCTGAGACTTGGTGGAGTTGTAGAGGCCGACGATGGCGTCCACCTTTGCCTTGTCGTCGTTTTCGCTGCCTTCCTCGCCGCCGTTAGGGGCAGCGCCGACGCCGGCAGCGCCGGACTCGTCGTTGTCAGCCTTGGCGTCCTTCAGGTGCTTGGCACCGAGGGCCGCCTGCTTCTGCATAGCCTTGAGCGCGAGCTGCTCAGCGGTGCAGGGGGTCTCGCCGTACTTGGCGTCCCTGACGAGCTGCGCGTCGCCCACACTTGCGGCGATGCTGTCGATGGCCTCGATGCGGGCGCGTTCCTGCGTTCTGGCAGTTTCAGCCGCCTGCTGCTCGATCTGAGCCACGACGTCGGGGTGCTGTGTTCTCATTTCTTCGAGGGTCATGGTCTTGTTGTCCTCCTTCTTGGGGCCGTCGTTCTTGGCGGCCGCGTGTTTATTTCCAGCCGCAGGGGCGGCGTGGATGCTGTTGTCGATGGGGATCGTCCCCGGGATGTGTCTGAAGCCCTTGACGTCGTGCCGGATGCCGGCGACGAGGAGCACCTTCTTGTCGGCGCTCAGGGTGACGTCGGGGCCTTCGTCTGTGAGCAGGGTGTCGGCAAAGCCGTTGTCAATGGCCTCCTGCCCGACCATCCACGTCTCGCGGGTCATCATGCTGCGGAGCTGGTCGACCTCGAGGCCGGTCTTGGCGTGGTAGATCTCCGCGATGGCCCGCTCGCTCGCGTCGAAGTCCTTCTGGAGCTTCTTCAGGTCTGCGAGGGTGTAGTAGTCGTAGAGCAGCCCGGCGACGCCGTGGATCATCACCATGCTGCCGGGATAGACCTGTACCTCGTCGCCCGCGCAGGCGATGACGCTGGCCGCGCTGGCCGCGATGCCTTCCACGACGACGACCTTGTGGCCGGTCAGGCCCTTGATGGCGTTGTGGATGGCGATGCCGGTGTAGAGGTCGCCGCCGCAGCTATTGATCTTGATGGTGATGTTGCTCTTGCCCTTGACGGCCGCGAGATCCTCCATGAAGCTCTCGGGCGCGATGTAGAGGCCGGGCTCGGGCTCGCCCGTCCACCAGTCCACAGGCTGACGGCTCACGACGTCGCCGTAGAGGGTGATCTCGCCCTCGTCGTTGCCGATGCTGGCGACGTTCCAGAACTTGATCGGCGTGCCCGCAGTCTGAGGCCCGGCGCAGAGCCGGGGAGTGTTATGCGTTCTCATGCTTGTCTCCTTCCTTGATGCTTTTGATGGCCTCGGCGACGATCGCCTCCCGCAGAGCTGCGGAGATCGTGCCGCTGGCCGCTGTGCTCTGGTCGACCTGCCCCTGCGCTGCGCGCAGCTTCTCGTTTTCCCGAGTGAGCTGGTCGACGTTGGCGTCCCACTGACCGCCGTTGAGTCGGATGGTCGCCTGTTCTCTGGTCGTGATGCCTTCGCCGATGGCGAGGATCTCGGCCGTGATCTCCTTCGTCGGGTCGAGCTGTCCCTGAGAGGGGCCGATCCACTCGGCGCCGAGGTATGCGGCGCGGATCGCCGGATCTGCGAAGAAGCCCGGGGCGCTGATGCGGCCGCGGGCGACGGCTTCAGAGAGCCAGATCTCATATACCGGCGTGCAGAAGTCATCGACAAACCACTTGCGCCTCATGCGGAACGCCTTCCACGCCTCCATCAGGGCGGCGCGGCTGGCGCTGTACGAGCTGTTGAAGCTCTTGAGCAGAAGGTCGGCCGGGATCTCGAGCGCGGCGCCCACCTGTTCACAGATGGCGCGCAGGAATGTGTTGAAGCCACTGGCCGGCCGCTTGGGGTCTGCAAAGGTCACGTCCTCGCCGGGCTCCATGATGTTGATCTGGCCGGGGCCCATCTCGTACTCATTAGGATCTCGGCTCACCTCCGGCAGGCTGCTCCCGACCTCGTTGAACGGGTTGTCGCCGGCGCCCGCCTCGGTCTTGATGAAGGCCGTGAAAAACGACTCGACGACCGCCGCAGTCAGCTCGCTCTCGGTGTAGCGGCGAAGCTGGAGCAGGGGCTCGATGACCTGCGCGAGATAGCTGACGCCGCGGTATTGATCCGGGCGCTCGCTCTCCATGACGTGCAGGATGTTCGGTAGGCCAGTCCGCTCGCCGTATGCCTGAACACGGGCCCACGTTGTCGTCGCGCTGCCGAGCTCGAAGGGGTAGGTGCTGCGGATGTGGTACGCCTCGATCTGGCCGTCGTCGTTCACCTCGACGCCGTCGTAGATGGTGTTGCCGTTGGCCGCCTTGCCGGTGGTCAGCAGCATCGGGGTGATGATGCCGGAGGTCGTTGGCGTGGCGACTCGGTCGGCCTCGATCAGGTGCAGGCGTAGCGAGTAGGGCGTGAGCGGCGTCGGCTCGTACTGCTTCACGACGGCGAACACGTCGCCGCTGACCAGCCACGAGGAGAGTGCGAGCTGCTGCATGGCTGCGAAGTTGTTGACGCCGGTGGCGTCGCACGCCCTTTTGTTCTCAGACCAGAGAGCGAACTCACGCTCGGCCTGAGCCTGCCATGCGTCAGCGGCCTCCTGCGTCATGCCGAGCGCCTCGCGGTCGATCCGGCTCTTGAGCTGGAGGCCGATGCCGACGACGTTGGTGCGGTTGGTGCGGATGGCAGAGGTGGCGATCGGGGCCGCCATGTAAAGCATCCGGGCACGCTGCCGCAGGGTGTAGTTGTTGGCGTCGATGTCCTCCTTCGGGCTGCCGCTCATAGCTCTGAAGCCCTTGGTCGCCTTCTTGTGCCAGCTCGCGCCGGCGTCGCCGTAGCCCTTATTCACAGGGCGCGGCTGCTGCCGCCTGTTCTGTGGGCGGCTTCTGCTTTTTCTTTTGCTGATGGTGCTCACCTCCTTCATGGTGAAGATGGCCGAGTCGGGAGAAAAGGAGCGAAAACTCCCGGCGTCGGCCTATGAAAAAAGCCCCTTTCGGGGCTTCTTTCACCAGTCTCGGGGCACTACTCCCACAGCTTTTCGCGGCTTCTCGCCGTTCAGTGCGGCCTCGAGGGCTTCGATGTCTGCCTCGAGCTGTTTGATGGCGGCCCGGATGGATCCGAGGTCGGTGTTGTAGCGGGCCAGATTGCGCGAGCCGATGCCGTAGCTCTGGACGCCTCCGTCCAGCATCTCTGCCTCTCGCTTCAGGTAGAGCTCCAGCCGGTTCCTCTTGATGGAGAGCTGGTACTCGATTTGTTCGCGTGTCTTTCTCATTGTGGTCTGTCCTCCTTACCAGTCGTCGAAGGCGTCGGCCCGGTTGTGCCGTTGCCGCTGCCGTCGCTGCTGCGGGGCCTTCGGTTTTTCCTCCAGCCCTTGCAGGCGGCGCTCGATGGCGTCCATGTCGGGGTTGATGATCTTGAGGCCGGCGTTGGCGTAGTCGCGGCAGTCGAGGGCCTCGTTGCGGTTGTGCCCGGGCAGTTTCTCCCACGCCCAGCGGTCGCCGCGGCGCGTGTGCGTGAGCACCAGCTTCTCGGAGAGGAGCCCGTTGAAGAAATTGAGGTCATAACCGGCGTCGGGGTGCCGGTTGAAATGGCAGTATTTTGGCCCGGGCTCCTGCACCTTCAGATTAGCCATGATCGTCGCCTTGCCGGCGTCGACGCCGATGGTGTAGAGCCAGCAGGTGATCCGCTTGTTGTCGCGGATCGGCACCTTGCTCGGGGGTGAGACGAAGGGGATGCCGTCGCCGCCCTTGCCCTTGATGGCAAAGACGCGCTTGCCGACGCGGGCCCGGCACGCCTCATAGACCTCTTGGGTGAAGTGGCCGCCGGAGTCGACGCAGGTGATGGAGATCTTCAGGCCGCGGCCGTTTTGAACTTGTAGACGTGGTCGACCACGTCGTCGAGTCGCTGCCAGACCTCCGGGGTGTCTGGCCGGCCCATGATGTAGCCCTTGACGACGCCCCACGTCTCGCCGTACTTCCCGTGGCCGACTACCTCGTATTCGAGGCGGTTGTCCTGAGTGTCGACGCCGCAGGTCAGCACGAGCACGCCGTCAGGCAGCTCCACAGGGGTGCCGTCCGGGCGGGTGCCGTAGTCCTCACGGCGGGCGAGCATGGTGTCCTCGTCCTCGAGGTCGCCGCGATCTTCCCACAGTTGGCCGAGCAGGGTGTTGTAGACGACCTTGAGGCGCTGCGGGTCATCCTTGGCGTCGAGGAACTTGAGGACGATTTTCTCCCACGGAGTCCACGGGCTCGAGAAGGCATTGAGCCAAAAAGAACGGACGCCCTTCTTGTAGGCGTCCGGGTTGTCGGCGATCCACTTGGCAGGCTGCTTTCGCATGGTGTCCTCGGGGATCAGGCAGCCGCACGCCGGGCAGCTCCACGAGACGCCGCTCTTGAGGCTCCACGACTTTTTCCCGCGGATCCTCTTGACCTCCGGGTCGAAGTGGATATTGTCGAACACGATCTCGCTGTACTCCCCGCACTCGGGGCAGCGTGGCACCAGCGTTCCTGCGTGCCTTGGTAAAAACTCGTTTCGATGTTGCTGTTGCCCTTGATGGTCGGGGTGGAGACCTCGACCGCCTTGGCGTTGTAGAATGTGGTCTGACGTGCTTCGGCCAGCGCCCACGGGTCGCCCTCGGTGCCGGCGCTGGTCGCCCAGCGGTCGCGCTCGTCGCCGATGATATAGCGGGCAGGCGTGGAGGCCAGAGCCGAGGCGCTGTTGGAGCCGGTCAGGGTGAGCATCCCGCCCGGGAACGACTTCTGGAGGATTGTGTTGCCACTGTCCTTGGCCTTTACGTCGTGCACCTTCGCCTTCAGGGGCTTGCTGTCGCGGATCATAGGGGCCACGCGGAGGCGGCTGAACTTCCGGGCGTCGTCGATGGTCGGGTGGACGTAGAGGATGCTGCCGGGGTCTTGGTCGATGATGTAGCCGATGATGTTGAGCTCGAGCTCAGACTTGCCGACCTGAGAGGCGGCCACCATGACTATTTTGTGCACCTTCGGATCCGTAAAGGCCCGCATGGGCTCCTCGAGGTACGGGGTGCGCTTGGTACGCCACGGGCCGGCCTCGGCTGAGCTTTCCGGGGAGAGGCGGCGGTGCTTGTCGGCCCACTCGTCCACGGTCAGGCTCTCAGGCGGGGCGAAGCGTTTGACCGCTCCGGCGATGGCGGTATTGAGCTTCGCGGCGGCTTTTTTAGTCGTCCGCGTCATCGGCGAGCTGCTCGCTCCAGCCTTCCCGATCCCTTACTCGCCGGGCGTACACCTCGGGATCGTATTTATAACCGGCCAGCTCCGTCAGGATCTTGTAGACCTCTGTGCGGATGATCTCAGACGCCTCGGCGGGTGTTGCTGCGCCGGTGACGTCGACGGCCAGACGGCCCGGCAGGGCCACGAGCATCGACCTGATATTGTAGACGAGGTCGGTCATCACAGCCTCGACGTCCTCGCTGCGGTGCATGGTGCCCTCGAGCTCACTGAGCTGGAGGGCGGCGATGTCTGCCTTGCTGCGCTTGAGGTCAGCCTCAGCCTCCAGACGTCGGCCCTCGATCTCGCTGTCCTTCTTCGACGGCTCCCGGCCGTTTGCCTTGGCCGTCAGGTATCGGATGTACCTCTGGATCGTCGGCAGCAGGTCGTAGCGGTTGGCGTTGCCTTCCTTGACCGCGGCGATGACGCCATCCTTGGTGAGCTGCTGCACTCGGCGGGGCGTCATGTCGAACAGGGCCGCGATGGTCTTGCTGTCGACGAGCTTGTTGTTGGTTGGGTTCGGCATGGTGCTCCCTCCTTTCTGCCGCTCGGGCGAAACGAAACGGCCCGAAAAAAATTTTTCCCGGCTGCGCGTTTTTTGGGCTCGCCAGCACCGCAGGCCAGAGGGGCCCGTCACAGTACCTTGCGGCGCTGTGCGTGGCCGTGGAGGCGTCTGCGCGGCGCTGTGGCGCGCTCTGTGCGCGTCTGGCGGTGTGGGCCGGGCTCGGTGTCTGGTGCGGCTGTGGACGCGCTGTGCGGCGTTCTGGTGGGCTCTGGCTTAGAGGCCGAGGGCTCGCTTCATGTGGTGCTCGAGGCGCTTGCTGGTCTCGGTGTTGAGCCGGAGCATGATGGCCTCGTTGGTGCGGTCGCTGGTTATCATCTGCGGCACCGAGATGGTGGTCAGCTTCTTGATGTCGGTGCGGGTCTTGCTCATTCGCTGGAATGGGATCCAGCTCGTGCCGTCGCTCTTGGTGTTGCCTGTCCCCATGAGAATATTGTGCGATCGCTGCGAGAACGGGCCGCCCGGGGTTCTTGTGTTCAAATAGCGGCCAACTACCTTCTTCTGCCCCTTGAGCACCTGCGCCTTCAGCGTGTAGCTCTTGCCACGGGGCGGGGCCTTCGGTGTCATGCCGAAGTGCACGGGAGTCAGGAGCCTTCCCTTGTATGTGATGGCGAGCTCCTCGATGGTCTCGCCGGTGATCTGGATGCTGCCGGCCATCTTCTTCGGCTTGCCGCTGCCCGATGGCGTGATCTCCGACTTCTTGATGTTGTAGACGGCCGTGACCTCCTGAGCGATCCAGCCCGGAGCTCTGGCCTTGACGTCCTTGATGGTGTTGCTGATGGCCTTCTTGCCGCCGTTCTCGATTGCCTCGAGGTCAGCGACGAGCTGGTGCAGGTTGCTGAGCTGCGCCGAGATGCTGTTCTGCGGCATGGCCGTCGCCTCCTTCCTATACGCAAAAAGAGACCGGCGGGCGTTGGTTCGCCCGTCGGCCTCTTGCCGTCGGTTGTTATTTGGTTTTCCTCTGGTCAGCCGCTCGGAATTGTCACGGCGTTGCCCGTGTGTCCGGCGGTCTTTTGCAGGATATAGAATAGCACGGGTCGCTACTGCTTTTCAATTCCTTTTACTTCCCTTTTGTTCCTTTTACTGCGTTTTACTGCCGCAGCTCAGGCAGGGGCTCCAGCTCGTCCAGCACGGCGGCGAGGTTGAGCAGGGCGCGGCCGTGGATCTTGTATGTCCTGTTCTGGTAGGCGTCCACTCTGTCGACGTAGTCCCGCCGATCACCGAACAGGACGCCGCAGGTACTCTCCCAGTCAGCCCGGTCGAAGTAGCGCAGCCGGATGACGGCGCGCTCGTCGGGGTCGGAGAGCTGGAGGATCAGGCCCTCGATGGCGTTGCGCTCCTGCTTCTCCTCAGCCTTGAGCCGGTCGATCTGTTCCTCGAGCTCCATTTTCCGCTCCACCATCATGCCGGTGCGGTCGGATGGTGTGCCGGATCCGCGTGGCATACCTGTCAGATCAGGGCCGGGCGGCGAGGCCATCGTCATCTCCATGCGGTCGAGGCGTTCGAGCTGGTTGTCGATGTCCCTCAGCATGGCGGTGTAGGCCGCGAGCCTGTCCTTGATACGTTGTGTGATCGGCTTCTCGCTCATTATGTCAGGGCGTCACTCCTGCTCACCTCCTTCCTCGTCAGGCTCGAAGATCGCGGCGATCTCCTCGCGCGGTAGCTCTCGGCCTTGACGGACGCAGCGCACGGTTGTCTTTCCTGTTATTCTGATGTACCTCTTGACGATCACGTCCGTGAAGGCGGGCGTCAGCTCCATGATGTAGGAGGGCTGCCCGTATGCCTCGCAGGCGGCCAGCGTCGTGCCGGAGCCGCCGAAGGGATCATAGACGCCCGTGGCGAAGTCCGTGTTGTCGACCAGCTTCTCCAGCAGCTCGACGGGCTTCTGTGTTGGGTGCAGCTCATTCCCGGAGCGGGAGATGCTCAGGACGTTGCCGTAGCCCTTGTGGCCGTCGAAGTGGGTGGCAGCCTTGGCGCCGAACAGAATGAGCTCATGCTGCGAGCGCCAGCCGACGCCCATGCCCGGCGTGCCCTTGTCCCATACGATCTCAGACTTGACGCCGAAGCCGGCCGCCTCGACGAGGTCGAACAGATATACCCACATACGCCAGTCGGTGAAGATGTAGGCGTAGAGGCAGGGGATGTCGGTGAGCGCGCCGCGGATCAGGTTTTGGTAGCCGCGCGTGCTGAGGATGTCGTTGGCGATCTTCGGGGCCTTGCCGTTCTTTCTCTCGGTGCCGATGCTGCCGGTCGACTTCTGCGACTCCTTGCTGCCGCCCGAGCAGTAGGGCGGGTCGGTCAGCAGGATCTCGGGCTTGTTGCCGTCGAGCAGCAGGGCGCGATCCTCCGGCCGGGTGCAGTCTCCGCAGAGGACGCGGTGCCGGCCGAGGATCCAGAGGTCGCCGTACTGTGTGACCGGCGCGGCCGGGGCCGGGATCTCGGCGTCGGGGTCGCTGCTCGGCTCCTTGGTGTGCAGCGCCTCAGAGAGGGCCGTCACGATGTTGCCGTAGTCGTCCTCGGTGTAGCCGCTGAGCATGAACGGGATCTCGCCGGTGTCGATGTCGGCGAAAACCTCGGCGAGCATCTTGTTGTCAGTGGTGGCGAGCTCCGCGATGCGGTTGTCGGCCGTCAGGTCGGCCAGCTCCTCGGCCTCGCTGGCGTAGTCCTGATAGTCGACCGGGGCGTCGGTCAGGTCGTCGAGCTGCGCGGCCATGAGACGGCCGTGGCCCTTTGTGACGAGCCCGCTGCGCTTGCTGACAGTGATCGGAGCACGCCAGCCGGTCGCCCGGATGATAGAGGCGAGGAGCTTGATCTGCTCCGGCGGGTGCTGGTTGGGGTTCTTTGGATTGGGCCGCAGATCCTTCAGCGGGACGATGGCGTCGTGTGCACAGAACACGGGGACGCTGCCGGCGTATGCCTTCGGCGTGGCTGTGGTGCTGTACTCCTCGATCTCGGGGCCGGTCTGCGGCTGCGGTTTATTCATGGCCGTCACCTCCTGTGGAGAATTGTTTCTCGATCCACTTGTGGAGGCTGGAGCCCTGCCAGTTGTTTCGGCCGTCAAGACGGTTTTTCAGCCGTTCCAGTTTCGCCTCCTCGACCTCCTCGGTGGATCGGTGGAAGATGATGCGGAGCTGGTCGAGCATGATCTGGACGTCTGCCATCTCCTCGACCACGTTCTCGAGTACAGCCTTTGCCTCTGCGGCGCAGCTCACGCGCTTCACTTTGCAGAGGGCTTTGGTCAGCTCGGCCATTTCCTCGACGGCCATGTCCATTTGTGCCGGCGCGCCGTAGGCCGTGATTGCACGATCCAGCAGGGCCCGGCGTTCCTCCGTGGTCATCACGGGCGGCCTCCCTTCGTCAGCTCTCTGACCAGTATGACCACGAGCACGATCACGATGATGGCGAGGGTGATGGCGGTCGGGATCCAGATCGGGGCCAGTACCCACAGCCAGCTCCAGTTGATGACGCCGGTGAGCTTCAGGACGATGAAGGCGACGGCGAGAAGGCCGCAGAAGCCGATCCCGCCGGCCGTCGTGTTGTTTCTTTCGTTGTTCATGTATTACCTCCAGTATTATTTTCCGAGCCCCTTCAGCGCGCAGGCTGTGCAGGCGGTTCGGACGTCGGGCTCCAGTGCGAGGATCCGGCGGGCCGTGTCTGTCTGCCAGCACTCAGCGCCACAGACGGGGCAGGTGGTGAGCTGCCAGTCGTCCGTCGGAGGCTCCGGGATGTTATCGCGCAGAGGCATGGCGATTGCGTCACCAATGCTCAGCGCCGCAGGTAAGTACGGCGTGACAATCGGCTCGGGCTCTCCGGGGATCAGCTTCTCGAGGAGCTCGTTGTACTTCTTGAATATGGCCTCCGACGCTGCGCTCCAGCTCTCGCCGTGCTCCGTGTCCTCCGGGGTGGCGACGTGGGCCAGCTCGTGCGCCAGCAGCTCAGGAGCGGCGCTGATGGGCGCCTCGGCCGAGATGCAGACGATCGGCGTGCTGCCGTCGTCGGGAAAGATGGTCAGGCCGTAGGCGGTGCCGTTGGTCTCGTCCCGCAGGTCGGGGACGTACTGCGCGACGTACTCGACGCCGTGGTAGAGCTCAGAGAAGGCCCGGGCCACGATGGCCGTCGGGTCGTTGATGAATGGCGAGGCCATCGGGCCGATCTTCTCGTACTGCTTCAGGGCCGTGTAGGTCTCGCGCAGCATGGCCCGCACTTCGTCCTTCTTGATGCCGTTGATGGTGGGCCCGTTCAGGATCAGGTCGAGCATCCTGTCACTCCAGTCCTGCATCAGGTGGGTCTCCGGCATACCGCAGCCGAAGGGCATGACGTCGACCTTCTCACGGGTGAGGGTTTCGTATTCTTTCACGGTGCTGCTCCTTTCAGAAAAGCCGAGCGGGCCGGTGCCCGCCCGGCGCTCCATTTACTGCATGACGACGACCTTGCCGGCGTCGATCAGATCGCCCATGTTCTTCAGGAAGTAGTCGGCGATGTTCTTCTTGGCCTCGAGCTTCCAGATGCCTCCGTCAGCCTCGAAGAAGCCGATCCCCTCGTCGGGATCCACGCGCAGCAGGAACTCGCTCTCGGGCTGCTCCACCTCGAGGAAGGTGCGGAACGGCCGCAGCATGACGCGGGGCTTGATCTCGACGACCGCGTTGAGGGCGACGCCCTGACGGGCCTCGACGGTCTGCGTGACGCCGTTGTCGTTTGTGCTGACGCTGTTCTCGTTGGTCATGCGGCTCAGCAGGTCGAGCAGGTAGGCCGTGCCCTCGTTAGGGATGCAGAGACTCCGCAGCTCGATCAGAGCTACCTCGCGTCCTCTGAAGCCGGTGCGCAGGCCCGGGGCGTCAGCCTTGGCGCGGTAGAGCGTGTTGCGGGAGAAGTCGCTCAGGTAGGTGGTCATCACCTCGACGGTGTCGTTGCTCTTGACCTGCACCATGATGGTCGTGCCGACCTTCTCGAGCTCGGTGCGGATCAGCTTGCAGATGCTATCGAGTCCGCTGACGCTGATGCAGTCAGGGCGGTCGACGTGCGGCGGGATGCGGGTGAGTGATGCATCGGCGTAGGTCTGACCGTTAATCTCGAAGATCTTGGTCTCCTTCAGGCTGACGATTTTGTCGATCATTTTTGCGAGCATTGTGTTGTCCTCCTTGTTCTGTGTTGTGGGTGTTTATCCGTGCTGGACGAGCTTCAGGAGCTTCGGGGCCTCCTGCTGCGTGCCGTCCATGTTCATTTGGCCGGGTACCTGCGGCACCATCTCGGCGACGACGAGCTCGCCGTTGCCGTCAGAGGTGACATAGAGAGCCGTGGCGACGGGGTTGGTGGCTGCGAGCGTAGACTTGGCCGTCACGGAGACGCCGATGGTGCGGCGCTCGTCGTCCGGGGTCAGCTCGATGGTGAGGGTGATCTTGCGCTTGGCCGTGGCCTTCGTGTTGGGGTCGAGGATGTTCTGGATCACCTTGTCCATCTCGTAGTCGACGCGCTCCTCGAAGGCGCCGCGGGCCATCGACATGATGCTGTCGCGCTGGTTCTGTTCGTTCATGTTGTTGCTCCTTTCTCTCAGGTGGCCGATCCGAGCGCCATCTGCTCGGCCTCGGTCGGGTTGTCTGCGTAGGCTGCGGCCGTCTGGCCCGTGGGGCCTGAAGGCTCCGCTCTGGCCCACACGGCCTCGGTGGCGTCCGAGCGGGTGGCCTTACGGCGGCCGACCGTCGTGAGGATCCCGATCTCCTTCAGCTCCGTGAGCCGTGGGGCGACGTAGTTGCGGTTGAAGTACGGGATCCGGCCGGCTGCGACGAGCTCCTCGGTGATCTCGCTGGCCGTGAGCTCACGGTTGCCGAGGGTCTCGAGGATCAGGCGGCAGCGGGCGGCCCGCTTGGGGAGTACGGCGTCATAGCTGCGGCGCCGGGTCTCTTTGGTTGTCTGGTTCATGCGTTTCCTCCTTTCCGGCCAGCTCGACGCTGTCTGCTGGCGCGCTGTTGGTGCATACTTGCCCCGACTATGCGACGTCCGTTTTTGCGGCGGTTTCAGCCTGTGGGAGGAGTTTGAAGATCTCCGCGATGACCGAAGCCGTCCATCCGTTTCCGATTGCTCTCTTTCTCGCCGGTTCCGGGACGACTGCTGTGTAGCTGGTGGGGAGCCCTTGGAGCTTTTCGAGCTCCTCGACGGTAAAGTGCCGAATGACATTGTCGTAAAATACGCAGCTGTCGCAAGCGCAGGTGATGGTATGGCTTTTCTGATGTATCACGCGGCCGCGTCTGGTGGCGCTCCCGGGGAAGGCGAGGGAGACGCCGTCGCCATCGACGGCCTCGATATATCCGCGGGCTGTGGCCTGTTTGACCACGATGCCGCCGGCAGTCTTTTGGACGAGTCCCATCGAGCCCTCAGATATTCCCGGACCGAACAGGAGCCCGCCAGCCTCCGTGAAGTCGCTCACATCGACGCTGCGGTCGATGATGGTGTCCAACGGCTGCCCCCCCCCCGCTACTCAGCGGGCTGAGGTCTGCGATGTTGCTCCAGTAGGCCCTCGGCCGGTTTTGAGCGGAGTGTGCGCGGCTGTTGATGTGGACGGGCTGCACGCCGAGTTTCTCGGTTATGACGTCCTCCCACTCGCGTTTCATAATCACATTTTCGAGGAGGAACTTCACGTCGGGGTTTTTCTCCCTGACTTCGTTCAGGACTCGCACATAGTCAAAAAACAGGCGGCTGCGCGGATCGTCGAAGTTTAGGCCGGCCCCGGCCCTCGAGAAGCCTTGGCAGGGGCTCCCTCCGATGACGAGGTCGATCTTTGGGAGGTCTGGTGCTGTCACATTTTCCACGGGGCCGATGTGGATCATGTCGGGCCAGTTTGCCCTCGCCACAGCCTTCGCGTCCTTGTCGATCTCGCTGGCAATGTAAAGGTCGACGGGCACGCCGGCCATCTCCAGCGCGAGGCGGCCGGTCGCTATTCCGTCAAACAAGCTCAGGACTCTCATGTCGTCACCTCCTCGATGCCGTGCAGGAACTTGATGAAGCCGGCCGTCGCCGGTACTTCGTAGCGGGAGAGCTCTGCGTGCGTCATGTACTTGCGGCCGTAGACCTCGGCCATATCGCGCCAGACGGGCCATGGCACGCGGTAGAAGTCCGTCAGGCTCACGGAGACGAGCACGAAGGCGATGGCGCCGAGCTTGTGATGGGCCTCGAGGTCGTCCTGCTGCTCTTGAGTGAGCCGGCGCTGCTCGATGCGCTCGTCGTCGGTGTGCTTGGCCTCGAAGTAGATGCTCCGGCCGCCCTTCAGGGTGCCGCCATAGTCCGGCTGGGCCTGCTTGGTGTAGCAGGCGAGGAACTGGCCCTTGCGGTTCTTGGCGCCGAGGGGCTTCATGGGCTCCGGCGTCTTTTCAATCTTGGCGAGGCCGCGGCTGAGGTAGTAGTCGCACGAGGCCGAGATGATATTCTCGAAGTAGCCGCCGGCGACTCTGGCCTGCTTGCCGCGGATCTGCGCCATCATGTGTTTTTCGGCTGCGTATGGCGTCGGGTCGTTGTAGCCCTCCGCGTTCTTTCTCGGGTCGTACTTCGTCACGGCGTTCAGCCTCCGATCTCGATGTGGACGCCCGGATCGGAGATCAGGCGGTCGGCGAGCTCGAGGATGACGCTGCCATCCAGCTCGATGCTGATGGGGCCGTGGTCGAGGTGCTGGTTGCAGACGGCCATCGCCCTGAAGGCGGGCAGGTGCAACGTGACGCTGCCGATGTCCGGCTTGTCCTCCTCGCTGTTTTCCAGCTCCTCGTCCGGCTTCAGCTCGCTGATGGCCTCGAAGCCGTTGCGGACGGGGATGCCGTGCGCCTTGGCGAGCTCGATCTCCGCAGCCATACCGGCCGAAGGGTGGTCAATACCGAAGGCCCACAGCTCGGAGCAGCCGAGCACCAGCTCGCTGCTGATCTTCAGGGCCAGCTCACGCTCCTCGGGGACGTTGTCGTCCATGAACTGCGTGAGATAGATGTGCGGGGTGACGGGGATGACGCCCTTCTCCACAGCCGCGCGGCTGTACTCCTTGGCGCGCTGGATGTTGTTCTCGTAGTCCCCGCGGCACGGGGAGCAGATGTAAACCTTTTTCATATTGTTCCTCCTATCGTGAGCGCCAGCTCTGGCCGGTGAGGGTGATGCCCCTGCACATTTCCATGAGCCGGTCGATGGTGGCCCGGGCCGTCATGCTGTCGTGGCTTTCTCGCGGCGTCATGCGGTCGATCAGGGCCTCGGTGTCGTAGTTGGTGGTCACTATGGTCGGCAGGTATGCCTCATAGCGGCCGTTGATGATGTTGTAGACCGTGGAGATCGCCCACTCGGTCGGCGGCTCCTTGCCGATGTCGTCGATCACGAGGAGTGGGACGGTCTTGTAGATCTTCAGGACGTCGCTCTCGCTGCCGCCGGTCGCGGAGTAGGTGCGCTTGATGCGCTCCAGCAGGTCGATCATCGTCATGCAGATGACCGGCTTGCCTTGCGCGATCAGGTGGTTGGCGATGGCAGCGGCGAGGTGGGTCTTGCCGGTGCCCGGCGGGCCCGCGATAAACAGGCCGTTGCGGCCGGGTTCCTGACGACCGGGCTGCGGCAGCATGGCGTCGAAGCCTTCGGCATAGCGCCGGGCGGCTGCCGCTGCTCGCTTGTTGTCGTCGGTGAGCTGGAAGGTGGAGAAGGTGCGCCGCAGGAAACGGTCGCCCATGCCTGACTCGCCGACGATGCGCTTGATGCGATCCCGCATTTTCTTCTCCTCCTCAGCCTTGGCGGCTGCGGCTTCAGCAGCTTCGCGCTCTGCCTTCGCCTTCTCATAGGCAGCCACGGCCTCGGGGCAGGTGCATCGCTCGGCTCCGTATGGAGGCCAGAGGATGCGGTTGCCGAGTGGGATGCCCTTGTGGTAGCGCAGGGCGCCGCAGAACTCGCAGGGGACGGGCTCAGGGACTCCGGGACGGCCGGCGAGGCGCTCGTCGTTGCTCCAGATCCAGTTACCGGCGTCACTCGTCGTCGGCCGGCTTGAAGCCCTTGCCCCAGTCTTGGCCGGAGCTGTCGGGCTGTTCAGGATCTCGCTGATTTTCTGCACCTTCGTTCACCTCCTCATTGTCCCAGTAGCCGCCGTTGAGCCATGTGCTCGGGTTCGGTATGTAGCGCCCGTTCTCCCGGCGCCACTGGTCGCTCCGCTTCTGAGCGTCGACCGCCTGCATGATCCTCTCGTGGAGCTCAGCGGTGGGCTTGATCTTGTTCCACGCCTTCAGAGCGTACTGCTTGCCGGTCTTTTTCGGGTAGGCTTTCCAGAACTCGAGAAATCTGGCCTCGACGAGCGACTTCGTGCCGCCGTCACTCCCCTCGTCAGAGGGGGAAGGGGGTGTACTACCTTCTCTTGTCTTATCTTCTCTACTCTGGTCTACTCTGCCTCCGGCTTTCTTGCGGCTGTTTGCCGGTCGTCCTGCGGTCGGCGTTGGGTCGTCCGGCGAGGCGTCGGCAGACGCCGCAGCAGCGGCCCGGCGACTGCGGGAGCGCTCTTTCTCGGCTTGCCGCTGGTCGATCAGCTTGCCGGCGTACTCGTACCAGTCGTGGATCTCGAGCGTCCCGTCCTCTTTTTCGTTGATCCAGCCCGCCCGGATCAGCGTTTTCGCCAGCTTTTCGGGGTCTCCGTCCCACTGAGCGGCCCGCGAGATCATGCGCGGCGTGATGTCGACGAGGCTGCCGGTCGGGGCGTTGTCGAGGGCCCACAGCCAGAACGAGACGAGCAGCCCCATCATGTGCGGCGGCTCGACTTCGAGCTGGTCAGCAGCGTCGAACAGTTTGCGGTGATCCTTGAGTGTCTGATGCACTTGCAGCCATGCCACGGTCGTCACCTCCTTTCTGTGGTCGTTTGTTTGTGGCCTGCTTTTGGTCGTCTGCCGGTCGTCCGGCGGTCAGGTTAAAATGGAAGGTCGCCATTGTCCTCGATCTCCGTGAAGTCGCCGGAGCCCTCAGAGTAGCCCGGATCGGCGAAGTCGCTGCCAGAGCTCTGGCCGCCGTCCTTCTTGCTGTCGCAGAAGTGGACGGAGTCGACCGTGATCTCGACGGCTTTGCGGCGGTTTCCGTCCTTGTCCTCGTAGCTGCGGCTCGTGAGCTCGCCCTCGACGAGGACAAGGCGGCCCTTGCTCAGGTACTTGCAGACGAACTCGGCCTGTGCGCGCCATGCGACGCACTCGATGAAGTTGGTGATCTTCTTGCCGTCCTTGGTCTTGCGGCCGGTGTCGCTGGCGAGGGTGAAGCTGGTGATCGCCGTGCCCTGCTGCGTGTACCTGAGCTCAGGGTCGGCGGTTAGACGGCCTTGGAGGCCGGTGTGGTTATACATTAGGCGTTTCCTCCTTGCTGGTTATGCTGTGCGGCCGCATTGTCGAGGGACGTGCAGATCTCGTCGTACTCTTGGCGGGTCAGGGTGGCCGGATCCTGCTTTTTGTACTTCTCCACGATCCGGGCGTTGGTGCGCTCCTTGGTCATTCCTGCGGTCTCTGCCTTCTTGTAGAGGCGCGCGAGCTGCGCGTCGCTCAGACGGCCGGAGCCCTGCCCCTGACGGCCCTGTGTGGCCTGCTGGCGGCCTCCAGCGCCGGATCCTTTGCCCTGCGCGCCGAAGTCACTGTTGTCGGGGTCGTCCTCGCCTTGGTCGACGGTGAACTTCTCGAAAAGGTAGTATTTCAGGGCGTAGGTGTGTGCCGCGCCCTTGGCCTTGGCGGGGTCATCGTTCCAGCCGACGGCGTGGACGGTGGCCTCGATGGTCTCGTCGTCGTTGTCGAGGTTCAGCCAGCGGATCGTCAGGTCGGCCTCGTAGAGGAACATGAGCTTGTCGCCGTTGCGTGTCTTGGTCTGCATGGTGATCCAGTAGACCGGGTCGCCGTTCTCGGCGTGGCGCGTGGCCTGCTCGCTGATGACGTCAAAGTCGACGCCGAGCTCGTTCATTATGGGGGTGATCTTCTCCCACACGTCGTAGATCTTGGCGTACTTGTAGCTGACGCCGTCGCTGTGCTGCTTCTTGACGATCTCCGGGCAGGCTTTCCGCATTTCGACGAGCTTCTGCCGGAGCGTCAGGCAGGCGGCTTCAGGAGGGGCCGCAGCAGCGGCCGCCTCGGTTTTCTTGGTTTCTGCCATATCGGTGCCTCCTTACACGTCGACCGTGAAGATGCCCGGGGTCTCGTAGACGGTGACGCCCTCCACGATCTCGCCGGTCTCGGTCAGGGTTGCGATGTCGCCGGTGTAGCTGAGCAGCTTCTTCAGATCGGCCCAGCGGGTCGACTCCTCGACCTTTACGAGCTCGCCGTAGCCGTTGGCCTTGAGCCACGGCACCAGCTTGGTCTCGTCGAGCTTGGTCTTGGTTGTGCCCTTCTTGAAGGTCAGGGTGCCAGAGAGGAGGCGGTACTTCTCCGTCGTCTTGGTCTCCTTGTGGGGGACGGTGGCGAAGAAGTCGGCCAGACAGCTCGTGAGGTACGAGGTGCCGTTCTCCATGCGCTTGCGGGCAGCGGCGACTTTCTCGTTGATGGCCGCGATCTGCTCGTCGGCCAGAGCCTTCAGACGGTCGTACTCGCTGCGCTCGTCTGCGATCTTGCGGATGGCCCAGTCGGCACAGCGGTCGTCGGTGATGCGGAACGGGGCGCGCTCGCCCTCTGCGACGGTGCCGAGGTCGACCTGCTCCAGCTCGTCCAGCGTGGCAGCAGGCAGCAGCTCGGCCTCCTGCGTGGTGGTGGCCTCTGTGTCTGCCTGCTCGGCAGCGAGGGCCGCGGTGGTCTTATCGCTCATTGTTGTGCTCCTTTCTTTCGGTGACGTTGAAGGTGAGCATCACGCCGCAGGTGACAGGGGTGACGCTCTCGAGCTCGAGGTCGCGGCCGCTGCGAAGGTGCAGGGTCTCGCCCGGCTTCATTTCGGTGAGGTGTTTCATCTGGTACTCCTTTCTGCAAAGAAACGGTGCCCGCCTTCCTCGATGACGAAGATCTGACTCTCGTGGAAGTCGCTGGTCACGAGGGCGGGGTTGTAGAAGTAGAGGATCGGCTCGTCCACGACGGTCTCGCCTCGGTCGAACACGGCCGCGACGGCGTCCTTGACGCGCTGTGTGGGATCCGGCCGGCTCTTGGTGTAGCTGTAAAGGACGACGGCCTCAGAGGGGTCGACGCCGCGCTTCTCGGCTGCGTTGAGGATGCACTGAGCGACGAGCATCTGGCCCTCGAAGGACTCCCCGCCGGCCTCGGCCATGACCACGCGCTCGACGACGTCGCGCTCGGCGTCGGTCAGAGGGTAGCGCACGGCGGGCTCGGTCGGCTCCGCGGTCTCAGCGGCCGGGGCGGGGGTGTCCGGGATGTATGTGCCGACGGTGGTGGTCGGCGGCAGGATGTTGGTCTCCTGCTTGCTGCCGGCCGGGGTGGTGAAGATTGTCACAGAGATGCCGCCCAGCAGAAGGACGGCAGCGGCCAGCGTGGCAGCTCTCAGGGCTTTCCTCTTGGCACGACGGCGCCGGCGTGTTATACTTGCGGTGCGGGATCCGTATGCTGGCAGGCTGCTGGATCTTCTCGCATGGGTCGCCCGGTCGCAACGGGCGGCCCTTTCTTTTGTGGTTTCCATTGGTTTCTCCTTTCACTGAGCCCGTGCGACGGTCAGATCACAGAGGGCGTGAGTGAGGTCGCTGAACTCGGTCTCTCGGACGGTGTCAGCGGTCAGCAGCACGAGGTAGTCGTTGTCGTAGTAGTCGATCTCGGGGTGCCGCTGCCGGTTTACTTCATTTTTGTGGCGGGCGTAGGGCTCGGCACGGTTCCAGACGTCGTCAGGGATCCAGCGGTCGAGGTGATCCTCGACGCGCTCGCGCAGCTCCTCGCTCGTGATCGTGATCTCCGGGCTCATGCTGTCACCTCCGCGCCACGCGGGCCGGGAGCGTCTGCTCCGGGCGAGTCAGGCCCTTGCTGAAGCTCTGCGGCTCATATCTGACGCCCACGATCCGGCGACCGCTGACGCCGTACTTGGGGTTGTAGCCGAACAGGTTGACGTAGCTGCCGAGATCCTCACGCTCGTCGTCCATCGCCTTCAGTACCTCGAACAGGGCCAACACGTCGTCGATGGCGCGATGGCTGTTCTGCACCTTGCCGGTGAGGTCGTAGGCGATGATCGCGTTGGCGAGCTTGTGCGGGTAGGCCCTGCGGTCTTTGTAGACCGTCAGGCTGTCCAGCCAGTCGATCCGGCCGACCTTCTGGCCGCGGAGCAGGCCACGGAGAAAACAGGCGTCAAACTGTGCATTGTGGGCGATCATCAGCGTCGGGCCGTCCTGCATCAATTTGGCGATCTGGCTGGCCGCCTTGGCCGGCTGTACTCCCTCGGCCTGAAGGATCTCGTCGGTGATGCCGGTCAGGCTGACGATGTTCTCCGGGAGCGCCTCGCCCTCCGGCAGCTTGATGAAGGTGTCCATCTTGCCGGCGATCCGCAGGCCGCCTGTGGCCGTGCGCTCCACGCGCAGGGCGGCGAGCTCGATGATCTGGTCGTTGTCGAAGTCGAGGCCACTGGTCTCGGTATCAAACACGACGAGGGCCTTGTAGCGGTCGAACAGGGTGGAGAGGTTACTCATGCCGGGCCTCCTTCTCGCGGGTAGCTCTCAGGGTGCCGAGCATAAACGAGAGGGCTGTGGTCAGTTGATCCTCGGTGGCGAAGGTGCCGCCGAACTGCTCGGCCAGCGCCGCGATGATCTCGCCGGCGTGCTCCGGCGTGACGTCGTCGGTGGCTTCGTCGTCCTCGATGGAGATCAGGAGATCGGAGTCCAGATAACAAGCGGGGCGCAGGCCGCGGTAGCCGTAGTAGGCGACGTTCCTGTTCAGCGTGCCATCGGAGTAGACGAGGCGGGCGAGTGACTCGTAGCCGTTAGACTTCGTGCTGAAGGCGGTGGAGAGCCACCACCAGTCGTCTGCGTTGGGGATGACGTCGCGGTTGCGCCGGTACTGGTCGACCGTCAGCAGGAAGATGGTGACGGTGCAGGTGCCGTAGTCCTTCAGGCCGTCGTCGGTGGTCAGGTCGAGCTCCGTGGTCAGGAAGGCGTTGGGGCCGTTCACGTCCTCGAGCAGGTTGTCGAGGTAGGCGCCGTTGAGGTATTCCTTGCTGCTGGCGACGGCGAAGTTGTTGCAGTTGCCCTCGTCAAAGGCTCGGGTCTCGATGATGTCCTTGCTCAGGCAGAGTGCGCGGCCATCATCATTCTCCAGCAGGATCCAGCTCTGGCCGGCATAGTCGAAGGCCGTGCCGCGGGCGGCGTTCTTGAGTGCGATTTTTTTCATAGGGTTGCTCCTTTCGTTCTCTGCGGCCGAGCCTTCTGGCTGGCCTGAATGTTCGGCAGGGTCTCGCCGGCGCGGAGCCGGCTCTCACAGTGCGGGCAGATGTAGCCGGTGCGGGGGATCTTCTGGTAGATGCTGACGTTCCAGTCGAGCCCGCAGCCGACGCACTTGGCTGTCATGGGCCTCCACCTCCTTCCGCAGCCAGAGCCTCGAAAACGTAGCGCCGGATGCGGTTGCGGTACTTCTTCCGGGTTCTGGCTTTCTTTGCGTGGGCCGCGAGGTGCAGCCACTTCGGCGGCACTCCGATGGCCATGACCGATACCTTCCAGAGCTTTTTGAAGGCAGAGAGCACGGCGTTGATGACCGGCTTCATGGCTTCGGCCAGCTTGGCGGCGATTTCCCGCATCGCGTCGGCCAGTCTATCGAAGGCTTCGCGGGCCTGCTGCATCTTCTCGTGATCGGCGAGCGCCATGCTGCCGTCGTAGACGTAGGGGCTCAGCTCGTCATCGCCGCCGTCGGCCAGACGCTCGCAGAACGGGAGGCCGGCAGCTTCGGCAGCCTTGCGGCCATCCTCGAGGGCGTCCCGGCCTTGCGTGACTTCGCAATAGTCCGCGAGGCGGTTGTGGCCGCCTTCGTAGTGCCAGCGGATCCCGGCGGCGATCTCGTCGATGGTCATGTCCTCACCGAAGTGGCCGCAGTAGTAGCCGTTGACGATGACGGCGTCCGGGTCTGCCTTCAGGATCCCGATGGCGTCGTTGAGATTGTCGGTCTCCCACTCGCCGTTCCAGATGTCGCTCCAGATCGTCAGGGCGTTCCACGAGCGGCCGGTGCGATACACGATTGTCCAGCCGATGCCGTCGCGGATCTCCGCGGCGAAGTCTCGGGCGATGTCTCTCAGTGCTGCCATGCTGGCGCCTCCTCTCTGGTGATGTGCACGACGGTGACGAGGTCGTCGATCTCGTGCTTGGTGGTGTATGTGTCCCGCTCGTCGAGCCCGATGTGCCGCAGCAGCGTCTCGGGCCCGTCCAGCAGGAAGGCTGTGGCGGCCACGGCGTTCAGCCGGTAGACCGTGACCTCCACGGTGCAGCGGGCGCCGTCCTCGTCCAGCGTGGACGGGAACGAGGCCCGGCAGATGGGGCTCGCCTCGTATCTGAAGGCGGTCGTGCGGTTCTCGCCGGTGATGATGTCCTTCACAAACTCCTCGAAGGCTTTGCGAGGGATCGAGCTGCGGTACTTGTTCAGCGTGACGTCGGCGAGCTGCCGGATGACTTTGGTGTTCATGTTCCGCACCTCCTCAGCAGGCGTCGCCGTGCGGGCCGACGACCGTGACATGCTTGGTGTTACCGTCTTTGTCCTCGTAGATTTCCTCGACGCTGTTGTCGGCCCAGTTGATCGTCTCCTTGAGTCGCCAGCACCGAGCGTCGTCCGCAGCTTTGGCGGCTTCGCGCGCTTCTTGCTGGAGCTCCTTCAGGCGTCCGAACTCGCTTAGCGTCAGGCTTGCAAAGGGTTCGCTCAGCGCGTAGTCGCTGAGGTAGAAGCTGATAAAGCTATGGCTCCAGCCGGCGTTATGCCAGCCGCTCGTTGCTTTTTCGGCGAAGGCTATGAGCTCGGCGTCGTCCTCGATGGGGCCGCGCTTGCGGTGTTCAAAGATGAACTCGTCGCGGGAAAAGACAGGTTTCCCGTTTACATAGCCGTACACATTGGGGTTGTGTGTCATGGTGGTCTCCTTCCGTCTTGGCCCGGCCAGAGCCGGGGATCTTAGTGGTGTCGAGTCCCTGAAAAGCAGAAACACGACCGCCGGATCGCTTCAGAGAGCAGCGCGGAGGGGGTGCGCAGCTCGTCCATTTTCAGCGTCGGGGTCGTGTGATCGTTTTCATGTTGGGCTCTCCTTTCTTCGGCCCGGCGCTGCCGGGTGTTCTTGGCTACTGTGCGGCCGGTGCTCGTTTACCTCTGCGCTTGAAGCTCTCACGCAGCCGCCTCTCGGCGAGCTCTGCGCTGTACCCTTCGCGCTGGTTGGCGTCCAGCGCGCCGGTCGCGCCTCGCTGGAGCTCCTTGTAGATCGTGGTGTGGTGGACGCTCAGGCGGGCCGCGATGTCGACCGGCCGATCTCCGAGCAGATGCCACGCCTCGATCTTCTTCCTGTCCTCGAAGGTCAGGTAGCGGTACTTTCCCGTCAGTCTCACCTCCGTCCTATGGGGTTGTAGTAAAGAAAAAACGCACAGCCGACTCAGTTGAGTCTCTGTGCGTTTAATGATAATGGACAGCTCATCCTGAAAAAATAACGAAAGCCCTTGCATTATCGCGCGTTTTCGTATAGAATAAAGTGCGTATGTGTAAAAATATGTTTTCTCCGCTCCCGCTGCGCGGGAGCGGAGAAAACTTCACCCCCTTCTAGGAGAATTTCAGATCTATGACAAATCGTGAAGAAATCGAGCGCCGCCGGACGTTTGCGATCATCAGCCATCCCGACGCCGGCAAGACCACGCTGACCGAAAAACTGCTGCTGTACGGCGGAGCCATCAACCAGGCCGGTTCCGTCAAGGGCAAGCAGAGTGCCAAGCACGCTGTTTCCGACTGGATGGACATCGAGAAGCAGCGCGGTATTTCCGTCACCTCCTCGGTGCTGCAGTTCAACTACGCCGGCAAGTGCGTGAACATTCTGGACACCCCGGGCCATCAGGACTTTTCGGAGGATACCTACCGCACCCTGATGGCGGCGGACTCCGCCGTCATGGTCATTGACGCCGCAAAGGGCGTCGAGGCCCAGACCATCAAGCTGTTCAAGGTGTGCACCCTGCGCCACATCCCCATCTTTACCTTCATCAACAAGATGGACCGCGAAGCCCGCGACCCCTTTGAGCTGATGGAGAACATCGAAGAGATCCTGGGCATCAAGACCTACCCCATGAACTGGCCCATTGGCTGCGGCAAGGAGTTCAAGGGCGTGTTCGACCGCAACACCCGCAAGGTGCTGGCCTTCTCCAGCGACGGCCGCGCCAACGGCGTGAAAAAGGTCAATGAGACCGAGGCCGAACTGGGTGATCCCGCACTGGATGAGCTGCTCACCCCCTACCTGCACCAGCAGCTGGCGGACGAGATCGAGCTGCTGGACGGTGCCGCTGAGGAGTTCGACCTGGACAAGGTGCTGCGCGGCGAGCTGAGCCCCGTGTTCTTCGGTTCGGCCCTGACCAACTTCGGTGTGGAACCCTTCCTGGAGAACTTCCTGCGGCTCACCCCCACCCCGCTGGCCCGCGTGGACAGCCTGACCGGCGAGTCCGTGGATCCCTGCCGTGACGAGTTCTCGGCTTTCATCTTCAAGATCCAGGCCAACATGAACAAGGCCCACCGCGACCGTATCGCCTTCATGCGCATCTGCTCCGGCAAGTTCGAGCGCGGCATGGAAGCCTACCACGTGCAGGAGGGCAAGAACATCAAGCTGGCCACCGGCACCCAGCTGATGGCGCAGGACCGCGCCATCGTGGACGAGGCCTATGCCGGCGATATCATCGGCCTGTTCGACCCGGGCATCTTCTCCATCGGCGACACCCTGTGCACCGGCAAGAAGAAGGTGCAGTTTGCCGGCATCCCCACCTTCTCGCCGGAGCACTTTGCCCGCATCGAGCAGAAGGACACCATGAAGCGCAAGCAGTTCGTGAAGGGCATGGAGCAGATCGCCCAGGAGGGCGCCATCCAGATCTTCCGCGAAGTAGGCGGCGGCATGGAAGAAGTGGTGGTCGGCGTGGTCGGCGTGCTGCAGCTGGAAGTTCTGGAGTACCGCCTGAACACCGAGTACAACGTGGAGATCCGCATGCAGCAGCTGCCCTTTGAGCAGCTGCGCTGGGTGAAGAACGACCCCGACACCTACAACCTGCGCGACCTGGACCTGACCAGCGACACCAAGGCTGTGGAGGACATGAAGGGCAACCGCCTGCTGCTGTTCACCTCCGACTGGGCCGTGCGCTGGGCCGAGACCCACAACGAAACGCTGGAACTGAGCGAGTTCGGCAACATTTAACTTGTCGGGGCAAGGCCCCTCCATCTCGCCTGCGCGAGACCGTTCGGTCGCTTAAAAGCCCCACCGGGGCTTTCATTGCTCCATTTCGTTACGCAAACGCAAATCTGTTTCAAGAGAGCTGCTGTGTGGGGCAACCCCCTGCGCTGCGGCTTTTTTTGAATAAACCAAAAAATACATCAAAGGATGCCAGCATTGGAATGAAGGATTCCCATTGCGGGGAACACTGCTGGCAGGAGGGTAAGTTATATGAAGAATCTCCAAATCGGCAAGAGCGGCATCGAGGTGCCGTTCCTCGGCATGGGCACCTGGGCCATCGGCGGCGGTGCCTGGTGGGGCGACAACGACGACAGTCTGTCGGTCAAGGCCATCCAGACCGCCGTGGAACAGGGCATCCGGTGGATCGACACCGCGCCCATCTACGGCCTGTACCACAGCGAAGAAGTGGTGGGCGAAGCCATGAAGCACATCGACCGTGACAAGGTGGTGCTGTCCACCAAGTGCGGCCTGGAGTGGCGGCACGAGACTCCCGTACTGCACAAGGTGGTGGACGGCGTGACCGTGTACCGCGACCTGTCGGCCCAGAGCATCATCGAGGATGTGGAGGACAGCCTGCGCCGCCTGCACACCGACCATCTGGACGTGCTGTACACCCACTGGCAGTCCCCTGACTTTGGCCTGTACCCGCTGGAAGCCACGGTGGAAGCCATGATGAAGCTGAAGGACCAGGGCAAGATCCGCGCCATCGGTGCGTCCAACGTCACCGCCGACATCATCCGCGGCTACTGCAAGTACGGCCAGCTGGATGTCATTCAGGAAAAGTACAGCCTGCTGACCCGCCGCATTGAAAAGCAGCTGCTGCCCACCTGCAAGGAGCTGGGCGTGTCGGTGCAGGCCTACTCCCCGCTGGAGCAGGGCCTGCTGACCGGCAAGGTGACCATGGACACCACCTACCCGGAGGGCAGCACCCGCAACTCGAACCCCAGCTTCCAGCCCGCACGCCGGGCACAGGCCCTTGCCGTGCTGAACGGCTGGCAGGACCTGACCGAGAAGTACCACTGCACCATGGCGCAGCTGGTGATCGCCCTGACCGCCCGCATGGTGCCCGGCCTGTTCGTGCTGTGCGGTGCCCGCACCCCGGAGCAGGTGACTGATAACGCCGGTGCGATGCACATCCATCTGGACGGTGCCGACGCCGTGCGCATGAAGTGGGATGTGGATTCCATTTCCTGAGTTTTCCCCGCAAACACCAAGCCCCCTCAGAGCCGCAGCTCCGAGGGGGCTTTTGCTATGATACGGGATCGCTTCAGGTAGTTTGCAGCATCGCCTGCAATTTTGTTTTGGCGCGGTAGTAGGTCACCCGCGCCCAGGCGGCATTGTGGCCAAAAATGGCTCCGATGTCCTCAAAGGACAGCTCCCCGAACACCCGCAGGCTGAACACCTCTTTATAGGGTTCTTCCAGCGTGTGCAGGCACTGGTGCACCGTAAAGGCGGCATCCTTGTCCACCAGCAGCTGGGCAATGTCCGGCGTATCGGCGGCCTTTGTCTCTGCGTCCTCCAGCGGGGCGGCGTGCTTTGCCTTGCGGCAGTGGTCGTAATAGCAGTTGCGGGCCACCGTGAACAGCCACGCCCGCACATCCTGTTTTCCGTCAAAGTTCTTCAGACCGTCCAGCGCCTTGAAGAAGGTCTCCTGGGTCAGCTCTTCGGCCAGTGTCTCCGAGCGGGTCAGACCTTTCAGGAACAGGTACACATCCTTGAAGTAGAGCCGGTAGATAGTTTCCATATCCATAATCAGCCCTTCTTAAAGTCGTGCCCATATTGTTCCTCGGTGCCGTACCCGTACCGCACGGTGCCGTCCGGATTCTCCCCCGCAATGAATCGTTCCACCTGCTGGCTGTCGCTGTAATAGCGCGTTCCGTCCGCGCACTCCACGGCCAGCACCTGGGTGCGGGAGACGGCGATCTCTGTGGACACGATCTCGGAGCCGGTCAGCTTTGTCAGCGCGGCATGGAGGCCGGGGAAGGTATACCGCATGGCCCGGACGGTGATGTATTCCTTGCCCCAGCTGAACCCGCCCTCGGTCTCCAGCCGGACATTCTCGCCCTGCACTTCCAGCACGCAGAGGTTTGCACCATCCTCCTTTTTGTTGTAGAGCCAGATCCCGGCTTCCTCCGCCGTCACCGGCGTGCTGAGGTTGCCCATCCAGAACACCAGCACCACGGCGCACAGCACCGCCAGCACGGCGGCTGCGGCCGTAAGGATGCGCTTTTTTCGCAAAGCCGTGCGGATGCCTTTCAGCGGGGCATCCGGCTGGGGTTCCGGCTGCACCGGCACCGGTAGCTGCATCTGCTCCAGCTCAGTGCGGCAGGCTTCGCACTCCCGCAAATGCTCTTCCACCAGTGCCGTACTGGCCGGGCTTGCCATGTGCTCCGCATACAGCGGCAGTAAATCGCGGATGACTTCACAATCCAGTTTCATCGTCTTTTCCTCCTTTTCGGGCTGTTTCACCCCAATAACGCACAAAAGGAGAAAACGTTACAGGGTTTTTGATTTTTTCAACGATCCGGCAAACCGGAAGTTGTCGATTTCAAACAGCAAGAAATAAATCTCTCCACCCTCATCAGTTTAATTTCGTTTGGATTAGCGATTTCTTTTTCCGGTATTCTCTGTCCCTCGGATTTCCTCATGATAGAAATAATCCACGATCTCCGGATGTCCCTGCGGGACTCTGCCATAAGGCATTTCATTATCCACAAAGGCACAATCATACTTCTTAGCCATTTCCGCAGCTTTTACTTCAAGTGCTTCAAAGTAGCTGCGGTTATGCTTGTTATAGATCTCGTCGTAAAGTGGTACAAGATCAGAATGTTTTTCGGCGATATAATCCATAATTGTCTTTTTGAAAACCGCTCGAAGATTTGAGATTTTCGAGTCCAGAACAGATCGCACTGATCTTTACCCGCTCAAAGATTGCTTCAAAAATCCGTGATACC
>ENA-OQNA01000003-OQNA01000003.1-human-gut-metagenome-genome-assembly--contig:-NODE-3-length-108565-cov-8.675105_pt1 | contig 108565 bp, 90 predicted proteins | sample MGYA00242625_ERZ504872 | MGnify/ENA primary metagenome ERZ504872 (study PRJEB26092, sample SAMD00036425) | human gut metagenome | host: Homo sapiens | study: EMG produced TPA metagenomics assembly of...
TGGAGCCCACTTCTTCGGAATCGTTAAGGGCGAGCAGCCCTTAACTCGTTGCGGGGAGAGTGGAGTCCAGAGGTAGGGAGGGGGGATTCGAAACACCCCTCCCTACCTCTGGCCCGCGCGGAGCGCAAGCCATTTGACCAAAAGAATAAAACCAGCCCCGCGCCGGCGCGCGCAGCCGCCACACCATTTTACGTCTTCACCCAAAATAAACAGAGGGACGAAAAGTGCTTTAGTTGTCTAAATTGCAAATAGGTTGCGTTTTAGGTGCAGGGAAGAGTATACACGGATTCTGCGTGAAATGCAAGACCAAAATGCAATCTTTTTGCATTTTTCTAAAAAGAATGACTCTTAAAACCTTTTTGGAAGAAATTCAATTAAACCCATTGACAATATGGGTATGAGGGAATATAATGCAGACAACAAAACCACACGCCTTGTAGGTAAGTGGGGAATTCGGAAAGGAGGGTACTCAAATGACGCTGATTTGGAAAAGTCTTCTGCACGCCAACTTCCGCTGTGGGCGAATGTACAGCGCCCGGGCTGAGAAACAAACTCTGAGCCATAGCTGTACGGTGCCCTCTATGCCGCGAATGTGCGAGCGAATGTGACGCCCGAGACAGACAAAAGGCTCTGAGCTGAGAACGATTTCTTTGCCCGGCAGACGAAAGGTGAAACTCCCCCCGCTGCCGGGCATTTTTATGAGTAAAAATAATACTTTGAGTACAGATAGAGAGGAAAAATACTATGTCTAACTATAAATTTGAGACCCTGCAGCTTCACGTTGGCCAGGAGCAGGCCGATCCCGCTACCGATTCCCGTGCTGTGCCTATCTACCAGACCACTTCCTATGTCTTCCGCAACAGCCAGCACGCCGCTGACCGCTTTGGTCTGGCCGACGCCGGCAACATCTATGGCCGTCTGACCAACTCCACCCAGGATGTGTTCGAGAAGCGCATTGCCGCTCTGGAAGGCGGCGTGGCTGCTCTGGCTACTGCTTCCGGTGCAGCTGCCATCACCTACACCATCGAGGCACTGGCTCAGGCCGGCGACCACATCGTGGCTCAGAAGACCATCTACGGCGGCAGCTACAACCTGCTGGAGCACACTTTGACCCAGTTCGGCGTCACCACCACCTTCGTGGACGCTCACGATCTGGAAGAGGTCGAGAACGCGATCCAGCCCAACACCAAGGCTGTCTACCTCGAGACTCTGGGCAACCCCAACAGTGATATTCCTGATATTGATGCCATCGCAGCCATCGCTCACAAGCATGGCCTGCCGCTGGTCATTGATAACACCTTTGGCACCCCGTACCTGATCCGTCCCATTGAGCATGGCGCTGACATCGTCGTCCACTCCGCTACCAAGTTCATCGGCGGCCACGGCACCACGCTGGGCGGCATCATCGTGGACAGCGGCAAGTTCGACTGGAAGGCCAGCGGCAAGTACGGCAACATCGCCGCCCCAACCCCAGCTACCACGGCGTGTCCTTCGCTGACGCAGCCGGCCCCGCCGCTTTCGTCACCTACATCCGCGCCATCCTGCTGCGTGATACCGGCGCTACCATCTCTCCGTTCAACGCCTTCCTGCTGCTGCAGGGTACCGAGACCCTGAGCCTGCGCATTGAGCGCCATGTGGAGAACACCAAGAAGGTCGTCGAGTTCCTGGCCAACCATCCCCAGGTCGAGAAGGTCAACCATCCCTCTCTGCCGGATCACCCCGACCACGCCCTGTATGAGAGGTACTTCCCCAACGGCGGCGCTTCCATCTTCACCTTCAACATCAAGGGAGGCCGTGAGGAAGCATTCAAGTTCATCGACAACCTGAAGGTCTTCTCCCTGCTGGCAAATGTGGCCGACGTCAAGAGTCTGATCATCCATCCGGCTTCCACCACTCACAGCCAGCTGACCGATGAGGAGCTGGCCGAGCAGCAGATCTACCAGAACACCATCCGCCTGTCCATCGGCACCGAGCACATCGACGATATCATCGCCGACCTCGAGGCTGGCTTCGCAGCCGTCCGCGGCGAGTGATTCTCCGGCACTTCCGTCCCCAGGAAGCATAAAAACGCTATTCTCTCCTCCATTCTCCTGAATTGCATAATATAGCAGTTTGCGTTTTTAATGCACAAGCAACATCCGCAAACTGCATATCGCAAATATGCCGGTTTAATAGGCACTATTTTTGAAAATTGCGATAGAAGCAGCCAGCCGCCCTGTTACCTTGCAGGGCGGCTGGCTTGCTGTTTGCGGAATGATCGTCTGGCTCAGTGCTCTGCCTCCTCAAAGACGCTGGTCTGCTCCACGCTGGCGGCCTCCATCAGGCCGTGGTGTCGTCCAGCTCCTGCTGTACCAGCTCATCACAGAAAACGCCGTCCAGTTCCCTGGCCGTCATGGGCTTGAGGGTGCCGGGGTTCAGCAGGGGAGCAGGCTTGTTTTTCATATCGGCCCGCACATTGTACCATGCGGTGGGCAGCTCCGATTCTTCCAGATAAAAGCGGAAAAAGCGAAGTCGTACGACTGCCTGAAACCTGTGCGAGAGGGATGAACACCAGCCGCCCCCGGGGGCTGTACGCCGCCCCTGCCATGCAGCCGTAGAGAAAAAAGAGCATCACCGCCACTGCCGCCGCCAGAAGCAGCAGCCCCCGGTGGTGGAACGACAAAATGCGATGCCCGGGCCGCTGACGCCGCATACAAGACCCCTCCTTTTGTGGTTTGGGCCATCTTATGCCTGTCAGGGTGCGGCTGTGCGATTGTGCCGGGCCGAAGAGTGTGGTACACTATAGCCATCGAGATTTTTTGTGATACGGAGAAACTTTATGCTGACCATTACACTGCTGGGTACAGCGGCCACCATGCCCCTGCCCGACCGTGCCCTCACGGCGGCGGTGGCCGAATGCGGAGGACACAGCCTCCTGTTCGACTGCGGCGAGGGGACCCAGACTGCCGCCCGCCGGGCCGGAGTCAACCTGATGAAGATGGACGCCGTCTGCCTGACCCATTACCACGGCGACCACATCTTCGGCCTGCCGGGGCTGCTGCAGACGCTGGGCTGTCAGGGCCGCACCCGCCCGCTGGCGCTGTACGGGCCGAAGGGGCTCGGCGAAGTCTGGGCGGCACTGCGGGTGCTGACGGGGCCTCTGCCGTATCTGGTCTGCCCTGAGGTGCTGGACGCCCCGGCGGCGCTCTGCGAAAAATTCGGCGGCTGGCCCCAGAGCGCGAAACTCACGCCGGTGCCGACCCGCCACCGTGTCGTCAGTCAGGGTTACCGGCTCGATCTGCCCCGGGCCGGGCGGTTCTCACCCGAACAGGCGCGGGCATTGGGCGTACCGGTAAAGCAGTGGAAGACGCTCCAGCACGGCGGGAGCATTACGCTGGACGGTGGACGTGTCATCCAGCCGGAAGCCGTCCTTGGCCCGGCCCGGCAGGGGCTGAGCTTTGTCTTCTCGGGCGACACTGCCCCCTGTCCGGCATTGGAAAAGGCCGCAGCGGGTGCGGACCTTCTGCTCTGCGACTCCACCTATGCTCTGCCGGAGCAGGCCGCGCAGGCCAAACAGTACGGCCACAGCACCTTCGGGCAGAGCGCAGCCCTCGCCGCCAAAGCGGGCGCGAAGCGGCTCTGGCTCGTCCACTATTCGCCCATGATCACCGACCCGGAAGAAGAGCTGGCCCAGGCGCAGAGCCTCTTCCCGGCGGCAGAGTGCGGCTATGACGGCAAAAGCATCACCCTGCAATATGAGGAGGCCGAAGAATGAACATCACCATAGAACCCGGCGCCGCCGCCCTGCTGGACGCGCTGCACCGGGCAGGTTTTGCGGCCTACGCCGTGGGCGGCTGTGTCCGGGACAGTCTGCTGGGCCTTGCGCCCCACGACTGGGACCTCTGCACCGCCGCCCGCCCGGAGCAGGTGATGGAGCTGTTCGGAGAAAAGCAGTGCATCCCCACCGGATTGCAGCATGGCACCGTGACTGTGAAGCGGGACGGCAGGCTCTACGAGATCACCACCTTCCGCACCGAGGGCAGTTATTCCGATGGCCGCCACCCCGACAGCGTGGCCTTTGTACCCGACGTCCGGGAGGACCTGGCCCGGCGGGACTTCACCATCAACGCCATGGCCTACAGCGCCGAAGAGGGCTTGTGCGACCCCTTTGGCGGGCAGGAAGATCTGGCCCGGGGCGTGGTGCGGGCCGTCGGTGAGCCGCTGCGCCGCTTTGAAGAAGACGCTCTGCGCATCCTGCGGCTCTACCGCTTTGCGGCCCGGTTCGGTTTTGTGATCGACGAGGCCACCGAAGCGGCGGCAAAACAGCTGGCCGCCCACCTCGACTGCGTGTCGGTGGAGCGCATCGAAGAAGAGCTGGACAAGCTTCTGTCTGCCCCGAAGCCGGGGGCGTATCTGGAGCCGGAAGTGCTGGCCTTCGTCCTGCCGGAACTGCCGCTCGACTACCTGTCGGAAGCCCGTGAGATCATAGATGCCCTTCCGGCAGGAGCAGAGGAAGTGACCACCCGTTGGGCGGCGCTGCTTCTGCCGCTGGGGGAGGATAGAACGCGGAAGGCGCTGAAACGCTTGAAATGCTCCAATGCTGTGATAGATGGAGTATCAACACTTGTGAAGGAGTGCGGGGCAGGAGTGCGGGGAGCTTTCTCTTCGGACACGGTCGGGCCATTCCATCGCCCGCCCTATTGCCTTCGGCAACAGGGTCCCACCCTCCGGACGGTCCTCAGAGAAACTCCCGCCCTCCCGGCAGGCACTGAATTTACAAACCAAACGTCTTTTGGGGCGTTTGGAATTGCCTATGCTGGTCAGGTTGACTCGGCTTTGTGCCGCTCTTTACCCGGAACAGAAAGAAGAGTGGAAAGCCTTGCAAACCGAGGCCGAGACGCTGACCGCCCAAAGCGCCTGCTGCCGCGTCTCCCAGCTGGCCGTGAATGGCCGCGATCTGATGGCGGCGGGCGTCGCGCCCGGGCCGGGCCTGCGCCGCGCGCTGGAAGCGCTGCTGGAAGAGGTCATCACCGGGCGGCTGCCCAACGAAAAAGCGGAACTTCTGGCCTTTGCGGCCAAATTTTCTGCGTCTTGACAAGAGAAAGAAGCTGCGGTAGTATTATACTACTGTTTTAGTATGTTATAACGGAAGAGGAACAGAATGACAGAAACACAGAACACTTCCCGCCGCCCCGGGGCGCTCATCGCCATGAGCGGCGGTGTGGACAGCTCGGTGGCGGCATGGCTCATGCAGAGGGACGGTTTCGACTGCACCGGCGTCACCATGCGCCTCACCCGCAACGAGGCCGTGAACACCGAGGGCCTGCACACCTGCTGCTCGGAGCGGGACATTGAGGACGCCGCCGAGGTGGCCTATGCGATGGATATTCCCTACGAGGTGCTGGATTTTACGGCAGACTTTCAGGAAAAGATCATCGACAAATTCATCCGGGTCTACGAGGCCGGCGGTACGCCCAATCCCTGCATCGACTGCAACAGATATATGAAGTTCGATCACCTGCTTCGCTGGGCGGAAGCGCACGGGCTGGATCATGTGGTCACGGGCCATTATGCCCGGGTGGAGCAGGACGAGGCCACGGGCCGCTGGCTGCTCAAAAAGGGTCTGGACGAGAACAAAGACCAGAGCTATGTGCTCTACAACCTCACGCAGGAGCAGCTGGCTCATGTCCGCCTGCCGCTGGGTGGTCTGCACAAGAGCGAAGTGCGCGCCATCGCCGAGCAGCAGCACTTCGTGAACGCCCGCAAGCACGACAGTCAGGACATCTGCTTCGTGCCGGACGGCGACTACGCCCGCTTTATGGAGGATTTTACCGGCAAGCACTACCCGGCGGGCGATTTCCTCGACGTCGGCGGCAAAAAGGTAGGCACCCACAGCGGCGCTGTGCGGTACACCATCGGCCAGCGGAAGGGCCTGGGCCTCGCCATGGGCGCACCGGTCTACGTCTGCGCCAAGGATATGCAGGCCAACACGGTCACGGTCGGCCCGGAGTCGGAGCTGTTCGATACCATCGTCTATGCGAACGAAGTGAACTGGATCGCCATCCCGGAGCTGAAAGGCCCCCTGCGGGTGACGGCCCGCACCCGTTATCATCAGACCGAACAGCCTGCCACCGTCTACCCGGCAGGGCCGGACAGCTTCCGTCTGGAATTTGACCAGCCTCAGCGCGCCCCCACCCCGGGGCAGGCCGTCGTGCTGTATCAGGGCGATGTCGTCCTCGGAGGCGGCACCATTACACAGGTGGCGAAGGGATAAGGGCAAGCCCGTGACTGTAAAAAGCAGAACCTAAAGGAGAAATGATATGCAAGACCAGTATTCCCGCACCCAGCTGCTACTGGGCGCGGAAGCAATGACCAAACTGCACGATTCCCGCGTAGCCGTGTTCGGCGTGGGCGGCGTGGGCGGCTACACCGTCGAGGCGCTGGCCCGCAGCGGCGTGGGGGCTCTCGACCTGATCGACGACGACAAAGTCTGCCTCACCAACCTGAACCGCCAGATCATCGCCACCCACAAGACGGTGGGCAGGTTCAAGGTGGATGTGGCCGAAGAGCGCGTCCACGACATCGACCCCAACATCAAGGTCACCACCTACAAGACCTTCTTTGGCCCTGAGACGCAGGACAGCTTCGATTTCAGCCAGTTCGACTACGTGGTGGACGCCATCGACACGGTCACCGGTAAAATTGCGCTGGTCATGAAGTGCAAGGAGGCGGGTGTCCCCATCATCTGCTCCATGGGTGCAGGCAACAAGATGGACCCTACCCGCTTCGAGGTCACGGATATTTATAAGACTTCCGTCTGCCCGCTGGCCAAGGTCATGCGCACCGAGTGCCGCAAGCGCCGCATCAAGCACCTGAAAGTCGTTTACTCCAGGGAGCCTGTCATGACTCCCATCGAGGATGACTCCATCAGCTGCAAAGACCACTGCATCTGTCCTCCGGGTACCCAGCGCAAGTGTACCATCCGCCGCTCCGTCCCCGGCTCGAACGCCTTTGTCCCGTCGGTCGTGGGCCTCATCATCGGCGGCGAGGTCGTGAAGGACCTCGTGGGCTTTGTCCCCATGAAGGGCTGAATTTGATAGAATAAGAAAACGGCAGGTTCATTGAACCTGCCGTTTTCTTCGTTATGAGCCGATTTTTACTGCTCAGGAGCAGCGAATGCGATGGGGGTAGCGCCAGCAGCTGCGTCCACGCTCTTCAGACACAAAGTCATCCGCGGTTCAGCCGCCGCTGCGCCAGCGCAAAGCCGATGGCGCTTGCCGCAAAGACGGCGTAATAGCTGGCCAGCCGGTAGAACATCAGCAGGCTCATGGACGAAGCATCGGGGAGGAAGCTGCTGTACACCAGCAGGAAGGCCGTCTCCACCGAGCCCATGCCCGCCACGTTGGGCAGGGCGTTGGAGACGAAGAGGGTCAGCGACGTGAGAAGCTGCACCTGCCAGAAGGCCAGTCCGGTGTCCAGCCCCATGAACCGCAGCCCCATCCAGGGCAGGCAGAAGAGCAGGAACAGCTTGACGAGATGCACGCCCAGAATGGCGGCACAGCGGGGCTTGTCCGCCAGCAGATGGCGGCTCTCAGTGCTCAGGGTGTCCAGCTGCTTGAGCCAGCTTTCCCGGCGCTCGGCCCAGCGGCCTGCGTCAGGCAGAAAATGCAGCAGCCACCGGGCCAGACGCTGCACCACCGGCAGGGCGCAGAGGGCGATGAGCCCCACGATGACGCCTGCCACGACAGCGTAGGCCCCGGGCAGATACCGCAGCACGCCGTCGGAGTGGGCCGCCATCCAGGGGCGGCCCGCCAGAAGCAGCACGGTGGCGTAAAGCAGGACAGCAGTCTTGTGGAAGACGTATTGCAGGGTCATCAGCCCCACGCCGGGGCCGACGTCCAGCCCGCGCCGGTGGAGATACCACGTCTGAAACGGCACCGACCCTGCGCCGAGGCCCACCACATTGCCGAAGGTCCCCATCCATGCGTTGTCGATGCCCTGCCGCAGCGGGAAATGGGGCAGCCGGCTGCGGACGATGAGCCAGCTGGATACGCCCTCGAGAAGCGGGTAGCTCAGGCCCACGGCCAGCGCCAGCAGCCCCTGTCCGAGGGTGAGCCGACTCAGCGCCTCGGAGATCTCGGCCCAGTGCTCCCGGAAGATGAACACCACGATGCCGGTCAGCAGGGCCAGAACGCCCAGCGAGAGCAGGGTCTTTCGGCGCGAAGGGGCGGGGGAGGCGGACGAACTCATGCGGGGACTCCTTTCAAATTTCAACAAAAAACGGACTGGGATAGACTCTTAGGAGAGTATATCACAGTCCGGAGGTGTGTTTGTGAACAACCGCCAAATTTTTTGCCTCAGTTTCGGCAGAGTGATAAAGAACGGGGAGCTTATTCGCCGGTGAGCTCCTTTACAGCCTGTTGTAAACTGTCGGAAAACGCCTGCTTGGAGTAATGACTCTCGTAAAGCTCACGGCAGGCGGGGCGCATGGCGGCAAGCTTTTCCGGGTGCTCGATGGCCCAGGCCAGCCGCTCGGCCAGCTTTTCGGGGTCGTCGTCCTCGTAGACGAAACCGTCCACGCCCTCGGTGATGAGCCCGGCGGTGCCGGTGTGCTCCGACACGATGGCGGGCTTGCCGAAGATGAGGCCCTCCGTGACGAAAGTAGGCATGGGGTCGTCGCGGGAGGCGCAGACGAGGCAGGTACACTGGGCCATCAGGCTCTTGATCTCGTCGCGGGTGAGCCGCTTGACGTAAAAGACATTGTCGGGGCAGTCAGCGGTCAGGCTCCGCACGGCGTCCATCATCTCAGCCTCTGCGGCCTTGCCCACGAAGAGGAAGGATGCCTTCTTCATGGTCTCAGGCGGCAGCAGCCGGATGGCCTTGCAGAAGATGTCCTGGCCTTTCCGGTTCTCGAAGGAACCCACGGTGGCGAACAGAGGCCGCCCGCCCGCATAACTCAAATCGTAGTGGGAGAACTTCTCGGCGGCGTAGTCCGGCAGACCGTAGATGAGGGGCCGGATGTTGAACTCCGGCCGCACCGAGTGCATGGCGTTGGCGGCGTGGCTGCCGACGGAGTAGAGCCGGATGTTTTCGCCCAGCTCTCTGGGGATCTGGTGGGCGATGTGGGGGTAGCCTGCAAAGGCATCGTGGAGCCACCAGAGCACCGGCACCCGCGCACCGCTCAGGGCGCGGACGGCCCGGGCCTCCACGACGGTGTTGGCCAGAACGAGGTCGGCGCAGAGGGCCAGCCCCCAGAGCAGGGGCGACTGGACACAGCCCTTGCGGGTGATGACGGTAGCTCCCGCCTCGAGGAAAAGCGGCATGGAGCCGCCGTCCTCAGGGCCGAGGACGACCACTTCGTAGCCCATGCTGCGCAGCACCGGCACGGCGCTCACCAGCACGATGGGCGCACCGGTCATGTCCAGCAGGTGGCTCATGATAAAGACGCGCTTCCCCTTTACAGACCAGACGTCTTCGGCGCAGATGTCCCGCTCATAGTGGGCCAGCGCCAGCGGGAGGCAGACGTGGCTGCGGCGGAGCTTCGCCGCCAGCGTCAGCAGTTCGACGGGATTTTCCGGGTCGCGGGCTTCCGCCTGACAGCGGCGCAGCAGCTCCCGGGAGACGAGGGCGCAGCCCGGGCAGGCTGCAAAGCCCTGACTGTGGTAGAGGGTGGTGACACCTGAGTAGCCGAAGACGGCGTCGCTGGTGACGTAGTCTGCGCCGCTGCGCAGTGCGTCCGCAAAGCAGGAAAGGGCCGTGGGCATCAGGAAAAGGTCTTCCCGGACCAGAAGCACACCGACGGCGCTGCCGAGGGCTTCGGGGCGGAGGCTGTCCGTCATAAAATTTGCGGTGGAGCTGGTCCTGCAGGGAAGCTTTCAGGGAGGCGTTCCGTCCTGGCGCATAGACGCCGAGAAAAACTTCCTGGGTGTCGAGATATTCCTGTTTGGCGAGCTGAACCCGCTGCAGAGTGGTATAACTGCTGTACATCGTATCCTCCTCTCCGCAGGCAGGCTCAATGGCTGCGATGGAACAGCCCCAGCAGGCGGCGCAGGGGCAGCGTGAGTTTCCAGCTGCTGGAAGAGAGGATGTTTTCCAGCGAGTTCTCGTAGGCTTTGCTCCGGGCGCTCAGCTCGGCGTTGGCCTGATGCAGCTCGGAGAGATTCTTCTGCAGGGCCTCGATGGTCTGCTTCTGGTCAGCCGTAGTTTTTTCCAGCTGGTCGAGGTGCTTCTGCTCGCAGACGCGGGTCTTCTGGAAATACTGTACGCCCTCGAGAACGGCGGCGAACAATGGGTCGTCAGCCAGCGGCTCCAGCGGGAAGTAGCAGTAGCTCACGCCCAGCTCCATCCCGGCGGGGAAACGGTTCAGACCTTCCAGCATGAAATTCGGGTCGTCGTTGAGGAACAGGATGCCGTCGCTGTGGAGCGGCACACCGTTCACCGGGCGGCAGAGGATGCGGTCATCCGAGAAGACGAAATCAGTGATGCAGCAGGGCAGTTCGCCGGGGTCGAAACGGAGATTGAACGCGGTCTCCGGCAGCTCGAAGGTCGCTGTCACCATGCCGTTCAGCTCGTCGTATTCGTAGTCCGGGGCTTTGACGGTGTCTTTCTGGGAAAAGCCGAACCCGGCATCATAGTAAAGCAGCGGCTGCACCAGAGCAGGCGAGTCGGTCTGCCTCTCTTTCTGGGGGTGGGCGGCATAGAAGGTCTGCAGCTGTTTTTCCAGCTCGAGGCAGCGCTGGGCCAGCCGCGAAGTGCCTTCGTCTGCAAGTTTGAGCTGTTGTTCAAGGTCCGCAATGCGGCTGCGCAGAGCCGCTTCAGGAGTTTCGTTCATCATTACCGGGGCCTCCTCCAATTTATCGCAAGGCGTACAACCCGCGCTGCAAGCCCATGCATCAAAAGTAACTATAGTCTGCCCTCAAAATGGCTGGATACCAAAGCGCAGGGATTTCAGTGTTTTGCCGCATAGCGGCGGGTCCTGCTCCGCTGCCGGGGCTTGTCCGCAGGCTTGCCGCCCCGAAGCTTCCGGCCAAGCTCTTTGCGGCGCATCAGAAGTTCGGTGACGGCGAAGATGGACACAAGCGAGAACACGAACTGCAGCAGCATCCCCTGCACCGGATGGTCAGCATACTTTGCAGCCATCAGATACCACGGGATGGCCGTCAGCTCCACCGTGTGGATGCAGAAGATGAAGAGCGAGCGCCGGCCCACCCACTCGATGGCATGGGAGATGGGGCCGTCCACCCGGCGCTGCCATTTCAAAAAGAGCCGGATGATGCCGTAGCCCACTGCGCCATCCAGCAGGATGCTCAGCGGCCCCATCGTCCACTCACCCAGCGAAACGCAGTCGGTGCTCTGGGTCAGCAAAACGCCCGCGACGACGCCCAGCGCGGACGCGATAAGTCCGGCTTTGGCTCTGCCGGAAAGGGGAGTTTCGAAAAGGCGGCGCTTCTTGGCCAGATAGCCGATGTAAAGGTAGGGCAGCGACACCATGCCCTGTGCGATGCAGAAAGGAGCCTCCCACACCAGCGTGACGCCCCAGCCAAGCAGGGTGACGCCGACGACTGCGGGGGTTATGTACCGCTCGGGGAAGATCTCGAGCAGCACGTCCAGAAGCACCCACGCCAGCATCAGAGCCACTAAGTACCACATGGGTCCGCAGGAGAAAAACTGCTGCCCGAAGTAAGTGGCCGTGTGGGGCAGGCCTAACAGGAAACCGCCTAAGACCTTAGCCGATTCTGAGATGGCAGCATCCCACGAGCCGAAAGCTGCGTGGTGAAGGAAAGCGTGGAGCACCGTGGTGGCCAGTGCAGTATAAAGGTAAGGCTTGAGCAGGGTCTTGAGCTGCTGCTCGATGCATTTGTGGATGGAGCGCTTGCGGAAGCCGTAGCCGCTGGCAATAAAAAAGGCGGCCATCAGCGCTTCGCGGTAAGCGAACAGCGCGAACGCGAAAGGGGTGACGTCGTTGGTGCCGAGGGGGTAAAGCTCTGCCGTGTGGGCAAAGACGATGGCCAGCATTCCGATGCCTTTCAGCAGGTCGAACATGCCAAGGCTGCTTACAGTGCGGGGCTTGGTGCCTTCCATGAAAAGGGTCCTCCTTGTGCGCCATTCGTCCCGGAGGCCCCGGAAGGCCGTGCTTTAGGCGCGATAAATAAAAATATGAAGCTCGGCGGGGAGCTTTTTTGCCAAATGATATAAACAGTATAATGCTTTTTGGGCTTGCTGTCAATTTGATAAGGACTCGACCTCCGGGTGAAGTTTCGTCCTGACGAAAAAAAGTGTATCACAGCTTTTCGCGCATCGCAACAAAAGGAAAGAATTACATCTGCCTGCACAAATCGAATGCAAGCTCAAGTTGCATATTTGTGCAATTAAATCTTGCGTTTGTGCTCTGCTTGCGGTATACTGTTGCCATGAGGAGCCGTGCCAAAGTTTTCCTCGAAATGCCAGAGATTCGGAATGACTCTGGAAAGTGAATGAAAAAAGTGCAGAGCTGAAAATTTGACAAAAAGGAGAAAGACCGATGGCTGAATACATCAAAGTACCCGCAGGCGTATACGACATGGTGACCCGCTGCATGGAGCAGGAGTTCCCCGATCATGTGGCCATCCGCTATGTGGCCGAGGACGGCAAGACTGTTGTGGAGAAGAAGTATCGCGAGTATTCGCAGGACATCCGCCGGATGACGGCCTATCTCAAGGCCGAAGTGCCGGACATCAAGGGCCGGCGCATCGTTCTGCTGAGCCGGAACTGCTATGAATTCTGCGTGGCGTCCTTCGGCATCATCCTCGCCGGCGGCGTCCTCGTGACCCTGAACCAGAAAAAGACCTGGGAGGAGCTGGAATATGAGCTGGGCCTCGTGGAGCCCGCCCTCATCCTGAACGACGGCATCGACTACGGCTGCCGCGCCGAGCTGGAAGCCGCCTACGGCCCGAAGCTCCGCCCCATGGACTGCTATAAGGATACTGCCCCCGGCGAGCTGACCAACTGCGTGGGCCACGATGATCTGATGATGCTGATGTTCACCTCCGGCACCACCGGACGCAGCAAGGGCGTCATGCTCTCGGAGCGGAATATGTGCGCCAGCCTGCACACCTATTCGGAGGTGGCAGAGAACTGGATCACCGACCGCCTCCCGGCAGGCCAGAAGCTGCCGCTGAGCCATATGACCCTGCTGCCCCTCTTCCACATGGCCTGCTTCGTCTGCGTCATGTCCTACCCGCCTGCCGGATGGGCTCTGAACCTCTGCGGCGACATCCGCGACTTCTACCGCGACCTGGGCCTGATGCACAGCGACGTCATGGCCTCGGCCCCCATGCTGGTGGAGACCATCTACAACGACATGAAGCGCGGCCGCGTCAGCCGTCTGAACGGCCTGTGGGACCTGTGCTGCTCTTCCGCTGCCCTCGACCCCAAGATGCTGCTGGAGCTGGCCCAGAACGGCTTCGTCGTCAACCAGTGCTACGGTATGACCGAGACCTTCGGCGACGGCATCCTGAACTTTACGCAGGTCGAAAAGCACATGAGTGCCGTGGGCAAGCCCGACGACCACGTTCAGTATAAGCTGGACGAGACCGGCGAGATCTGCATCAAGGGCGACTGCGTGATGCTGGGCTACTACAAGGACCCCGAGGCCACGGCAGAGGTCATCGACGCCGACGGCTGGTTCCACACCGGCGACCTGGCCCGGATGGATGAGGAAGGCTTCTATTACATCACCGGCCGCAAGAAGAACCTCATCATCCTCGCCAGCGGCGAGAACGTCAGCCCCGAAGAGCTGGAAAAGAAGCTGGCCCTCTGCCCGGCCATCACCGAGTGCATCGTGAAGGAGAAGAGCCAGAAAATTTGTGCCGTCATCCACTGCCCTGAGGATAAGCAGGAAGAGGTCAGAGCCTTCGTCACCGAGGCCAACCGCAGCCTGCCGCTGTATAAGCGCATCAGTGCTGTGGAGTTCACCGCTGAGCCCCTGCCCCGCAACGCTCTGGGCAAGCTGCTGCGCAAATAAACAATAAAACAGCGAAAAAGGACACGCCGCGTAGTTGCATTTCTCTGTCGAAACAGGTATTATTACGTTGAGGCAGAAAATGTCAGCTGCCGGCGTTTCGCTGCAAGAAAGAAAAACAGCAAGGAGCGACAAAAATGATAAATACTGTATATGAGCTCATCACAGACGTCATGGCGAAGCAGTACCCCGACCGGGTGGCGTTCCGCTATGTGGCCGCCGATGGCAAGACTGTGGTGGAAAAGACCTACGCCCAGTATGTGCAGGACATCCGCAGGGCCGTTACTTATTTTAAGGAGAATATCCCCGACATCAAGGGCAAGCGTGTCGGCATCATGAGCCGCAACTGCTATGAGTACGGCGTCAACAGCTTCGGCGCGATCCTCGCCGGGGCCGTCGTCGTGACCATCAACCAGAAAAAGACCTGGCCCGAGCTGGAATATGAGCTGGGCCTTGTCGAGCCTTCTCTCATCGTCAACGACGGCATCGACTATGGCTGCCGCCCCGACATCGAGGCCGCCTACGGCGATAAACTCCGCCCGATGGACGCCTTCAAGGACAGCGCGCCTGCAGAGCTTGTTGACTGCGTGGGCCATGATGATTTGATCGTGCTGATGTTCACTTCCGGCACCACCGGCCGCAGCAAGGCCGTCATGCTCTCGGAGCGCAACTTTTTTACCACGGTGGAGTGCCAGGTCAAATTCGGCGACGCCATGCTGGACTATAAGCACGAGCATATGCCCGAGGACAAAAACGACGTCCTGAGCAACTTCGCCATCCTGCCCCTGTTCCATCTGGGTACGTTCATCTGCCTCTTCGTTTGGGCCTGCAAGGGCTGGGCGCTGAACCTCTCCGCCGACATCCGCGACTTCTACCGCGACCTCGGCCTGATGCACAGCGATGCCATCGCTGTGGCTCCCATGCTGATGGAGGCCATCTACAAAGACGTCAAGCGGGGCCGCCGCGCCCGCCTGAACGGCATCTGGAACCCCTGCGGCTCCTCTGCCATGTTTGACGGCGCCATGCTGGCCGAGCTGGCACAGCAGGGCATGATGATCACTCAGGTGTACGGCATGACCGAGACCTGCGGCGACGGCATCATCAACTACGAGCAGGACGAAAAGCACATCCGCGCCGTGGGCAAGCCCGACGACCACGCCGAGTACAAGCTGGACGAGACGGGCGAAATCTGCATCCGCGGCGGCTGCGTCATGCTGGGCTATTACAAGGACCCCGAGGCCACCACAGAAGTCCTCGACGCCGACGGCTGGTTCCACACCGGAGACCTGGCCCGTGTGGACGAGGAAGGCTTCTATTACATCACCGGACGCAAGAAGAATATCATCATCCTCGACAACGGTGAGAACGTCAGCCCCGAAGAACTGGAAAATCTGCTGTCCAAGTGCGAGGCCGTCAAGGAATGCATCGTCAGGGAGAAGGGCAAGAAGATCTGTGCCGTCATCTACTGCGGCGAGGCCGACCAGCAGACCGTCCGCGACTTCATCACCGAGACCAACCGCACCCTGCCGCTCTACAAGCGGATGAGCGCCGTGGAGTTCAGCACCGAGCCTCTGCCCCGCACCGGCACCGGCAAGCTGCTGCGCAAGTAAGAATAAACCGGGCAGGCTGCGGAATACTGGAAAAGAGCCGCAGCCGCCTTTAATGGAACTACGAAAGGAAGATCTAAGCTATGGAAAGAACCGAGATCGTGTCCCAGATCCTTGCAATTCTGGAAGATGTTGCAGAAATTTCCCCCGAGGATGTCAACGAGAACAGCGTCTTGATGGACGATCTGGACCTGTCGTCCATGGAGATCCTGACCGTCGTCGCCGACCTGGAGGAGACTTTCGGCCTGCGCATCCCCGAAAAGGAGCTGCGCAACTTCGTCACCATCAGCGATCTGGCCGACTATCTGGCCGCACACGCGGGGGAATAAGGGATGGATGCCGAACAGCGCTCTGTTTTTCAGGGCATCGTCTACTATTACCGCGAAAACATGGTCAACTGCCGCTATCAGGTCACGCTGAAAGATGCCGTGGACGGTGCGCTTTTGCAGCAGGCTCTGGATGCGGCCCGGGCAAAGGCACCCTACTATTTCCAGAAGCCGGTGTGGGAGAAAAAGCTGCTCCACCTCGAGCCGTCGGACGCCCCCTGCCCGGTGCGGCAGGGCAGCGCAAAGCCCGAATTTCCGGACGAGAACGGCTTTACGGTTGCCCTGAGCTATGAGGGGAAAGTCGTCTATTTCGACTGGTTCCACTTTCTGGCCGATGGCCGGGGTATGGCACCCTTCATGACCATGGTGCTGCAGTTCTACTGCAACCTGCGGTACGGCACAGCTTTCGAGGGCCGGACCCTTGAGACGGACCCTGCCTACGACATCGAGGACATCCTTGCAAAATATCCCGAGAGTCAGGTGGCCAACGATATGCAGCGCCCCGTGGTGCAGACCTTTGAAGAGACGCCCACCTGCTGCCGCATCCGGCTGGAAAAGGCGGGGCTTGTGGACGCCGCCCTCCGTTGCGGCGTCAAGCCCTTCAGTACTCTCACGGCCCTGCTCTGTAAGGCGGTGCAGGCGTATCTGGACAAGGACGAGGTGCTCTACAGCTACTCGACAGACGCCCGCGACGCGCTGGGTGCGCCGAACGCCCTCTACAACTGCGTGGCCTCTTTCCAGCGCAAGCTGCCGCTGACGGCAGATGCCCCGCTGGCCGAGGTGGCCGTGGGCGTGGACGCTGACCTGAAAGAGAACCTTTCCGCTGAGCGAAAACTGTTCCGTATCGCGGAGCAGATGGGCTGGGTCTACCGGGTCTACCAGCAGAAAGCCAGCCTCAGCATTAAAAAACGCATCTTCCAGATGGGCGAGTACATCAGCGGCTTCCCGGCGGACTTCTGGGTGAGCTATCTGGGCGACCCCTTCGCCCCGTCCAGCCCGGAGCTGACCCGGTACATCGAGGACTTCCAGACCTGGGTGCCGGCGGACGGCGCTTCCATCGGTCTGGAATGCACCAGCTTGCATGGCATCATCACCCTCTGCGTCAAGAACAAGGTGCCGCGCCCCGGCTTTGCCGAGGCTCTGCGCGCCGCGTTTGAGGCCGAAGGCATCAAGGTGCTGGAAGCCGCAGAGCTGGGCGCAGACAATACATAAGATCAAACCTCTCCGTCACGCCGTAGGCGTGACGGAGAGGTTTTTGTCTTTTTATCCAGAACGTAATTTTTACATCAAATTTTCATGCGTCATACTTTTACGGAAAAATCGCCTGAAAAGCCGATTTTTCCCTTGCGTCCAACAGTTTGCCGTGGTAGGATAGGTCGAATGCGAACGAAACACACTGGGAAATGGACAAAAGTGAGGAAAATCGTATGGGAAAAAATAAGAACAGCGGCTCGGCACTGGCAAGAAAGATGGCGGTGTCTCTGGTTTGCGGTCTGGCGGCAGGCTTTGCCTTTATGATGCTGCGCGAAAAGCTCGTGGCTTCCGGCAACAGCGGCATCTGGCAGACCATCAACGACCTGCTCTTCCAGGACATCACCGCAGAGGGCGCGGAACGTGCGTTCGGCCTCTTCTACATCATCGGCCAGCTCTTCATCAAAGCACTGCAGCTGGTCATCATCCCGATGGTCTTCACCTCCATCGCGCTGGCCATCGGCAGCATCGCCGATACCCGCACCATGGGCCGCATCTCGGCCAAGACCCTCTTCTGGTTCCTGCTCTGCTCCTTTATGGCGCTGGCACTGGCCGGATGCGTGGGCTACGCCACCTATTCCATGGGCCTCTTCAACGCTCACATCGAGGGCCTGACGGAAGCCATCGGCTCCACCGGTTCCAACCCCCTGAACGTGGTGCTGAATGTCATCCCCTCCAACATCGTCACGGCTTTCGGCAGCAACAACGCTGTTCTTTCCTCCGTCTTCCTCGCGGTGGCTGTGGGCCTGAGCATGAATGTGCTGGGTGAGAGCCGTACTTCCACCCTCCGCCGCCTGCTGGGCGAGGTGAACGACGTGGTGGTGGTCTTCCTGAACTTCGTCGTCACAAACTTCGCGCCCTTTGCAGTCTTCGTGCTGCTGACCCGCACCTTCGCCATCTACGGCATTGATTACCTCAAGCCCGCTCTGGTGTATGTGGTGGTCACGGTGGTCCTGCTCTTCGTCTTCCTGCTGGTGGCCTATCCTCTGGTGGTGGCGCTGGGCGCAAAGCAGAACCCCATCACCTTCATTAAGAAGATCGCCAACGTGGCCGTCTTCGGCTTCTCCACCTCTTCCAGCGCAGCCACTCTCCCCCTGAACATCAGGGTCTGCACCGAGGATTTCGGCGTCGATGAGTCCATCGCCTCCTTCGTCCTGCCTCTGGGCATGACCATCAACATGGACGGCACCGCCATCATGCAGGTGGTGGCCACTGTCTTCATCGCAGGCTGCGCCGGTTACACCGTTACTCCCGCCCAGTTGGTCGTGGTCGCTCTGCTGGCTCTGCTGGCCTCGGTGGGGACGCCTGCCGCCCCCGGCGCAGGGGCCGTCATCCTCTTCACCATCCTGTCCGGTGCGGGCTTCGTGAATGACAGCGCCCTGCTGGCCTACTCCCTCATCCTCGCCATCAACCGCCCCATCGAGATGCTCGTCACCTCCCTGAATGTTGTGGGCGACGCTGTCGCCAGCATCTGCGTGGCCAAGAGCGAGGGCCTGCTGAACGAGGAAAAGTTCAACGCATAATTGACCTGTAACATACAAAAGCGCCCCTCCGTTTTACCGGAGGGGCGCTTTTTGCGCAGCAGAAGTCTTCTTTTTTACAGACGGCCCAAAGCCACCGCCGGGGTTTTACGCCGATTTTGCGCCCGCATGGTTTCGGGCCGGGCGGCTGCGGCGGTAGAATAAGGCCGTTCCCGGTAAATCGAAAAAGAGAGAAGGAGCCATGAGGCTCATGGAAAGAGAGGACTTTCGCATGAAAGAGAATAAAATGTCCCGCCGCAGCTTTTTGAAGGTCGGTGCCTTTGCATCCGCCGCCGGTATGCTGGCCGCAGCGCCTGCCGCTGCCAACGCCGCTGCCCCCAATGCCTCCAAAGCAGCAGAGGAAGAGAACGGACTGCTGGGCGTGTTCGGCGGCAAACCCAAGTATGTTTTCCTCTTCATCGGCGACGGCATGGGTACGGCCCAGATCCAGTCCGCCCGATTCTATAAGGGTACGGTGGAGAACAACGGCGCTGTCGTCGAGGGCGAGCTGAGCTTCACCCAGTTCCCCGAGGTGGGCAGTGTGACTACCTACGACAGCACTTCTTTCTGCCCCGATTCCGCTTCCACTGCCACTTCCATCGCTACCGGCCACAAGACCGAGAGCGGCGTCATCAATATGTGCCCGTGGACCCGCGATGTGCCCTATGAGACCATCGCCGAGAAGCTCCACGCCCAGAAGAACTACAAGGTGGGCGTCGTCTCCACCGTCAACATCGACCACGCCACCCCCGCCGCCTTCTATGCACATCAGAAGACCCGCAAGAACTACTACGCCATCGGCAAGGAGCTGGCCGTCTCCGGCTTCGAGTATTTCGCCGGCGGCGAGTTCCAGAAGGTGAACGGCGACGGCACCGGCCCCAACAACCACGAGATCGCTGCCCAGAACGGCTACAACGTCGTCACCCGTCAGGCAGACGCCGCCGCCCTCAAGGCCGGTGCAGGCAAGACCCTCATCATCGCCGAGGCACTGGCCGACGGCAAGGCCATGAACTACGCCATGGACGCCGCCGCAGGCGAGTGGCAGCTGACCGACTACGTCAGGAAGGGCATCGAGCTGCTGGACAACAAGAAGGGCTTCTTCCTGATGACCGAGTCCGGCAAGATCGACTGGGCCTGCCACGCCAACGATGCCGCCGCTTCCATCCACGATGTGCTGGAGATGAGCAACGCCGTGCAGACCGCTGTGGACTTCTACAACGCCCACCCCAACGATACCCTCATCCTCGTCACCGCAGACCACGAGACGGGCGGCATGGCCATCGGCTACAAGACCACCAACTACGACACCTTCCTGACCAACCTCACCCACCAGAAGATGTCTTACGCCAAGTTCGACTCCACCTATGTGGAGGGCTACATCGCCAACAAGACTCCCTTCGAGGCCGCCATGGCCGACGTGAAGGCAAACTTCGGCCTGACCCTGCCCACCGACCCCGATGCTGCCAGTGCGGGCAAGCTGCTGCTGACCGACTACGAGGTGGAGAATCTGCGCAAGGCCTACGAGCGGACGCTGGAAGTCGGCGCTGCCTCCCAGAAGGAGATGAGCCAGCAGGATTATGAGCTCTACGGCACCTACATCCCCTTCAGCATGGCCATCTGCCACACCATCAACCACAAGTCCGGCATGGACCACACCACCTATGCCCACACCGGTGCGATGGTCAACATCTATGCGCTGGGCGTCGGCGCGGAGAAGTTCCGCGGCGTTTTCGACAACACCGAGATCTACCACAAGCTGGCTGAGCTGACCGGCGTACAGTAAGCCTCTCTCTTCAAACGAAAAAGCCTGTGCAGACGCTCCCGGGCCGGGAGGCTGCACAGGCTTTCTTGTATTCACAGGTGGATGGTGCAGCCGCGGCCCAGCATCTGGACGACCAGCATCAAGGTCGAGACGCCGAAGCATCCGCCCATCAGCAGCAGGCAGAGTACTACAGAGCTGAAGTCGCACCGGCATTCGCCGGGTCGGGCGGAAAAGTAGAGCACTTCACACCCCAGCAGGATGAGACCCGCCGCAGGGAGCACCTGCCAGATGACCAGCCACGGCAGGCCGGGCAGGAAGCGGGCCAGCAGGAAGAGCGTGCCCGCCGCGATGAGGCAGACGCCCAGCGTCAGGGTGCCCACCCGACGCAGGGGTTTATTCGTCGTGTTCTGTTCCATCATCCGTCACCTCGTTTTCATTCACCACAGGAGAGGAGAGCAGAGCGGCGTTGTCCGGCTCGTCGGCGTGATACTCGCAGAAATCGGCATCCTCGGGGACATCCTTGGAAGCATCCGGCTTTTTGGCCGGATGGGGGCCTTTCACCAGCCAGACGCCGCAGACGATGAGGACCACACAGACCACCACATCCGGCAGGCTGTCCATGACGAGATAGAGGGCGCGGAAAACGGGGGAGGAGTGGCCCCAGCGGTAGACGAGGTCGCCGAAAATGTTCATGATGAGGTTCTGGTAGGCGATGAGCGCACCGAAGGCGATGAGCAGCCAGCCCACCAGCTTGTGGCTGTCCAGAAGAGCCCGGGCCAGCCGCTTGTCGCGGGGGTCGAAGTGGACGAGGTAGTCGTCCTCCGGCGCGGTGTCCGCGATGATCTGCGCCCGGAGGTTGAAGGTGTCAAAGAAGCTGTACATCCACACCACCACCAGCAGGAGCAGTACCGGGTTGAGCAGTGAGCTCACCATCCCGATGAGGCAGGCCGTGAGGATGAGGGAGAGGCCCCGCTTCATGTAACCCTGATACATCTGGCCTGCGCCGGGGATAAACGCGCAGCAGAAGGTCAAAAATCCGTTTTTCAGCATAACGATCTCCTTGTTTTATGATTTTATGTTTTCTGCCGCGTTCAGCAGGCTTTCCAGCACAGAGGAAACGCGGGTATAGATGTTCTCGCCGGGGCGGGAAGTCACGGGCCTGCCCAGCTTTTCGGGCAGAAGCTTCGGGGGCTGTTTTTCCGGCAGGGTGACCTGGACTGTGGGCAGGAGAGCCTGCAGGTCGCTGCTGTGGTCGGTGACGAAGGTCAGCGCTCCGGTACGCCACATGGTCAGCGCCAGCACGGCGGCGACGCCCGCCACCGCAGCCCGGCCATAGGTGCTCTGCATCAGCCGCACCCAGATGGTGCTCATCACGGTACGGCGGACATCCCGGGGCGGGTCGGCGAGGGCGTCGGCGGTCAGAAGTGCGGTGTAACGGTCGGTGCATTTGTCGCAGTAGGCGAGATGTTCGGCGGCTTCCAGCCGTCCCAGCTCGTCCAGCTGCCCGGCGGTGAGGGCGTGCAGCCCTTCGTCGCTCAGACAGCCGTCTTCACGGAACAATTCCATCTCAAAAGCCCTCCTTTCCGGCGGCGCTCAGCTGCGCGGCCAGTATCTTTTTTGCCCGGAAGACCTGCGCCTCCACTGTTTTCTGGGGCCTGCCGCAGAGCCGGGCGGCTTCGGCGGCGGTGTGCTGTTCCAGCAGCATGAGGCGGCAGGGCGTCTTGTAGGGCTCCCGCAGAGCGAGGATGCGCTGTGTCAGCTCCTCTTCGCCCAGAGCTTCCAGCACCTGCGCTTCCGGCTCGCTGCCGGGCGGTGCGCCCTCAAGTGCAAGTACATCGTCGCCGGGGGTGTTCACCCGGCGCGCCCAGGCGCTGCGTAAGTAATCCTTGGCTTTGTTGGAGGCGATGCGGGCCAGCCATTGCTTTTCGTATCCGGCAGGACAGCGGTCCATGCTTCGCCATGCAGAGAGAAAAGTTTCCTGCGTCAGATCCTGCGCATAGCCCTCATCTGCCACCAGCTGACGGCAGATGGTGTAGACAAGGGACTGGTACTTCTGTACCAGCCTGTCAAATTCCAGTGCATTCAATGGCTGCTCTCCGCCTCCTTTCTGCCCGGCATTTCGAGCGCTCTGTCTATCTATACGAACCAGTGGGGCCAAAACCTGCAAAATCGTGGGAAAAATATTGAAAATGTGGTAGAATGGCCTTATCAAACCTCACAAAGGAGAAAACACGATGGCCTCTGCCACAAAACAGGCACTTCTGGCGGCGCTCTCCGCCGCCCAGGGCGAATGCATCTCCGGCCAGCAGCTGGCGCAGCAGCTGGGTGTGAGCCGCGCTGCTGTCCATAAGGCCGCCGCCGCGCTGGCGGCTCAGGGTTATGCTCTGGAAGCCGCCCCCCGGCGGGGCTATCGGCTGGCGGGCGGCGACCCCTTCTGCGCCGAGGCGGTGGGGGAGTACGACGCCCCCATCCACCTCTACGACAAGCTGGAAAGCTCCAACCGCACGGCCAAGACGCTGGCCCTCGAGGGTGCGCCCCACGGCACGATGGTGCTGACAAGTCAGCAGACGGCGGGCCGGGGCCGGCTGGGGCGGCGGTTCGAGAGCCCGGCGGGGAAAGGCATTTATCTCTCGCTGGTGCTGCGGCCCGGCCTGCCCATGACCGAGGCACAGGCCGTCACCGTCAGCGCGGCGGTGGCCGTCTGCCGGGCTGTGAAGCGGCTCTGCGGGCTGGACTTGGGCATCAAGTGGGTCAACGACCTCTATTATAACGGCAAGAAGGTCTGCGGCATCCTGACGGAAGCCGGGGCCGACATCGAGAGCGGCCAGCTGGAATGGCTGGTGGTGGGCATCGGCCTGAACCTGACCTCCCGCCCGGAGGACTGGCCCGAGGAGCTGCGGCCCATCGCGGGCAGTCTCTACCCCGGCGGGCCTGCACCGGTGAGCCGGGCGGCACTGGCCGGGGCCATCGCCCGGGAACTGCTGGGTCTCTGCCCGGCCTTCGACTGTCTGGACGAGTACCGCGCCCGGTGCTTTGTGCCGGGCCACTGGGTCACGGTCTGCACCGGGACGGAGAGCTACGCCGCAAAGGCGGTGGCCATCGACGACGCCGGGCGGCTCATCGTGCAGCGGGAAGGGGGCCGCACCGAGGCGCTCTGCCACGGAGAAGTGAGTATCAGGCCGTCGCCGCTGGCGGTAAAATAATAAGAATAATATAGAAAGAAAGCATCGGCAGACACCCGGCGAGGGTGCTGCGGATGCTTTTGCTTTAAGTAGAGCGAATGCCTCTCCCTTTGGGAGAGCCTAAGAGCTGAAGGAAAGCTGGTCAAAACACCCCGAAGCACACCAGCCCCAGCACTGCCGCGATGCCGATGACCTTCGGCACACTGATCTTGAATTTCTGGAGCAGCACAAAGCAGAGGATGCCGATGGCGATGCCCGGCAGGCTGATGCCGCCTGCCTCGGTGATGCAGGTCTGGCGGCAGAGGCCCACCAGAACGCCCAGCACCATGCCGATGCAGACAGGCTTGACGATCTTCATGATATAGCTCATGACCTTGCTGGTGCGGAACTTCTGGAAGAACGCCGCCGCCAGAAGCGTCAGCGTCAGGGTGGGGCTGAGGACGCCCAGGACCGCGAAGACGCCGCCCAGCATCCCGGCGGTCTTGGTGCCTGCAAAGGTGGCGGCGTTGACGCCCAGAGAGCCGGGTGTCATCTCGGCGATGGCGATGAGATTCGTCAGATCGGCGTCCGTCATCCAGCCGTGGGAGGACATTTCATCCATGATGAGGGGGATCATGGAGGTGCCGCCGAAGCTGGTGAAGCCGATCTTCGCAAACGCGGCGAAGAGCTGAACGAGGGTCTCAAGCATGGCCATGTTCGCTCACCCCCATCCAGACCAGCGCGATGACCACACCGGCCACCACCAGCGTCAGATTGCTGATGGACGTAAAGTAACAGAGCACAAAGGCGACGGCACAGATGATGATGGGCATCGCGCTGGTCAGAGCATCTTTGCCCAGGGAGATGGCCGCGCCGCCGATGATGGGGGCCACGGCGCACTGGACGCCCTTGAGGGCCGACCAGACCCAGTAGTTATCTTTAATGGCGTCGTAGATGGCCGTCACGATGGTAAGGGTGACGACGGCGGGGATGCACAGGCCGATGGCCGCGCAGATGCCGCCCAGCACACCGGCCATCTGATAGCCGAAGAGCAGAGTGATGTTCGCCACCATGATGCCGGGCAGGCTCTTGCCCACGGCGATGAGCTCCAGCAGATCGCTCTTGGTCATCCAGCCGCGCTCGTCCACGAACTCCCGCTCCATCTGGGCAATGATGCTCCATCCGCTGCCGAAGGTGAACGCGCCGATTTTAATAAAGTAGAGAAGCATCAGCAGGGCCATTCGTGCGCTGGTGGGGCGCTGCTGTGCGGTTTCGGGTTTTGTTGTCTGCATGAATCCTCCTGAGATACCGGGGTTGCTGTTTCTTTACCTATAAGATACCACAGACGTCCCCAAAAGGCGAATGGAAAAATGGAATGGTTCCCGGTTCCTGTCAGGAATGCTCGTAAGTCATCCAGCTGCCTTTCCATGCGTAGAGGGCCATCAGCACGGCACCCAGCGCCCACGACACCGGGTAGAGGACGAACACGCCCTCGATGCCCGCAAAGAAGGGGAGGGCGAACCGGATCCACACCACACGGAAGAGGCAGAGCGAGATGAGCAGCACCACCATCGGCGGCACGCTGCGGCCGGTGCCGCGCACTGCGCCCGCCATGCCGTGGAGGATGGCCAGCAGGAAGTAGAAGGGGCAGAAGTAGTGCATGGCGCTGCACCCGAAGGCCACCACCGTCTCGTCGGAGGTGAACAGGTGCATGATGGGATCCTGGAACGCCAGCAGCAGAGCGCCGGTGCAGAGGGTGTAGAGCACACCCATGCCCAGCGTGACCCACATGCCATTCTTCACGCGTTTGAGGTTGCCTGCGCCATAGTTCTGGCCCACGAAGGTCGTCGCCGCCATGCTGAAGCTGGTGACGGGCAGGATGTTGAAGCCGTCGATTTTCATATAGGCCGCAAAGCCTGCCATGGCGGCGGCACCGTAGCTGTTGACGCTGGACTGCACCAGCACGTTCGAGAAAGAGATGACCATGTTCTGGATGCCGGTGGGAAGGCCGATGCGGATGATGCGGGAGGTCATCCGCTGATCGGGCCGGATGGCGGAAAGCTCCACCTTGTAGTCGGCGTCCACCTTCATCAGAAAGCGGAGGCTCAGCACACAGGAGACCAGCTGGCTGATGTCGGTGGCGATGGCGGCGCCCGCCACGCCCATCTTCAGCCCGGCGATGAACACCAGGTCGAGGATGATGTTGGTGATGGAAGCGCAGGCAAGATAGATGACCGAGCGGCGGGAGTTGCCCGCCGCGTTGAGGATGCCGGCCGCCATGTTGTAGACGACGCTGAACAGCACACCGCCGAAGTAGAGCTTCATATAAGTCACGGCGTCGCCGAGGACTTCTTTGGGGGTGTTCATCCAGACCAGCAGGCTGCGGCTGACGGCGATGCCGCCCACCGTCAGGATGAGGCCGAGGATGGCCGCGATGGCCAGCGAGGTGTGGACGGCGATGCGCGTTTCCTTTTTATCTTTTGCACCGAGGTACTGGCTCACAACGACGCCTGCGCCGACGGCCACGCCCTGACTGAAACCGATGAGCAGGTAGATGGGTGAGCCGCTGGAACCCACAGCGGCCAGAGCGTTGCTGCCCAGAAAGTTGCCGACGATGATGGAGTCGGCGGTGTTGTAAAGCTGCTGGAGCAGGTTGCCCAGGATGAGCGGCACCGAGAAGAGCAGGATGCTTTTCCAGATGCTGCCCTCGGTCATGAGCAGGGTCTTTTTCTGCTGCGGCTGTGCCGGTGCGGCCATAGTGTCTCCTCCCTCAAAAATGCAGGAATTTCATAGGTATTTCACAATAAACTTAACAATACATCGTTCTGTGCCGAATGTCAAGCAGAACGGAAAAGAACGCCCTCAGACTTTCCACATCTTGTTTGCAGATTGTTCAAAACTAACTCAAAGAAACTCCATTTTTATCCGGTACAATAAAGGTGCAGTCGGGAAGACAAGAACGAGATCCCCCATCTCCGGCTTTTGACTTTCCATAAATGCCATGCAGGCAGGATTCATGCGCAGCCCCGCAGCGGGTGCCGCGCCCCTAAAAAAATACTGTCCCCCACCTATGCGAGGCAATAGCCACGGCGGCGGACAGACTACCAACAACCTCCTAGCAGCCGCAAATGTTTAGGAGTTCTCATACACAGGCAGCGCCGCTTTCTCCTCCTTTCCACGGCGCTGCCTGTTTTTGTATTGCTGACGCAAAAAAAGCCCATCGCACAGCTGCGCGATGGGCTTTTGTCGTTCTTATCGCATATCATGCAGGCGCTCTGCCGGGAGGGAGGCTTGCAGCAGGCTCCATGCGGCGTCGAGGCTGTCGTTCAGCAGATAGGCCTGATTCTGCTGGACATAGAGGTAAATGGCGTTGGGGGTGCGGTAGGCCAGATGCATATCGTGCCACGCATACTTGCGGCTCGCCTCAGGCTTGTCCTGCTCGCCGGCCATCCAGACCGACAGTCCGTCGTCGTCCAGCAGCAGCCGGTAGAAGGGGCGGGGCAGGCCCATCTTTTTGATCTGGAGGCTCAGGGAGTGGAAAAACGTCCAGAAGTAGACGGCCGGCACGCCCAGCGCCACCACGGCCAGCACCACCGTGAGCAGGGCTGCGCCGTCTTTCTGGCCCACCTGCGACAGGCAGAAGCCGGCAGACACCAGCAAAATGGCCGTGAACATTAGAGGCCGGTGCCACGCCTTGCGGTGGCGCAGCAGGTCAAAGGCGGCAAAATCGTGGAAGGATGCAGCATCCATCTGGACGGAAACGGAGATCGGCTGAGACATAAAAATACCCTCCTTTTTGGTCATAGTACCATATTATTTTCCAACAATCAAGGATGATATTGCGCAGATGCCCTAAAATGTGCTAAAATAGGACGAAAAAGAAAGTTTATGGAGCTTTCGCTCTGACGGCGGACAGGCCGGATAAGGCGGAAGATGCGCGGCAGAATATCACAGAGAGGGAGGATGGGTGCGTGGGGCGCAGGATGACCCTGAAAGGGCAGATCAGTCTTTGCCTGGCAGCGTTTTTTCTGGCGCTGGCGGGGCAGATATTCTTGAGCTTTTACCAGTCCGGCACCGTGCTGCGGGAACTGGACGACCAGATGGGCAACTTCAACGCCATCAGCCGCTTCCAGAACGGCGTGGAGCGGAGTCTTTCGGCCATGGAAGATTACCGCTGGGAGTACGGCGACGCCAAAGCGCTGACAGAGGAGCTCCACAGCGCCTTTTCCGTCACCAACGCATGGCTCTGGCGCATCGAGAGCGACCTTGGCACTGTGAGTGAAGAGCAGTATCTGCTCTACAATGCCGTTTCCACTACCTACGACAGCTACACCGCACTGGTGGACCAGCTGGAAGAAGCGGTGGCCGCCGGTCAGGATACGAAAGCCGCCCAGCTCTACTATAATAAAATCGTACCCTGCGGCGGCTATCTGCGCCAGTACACCCAGCAGCTGCTGAACACGGCCATCACCGACGCCCAGGGGACTTACACCACCGTGTCGGCCCTCAGCGACCGGGTGAAATGGGCGCAGACCGTCGTGGTGGCGCTCTGCCTTGCGCTGGGCTGCGTCATGGCCTTCTCGGTGCTGACGCTGCTGACCCCGGTGCAGCAGATGATCGGCGCCTCCCGGGAGGTCACCCGGGGCGAGTTCGATTCGCCTGACCTGCCTGCGCCCCGTCAGCCGGAAATGGCCCAGCTGACCGAAGCTTTCAACCACATGAAGCATTCGATGGCCGAGCAGGTGACCACTCTGCGGGAGAAAAACGAGATGGAGCGGGAGCTCCACCGCCAGAAGACGGAAGCTCTGGAATTACAGAACCGGATGGAGCGCAGCCGTTTGCAGCAGCTGCGCAGCCAGATCGACCCCCATTTCCTTTTTAACACCCTGAACGTCATTTTACAGACCGCCGGACAGGAAAAAGCCTACCGCACTCAGGCCCTCATCACGGCTCTGTCGCACCTGCTGCGCTACAGCCTGATGAGCAACGACGAGCAGGTGCCGCTGGCCCGGGAAGTGCGCATCGTGGACGAGTATTACTCCATTTATCACGTCCGCTTCGGCGACCGGGTGAAGATGGTGTGGCGCATCTCCGACTCCCTCGATTTGACGGAGACGATGGTGCCATCCTTCATCTTGCAGCCCATTGTGGAGAATGCCTTCAAGCACGGCATCTCGCCCAAGGAAGAGGGCGGCGTGGTGCGCATCCGCATCAACCCGCTGCGGGATAAGGGGCTGCTCTATATCAGCGTCTGCGACAACGGCGTGGGCATCCAGCCCGAACAGCTGGCCCAGCTGAAAGCCGCGCTGGCCCAGCCCGGGGAGCGCTGGGAGCATATCGGCGTCTATAACGTGGCCGCACGGCTGCGGCTTCTGGATAAACGGGGGCGGCTGGTCATCCGCTCTCACCCGGGCCGGGGTACGGCCATCAGTATGTACCTGCCCCTTGTAGAACTTTTGGAGGAGGATTTGGACGATGATACGCTTGTTGATCGCGGATGACGAAAAGCTGGAGCGGGAGGCGCTTGCGGAGCTGGTCCAGCGCCGTTTTGAGCGGGAAGTGGTCCTGGAGATGGCGGAAAATGGCCGCAAAGCTGCCGACACGGCGGTGCTGTGGGGCGCGGACCTCATCCTGATGGATATTGAGATGCCGGGCATGAGCGGTCTCGACGCTGCCCGTGCCGTGCTGGCCCAGCGGCCTTCCTGCCGGGTCATCTTCGTCACAGCCTACAGTCTGTTCCAGTATGCCCATGAGGCGGTGCATCTGGGGGCCTGCGACTATCTGCTCAAGCCGGTGGACCCCGACGAGCTGGAAGCCTCGGTGCGCCGGGCGATGCGGCAGATCGAGACGGAGCGGAAGCTGGAAGAGCTGGCCGCTGCCCGGCCCCAGCCGGAGCAGACGGAGACCGAAGAAGAGGCGGAAGACGCCCCCGAGGAGAGCGAGAACAGCCAGACGGCCCTTGTCATGGCCCACGTCCGCCGCTACCTCGAGGATAATTATATGTTCGATCTGTCGCTGGACAGCGTGGGCGAGATCCTGCACATCAGCCCGGCCTACCTGTCGGCGCAGTTCAAGAAATACCAGAAGATGAACTTCCTCGACTGCCTCACCGAGCTGCGCATCAACGCGGCAAAGGAATTGCTGGCCGACCCCTTCCGCTCCTCGGCGGAGGTGGCGTCGATGGTGGGCTACGAGGATGCCAGCTACTTCGCCCGGGCGTTCAAGAAACGCACCGGCATGACCCCCACCCAGTACCGCCGTCAGGCCGGCCAGAAGGCAAAGGCCGACCCGGAGGCCGGGCTGTGAGCGGGCGGATGATTTCCCGCCGCAGTGTGCTGGCGCTGGCCGCCTGTACGGCGCTGGGCGCTGTGGGCTGCAGCAAGACGGAAGAGTACAACGGACCGGAGCTCATCCTGCGCTACGCCGAGAACCAGCCCGAGGATTATCCCACCACTCAGGCCGCTCTGGCCTTCGCCGACCTCGTGGCCGAGCGGACGGAGGGGAGGGTCAAAGTCGTGGTCTACAGCGGCGGGGAGCTGGGGGCCGAACAGAGCGTCATCGAGCAGATGCAGTACGGCGGCATCGACTTTGCCCGCGTCTCTCTGAGCCAGCTGTCCGAGTATCAGCCGGCCCTGAGCGTATTGCAGCTTCCTTTTCTCTATACCGATGCGCCCCAGATGTGGCGGGTGCTGGACGGTGAGATCGGCGATGAATTCCTCTCCGGCCTCGGCGCGATAGACCTCGTGGGCCTGTCGTGGTTCGACGCCGGCGTCCGCAGCTTCTACACCCGCGAAAAGGTGGAGACGCTGGCGGACCTCGCGGGGCTGACGCTCCGGGTGCAGGAGTCGGACATGATGAGCGAGATGATACTGGACCTCGGCGCAAAGCCCGCGCAGGTGGTCTACAGCCGGGTCTATGCAGCCCTGCACAACGCCGAGATAGACGGCGCGGAAAACAACTGGCCCAGCTATGAGGCCATGGGCCACTATGAGGTGGCCCCCTATTTCTTAAAGGATGAGCACACCCGTGTGCCGGAGCTGCAGCTGGCCAGCGAGGCCGCGATGGAAAAGCTGGCAGAGCTGGACGAGCGCTTCCCGGACATCATCCGCGCCTGCGGAAAGGAGAGCGCTCTGGCCGAACGCCGCCTCTGGGCGGAGCGGGAGGCCAGCGCCGAGAAGCATATGCGGGAATGGGGCGTGGAGGTGACGACCCTCTCCGCCGCCGAGAAAGCCCGCTTCCGGGCGGCAGTCGAGCCTATGTACGCGGCTTTTGAGGAGCAGAGCCGCCTCATCCAGCGCATCCGCGAAGCCTGAAAAAGCGCAAGAGATATTACATTGTATTCATCTTGTTGGGCAGTGTGCTGAACAAACTGCACCGTGGCTTGTAAGAAATGCACAAAAGTGTTTCTCACATTTTTTTGAAAAACAGGACATTTTTCATAAGCCCTTGTTCTGACTAAAAAATTTTGCTAAAGTGTGTACAGTAAATGAACGGACGGTGTGCGACCCGTGCAGAGCACACCGCCCTGAATGAGGAAAATCTAAGGAGGATTTTATCATGAAGAAGATTTCTCGTCGCAGCTTTCTGGCAGCAGCTGGTGTTTCCGCCGCTGCTCTGGCACTGACCGCTTGCGGTGGCTCCGGCAACAGCACTGCTGCTTCTACCGCGTCCTCTGCTGCAGCTTCCACCGCTCCCGCTGGTGATGCCGCAGCTGCTGCTTCCGACCCGAAGGTGACTCTGGTCTACGCCGAGGTCAACCCGCTGGATACCATCGTCGGCCAGACCGGTTCTCACTTCAAGGAGAAGGTCGAGGAGCTGACCGGCGGCTCCGTCGTCGTCGATGTGCAGGCTTCCGGCGTTCTGGGCTCTGAGAACGACGTTCTGGACGCTATCCTCGGCGGCTCCACCTCCATCGACATCAGCCGTATCTCCGCTTTCGCACTGACCAGCTACGGCTGCAACAAGTCCAAGCTGCTGTCCATCCCCTTCACCTTCGAGAACCGCGCACACTTCTGGAACTTCGCCAACAGCGAGCTGGCACCTGAGTTCCTGAACGAGCCCCAGGAGCTGGGCCTGCCCGTTCGTGGTATCTTCTACGGCGAGGAGGGCTTCCGTCACTTCTTCACGGTCAAGCCCGTTTCCGGCATCGCTGATTTCAAGGGCCTGAAGCTGCGCGTGTCCAACGACCCCGTCATGAACGGCATGGTCGAGGGTCTGGGCGCTAACCCCACCGTCGTCTCCTTCGGCGAGCTGTACAGCGCACTGCAGACCGGCGTTGTCGATGGCGCTGAGCAGCCCATCGCAAACTACAAGTCCAACGCCTTCCCCGAGGTCGCTAACAACCTGATCCTCGACGGCCATACTCTGGGCGCTGTGCAGGCTGTCATCACCGACAACGCCTGGAACAAGCTGACCGAGAACCAGCAGGCTGCCGTCATGGAGGCGGCTGCGGATACGCAGGCCTTCAACGCTGACCTGTCCGAGACCGCTGAGAACAAGGTCCTCGACGAGCTGAAGTCTTCCGGCTGCAACGTCGTCGATGTCCCCGATAAGACTCCCTGGCAGGAGGCTTGCGCTAAGGTCATCAGCGAGAACACCTCGGATCAGGCTGAGCTGTATCAGCAGCTGCTGGATATGAAGGCCTGATAAAAGCGCCTTTATCCTGAAGTAGTACATAGCCCGGCGGGGGACTACGGGATACGCCCGCAGACCCGCCGGGCTTTTTATAAGAGTATGGAGGAGATCCTATGCCGAAAATCTTTACCACTCTGGATAAGATCAAGCCGGCGTACGACGTCACCTACAAAGTGGTCCTGTTTATCTGCAAGCTGCTGCTGATCGCAGATATTCTCATCACCACAATGTCGGTCATTGGTCGTTACGTCCCGTTCATCCCGGACCCCGCATGGTCTGAAGAAGTCGTTCTGACCTGCATGAGCTACATGGCCGTGCTGAGTGCTGCTCTGGCCATCCGCCGCGGCGCACACATCCGCATGACCGCATTTGACGTCTATCTGCCCAAGATCGCCGTCAAGGTGCTGGACATCCTCGCCGATCTGGCGGTCTGCATCCTCGGCCTCATCATGCTGGTTGTGGGCTGGAACTACGCCACCACCCTGGGCGGCCGCGGCTTCTATGTCTCGATGCCCTGGCTGAGCCGTTTCTGGATGTACTTCCCCGTGCCTCTGGCCGGTGTCGCCATGATCATCTTCGAGATCGAGGCACTGTACAACCACATCAAGAGCATTTTTGTAAAGGAGGAGAACTAATATGACAGTCCAGACACTGGCAATCGTTGTCCTTCTTGTCAGCTTCTTCGTCATGATCTTCCTGCGCTTCCCCATCGCATACGCCGTTGGTCTGTCCAGCGTGCTGTGCATGATGGTGCAGGGCCAGGCACTGACCGATGTCTGCCGTCTGATGGTCAAGGGCATCTCGTCCTTCAGCCTGATGGCCGTCCCGTTCTTCATCACCATGGGCGTCCTCATGGGCAGCGGCGGCATCTCCGAAAAGCTGATCGCTCTGGCTGATGCCTGCGTCGGCTGGATGCGCGGCGGCATGGCAATGGTCAACATCGTTGCTTCCTACTTCTTCGGCGGCATTTCCGGTTCTGCTTCCGCAGATACCGCTTCCATCGGCTCCATCATGATCCCCATGATGGTCGATCAGGGCTACGACGCCGACTTCTCCACCGCTGTCACCATCACCTCCTCCTGCGAGGGCCTGCTGGTCCCCCCGAGCCATAACATGGTCATCTACGCCACCACCGCCGGCGGCATCTCCGTGGGCAGCCTGTTCCTGGCTGGCTACCTGCCCGGCGCTCTGCTGGCCATCGTCCTGATGATCGGCTCCTACATCATCTCCGTCAAGGAGAATTACCCCAAGGGCTCTCCCTTCACCATCAAAGGCTTCATCAAGCAGCTGGGTACCTCCATCTGGGCTCTGGCCGCAGTCGTCATCGTCGTGTTCGGCGTTGTCGGCGGTGTGTTCACCGCTACCGAGTCCGCTGCTATCGCAGTTATCTACTCTCTGCTGGTCTCCGTCTTTGTCTACAAGGGCCTTGACTGGAAGGGCGTCTGGCACGCTCTGGATGAGTGCGTCAACACTCTGTCCATCGTCCTCATCCTGATCGCCACCTCTGCTGTGTTCGGCAACTGCCTGACCATGCTGCACGTGCCTGATCTGGCTGCAAACGCCATCACCAGCGTCACCAACAACCCCTACATCATCGCACTGCTCATCGACCTCATCATCCTGGTGCTGGGCATGATCATGGATATGGCTCCCATCATCCTGATCGCTACCCCCATCCTGCTGCCCATTGCGACCTCCATCGGCATCGACCCCATCCAGTTCGGTATCATCATGGTCCTGAACTGCGGCATCGGCCTGCTGACGCCCCCTGTCGGCGCGGTTCTGTTCATCGGCTCTGCCGTTGCGAAGCGCCCCATGGAGAAGGTCGTCAAGGCTACTCTCCCGTTCTATCTGTGCATGTTCATCGCTCTGCTGCTGCTGACCTTCGTGCCTGACATCAGCCTCGCTATCCCGAAGCTGCTGGGCGGCTATGTCAGCCCCATCACCAACCCGCTTGGCCCGGTGTTCATCCACTGATAAGCTGATCAGCTCATTCTCCTCCGGATGGTAAAAGGAAAGCCCCCGCCTGCAAAGGCGGGGGCTTTCCGGCGTTATAGAAGTGTCTGAAGTGCCGGAGTACTGCATTTCATGAGCTTTTTCAGGGTCAGCTCCTGCTGAGAGATTTGATACAGCAGCCGTGCGGCCAGCTCTTCGGGCGGGGCGGAAAGCCCGGGCCGGAATGCGTGCGCCGCCCGGGTAAAGGCGTGGACGCCCTCTTCTGTCTGGAGCATCACCAGCTGTGTATGCCCCCGCAGCAGGGCAAACAGTCCGACCTGGTATTCCCGGGTGTCCAGCAGAAGCTCCATCTCGTCGGCGGTGAGGAGGAGGATGTCCGCGAAGGGGAGAAACTGCATCACCGTGTCCCGCAGGGTCTTCTCGCCGGGCCAGAGGGCAGGACGGAGAGAGGGGACAAAGCAGACCGGCACACCGGCGGTGCGGGCGGTGTCCAGCGCGGCAAGGTGGGTGTAGCGGCAGGGGCTGTCCGCGAGGCAGGCGCTGGAAAAGGCCAGCATTTCAGCATCTGCGGCCCAGTCAGCGCCAAGCTGTTCGGGTGCATAGAGCAGCTCCGAAGAACGGGTGCGGCAGCCTAGCTGTTCGCCGCCGCCGTCGAACAGCAGCGGCGTGGGGGCGCGGGAGGTGAAGCAGACCCGGCTGATGTCCACACCGGCAGTAGATAAAGCGTCTGCGATGCGGTGTCCGAAAGCATCCTCGCCAAGCTGCGTTAAAAGAGAGGCTCTGCCGCCCTGTGCGGCATAAGCCAGTGCCAGCGAGGCGGCGCTTCCGCCCATGCGGGGAGAAAACGTCTCTGCCGACGCCAGCGGCGCGGTGCTGTTCAATTCCAGCCACGCTTCGCCCAGACAGTATAAAGTCTTGCCCGGCATGATGCACCCTCCCTTCTGCCTGTTTTCAAAAACAAACTACAGTATACACCCATCCGGGCGTTTGTGCAAATGGAGAGCTTGACAGCTTCGGTCGGATTGTGATAAACTGACGCAATATGGCAGTATATCTGAAATTTGAATGATAAAAATGTGACATTTGACGAGGAGAACATGAGCCTTACCAAACAGTATTTCAAATACGTCAGCCAGAACATCTTCGGCCTGCTGGGGACGTCCTGCTACATCCTGGCCGATACCTATTTCATCTCGCAGGCGGCAGGCACCAGCGGTGTGGCTCTGCTGAACCTCTGTCTGCCCATCTACAACTTCATCTTCGCCATTGGCTCCATGTTGGGCCTCGGCGCGGCCACCCGCTACGCCATCCTCCGGGCGCAGGGCGACGAGCGGTCGGAGCGCTATTTCTCCAACGCCCTGCTCTGGGCGCTGGCGTTCGCCCTGCCCTTCATGCTGGCGGGCATCTTCTGCCCCGAGGTGCTGCTGCGGTTCATGGGCGGCGACGCGGAGATCGTTGCCCTGGGCGTGGGGTACGCCCGCATCTTCCTGCTGTTCACGCCCTTTTTCATGTGCAACTACATCGTCTCGGCTTTTGTCCGGAACGATGGCGATCCCTCACTGGCCATGGTGGCGACCCTCTGCGGCAGCCTCTTCAACGTGGTGTTCGACTACATTTTTATGTTCCCCATGGGCCTCGGTCTGCCTGGCGCGGCGCTGGCGACGGCAGTCTCGCCGGTGTTGAGCATTGCGATCTGCAGCCGCCACTTCTTCAAAAAGAGCAGCACCGTCCGCCTTGTGCGGCAGCTGCCCTCGCCGAAGCTGCTGGCCCAGAGCTGCCAGCTGGGCGTCTCGGGCTTCGTGGGAGAGATGTCCTCCGGCGTGACCACTACCGTTTTCAACCTGCTGCTCCTGCGTCTGACGGGCAATGTGGCCGTGGCGGCTTACGGCGTCGTGGCGAACTACGCGCTGGTGGCGACGGCGATCTTCAACGGCGTGGCCCAGGGCGCGCAGCCGCTGGTCAGCAGGTGCTACGGCAAAAACGATGCCGCCGGTGCCCGCAAGCTCCTGCTGCTGGGCAGCGGAACAGCGCTTGCGCTGGCGGCGGCACTGTATGCAGTTCTGTTCGGGTTTACCGGGCCGATCGTCGCGGTCTTCAACAGTGAGAACTCGGCCCTCATGGCGCAGTATGCCTTCAGCGGGATGCGCATCTACTTCCTCGGCTATTTCTTCGCGGGCTTCAATATCGTGGCCGCCGGCTATCTGGGCGCGGTGGACCGTCCCGCAGAGGCTTCTGCGACGTCGCTTTCCCGCGGCATCGTGGCCATCGTGGCCTGCTCTCTGGTGCTGAGCGCCCTCTTCGGGATGAACGGCGTCTGGGCCGCGTTCCCGGCCTCTGAGGCCATCACGGCCTGCCTGACCCTCTTCCTGCTGAAGCGGAAAAATTAAATAAACAATTCCTGTTCCAACCGCTGCTGCTCGGGCGAAAGCTCGGGCAGTGCGCTCCGACCGGCCATCGCCCGCCACTGTGTGGGAGATCGGCCGGTCGTTTTTTTGAAGACGCGGCAGAGGTAGTTGGCCCCCGAGAAACCGCAGAGGCTGGCGATGACGTCCAGCGTGTACTCCCGGTGGAGCAGCAGACGCATGGCGGCTTCTATGCGGACGCTGGTGAGATACCGCCCCGGCGAGACGCCCAGCGCCGCCGTAAAGGCCCGGACGAGGTGGCTCTTGGAGACGCCCAGCCGCTCGCTCAGCTCTTCCACGCCGTAGAGCCCGGCGTAGTTCCTGCGGATGTCCTCGATGGCGGCGGCCACCAGCGGGGGCAGGGCAGGGGCGGCGCTGTCGGCGTCTGAGAGCTCGCACAGCAGGGCAAAGGCCAGCTGACTGCGCACCCGCTCCGAGGCGTCCTGCTCTTCGGCAAGGCGCCCCATCAGCTCTGCCGCCGCCGGGCAGGTCTCGCCCCGGGCGAGGAAGGGCATCTCGGAAAGCCCTGCGAGGAACTGTTCCGCTGCCTGCCCGGTGAGCTGGACGCAGAGCAGATGGCACTCGTTTTCCGGCGCGAGGGTCAGCGGCCCCCGGCTCAGCACGAGATGGCCCGCTGCGGCATTCTGGGGCGGCAGCAACAGGGCAGAACCTGCCGGCATCAGGTCGAGATCGGACAGCGAGACGACACATTTTCCGCTGGAAATGAGGCAGACCCAGAGCCCTTCGCCCCGCAGGGTGAGGGGCTCTTCCGGCTGGGCATCCTCCACGATGCCGAGGGCGGCAGTCGTGCTGGGAGAGTAAATCAATATCTGACACCTCAAATCAATAAAATGCTATTTTATAACACAAAATAATCTGCTATTATAATAGCAATGAAACGGCTCATCGTCAAGCTGAGCCTTTGAGTGCAACAACATCAATGGAGGAAAAAGCTTTATGGCTTCTATCAGCTGCCAGCATATCTACAAGATCTACCCCGGTGCTACGGCTCCTTCCGTCACCGATTTCAACCTGGAGATCCAGGACAAGGAATTCATCATCTTCGTCGGCCCCTCTGGCTGCGGTAAGTCCACCACCCTGCGCATGATCGCCGGTCTGGAGGAGATCTCCAAGGGCGAGATGTACATCGGCGGCCGCCTCATCAACGATGTTCCCCCGAAGGACCGCGACATCGCCATGGTCTTCCAGAGCTACGCTCTGTATCCCCACATGACTGTCTACAAGAACATCGCTTTCGGTCTGGAACTGCGCAAGACCCCGAAGGACGAGATCGACCGCCGCGTCCACGAGGCTGCTAAGATCCTGGAGATCGAGCATCTGCTGGACCGCAAGCCCAAGGCTCTGTCCGGTGGTCAGCGCCAGCGTGTCGCTCTGGGCCGTGCAATGGTCCGTAACCCGGCAGTCTTCCTGCTGGACGAGCCTCTGTCCAACCTGGACGCTAAGCTGCGTACCTCCATGCGCACCGAGATCATCAAGCTGCACAAGAAGCTGGCTACCACCTTCATCTACGTTACCCACGACCAGACCGAGGCTATGACCATGGGCGACCGTATCGTTGTCATGAAGGACGGCATCATCCAGCAGGTCGATACCCCGCAGAACCTGTACGATATGCCCTGCAACATGTTCGTCGCAGGCTTCATCGGCAGCCCCCAGATGAACTTCCTGGACGGCACCATCGTCAAGAAGGGCGACCAGTACAGCGTCGATCTGGGCGGCGACCTCATCCCTCTGCCCAAGGAAAAGACCGCTGACGGCAAGCTGGATTCCTACGTCGGCAAGAAGGTCAAGATGGGCATCCGTCCCGAGGACATCGACGATGAGCCCGAGTTCATGGCAAAGCACACCGACTGCCAGCTGGATACTCAGGTCGATGTCTCTGAGATGATGGGCGCTGAGATCTACCTGTACCTGGAGTACAAGGGCAACAAGATGACCGCCCGCGTCGCTCCCACCTCCAAGGCCCGCAACGGAGACACCGTCCGCGTTGCCTTCGATCCCCACAAGGTCCACCTGTTCGACGTCGAAACCGAGCAGACCATCCTGAACTGAATAAGATAGTCTACGATCATTTTTGATCCTCCTATCATAAGAAAAGCCGTCGGGCCGCAAGGCCCGGCGGCTTTTCCTGTGCCGGAAAAAAGACATAATAAAAACCCATGCTGCGGCAAAGCAAAACGCAGCATGGGTGCGGAAATGGCTTATGAAGTCAGGGGACGCTTCGATCAGCGGGCCTTGACGTACTTGTGCAGGGTAGCGCGGACAGCGCCGGGGCCTGCGAACAGCTCCTTGGCCATGGACTCGATCTTCTCGCCCAGACCGACGGCGTACAGGTCCACGCCGAAGACATCGGTGCGGCTGTACAGAGCCTTCAGGCAGGAGAAGTCCTGCTCACCGGCTTCCACCTTCAGGGGAGCCACGATGGCCTGCAGCTCAGCCAGCAGCGGATCAGTGGAGATCTCGAAGGGCTGGCAGTTGTCGTCCAGACCGGTCAGGTAGCGGGCATAGCCTGCCAGCACCAGCGGGATGAGGATGAGGTTGGACTTGTCCAGACCGCGCGCCTCGTAAGCCTTGATGGTCTCGCCGAAGCGGATCGCCAGCTTCTGGGAGGTATCGGTGGCGATACGCTGAGGAGCGTCGGGCATGAAGGGGTTGGGCAGACGGCGGTTGATGACAGCGCCGATGAACTCGTAGGGGTTCAGAACGCCGGGGTCAACGACGACGGGCATCGCCTCGATATAGCCAATCTTCTGGATGAAGCTGCGCAGGTCCTCATCGGCCATCTCAGCGGAGATGAGGGTGTAGCCCAGCATGCAGCCGTAGATGGACATGGCGGTGTGCAGGGGGTTGAGGCAGGTGCAGACCTTCATCTTCTCAATCTTATCGACGGTCTCGCGGTCGCAGTAGAGGACACCGCCCAGCTCCAGCGGAGGACGGCCATTGGTGTAGTGGTCCTCGATGCAGAGGTACTGGGTCTCCTCAGCGTTGACGAAGGGAGCGGTGAAGGTGTGCTTCTCGGTGACGATGGTGTAGTTGTCCTCAAAACCGTCGTCAGCCAGCATCTTCTGGACCTTGGCATCCGGGCGGGGAGTGATCTTGTCGATCATGCTCCAGGGGAAGGTGATCTTGGTCTCGTCCTTGACGTAGGCCAGGAACTCGGCGGGGACCAGACCCTGCTCGACCCACTTGGAAGCGTAGGCAAAGACTGCGGCCTTGACCTTATCGCCGTTGTGAGAGCAGTTGTCCATGCTCTGGACGGTCAGGGGCAGCTTGCCGGCCTTGAAGCGCTCGTAGAGCAGAGCAGTGACCTTGCCCATGGCCAGAACGGGGGTCAGGCCGCGCTCGAGGTCAGCAGGAGCGACGCCGTAGCCCTTCTCGGTGATGGTGAAGGAGATCATCTGCAGGCTGGGTGCCTGGAAGATCTCGACCAGACGTGCCCAGTCAGCGCCGAAGGAGTAGTCAGCCTTCAGGCTCTCGGTGACGGAGGCAATGACCTTCTTCTCGATGTCGCCGGTGGACTTCAGGCAGACCAGCAGGCTCAGGTTGTCGTAGGGCCGATAAGCCTTGTCGATGATCTCGTAGTCGAAGCTCTCGGCCACGATGACGCCGCGGTCATACTTGCCGCTGTTCAGGGCGTCGTTCAGGATGGCAGCCGGGAATGCGCGGAAGATGTTGCCGGCACCGAAGTGGACCCAGGTGGGTTCTGCGTGGGTCTTGGCCTTGACGGCCTCAACGTCGAACTTGGGCAGCTCGTAGCCCTTTTCTGCCCACTCGGCGGACAGATTGCCGTTCTTAATATCAGTCAGCTTCATGATAATCAGCCCTTCTTTTTCTCTTCGTCCAGACGATCCAGCAGGTCCCAGACGCCCAGCATATACTGGATGCCCAGCGCACGGTCATACTTGCCGTAGCCGGGGCGGCAGCTGCCGGGGCCTTCCTCCCACAGCTGACGGCCATGGTCGGGGCGGATGTAGCCCTCGAAGCCGCAGTCATGGTAGGCGCGCAGGATCTCGATGATGCCGGTCTCGCCGCAGCAGTCGCGGTGGGCAGCCTCGGAGAAGTCGCCGTTGGGGAAGTGATGGATGTTGCGGATGTGTGCGAATGCGATGCGGTCGCAGTGCTTGCGGACGATCTCGGCCACATTGTTGTTGGGGTTGGCGTTCAGGCTGCCGGAGCAGAGGGTCAGGCAGTTGTACTCGTCGTCCACCATGCTCAGGAAGCGGTCGATGCTCTCAGCATCCACCAGCAGGCGGGGCAGACCGAAGATGTCCCAAGGGGGATCGTCCATGTGGATGGCCATCTTGATGTCGCACTCGCGGCAGGTGGGCATCAGGGCTTCGAGGAAGTACTTCAGGTTCTCCCAGAGCTTTTCCTTGGTGACAGGGGCGTAGGCCTTGAACAGCTCGTCCAGCTTTGCCATCCGCTCCGGCTCCCAGCCGGGGAAGGTCATGTTGTACTTCTCGGTGAAGGACATGATGTACTCGGCCATGGACTTGTAGTCGCCCTTGATCTTGTCCTTCTCGTAGAACAGTGCGGTGGAGCCGTCGCCGACGGGGTGGAACAGGTCGGTGCGGGTCCAGTCGAAGATGGGCATGAAGTTGTAGCAGATGACCTTGACACCGAACTTGGACAGGTTGCGGATGCACTGCTTGTAGTTCTCGATGTACTGATCGCGGGTGGGCAGGCCGATCTTGATGTCGTCATGGACGTTGACAGACTCGACAACGTCCATGTCGAAGCCGTAAGCGTGGATCTGGTCTGCGACCTTCTGGATCTCGTCGATCTCCCAGATCTCGCCGGGCATCTTGTTGTGCAGCGCCCAGACGATGCTGGTCACGCCGGGGATCTGCTTGATGTCGCTGAGGGTGACGGGGTCGTTGCCCTCGCCATACCAGCGCCAACCCATTTTCATAGGCATAGTGGATGTCCTCCGTTCATATTGCTTTGCGTTTATGCGCGGCAGGAGTGCCTCGCTCTCTCACTTATATTCTAATATATCAGTTGCAAATTGGCAATAGTCGATTTGCTGAGTTTTGATGTTTTTTCTTGTATACTTTAGACAAATTGACATGGAAATGACAAAAAAGAGCGCCAGCTCCGGCAAAGCCGGGACTGGCGCTCCTATCGCAGAGTCTGAGTTAGCGCTTCACGTTGAAGGCAGCCATGCCGGGGTAGACGGCGCTGCCGCCCAGCTGTTCCTCGATGCGCAGCAGCTGGTTGTACTTTGCCACACGCTCGGTGCGGCTGGGTGCGCCGGTCTTGATCTGGCAGGTGTTCAGAGCCACGGCCAGGTCGGCGATGGTGGTGTCCTCAGTCTCGCCGGAGCGGTGAGAGCTGATGGCGGTATAGCCGGCCTTGTGAGCCATCTTGATGGCTTCCAGAGTCTCAGATACGGAGCCGATCTGGTTCAGCTTGATGAGGATGGCGTTGCCGGCACCCAGCTGGATGCCCTTGGCCAGACGCTCGGTGTTGGTGACGAACAGGTCGTCGCCCACCAGCTGGACCTTGCCGCCCAGCTCGCGGGTCATCTCCTGCCAGCCTTCCCAGTCCTCTTCATCCAGACCGTCCTCGATGGAGATGATGGGGTACTTCTCCACCAGCTTCTTCCAGTGTGCGATGAGCTCACTGGAGGTGAACTCGGTGCCGGCCTTGGGCAGCTTGTAGAAGCCTTTGCCCTTGGGGCTCTTCCACTCGGAGGAAGCAGCGTCCATGGCCAGCATGAAGTCCTTGCCGGGAAGATAACCGGCCTTCTCGATGGCGGCCAGAATGGTCTCGATGGTCTCCTCGTCGCTGGACAGGTTGGGAGCGAAGCCGCCCTCGTCGCCCACGGAGGTGGCCAGCCCCTTTGCCTTCAGGATGGAAGCCAGAGCGTGGAAGACCTCAGCGCACCAGCGCAGGCCCTCCTTAAAGGAAGGTGCGCCCACGGGCATGATCATGAACTCCTGGGTGTCCACGGTGTTGGCGGCGTGTGCGCCGCCGTTCAGAATGTTCATCATGGGGACGGGCAGGCGGTTGCCGTTCACGCCGCCGAGGAAGCGGTAGAGGGGCATGTCCAGCGAAGTGGCAGCAGCGCGGCAGGCAGCGATGGAAACGGCCAGAATGGCGTTTGCGCCCAGCTTGGACTTGTCCTTGGTGCCGTCGGCGTCGATCATAGCCTTGTCGATGGCGTAGATGTCGGAAGCATCCATGCCGATGACAGCATCAGCGATGACGGTGTTGATGTTCTCCACAGCTTTGGTGACGCCCTTGCCCAGATAGCGGCCCTTGTCGCCGTCGCGCAGCTCCAGAGCTTCGAACTCGCCGGTGGATGCGCCGGACGGTGCGCAGCCCCGGGCCACGGTGCCGTCGGCGAGGGTGATCTCAGCCTCAACAGTGGGGTTGCCGCGGGAGTCCAAGATCTCACGGCCCTGAACGTCTACGATCTCAAGATAGTTCATGATTGGTACCTCCATATATAATAGGAATGGATGCGCTCTTCTCATTTGGATAGTATACGCTAACTAACCGATATTATCCTACCATGATTCGGCCCGAGATGCAAGAGGATGCATGGATGTTAGCGGAAGCAAACTTCAGGAGAGGAAAGTTGTGTCATCTTTTTGTTACGTGTGAATTGCTTTCATGTTCTGTTTTTCTTAGGTGAACAATTTGAAAAAGTAACCAAAAAGTGGCGTTTGATTTTGTGAAAAATAGCGAGTTTTACCCGAAACCCCTCCCAAACTATGGACGATTTGTGAATTGCAGACTTGCACCGAAGTGCTTATAATAAGACTCAGGGAAGCAGAGCTGCTTTGAGGGAAGGGAGCGCTGCTTCCTTAACAGCTTTTCGGGACACTGGCTCATGGGCCGTGCGAAAGGGCTGCAAATAACACGAACGCTTCCAAATATCAGGAGGATATAGACTTATGAAAAACATGATCTCTCGTCGTAACTTTCTGGCTGCTGCCGGTGTCGTGGCTGCTGCCGGTGTTCTGACTGCCTGCGGCGGCTCTTCCAGCACCGCAGCTTCCACTGCTGCCGCTTCCGGTTCTACCGCAGCAGCTGCCTCCGGCGACACCATCAAGGTCGGCGTTATGGGCCCCCTGAGCGGCAACGTCTCCGTTTACGGTCAGGCTGTTGTCAACGGTGCTACCCTGTACCTGAAGCAGGTCAACGCCAACGGCGGCATCAACGGCAAGCAGATCGAGATCCTCACCGAGGACGAGCAGGGCGACGCGACGCAGGCTGTCAACTGCTTCACCAAGATGGTGGACGAGGGCATGACCGCTCTGATCGGCGACGTTACCACCACCCCGACTCTGGCAGTCGTTGCTGAGAGCGCAGACTACAATATGCCCATGGTCACCGCTTCCGCTACCGCTGAGGCTGTCACCTACGATGCCGAGACCGACACCGTGAACGCAAACGTCTTCCGCGCCACCTTCACCGACCCGTTCCAGGGCATCAAGATGGCTGACTACGCATACCAGAAGCTGGGCTACACCAAGGCAGCCGTCATCTTCAAGAAGGGTGCTGACTACAACGAGGGCCTGGCAGAGAACTTCGTCAACGAGTTCGAGTCTCTGGGCGGCACCATCGTCGATCAGGAGAGCTACTCTGAGGGCGACGTGGACTTCAAGACTCAGCTGACCACCATCCTCGGCAAGGACCCCGAGACCGTCTTCTGCCCCAACTACTACGAGGAAGTGGGCCAGATCCTGTCTCAGGCTGAGAGCGTCGGCCTGACCGTTCCGTTCCTGGGCGGCGACGGCTGGGATGGTCTGGAAGGCTACGCCACCAACGATCAGCTGAAGGACACTTACTTCTGCGCGAACTACGCAAAGGGCTCCAACTCCGAGTTTGAGGATGCCTACAAGGCAGAGTACGGTGAGGAGTACCCCAACGGCTTCTCTCCTCTGGGCTACGATGCAGCAAAGACCATCGTCTACGGCCTGCAGGCTGCTGAGGATGCCGGTCTCGAGGCTGGCACCGACGATTACAAGCAGGCTGTCATCGATGCCATTGCCTCCGGCACCATCGACGGCATCACCGGCACCTTCACCTTCGACGAGCATCACGACCCCGTCAAGCAGACTGCTATCCTGACCTATGTGGACGGCAAGCCGGTGCTGAAGGAAATGTTCTGATCCCAGCTTTCTTCCATCGACCGGTGATGGAAGCGCCGCTGAGATCCGAATGATCGTAAATTGACCCGACTGCGGAGAACGCCGGAACAGTATTGCCCCGGTGCTCTCCGCCTTTTTGGTAAAAAAGTGTATCCCCACATAAGGCGTGCAACAGCGCCGGAAAGAAAGGAAGTATCCATCCATGACAGTGTTTTTCAGCCAGCTGATCAATGGCCTGTCCCTTGGCAGCATCTATGCACTGATCGCACTGGGCTACAGCATGGTGTACGGCATCATCCTGCTGCTGAACTTTGCCCACGGCGACGTCATCATGGTGGGCGCGTACATGTCCTGGTTCGTCATGAACCAGCTGGGCCTCGGCCCGGTCACGGCGGTCTGTGCCACCATCCTCACCTGTACGCTGCTGGGCGTGGTCATCGAAAAGATCGCCTACACCCCGCTGCGCAGCGCACCCCGTATCTCTCTGCTCATCACGGCCATCGGCGTGTCGTTCTTCCTCGAGTACACGGCTGAGCTGGTCATGGGCTCGGGCGCAAAGGTCATCCCGTCTTACTACGACAACAAGACCTTCTATCTGGGCAAGGTGCCTCTGGGCCTGACCTCTGTCATCACGCTGGTGGTCACCGTGCTGTCCATGCTGGTGCTGACCTTCCTCGTCCAGAAGACCAAGCTTGGCAAGGCCATGCGCGCCGTCTCTGAGGATATGGACGCTGCCCGCCTGATGGGCATCAATGTCAACAGCACCATCTCCTTTACCTTCGCGGTCGGCTCTGCACTGGCCGGCATCGGCTCGGTGCTGTACTGCTGCTCCTACCCGCAGGCAACCCCCACCATGGGCTCCATGCTGGGCCTGAAAGCCTTCGTCGCCGCCGTTCTGGGCGGCATCGGCTCCATCCCGGGCGCAATGGTCGGCGGCATCGTCATCGGCCTGTGCGAGTGCTTCGTCTCCGCCATCGGCCTGTCTGCCTGGAAGGACGCCGTCACGTTCGCCATCCTCATCATCGTGCTGCTGTTCAAGCCCACGGGCTTCCTTGGCCGCAAGGTGCAGGAAAAGGTGTAAGGAGGGCATGAAGATGAACAAGAATCGCAAAACGCTCAAAATGCCCGTGCGCTACCTCATGAACGCCGTGCTGGTGGTGCTGCTGTTCCTGGCCCTTTCCTACATGACCGGCAACATGCTCTCCACTTACCAGAACAAGGTGCTCATGACCGTGGGCATCAACATCATCCTGGCCGTGTCCCTGAACGTGGCCACCGGCTATCTGGGCCAGCTGCCGCTGGGCCACGCCGGTTTCATGGCCGTGGGTGCTTACACCTGCGCCCTCTTCACCAAGTACAGCCCTCTGCCCGATGGCGTTTCCTTTGCCATCGGCCTTGCACTGGGCGCTGTGATGGCCGGCCTGTTTGGCGTCCTCATCGGCGTCCCGGCCCTCCGTCTGACCGGTGACTATCTGGCCATCCTGACCCTGGGCTTCGGCGAGATCATCCGCATCACCCTGAACAACATCGACGATGTGCTGGGCTACAGCCTGTTCTACGGCTCCAAGGGCCTCAAGAACATCCCCAAGTACTCCAACTTCGCCAATGTCTTCCTCTGTGTGGTCATCACCTGCTTCCTCATCCATGCCATGATGAAGAGCCGCCATGGCCGCGCCGTCCTCGCCATCCGTGACAACGAGATCGCTGCCGAGAGCTGCGGCATCCAGACTACGTATTATAAGGTCATGGCCTTCGCTTTCTCCGCTGCCTTTGCCGGTCTGGCCGGTGGTCTGTACGCCTGCTACATCGGCGTTCTGAACCCCTCCACCTTCGGCTTCATGAAGTCCATCGAGATCCTGGTCATGGTGGTTCTGGGCGGCATGGGCTCCATGCTGGGCTCCATCCTCTCCGCTACCGTCCTGACCATCCTGCCCGAGGCCACCCGTAGCTTCGACAGCTACCGCATGGTCATCTACTCGCTGGTGCTCGTCCTGATGATGATCTTCCGTCCGGGCGGACTGCTGGGCAGCTACGATTTCTCCATGAGCCGCATCGTGGAAAAGGTCATGAACGGCGAGCTGTTCCACAAGAAGAATGCTGACAAGGAGGGCGCAGACCATGAGTGAGTTCCAGACGAAGTTAAACAGCGTCCCTTCCGGCGGCTTCCTGACCGACCGCGACAAGGATAAAAAGCCCATCCTCGACGTCCGTGAACTGGGCATCGACTTCGGCGGCCTGACCGCCGTGGACGGCTTCAACCTGATGATCGGCCGCAACGAGATCACCGGCCTCATCGGCCCCAACGGCGCCGGTAAGACCACCGTCTTCAACCTGCTGACCAACGTCTACCAGCCCACCCGCGGCTCCATCCTCATCGATGGGATGCCCACCGCCGGCAAAAAGACCTATCAGGTCAACCGGATGGGCGTGGCTCGTACGTTCCAGAATATCCGCCTGTTCAAGGACCTGTCCGTCATCGACAACATCAAGGTGGGCCTCCACGAGTCCATGAAGTACAATCTGGGCTCCTCTCTCATCCGCCTGCCCAACTACTGGAAGGAAGAGAAGCGCTGCACCGAACGTGCCTTCGAGCTGCTGGACATCTTCCACATGGCCGACCTCGCCGATGCACAGGCCGGCAGTCTGCCCTACGGCGCGCAGCGCCGTCTGGAGATCATGCGCGCGCTGGCTACCAGCCCGAAGCTGCTGCTTCTGGACGAGCCGGCCGCCGGCATGAACCCCTCCGAGACCGCAGAGCTGACGGAGACCATCCGCCGCATCCGCGACGAGTTCAACATTGCCGTCCTGCTCATCGAGCACGATATGAGCCTTGTCATGGGCATCTGCGAGGGCATCGCCGTGCTGAACTTTGGCCGCATCATCGCCAAGGGTACGCCGGACGAGATCCGCAACAATCCCCAGGTCATCGAAGCCTACCTGGGCAAGAAGGAGGGCTGAACGATGGCACAGACTTTGCTGAAAGTTGATAATATCAACGTCTTTTATGGCAACATCCACGCAGTCAAGGATGTCTCCTTCGAGGTGAACGAGGGCGAGATCGTCACCCTCATCGGTGCCAACGGTGCCGGTAAGTCCACCACCCTGAAGACCATCTCCGGCCTGCTCCACCCGAAGACCGGCGACGTCCTCTACAAGGGCAAGAGCATCAAGGGCGTCCGCGCTCATAAAATCGTCGAGGCCGGTCTGGCACAGGTGCCGGAAGGCCGTCATGTCTTCCTGCACATGACCGTGGAGGAGAATCTGGACATGGGCGCTTATACCCAGCCTGCTTCCACCATCGCTCCCAACAAGGAGAAGGTCTTTGAGCTCTTCCCCCGCCTGAAGGAGCGCCGCAAGCAGCTGGCCGGCACCATGTCCGGCGGCGAGCAGCAGATGCTGGCCATGGGCCGTGCTCTGATGAGCAACGCCTCCATGCTGATGCTGGACGAGCCCTCCATGGGTCTGTCGCCCCTGCTGGTGCAGGAGATCTTCGACATCATCCAGAACATCCACAAAGAGGGCATGACCATCCTGCTGGTCGAGCAGAACGCACAGATGGCCCTTTCCGTGGCAGACCGCGCCTACGTCCTCGAGACGGGCCGCGTGGTCATGGATGGCACCGGTGCTGAGCTGCTGACCAACGAGCGTGTCCGCAGTGCATATCTGGGCGGTTAAATTACAAAAAGTAAAAGAGGCGTGACCGCAAGGTCACGCCTCTTTGTTTTATATGAGCTGATTTTGTCAGCCTGTATATTTGCTGACTTCCAGCAGCTCCTCGGCCCGCTTGACCTGTTCCGCCGTAGGCGGGACAGCATCGGGCAGGGGATAAGGGATGCCGAGCTTCTGCCACTTGAAGAGGCCCAGCGTGTGGTAGGGCAGTACCTCCACCCGCTGCACCGTCTTGAGGGACGAGATGAACTCTGCGGTCTTCCGCAGGCCGTCTTCGTCGTCCGTCAGGCCGGGGACGAGGACATGGCGTATCCAGAGCGGTACGCCGAGGTCAGAGATGTGGCGCGCCATCGCAAGGATGTTCGCGTTGTCCCTTCCGGTGAGCCTGCGGTGCTTCTCCGGGTCGATCTCCTTCAAATCGAGGATGACGAGGCTGGTGGACTTCATCAGCCGGTCAAAATCGGCCAGATAAGCCGCATCGTCGGGGCGGAAGGGCTGACCGGCGGTGTCCAGAGCCGTATGCACGCCCTTGGAGCGCGCCAGCTCGAAGAACGCCGTCAGGAACTCCATCTGGCGCAGCGGCTCGCCGCCGCTGACCGTGATGCCGCCCTTTTTGCCCCAGTAGTTGCGGTAGCGCCACACCCGCTGGAAGAGCTTGTCCACCGTCCATTCCTCGCCGCCCTCAGCCCAGGTCTCCGGGTTGTGGCAGTATTTGCACCGCAGGGCGCACCCCTGCAAAAAGACGACGAAGCGGACGCCGGGGCCGTCCACAGAACCGAAAGTCTCCAGCGAGTGGACGTATCCGATGGGGTTACAGAGCTGCATGGCAGGTACGGGAGATGACATCCATCTGCTGCTCGCGGGTCAGGTCGATGAACTTGACGGCGTAGCCGGAGACACGGATGGTGAAGTTTGCGTACTCCTCCTTCTCGGGGTGCTCCATAGCGTCGATGAGCTTCTCTTTGCCGAAGACGTTGACGTTCAGGTGGTGTGCGCCCTGGTCGAAGTAGCCGTCCATGACCTGCACCAGATTCTCAACGCGCTCGCCCTCGCTGTGGCCCAGAGCGTCGGGGTTGATGGTCTGGGTGTTGGAGATGCCGTCCAGAGCCCAGTGGTAGGGCAACTTGGCCACGGAGTTCAGAGAGGCCAGCAGGCCGTTCTGCTCTGCGCCGTAGCTGGGGTTGGCACCGGGTGCGAACGGGGTGAATGCCGCACGGCCATCGGGCAGAGCGCCGGTGTACTTGCCGTAGACCACGTTGGAGGTGATGGTCAGGATGGAGGTGGTAGCCTCGGAGTTGCGGTAGGTGTGGCGCTTTTTGATCATCTCAAGGAAGGTGCGCAGCAGCCAGACACCGATCTCGTCGGCACGGTCATCGTCGTTGCCGTACTTCGGGAAGTCGCCCTCGACCTCGAAGCCGGTGGCAAGACCCATCTCGTCGCGCACGACCTTGACCTTGGCGTACTTGATGGCGCTCAGGGAGTCGATGACGTGGGAGAAGCCGGCGATACCGGTGGCGAAGGTGCGGCGGACATCGGTGTCGATGAGGGCCATCTCAGCCTCTTCGTAGTAGTACTTGTCATGCATATACTGGATGAGGTTCAGCACGTTGACGTACAGGCCGGCCAGCCAGTCCAGCATCTGGACGTACTTGGGCAGCACTTCGTCGTAGTTCAGGTACTCGCCGGTGATGGGGGCGTAGTTGGGGCCGCACTGCTCGTGGCTCTTCTCATCCACACCGCCGTTGATGGCGTAGAGCAGGCACTTTGCCAGGTTGGCACGTGCGCCGAAGAACTGCATCTCCTTGCCGGTCTGGGTAGCAGACACGCAGCAGCAGATGGAGTAATCGTCGCCCCAGACGGGCTTCATGACGTCGTCGTTCTCGTACTGGACGGAGCTGGTGTTGATGGACACCTTGGCGGCGTACTTCTTGAAGTTCTCAGGCAGAGCGGAGGAGTACAGAACGGTCAGGTTCGGCTCCGGTGCAGGGCCCATGTTCTCGAGGGTGTGCAGGAAGCGGTAGCAGTTCTTGGTGACCATGCTGCGGCCGTCCATGCCGATGCCGCCCACTTCCAGCGTTGCCCAGACGGGGTCGCCGGAGAACAGCTGGTTGTAGCTGGGGATGCGGGCGAACTTGACCATGCGGAACTTCATGACCATGTGGTCGATGAGCTCCTGAGCCTCGCTCTCGGTCAGGATGCCCTTGTCCAGATCGCGCTGGATATAAATATCGAGGAAGGTGGAGATGCGGCCCACGCTCATAGCGGCGCCGTTCTGGGTCTTGATGGCGGCCAGATAGCCGAAGTACAGCCACTGGCAGGCTTCCTTGGCGGTCTTGGCGGGCTGAGAGATGTCGCAGCCGTAAGCCTCGGCCATCTTCTTCATGCCCTTCAGGGCGCTGATCTGGCGTGCGATCTCCTCGCGCAGGCGGATGACGTCATCGGTCATGGTGCCGTCGCCGCAGTTGGCGAAGTCTTCCTGCTTGAACTTGATGAGGGCGTCGATGCCGTACAGTGCCACACGGCGGTAGTCGCCGACGATACGGCCACGGCCATAGGTGTCGGGCAGGCCGGTGATGATGTGGGTGTGGCGGGCGGTCTTCATCTCGGGGGTATAGGCATCGAACACAGCCTGATTGTGGGTGCGGGTGTAGTCGGTGAAGATCTTGTGCAGCTCTTCAGAGGGCTGGTAGCCGTAGGTAGTGCAGGCCTGCTCCGCCATCTTGATGCCGCCGTAGGGCATGAATGCACGCTTCAGGGGCTTGTCGGTCTGCAGGCCGACGATCTGCTCAAACTCTTTCAGGCTCTCGTCGATGTAGCCGGGGCCGTATGCGGTCAGACCGCTGACGACCTCGGTCTCCATATCCAGCACGCCGCCCTTGGCACGCTCGGCCTTCTGCAGCTTCTGCAGTGCGCCCCAGAGCTTATCGGTGGCCTCGGTGGGGCCAGCCAGGAAAGACTCGTCGCCGTCATAAGGGGTGTAGTTCTTCTGGATAAAGTCGCGGACGTTGACTTCCTCTTTCCAGATGCGGCCTTCAAAGCCTTCCCACTGTTCAAAATCGATCATTGGAACCTCCTTGCTCCGTTCCTGACGCTCCGACCAATCTGCTTTGCAATAATTAGTTAGAGCAGTCTAACTATTCCGCCTTAAAAAAGCCGCCGATTGCGGTTTCTGAAAGACAGGGTGGTACAGGGCGCAGAGGTATTTGGATGGCAACCCCTGCGCTGTTTATGAGCCGCTGCAGACAGGCAATCGAGTCCGACTGCAACGGCCTGACAATATAATAACAGTGATTCTCAGAAAAAGCAAGAGGGAACCTGTGGATTTTCTACAAGAGATGGCGGTTTTTGTTATGAAAAATGCTCATGGAGGCCGCCGGAGAAAAATTTTTTGAAAATTTGAAAAACAGGCTTGACAGTCATGACAAACTATGGTATCCTGTTGTCACGGCGAGGTTAGTTAAACCTAACCAAAGCTCCTCCGATTCACTGCAAAGGGATGCCTGCAACTCTCTTTGAGGCGATTCGGTTCCTCCATTCCATTCTCCTATTTATTAAAAAGAGAAAGCGGCTTATGGTTTGCTCCGCTTTCCCTGCGCGCAGCGCGGGGCGCTCTGGTACGGCGCTCTGTGCAAAAAAGAACAAAATGCGGGACACACAGACTTGACCACCTGTGCGCCCCGCTTTTTGTATTGCAAAGGCTCTCCCTTTGGGAGAGCTGGCGCGAAGCGCCTGAGAGGGCAAGGACGCTGACAAAGAATGGAAGACGCAGTGATAATCGAGCTCTAACAAAAACACAGCTTATCGCTGCGCAGAGATTCTTTCCTCTGTGGCTTGCCCTCTCCGTCACCTCCGGTGACACCTCTCCCAAAGGGAGAGGCAGAACGTCGGCAGAGCTGTCTCTTGACACCCCGGGTGAGTGTACTATAATAAGGTGTGTCGGAAAAACGAGAAAAGTTGTTTTTCTTCGGAACGATAAAATGGGAGGAAATGAATGAAAAAATTAGCGAGGGCCATCGTGAAGATGCGCAGGCTCATCCTCATCGCGGCGGTCCTGCTGCTCATCCCAGCGGCAGTGGGAGCCATCGCCACGCCCATCAACTACGACATCCTTTCTTACCTGCCCCAGGAGCTGGACTCCCGTGTGGGCCAGCTGCTGCTGGAAACAGACTTCCATCTGGCCTCCACCAACATGATAACCGTGGAGGGGATGCCCACCAACGAGCTGCTGGCCATGAAGGCCGAGATCGACGAGGTGCCGGACGTGCTGAACACCTTCTGGCTCAGCGACGTGCTGGACCCGGCAGTGCCGACGGAGATGCTGCCGGCGGATGTCCAGCAGTTTATGTTCGGCAAGAACGACTCCACCATCCTCATCGTCCAGTTGGGCGGCTCCAGCGTCAGCGAGGAGACGATGCAGGCCGTGGCCCAGATCAAGAAGATCCTCCGGAAGGACTGCTTCTTCGGCGGCATCAGCGTCATCCTGAGCGACACCAAAGAGCTGGTCATGGGCGAGATGCCCTGGTATGTGCTCTGCGCCGTGGGCGGCTGTCTGCTGGTGCTGTTCCTCTCGCTGGAAAGCTGGCTCACGCCGTTTTTGTTCATGCTGGGGCTGCTCTTCCCGCTGGTCTATAACTTTGGTACGAATATTTTCCTCGGTCAGGTCTGCTTTATCACTGTGTCGCTGGCGGCTGTTCTGCAGCTGGGCGTGACGATGGACTTCTCCATCTTCCTGCTCCACCGCTACGACGAGGAAAAGAAGCTCTGCGCCTCCAACGAAGAGGCCATGGAGAACGCCATCTGTAAGACCATGAGCTCCATCACGGCGTCCAGCCTGACGACCATCGCGGGCTTTCTGGCCCTCTGCGCCATGCAGCTGACGCTGGGCGCAGACCTCGGCATCGTCATGGCAAAGGGCGTGGCGCTGGGCGTCATCTGCACCATCGTCATCCTGCCCTCGCTCATTCTCTTCTTCGATAAGTGGGTGGAAAAATACCGCCACCGCACCTTTATGCCCAAGCTCACCCACCTGAGCCATTTTGTCTCCAAACACCCGATGCCCGTCGTGGTGGTGTTCGTCCTGCTGATGATCCCCTTCGGGCTGGCCCAGAGCAAGACCGATATTTACTACAACATTTTTGCCGCTCTTCCGCAGGATATGCCCGGCATCGTGGGTACGAACAAGCTGGGCGAAGACTTCGGCATGATGACCAACCACTTCATCCTCGTCCGGGAGGAGCTGACCGCCTCTCAGGTGTCCACCCTCTGCGATGAGATCAAGGAGGTGGACGGCATCACCCAGGTGGTGAGCCTCGACTCCATCACCGGCCCGGGCTTTGAGACGGAACTTCTGCCCGACGAGCTGATGAACATCGCCCAGAACGGCGGTTACAAGCTCATCCTTGCCAATGGCCGTTATAAGTCGGGCAGCGACGCGCTGAACGCGCAGGTGGACGAGCTGGTCCGCCTCGTCAAAGAGGCAGACCCCGAGGGCCTCGTTACCGGCGAGGGTGCCATGATGAAAGACCTCGTGGAGATCGCCGACGAGGATTTCAAAAATGTCAACATCTGGTCCATCGCGGCGGTGCTGGTCATCATCGCGCTGTCCTTCCGCAGCCTGTCGGTGCCGGTGCTGCTGGTGGCCAGCATCGAAGCGGCCATCGCCATCAACATGGGCATCCCCTACTTTATCGACGACTCGCTGCCCTTCATCGCCAGCATCGTCATCGGCACCATCCAGCTGGGCGCGACGGTGGACTACTCCATCCTCATGACCACCCGCTACCGAGAAGAGCGGCTGGCCCTCCGCTCGCCCAAGGCGGCGGCACAGCAGGCCCTCGAGCACTGCAGCCAGAGCATCCTGACAAGCGGCCTGACCTTCTTCGCAGCCACCTTCGGCGTCGCGGCCATCAGCAAGGTGGAGCTGCTGAAAAGCATCTGTATGCTCATATCCCGGGGTGCGCTCATCAGTATGGTGGTCATCCTGCTGGTGCTGCCCGCCGGCCTGATGCTGCTGGACGGCCTCATCTGCCGCACCACCTACCACTGGCTCAACGCCCCCAACGCTGCAAAGGAGTGAATGCTATGAGAAAAACTCGGAATTTTCTGTGCCGCGCTGGCTCTGCGGCGCTTGCCCTGACCCTGACGGTCAGCCTCTGTCAGCCCGCCTTTGCGGCGACCAAGGCCCCCTTCTCGAAGGATGAGACGGTGTATGCCGTCATGGCAGCGGACGGCTCTGTCACCAAGACCACCGTCAGCGAGCATCTTTACAATGCCGACGGCCTCGCCGGTGTGGAGGACAGGTCCACCCTGAAAAATATCGTGAACACCGAGAGTTTCGCCGAGTACACCCGGAACGGCGATACCCTCGTCTGGAACACCGACGACACCGATGTTTACTATAAGGGCGACACGGACCGTCAGCTGCCCATCTCTGCCAGAGTGACCTACACACTGGACGGCAGGACCGCCCCGCTCAGCGAGCTTCTGGGCCAGAGCGGCCACCTCGTGCTCACCATCGACCTGACCAACCATGAGACCGGCAAGGTGACCGTGAACGGCAAAGAGCGCACCATCGTCACCCCGCTGGTCACGGCGGTGGGCGTCGTGCTGGGCGAGGATGCCAGCAACGTCAACGCCGTGAACGGCCTGCTGGAAAGTGCGGCCAAGAGCAGCGTCGCGGCCTTTGTCACCCTGCCGGGCGTGAAAGATTCCCTCGACGGTCTGCTTCCCGAACAGGTGAACGGCGTGGCCGAGTACTTACAGGACAGCGTGACCGTGGAGGCCGACGTGGAGTCGCTGACGGCACCTCAGATCCTGCTGGCCTGCGCGGCGAGCGCCGAGGCACTGGGGCAGGGGGATGAAGTCTTCGACCTCGACAGCCTCAACGATTTGACCGACGGCATCGCGGCGCTGAATGATGCCATGAACCAGCTGCTGGACGGTGCGTCGCAGCTGAAAGCAGGCGCGGCACAGCTTGCCGCCGGTTCGCTGGCTCTGCTGGATGGGGCCAACCAGCTGGACAGCGGCCTCGGCCAGCTGACGGAAGGGCTGGACACCCTGACGTCCAACAACGCCGCCCTGACTTCCGGCGCACAGCAGGTGGCCGACGGCGTGCTGGACTCCGCCAACCAGACCCTCATGGAGAACGGCCTCATCGACACCCCCATGACGTGGGATACCTATGAAGCCGTCATTGACGACATCCTCTCGCTGGGCGACAAGACGCTGGCGGCGGGCCGCAAAAAGATGGTGCGCACCATCTGGGAGCAGGCTCCGCAGTTCAAGGCCAGCCAGCTGGACATCGCACTCTACCTCGCGGCCACCAGGACCGACCACGACCTTGAGGCCGCTCTGCGCCTGATGCAGAGCTTTTCGCCCGATTTCATCATGGGCTGGCTGAAAAAGCTCACCGACAGCGACGCCCAGCAGAAGATCCACGACGAGCTGGTCTATCAGACCGCCAACAGCGAGGATATGGCCAGCGTCCGCGCCCTGAAAGAAAATCTGGGCCAGATACAGTTCTTCGTGTCCAGCGTCGGCCAGTACGCCGACGGCGTGGCTGCGGCCGCTGACGGCGCACACGCCGCCAAGGACGGAAGCGCTCAGCTGGCCGGCGGCGCATCCGCCCTGTATGACGGTGTGCTCCAGCTCCAGAACGGCACCGACCGGCTCAGCGGCGGCCTCGTGCAGTTCAACGACGAGGGCATTTCTCAGCTCACCGGTGCGCTGGACGCCGACCAGCTCCACGCCCTGCAGACCGTGGTGGAAGAGATGACCGGCCGCCTCGCCGACTACACCAGCTTTGCCGGTGTACCCGAGGGTGCGTCCAGCCGGGTGAAGTTCCTCTACAAGACCGCCGAGACGCCCGCCGAAACGGCTCCGGTGGAGACGGCGGCAGACAACGCTTCGGAGGGCAATTTCTTCCTCCGCCTGTGGCACCGCCTGCTGGCCCTGTTCGGGCTTTGAACCGGCAAGATCATACCTCCCGCCCCCGGCCTCGGAGCCCAGAACGCTCCCGGCCGGGGGCTTTGTTTGTGCAGAATTCTTGAATTTTGGACCGTTGATTTGTGGCAGTTTACAAAAATTGAACGTCCCCTTGACAAATATATGGGGGGGGGGGGTAAAATAAGCTCAAGCCGGCCCTCAGCCATAGCAGGGCATGGCGAACAAAGGCTTATTATATGGAGGAACCAGACAAATGAAAATGTTGAAAAAAAACTGCTGGCCGTTGTGCTGACCGGTGCAATGGCCCTGACCCTTTTCACGGCCTGCGGCAGCAACGCTGTGAGGGACAAGGACATTGCAGATGCCCTGAATAACATCGTTAAGCTTAATGATTCAGAAGTTACCTTTACGCCCCGGGCGAAAGAGCGGGAGATGGCCCAAAAAGTTGCTGCACTGCTCGAGAGTCATTCGGAGGACGATAGCAATAGCGCTGAGCTGTCTGCAAAGATCCAGGGGATCCTTGGAATCGATCAGGGCGGCGTAAATGAAAACAACTTTGTCTGGGTTCAAAATGCTCTGACTGATAAGCTTGGAGCCGAGGGACAGGCTTTTCAGGTCATGGAGAGTTTAACTGACAAGGGTGGTGCATACAACTTTTCGAGCCTGGGCAGCAAGGAGCCCGCAGACACCCGCTACATGGGCACTGCGCTTTGCAAGATACCCGATCAGAAAGACAATCTGGTAACAGTGCGCGTTATCGTGGTCACCGCAAAGGCTGAGGACGAATAATAAGCGCCGCAGCGCCCCGGAAAGCATGATTTTTTTCCATAAAAAATGACAGCAGGCCCTGGAGCATATCGCTCCGGGGCCTTGCTGTTTTTCAGGTTTGGGTCATGGGCGGGGGCAGCTTCTTCGTCCGCCTGCTGGCCCTGTTCGGGCTTTGAACCGGCAAAATCGTACCTCCCGCCCCCGGCCCGGAGCCCAGAACGCTCCCGGCCGGGGGCTTTGTTTGTGCAGCATACTCAAAACAGCGGTTGATTATTTGTGGCAGTTTACAAAAATAAACGTCCCCTTGACAAATATATAGGGGGGGGGGGGTAAAATAAAATCAAACCAGCCCTTAGCCATAGCAGGGCATGGCGAACAAAGGCTTATTATATGGAGGAACCAGACAAATGAAAATGTTGAAAAAACTGCTGGCCGTTGTGCTGACCGGTGCAATGGCCCTGACCCTTCTCACCGCCTGCGGCAGCAACGCTGTGAATGACAAGAACATTGCGGATGCTCTGAATGACATCGTCAAGAGTTCAGTTGCAGCCGGACTGACCAAGGATTACACCTTTAAGCCCCGGACGGATGAACAAGCGATGGCAAAAGCTATCGCTGCGTTGTCCGAGGCGGAGTGGAACACAAAGGGGGATGGGGACAATAAATTTTCTGGGCCAGTCATGAAGATTCTTGGGCTCAATGAGGGCGGCAAAAATGAAACAAGCCGCTTTGTTTGGTGCGGAGCAGTTATTGCCGATGAGATCGGAACAACCGGACAGGCTCATAATGTGATGAATAATATTCTGAGCCAAAAAGCTGCGAATGCAGATAAGCTGACAGGCAAAGAACCCGGAAACATCCGCTACATAGGCACTGCACTTGGTACTCTGACCATTCACGGAAAGCAGACAACGGTGCGCTTCATCGTAGTCACCGCAGATGCTGAGGACCCGCAGCACCCCGGAAAAGCATGATTTTTTTTCCATAAAAAAATGACAGCAAGGCCCCGGAGCATATCGCTCCGGGGCCTTGCTGCTTTTTGGGTTTGGGTCATGGGCGGGGCAGCTTCTTTGTCCGCCTGCTGGGCCTCCACGATGCCCTTGCTGGACAGCAGCTTGACGGCTTCCCGGATGGTGCTGCTTTTATCGCAATTTTCAAAAATAGTGCCTATCAAAATAGCATATTTGCGATATGCAGTTTGCGGATGTTGCTTGTGCATTAAAAACGCAAACTGCTATATTTTACACGAACCAGCGACCCGACCACCTCGCAATGTGTGCTGTGGGGGAACATATCCACTGGCGTGAAGCCCTCGGCGCGGTAGCCTTGCTGGGTCAGGAGAGCGAGGTCGCGGGCCATCGTCTCGGGGTTGCAGCTGACGTAGACGATGCGCTTGGGGGCCATGCGGGCCACGCTCTCGAGGAAGGCGGGCGTCGAACCCTCCCGGGGCGGGTCCATGAAGACGACGTCGGCCTTCTGGCCCGCGTCGGCGGCTTCCCGGATCCATGCGGTGGCGTCAGCGGCAAAGAAGCGGGCGTTCTTCACGCCGTTGTGCTTTGCGTTGCCGATGGCGTCCCGGACGGCGTCCCGGTTCACTTCCACGCCCACCACCTGCCGGGCCTTATCAGAGGCCGTCAGGCCGATGGTGCCGATGCCGCAGTAGGCGTCGAGGACGACTTCTTTGCCGGTGAGGTGGGCGGCATCGACGGCCAGCCCATAGAGCACGGCGGTCTGGACGGGGTTCACCTGATAGAAGCTGCGGGGGCTGAGGGCGTAGGTCTTGCCGCAGAGGGTGTCGAGGATGAAGCCCTTGCCGTAGAGGACTTTTTCGTCCTCGCCCAGAACGACGCTGGTGCGGCGGGGATTGTAGTTCTGTACGACGGTGGTGACGGGGACGCCCCGCTTTTCGGCCTCGGCCAGCAGGGCTTTCACGAAGTTCTTCGCGCCGGGCAGCACGGGCTGGGCCGTGACCAGCACCACCATCACCTGACCGGTGGCGACGCCCCGGCGGAGCAGGCAGTGGCGGAGCAGGCCGGTGCCTTTGTCCTCGTGGAAGGGCTGGTAGCGGCAGGCGTTGGCGGCGGCGCGGACGGCCAGCATCACCTTGTCCAGTACCTCGTCCTGCAAAAGGCAGCTCTCCACCGGCAGCACCTTGTGGGTGCGGGCCGCGTAGATGCCGGAGGTGAGTTTTCCACCGGCGGCGGGGGCAAAGGTGGAAATGACCTTGTTGCGGTAGTGGTAGGGCGTTTCCATCCCCCGGATGGGGGCGACAGGGCCGTATTTGCCCAGCAGGGCGCGGACGTCGGCCTCTTTCTTTTTGAGCTGTGCGGCGTATTCGGTGGCCAGCATCGGGCAGCCGCCGCAGTTTTTGGCGCGAAGTTTGCAATCCATACCTATATCCTCCGAATGCTTGACAAAGCAGTAAAAAATCACTATACTACAAATAGAAAAGGCACTGCGACAAGCGGTTGGCCCTTTTAGTGACTAAGGTTTATCAAGAAAACCGTCACCTGCCGGGGTGGCGGTTTTCGCTTTTCACTCTGATGGTAAAGACCAGTCCAAAAATATGGAACGTCAAAGTAATGGGCATATCTCTCACCTCCTTTCGGAAGTGGAGCCAACCGCCTGCCGTATGTGCAGCGCCTTTTCATCTGCTATCTTATCATAATATTTAACAGAATGCAACGCGAAAGCTCCCGTAATAGGGAGCTTTTTGTGTTATAAAGGCGGATGCTCAGCCGTACGGGTCATACAGGTCATATTCTTCCGCTTCTGCGTGCTTTTCGTTCAGCACGGCGATGGCCTGTTCCAGCTCGCTCTGGGAGCAGCCGCTCTCGCTCACCAGCGCCCGCACAGCCTGCGCGAGGTCGCCGCCAAAGACGGTGTCCAGCCGCTGGCGCATGGTGTAGACGCCGTAGGCCCGGCGGGTGACGGTGGGGGCGTAGAGGTTGTGGTTCTGCTCCTTGGTGCAGGTGACCCAGCCCTTCTCTTCTAGCCGGTATAAAAAGTTCAGCACGGTGGCGGCGGCCCAGCCTTTTTCGGCCAGACGCGCACCGATGTCCCGCCGCGACACGGGCGGTTTGCAGTCCCACAGGGCCAGAAGCACCTGTTCCTCCGCCGCCGAAAGGGCTTTCAGCCTGTCCGGAATGCCATACATGGGGGCCATCTCTCCTTTTTGAGTAAAAAACTTGATTTTACATTTGTCTTAGATACTGCGATTGTACCAAAAATCAGGAGAAAGGACAAGAGCAGAAAACCCAGCAGCCATGCGGTTCTCCACGAGCTATTTTACAAATGTCTCTGAAAATGTCCTCTGCACGGGGACATTTGTGCGCTTAGTACGCCCGCCCGGGCTTTGACGGCTCAACTTTGTGCAAAGATGCTCTTGTTTTGCACCCCCAAAAACCATTATACTACGGACAAATCCAGAGCACAACGCCCGAACGGGCCGTCAGATAGAGGAAAAGGAGAGAATCCGTCATGGCACGAGTTTATAATTTCAGCGCAGGTCCCAGCATGTTGCCCGAAAAGGTGCTCAGGCAGGCTCAGGCAGAGCTGCTCGAATACGGCGGCAGCGGCCAGAGCGTGATGGAGATGAGCCACCGCAGCAAGTGGTTCGACGCCATCATCACCGACACCGAAGCCACCCTGCGCCGGGTGATGAACATTCCCGATCATTATAAGGTCGGCTTCTTCCAGGGCGGCGCGACCCAGCAGTTCGCCATGGTGCCGCTGAACTTCATGACCACCGGCAAGGCCGACTACATCGTCACCGGCAACTTCTCCAACCTGGCCGCAAAGGAAGCCGCAAAGTTCGGTGAGGCCAGGATCGTCGCGTCCAGCAAGGATAAGAACTTCACCTACATCCCGGACGTGAACGCCATCGACTACGACAAGGATGCAAGCTACATCCACATCTGCCAGAACAACACCATCTTCGGCACCCAGTATGTCGAGGTGCCTCAGGTGGAGGGTGTGCCGCTGGTGGCGGATATGAGCTCCATGATCCTCTCCAAGCCCGTGGACGTCACCAAGTACGGCTGCATCTATTTCGGCGTCCAGAAGAACGTCGCCCCCGCCGGCATGGCCATCGCCATCGTCCGGGACGACCTGCTGGGTCACGCCGCCGACAATGTACCTACCATGATGAACTACACCACCCTGCTGGCCAAGGACAGCATGTACAATACGCCGCCCTGCTGGTGCATCTACATGACCGGTCTGGTGCTCAAGTATCTGGAAAACGACATCGGCGGCCTTGCCAATATGCAGAAGATCAACGAGGCCAAGGCCAAGGTCCTGTACGACTACCTCGATGGTCAGGACTTCTTCAATAATCCTGTGGAGCACCGCTACCGCAGCACCATGAACGTCACCTTCACCAGCCCTGACCCCGACCTCGACAAGAAGTTCTGCGCCGAGGCCGCAGACGCCGGTTTCGTCAACCTGAAGGGCCACCGCCTCGTGGGCGGTATGCGCGCCTCCATCTACAACGCAATGCCGGCCGAGGGCATCGACAAGCTGGTAGACTTCATGGAGAAGTTCCGCAAAGAGAATGCGTAATTTATACCGTCCTTGCCCTCTCAGTCACCTTCGGTGACAGCTCTCCCAAAGGGAGAGCCTGAACCTGACCGTCAGGCTTTTGCCTCTCCCTTTGGGAGAGGTGATTGCGAGCAAGACGAGAGGCAAGCCCGTTCCAAAAGGAGATCACACCTATGTATACGATAAAAACACTCAACGCCATCAGCCCGGTGGGTCTGGCAAAGCTGAACAAAAACCTGTTCGACGTCTCGGTGGACGCCGACGCCCCCGACGGCATCCTTGTCCGCAGCGCCGACCTGCTGAACACTACCTTCAATGACAACCTGCTGGCCATTGCCCGCGCCGGTGCCGGTGTCAACAATATTCCTCTTGACCGGTGCAGTGAGCAGGGTATCGTGGTGTTCAACACGCCCGGTGCCAACGCCAACGCTGTGGCGGAACTGGTCATCGGTATGCTCATCGCGGGCAGCCGCAATGTGGCTGCTGCCGCCCAGTGGACTCAGGGTCTTGCCGGTGACCCCGCCATGGCAAAGAGCGTGGAGAAGGGCAAAAAGCAGTTCGTGGGCAACGAGATCAAGGGCAAGACCCTCGGCGTCATCGGCCTGGGCGCCATCGGTTCCCGCGTCGCCAACTGCGCCATCGAGCTGGGCATGGAAGTCTACGGCTATGACCCCTATATCTCCATTGATGCTGCGTGGAACCTGAGCAGTCAGGTCCACCACTGCGTCAACCTGAATGATATGCTGCCCCTCTGCGACTACATCACCATCCATGTGCCGTATCTGCCCACCACCAAGGACACCATCAATGCCCAGACGCTGGCCCTCTGCAAGGACGGTGTCAGGCTGCTGAACTACGCCCGCGGTGAGCTGGTGAACACCGACGCCCTGCTGGAAGCCCTTGACACCGGCAAAGTGTCCGGCTATATGACCGACTTCCCCACGGAAGCTCTGCTGGGCCGTCCGGGCGTCATCTGCACGCCTCATCTGGGCGCTTCCACTCCGGAAGCCGAGGACAACTGTGCGGTCATGGCCGCACAGGAGATCAGCGACTACCTCAAGAACGGCAACATCACCTACTCGGTGAACATGCCCGAGGTGCATCAGCCCCGCGCCGGCGGCAAGCGCATCTGCATCATCCACAAGAACGAGCCGGGCATGATCAGCCAGATCACCGCCCTGACCACGGAGGCGGGCCTGAACATCGAGAACATGGTGAACAAGAGCAAGAAGAACATGGCCTACACCATGCTGGACGCCACCGGTGCCGTGAATGATGCACTGGCCGCGAAGCTCTCGGCCATCCCCGCCGTCGTCCGGGTGCGCATCCTGTGATGCTGCGATAAAATTTTCTGAGGCCGCTGCCCTGCCGGGGCGGCGGTCTTTTCGTAAGCGGATACGCTTGAATCCCGTCATTGACCACAGCAGGGATTTGCGGTAAAATTATATCAGCCGGAGTGTCAGCCTGCGCGGTCCGCCCGGCTGAAGATGATGAATACAGGAGGTTTGTCCATATGAAGGCCAAAAGATTGCTTTCGCTGCTTCTCACAGCAGCCCTCATGCTGAGCATGATGACCCCGGTGCTGGCCGCCTCGGCAGAGACCGAATTGCCCCGCGCCTCTCAGACCCGGCTGGAAGAGACGAATGAAGTCGTCTCCATCCGTCTGCAGGCTACCGGCAAGCTGGTCTATGGCTCCCCGTTCGAGCTGTCGGTAGTCACCCGCCCGGCGGACGCGCAGTATATCGGCGTGGTGCTGGGCATCAAGGGCGAAGCCAAGGGCTACGTCACCCTCGTGCTCTCCGATAAGCTCCGCACCCTGCTCAAGATGATACCCCTGCCCCGCAAGATGTCCAAGACCCCTGATCAGGTAGAAGAGTTCAATGTCTACGCCTATGTCAAACAGCTCATCGACGGCAACGACGTCAGTGTGCTGCTGGGCGTGGCCGATGAGGTCGTCAAGGTGATGGATACCCTGAAATTCTATATCCCCACCCTGAAAGATATGTCCATGGGCCTGAAGCTCTCCCTCGAGCTCATCCGCCGCTACCTTCCCGAGGGTGCGTTCAGCCGCATCTATCTGGATGAGCAGCCCGTGGATTCGGGCAGCTATGTCGCGGGTGCCGTGGCGCTGGAATCCGGCGATCTGAACACCGCCGGTGTGGCCATGTTCAAGATAAAGCCCAAGACCGAGGGCGTCCGCCTCTACTGGGCCGAAGACCTGCCCGCCGGGATGACGCTGGCCGAGGCTGAGGCACACAATGTCGGCGCTCTGCTGGAGTCGGACGGCGTGGTGGTCGATAATGCCAAGGTCACCTGTACTTATAAAAAGAAGGGTCTGTTCAGCAGCAAGTCCACGGAGTTCCCGACGCAGCCGGGTATCTACACCCAGACGGCAACAGTCTCCGGCAACTATTCCTGCGAGAAGATCACACGGACCATTGTGATCAATTAACATCAAAAGAAAAAACCTCCCGTGCGTCAGCACGGGAGGTTTTTTTCTGTCTTATTTACATCCGGAACCGCCAGCCCCAGCCGCCGCCACAGCAGCAGTTGCAGAGCAGATTGAGCAAGATCATGCTCCAGCACCAGCGCATCAGCCCGCCGGGCTGGGCGTAGGTGGTCTGGGTGCGGTAGGTCTGGCCGGGATTCTGCATCCGGCGCAGGTGCATCTGGTATTCGGTGTTATTGGGGTCCAGCTGAACGGCGCGGCGGGCGTCCTGCAGCGCGTCGATGCTGTTGCCGAGGCCCTGATTGGCCAGCGAGGAGAGGTAGTACCACCGTGCCGAGCGGCTGTTCATGCCGTCCAGCACCCGGCGGGCCTCCGCATAGCGGCCATTGGCCACGAAGTTGCGGGCCGCCTGCATCTCAGGGGTGTCAGAGCCGGAGTAGCTGGCCCCGCTCTGCTGCTGGTAGCCGCCAAAACCGAATCCGAAACCAAACGGGTCGAACCCGAAGCCGAAATCGCCCTGCTGCCAGCCGTTCTGGCTGTAGCCCTGGTCGTATCCCTGCTGGTAGCCGCCCTGATAATAACCCTGCTGGCCGTAGCCGTAACCGCCGCCGGGCTGTCCGCCCATCTGGGGGCCGGTGTCGCCCTTGGTGATGGCGTCGTAAGCTGCCTGCACCTCTTTGAAGTGCTCTTCGGCGGTGGGGTCGTTGGGGTTCAGGTCGGGGTGCCAGCGCTTGCACTTGGCACGGTAGGCTTTCTTTATCTCGTCGTCGGTTGCGCCGCGCTGGATGCCCAGCACCTCATAGGGATCTCTCATGGGTCTACTTCCTCACGTCTCTCAGGCCATGCGCGGCCTTTTCGTTCCATACAATATTACAGTCTACAGGACAGTGCCTGCAAAATCAAGACAAAATCCGCCTTTTGGGCGGAATTGGTTACTTTTTCTGAGCCTCTTTGGCCTGTTTGCAGTTGTATTTGAGCCACACGCCGGAATACAGGATGTTCCGCAGAAGGTCCGCGTCCTCTACGCAGGGCAGACGCTCGAAGCTTCTGGCACACCGGGCCAACAGCAGCTCGAAGATGTCCCGCATCTCTTCCTCATAGCCGGGCTGACGGCTGAGGGTGCGCAGCGGATTGTATGCGCCCTTTTTCTCGTCCTGTGCCAGGTCATCGTAGGCGTCCAGCAGGTAGATGAATTTGCCCAGATGGAAGCCGATGCTCCGCAGCTCCGGCGACCAGTGGTCCTGCTTGTAGTCGAACAGCTCGGCCATCAATTCGCCGAAGCAGCCCGACACAGCGTCGAGGTCCTCGCTGCCCTCGGCTTCCAGCTGAGCCAGCCGGTCGAGGCAGGTGCGGATGGCGCTGCACTGTCGGGGCCAGCGCTGTGCGGCGGTCTGAGCAGGGGAGCCCAGCAGCTTTTCGAAGCCGAGGCCCAGCAGGCTGTGGTCGTCGTTCCATTTATCGGCGGCGTTGTAGTAGTGGAGCGCCACGCTCAGATCGGCGCAGTAGTCGGTGGGGCCGCTGTGCCGCCAATTTATCTTCCGGATGGGGTGGATGGGGCAGTGGCCGCTGCCGGTGACGCACTCGCTCTCACCCTCGTAGAGACTGGAAAGCAGCAGATCCAGAAACGTCAGATCGTAACTCAGCGTCAGACGGCCCCGCAGGCCGTGGAGCGCACCGATGCGGCGGCAGAGGCCGCAGTAGGCCGTGCGGTAGCGGGCCTTGGCCTCGTCGTCCAGCGCGGCCTGATTCGGGATGACATATCCAAACATACGTTAGCTCTTCTTGATGAACTGGGTGCCGCAGCGGGGGCAGGAGATCTGGATGCGGCCCCGGCCCCGGGGAACGCGCAGCTTCTGGCGGCACTGGGGGCAGCGGTAATAGTGGTAGAGTCTGCGGTTGTCCCACTGGTCCTTCAGGCCGCTGAACTTATTGCGGATGCGGTCCTTCACGGCGTAGTATTTATAATTTTCTTCGGTGCGCTTGGAGATGTTGCGGCTGAACATCCGGTAGTAGCACAGGCCCAGCAGCACCACGCCGACGTACAGCAACAGCGGCAGACGGGTGAGGATATAGACCAGGATCAGCACGAGAGAGGCGATGTTCAAAAACTGGTTCAGACCATCGGTGCCGTAGCGGCCTATCATGAACTGGCGTATCTTTTCTTTCATAAACGTCCTTCCTCATAAAAGAGGGGCGGGTGCGCCGCCCTTCTGTGTTTTTCTGCTTTCAGGATACCATGCAACCATGAGAAAATTTTGAACAGAGTGCAAACCTATCGTAAAGAGACGGCATTTAAGGGCCGCTCACTCCTCCCGGCAGCGGATGGTGAGGGAAACTTCGGTGTCCAGGGCACCCTCCATCCGGCAGTGGAGCTTGGCCGGGCCGGCCTCGCCGGTGGTGGCGAGATAGGTGCCTGCCATGCCGCCCCGCAGAGGGACGACGCTGGGGCCGAGGATGCGCAGCGGCCCCTCTACGCTCAGCTGAACGGCCTCACCACAGTAGGGCAGGAGGTTGCCGTTCTGGTCGATGGCCCGCAGGCTCACGGCGGCACAGTCCCAGGTGGGGCCGTCGGTCAGGATGGGATTGTGGACGGTGCATTCCAGCCGGACGCTCTGCACCGGCTCCTTCACGACGGTGCGGACGGCCCGGCCATGCCACACGGCCTCGAAGCGGTAGACGGCGGCGGGGCTGCCCAGCACGCCGATATATTTGTAGTAAAGCTGCACCAGCTCGTTCCAGCTCAGGCGCAGCGAGTACATCCGCGCCCGGGACAGGGGCGAAAGCTCCATGGCGTCCCGGCGCATCTCGTTGAGGATGGCGGCCACCTGCGGTGCGGCAGTGCGGTCGATGCCCTCGTATTTCTCCAGCAGCAGGCCCACGAAATCGTGTATCTCGATGGGCGGGTGGGGCAGAGCCGCAAAACGGCCCCGGCGGTCGGGGGTGAACTCGGCTACGAAGTCGTTGTCCCGGTAGAGCCGCAGGCTCTCGGCGTTGGTGAATGCCCAGCACGCCCCCGCAAAGCCGCCCGGATGGTCGCCCAGCGCCATGCTGGATGAAATTTCGAGCACGATGTCGGAAGGGGAGCGGGGCGTCTTCTGGCTGGCGTAGACGGCGGCAGAAAGCTTCGGGCTGCGGAACATATCCATCACACCCTGATAGCTGATGCGGTCGCCGCTGCCGAATTCGCGGTGGGTGTTGTAGTCGGTCATGCACCAGCCGAAGCTGCCCGCCACGCCCTGCTGAGCGATGGTGTCGTTGAGGACGGCGGCGTAGCGCAGGGCCTGCGCCAGGCGGTGGGGCTCGTCGTCGAAGGACTTGGCCGGGAACTGGGCGCCCTCGAACTCGCTGATGAGATAGCCTTTCCGGGTGTCGGGGGTGACGGCGGTGCGGGCCTCGCACCCGACGCCGCGCCCGTGGTAGGAGTAGTCCGTGTAGGCGTATACATCTTCCAGAAGCTGGCTACGGCGGGTGCTGCGGGTACCAGCCGTGGGGCGGGTGGGGTCGAGGCGGCGGACCGTCTCGTTGGTGCGCTTATAAAAGCTCTCGTCGTCGGCGCTGCCGCTGACCCGCACACCCCACAAAAAAATGCTGGGGTGGCTGCGGCACTGGCAGACCATCTCGCGGCAGTTCTGCAGAGCCTGCGCTTTCCAGATGTCGTCGCCGACGTGCTGCCAGCCGGGCATCTCCACAAAGACCAAAAGGCCCAGCTCGTCGCAGGCATCGAGGAAGGCGGGGCTGGGGGGCGTGGTGAGGCGCACGGCGTTGCAGCCCAGCTGCTTTTTCAAGAGCTGAGCGTCCAGCCGCTGGATGCTGTCGGGCATGGCATAGCCCTGATAGGCATAGCTCTGGCGGCGGTTGAGGCCCCGCAGCTCCACCCGCTGGCCGTTGAGGTAGAGCCCGCCTGCCACGAACTGCAGGGTGCGGAAGCCGAACCGGCAGCTTTTCTCGTCCAGGACCCGGTCGGGCAGGCCGCCGGTGCCGGGACGGATGAGCCGGACGGTCAGGGTGTAGAGGGTGGGATGCTCGATGCTCCACGGATGGACGCTGTTCAGTGCGCCGGTGATGGGCAGCGACAGCTCACCGGTGTAGAACGCCCGGCTGCCCGAGGGGCTGCGGATCTCGGCCTGTAACGTGCAGCCGACGGTCTCGCCCACGGTGGCCGTGTAGATGCGGAAATCGCCCTCGGCCTTCGTCTCGATGAAGATGTCCCGCAGGTAGGCGGGCTCTTTCACGTCGAGGCAGACGGCGCGGCAGATGCCGCCGTAGGTCAGAAAGTCCATCTGCCCGCCGAAGGGCGGGATGTTCAAATCTTCGCGGCTGTCGCAGCGGACAGCCACCACGTTCTTCTGGCCCAGATGGAGAGCACTGGTCAGATCGACGGTAAAAGCGGTGTAGCCGCAGCTGTGGTGGAACACCCGCCGCCCGTTGCAGAACACCGTGGCGTCATGGGCTACGGCCCCGAAGGTGAGCAGGACGGTGCGGCCCTCCCATTCTTTGGGCGCAAAAAACTCCCGCCGGTAGCCCGAAAGCTTCTGGTAGTCGTTCTCGTTGCAGTAATTGTAGGGCAGGGCCTTGACCGTGTGGGGCAGGCGCACCGGCTCAAGGGTCAGCTCCGGGCATTCCGGCCGCACGATGGCGGGGTCAAAGACCGGGGTGAAGAGCCAGCCGTCGTTCCAATCGTAGTGTTCCATGGCAAATGTTCTCCGTGGCAAAGAATACTTTAGCTCTTATGCTACCACAAAGTTATGAACGAAAAAAGAATCCGGGCCGGATTTTATCGGTTTCTGAATAAAATTTCAGATAGAAGGGCCGCGTTCCCGCCGGGAACGCGGCCCTTCTTTGAAAAAGCTCAGCGGATAAAGTTGGTCATGGGTCTGCGGGGATTCTCCGGGTGCTGGATGCCTGCGGCTTTGCCGGCCTCGATGCACCGGAGCAGCCAGGCCATGTTGCGGCCCAGCTCCTGCATGACGGCGCAGCCCTCGGCGTCCTGCAGCACCTGCTCGGGGTTCGAGCCGTGGACCATGGGCCAGTAGGAGCCGCTCACCAGCGGCATATGGAAGAACTCGGGGTACTTCACCAGCTGGTCGAGGGTGGATGTGGTGCCGGCGCGGCGGGCCGAGCAGCAGATGGCGGCGGGCTTGTAGGCCAGATACCTGCCGCCCGCGTAGGCGAGACGGTCCATGAAGCTGGTCATGTTGCCGGAGGCGGAAGCGTAATGCACCGGCGTGCCGAAGACAAAGGCGTCGGCAGTCTTGGCTTTCTCGATGGCCTCGTTGACCACGCCGCCGAAGACGCAGCCCTTGCCGGAGGCACAGCCGCCGCAGCCGATGCAGCCGCCCACGGGCTTTGTGCCGACGTTCAGGATCTCCGTCTCGATGCCGGCGGCGTTCAGCTCCCCGGCGATGAGGCTCAGTGCGGTATAGGTGCAGCCCTTCTCGTGGGGGCTGCCGTTGATGAGCAGGACTTTCATGATAAATACTCTCCTTTTGTACGCCCGAAAAAGCGGCGTTCTGGTATGATTTTAGCACATTCATGACCGTAACGCAACGAATCATGACACTGCCCTTGACAAAGACCGGCGGTATGACGATAATATGAAGTTACGATAACAGGAAAGACCCGAAGGAGGCCAAAACCATGCGAGTCATTGCAGGAGAAGCCCGCGGCAGACGGCTGGAAGCGCTGCCCGGCACGGATATTACCCGCCCCACCCTCGACCAGGTGAAGGAGGCGATGTTCAGCATCGTCCAGTTCGACCTGCCCGGAGCCCGTGTGCTGGACCTGTACGCAGGCAGCGGCCAGCTGGGCATTGAGGCGCTGAGCCGGGGCGCTGCCCGGTGCGTGTTCTTGGACGAGAACCGCGAGGCCGTGAACATCGTCATGAAGAACTGCAAGAACTGCGGCGTCTTTGACCGCAGCCGCGTCAACATCGGCGAAGCGGCCCGCTTCCTCTCGGCCTGCCGGGAGCAGTTCGATCTGGTGCTGCTGGACCCGCCTTTCCACAACGGCACGCTGGAAAATATCCTCCCCATCGTGGACAAGTGCGTCGCCCCCGGCGGCATCGTCATCTGCGAGAGCGAGACGAAACTCGTCCTCCCCGCCGAAGTGGGCGGTTTACAGCTGAAGAAGCAGTATAAGTACGGCAAAGTCCTGCTCTGGAAATATGTGAGACCCATGGCAGACGCCGCAGAGGAAGAAGGAGAAGCGTGATGAACGTCAACGAGCTTTTGGATACCATCGAAGACCTGCTGGAAGAGAGCACCGGAATGCCCCTTTCGGGCGGCAAGCGCATCGTGGATGTGGAACAAATTCGGGACTATCTCGATGACATCCGCGCAAACCTCCCCGTGGAGCTGCGCCAAGCCCAGTCCATCGTCGGCGACCGCGCCCAGCTCATCGAGTCGGCCAACGCGCAGGCACAGGCCATCGTCAAGAAGGCAGAAGAGCGCGCCCGCATCCTCGTGAGCGAGGCCGAGATCGTCCGCGCCGCCCAGCAGCGTGCGTCCGAGATCGTCTCCGCTGCCCAGACCGAGGCCCGCACCGTCCGCCAGACGGTCACGGATTACTGCGATAATATGCTGAAAACCACCGAGGAGACGATGTCTGAGAACGCCGCCCAGGTGAAAAATGTCCGCGCGAACCTGCGCCAGAACCCCCGCCGCGGCGTGTGATGAGCCGCTCCGGACCTGAATCCAGTCCCCTGCGAGTAAAAATGACGATTCGCAGGGGCTTTTTTTGTAACATTTTGTAGGAAAAAAGCGCAGGAAAAAACTTGCATTCGGCGTTTCGATTTGCTAAAATAAAATAGAGTCGTCAGGTATCATGACAGAGCAGAAAACGGGACAAACTCCCCGGGAGATGTCCGACGTATCGGACGGCTCGGAACACGAAACGAAAGGAGGCTGGGCGCGATGACTCAGACAGAAGATTTGGCACAGTTCGACCCGGCCTCGTTTGAGCATATCCCCGTGCTTCTGAACGAGTGCCTCGACGGACTGAACATCGACCCGGCAGGCACTTATCTCGACGGCACGGCGGGCGGCGCGGGACACTCCCGCCAGATCGCTCTCCGGCTGGACGGCGCAAAAGGCGGGCGGCTCGTCTCCCTCGACCAGGACCCCGACGCGGTGCAGACCGCCAGGGCGCGGCTGGCCGGGCTCCCGGCCACGGTGGTGCAGATAAACTTCCGCTACGCCGGACAAGCCCTCGAGAGCCTCGGCATCGAGAAGATAAACGGTGCGCTGCTGGACCTCGGCGTTTCCAGCCATCAGCTGGACGACGCGGCCCGGGGATTTTCGTACCGGGCAGATGCCCCGCTGGACATGCGGATGAGCCAGCAGGGGGAGACGGCGGCAGACCTCGTGAACACCGCCAGCCGGGAAGAGCTCTCCCGCATCCTGCGGGACTACGGCGAAGAGCCCTATGCCTGGCAGATCGCCGGCCACATCGTGGAGGCCCGCGAGACGGCCCCCATCGAGACGACTTTGCAGCTGGCCGACATCGTGGCCAGCGCCATGCCGCCTGCGGAGCGGCGCAAGAACAAGAATCCTTCGCGGCGCACGTTTCAGGCGCTGCGTATCGCGGTCAACCACGAGCTGGACGCTCTGGAGGAAGGTCTGGATACCATCTTCGACCACCTCGCCCCGGGCGGAAGGCTGTGTGTGATCACCTTCCATTCGCTGGAAGACCGGCTGGTGAAAAATAAGTTCCGCCGCTGGTCCACCGCCTGCACCTGCCCGCCGGAGTTCCCGGTCTGCGTCTGCGGCGGCAAGGCGAAGGCAAAGCTCATTACCCGGAAGCCCATCGAGGCCGACAAGCAGGAACTGGAGGAGAACCGGCGCAGCCGTTCTGCTCATCTGCGCGTTTTGGAGAAACTCTGAGCCGGATAAGACGCCGCTCAGTGTAAGAGGAGGAGATCAACTATGGGTCAGCCAGCTTATGATATGTCGTCTGAGGTGCGTCGCAGAAAAGCGCCTCAGACTCAGCGCAAGGTCGCACTGCGGGTGGAAAAGGGCGGCAAACGCCGTCTCAGCCCGTTCCAGGCGGCCATGCAGCACGCACTTCAACTGATCTCGATGGCGCTGCTGGCAGGCTTTGCGGTAAGCCTGCTGTGGAGCGAGGCCCAGCTGGTGGAGGTCAACGACCAGATCCAGAAGGCCAAAGCGGAACTCGTGAGCGAGCAGAGCCAGTACACCTACTATAACAGTGTCCTCAACAGCAAGACCAACATCACCAGCGTGGAAGAAGTGGCCGGGCGGCTGGGCCTTATGAAGATGGACCAGAGCCAGCTCACCTACATCCGCCTCGACAGCGACAGCGTACTGGTGCGCAGGGAGTCGGCTGTCCACCAGTGGACGGATTTCCTGCACGACGGTGCCATGACCATTCTGGCTTCCGTCCGCAGCGTAAAATAAGCAAACAGACAGAAAAGCGTGCGGCAGCGCACGCTTTTCTGGTTTCTGCAGGAGAATACCATGCAAAACAAGCCCTCCAACGACCAGCATAAGAGCATCTACTACCGCCTCCGCCGCAGCGACCCGCACGAGCGCCTCAGTGCGCGGCTGCGGCATTTCAGCTTCGGCGCGGCGGTATTTTTTGTAGTGGCGGCTGCGGGCATCGTCACCCACAGCCTGTATAACATCCAGATAAAACAGGGCGCGACCTTCCGCCAGTATGCGGCCCAGCAGCAGCTGCTGGACAGTACCATCCAGGCCACCCGCGGCGAGATCTACGATGCCTCCGGCATCACGCTGGCGTCCACCAGCGTAGTATGGACCATCTGGGCCGACCCCAGCTACAGCACGGCCCTCTTCACCAGCCAGACCGTCGAGGAGACGGGTGAGGCTGTCAAGACCGTGGACGAGACGACGCTGGCCGATGTGAGCCGCCAGCTCACCCTGCGGCTGCTCTCCGGCGACGGCGAGAGTCTGGACAGCGTAGATACCTCCTCGGCGGAATATCAGACCCAGTACCAGACCGTGCATGATGCGCTGGCCAAGAACGGCTCGTCCTATCAGGTTCTGGCCACCAAGGTGAACAATGCCGTCAAGCTCTCCATCGAGAAATACATCAGCGAATATAATAAAGATCACGCCAAAGCCAAGACTCTGGAAGACGGTACCGTCATCAAGAAGGGCCGTGTCTCCGTCTCTTCGTCCAAGAGCTTCCAGCGCGATTACCCCTACGGCGCGTTCGCCGCATCGGTGCTGGGCTTCTGCAACGGCGACGGAGAGGGCTTCTACGGCCTCGAAAAATCCTACAATGACACTCTGGCGGGCGTCAATGGCCGCACCATCACCCTCCGCAATGCCTACGGCAACGCCATCGCCGACGCCAACGCCACCACTTACGCCGCCAAGGACGGCTCCAATCTGGTGCTGTCGCTGGACGTCAATGTGCAGGAGGTCGTGGAGCGCTACCTCAACGAGGCCATCTACGCCAACACGGTCGAGAACCGCGGCGCAGCCATCGTCATGAACGTCAAGACCGGTGCCATCCTTGCCATGGCCTCGAAGCCTGACTTCGACCCCAACGCTCCGCTGGATTTCAGCGAGAACCTGGCCTATCTGAATGAGCAGGTGAACGCCGAGCCGGAGATCTACACCATCTACAAGAAAGACGCCAACGGCGACTATCTCCGGGATGAGCAGGGCAAGAAGATACCGGAAGAAGACCCTGACTACACCGGAACCTACCGCGACATCCAGTGGAAGAACAAGACCATCACCGAGCTGTACTACCCCGGAAGCGTCTTCAAGGTCATCACGGCCGCCATGGGTGTGGACTCGGGCAAGGCCACCTATTACACCACCTTCAACTGCTCCGGTGCCTACGGCGTGGCAAAAGAGACGTATCACTGCGCCGGTAAGAAGGCCCACGGCGTCCAGAACCTCGCCGAGGCCCTCCGGAACAGCTGCAACATCTACTTCATCCAGCTGGGTCAGCGGCTGGGTTCCAGCGCCTTCTACGACTACTTCGACGCTTTCGGCTTCACCGAGCGCACCGGCGTGGACCTGCCCAACGAGACGGGCATGATGAAGTATTACACCAAGAGCCAGCTGGGCGAGGTCGAGCTTTCGTCTTCCGCCTTCGGTCAGGCAATGGCCGTGACCCCGCTGCAGGTCTGCACCGCCGTCTCGGCAGCCGTCAACGGCGGCTACCTCGTCACCCCTCATGTGGTGGATAAGATAACCGACCAGAACGGCAACGTCGTCGAGGAGATCGGCGCGAACGTCCGCCGTCAGGTCATCAGCAAGAGCGCCAGCGAGACCATCCGCCAGATCATGGAGTATGAGGTCGGCGACGGCACCACCACCGGCGGCGGCTCCAACGCCTACGTCGCGGGCTACCGCATCGGCGGCAAGTCCGGTACGTCCGAGCAGCTGAACATGGAGCGCCGCGCCGACGGCGACTACAAGAAGGTCGCCTCCTTTGCCGCCGTCCTGCCCGCCAACGACCCGGAAATTCTGGTCTACGTCATGCTGGACGACCCCAACAACGCCCACACCGACTATTCGTCCATTCTGGCTGCGCCTGTGGTCGGCAACATCATCAGTGAGATCGCCCCCTATCTGGGCATTGCCACCGACGGCATCGACCGCAGCCAGAACACCGTCAAGGTGCCGAACCTCGTGGGCAAGGAGTGGAGCAATGCGCAGGTCTCCCTGAATACCAAGGGCCTCAAGCATCAGCTTGTGGAGAGCGAGAGCGACCAGACCGCTGCCGTCGTCACCTACCAGTACCCCCACGCGGGCGCAACGGTGGCCAGCGGCACCACCATCTATCTTTACACCGATACCTATTCCGGCAGCCACACGGAAGTGCCGGACGTCAGCGGCAAGAGTGCCGACTTTGCCCGCCAGATGCTGACCGCCGCCGGCCTGAACTGTCAGGTGGCGGGCGACAGCGCCGGTACGGTGCAGAGCCAGAGCGAGGCCGCCGGCTCCAGCGTCCAGAAGGGTACCGTCGTCACCATCACTTGCGGATAAGGAGATTTATTATGGAAAAAATCGCAGCAGACCTGCTTTTGAAGGGCCTTGCCCCCGAGGGCTTCGCCGACAGCCAGCCCATCGGCCTCGTGACCACCGACAGCCGCGAGGTCTGCCCCGGCTGCATCTTTGTGGCTTTCCCCGGTGAGCGCTTCGACGGCCACGATTTCGCGGCCAAGGCGCTGGAAGAGGGCGCGGCCTACGTCGTCCTCAACCACCCGGTGGAGGGGGTCCCGGCTGAACGGGCGGTTATCAGCCCCGACAGCTACCACGCCATGATGGTCATGGGCGCAAACTACCGCAGCCAGTTCCACCCGAAGGTGGTGGGCGTCACCGGCAGTGTGGGCAAGACCACCACCAAGCAGATGACCTACGCCGCCATCGCGGGCTTTGGCAATACCATCAAGACCGAGGGCAACCAGAACAATGAGCTGGGCCTGCCCCGTACCATGTTCCGCATCGGCAGGGATACGGAGTACGCTGTCGTCGAGATGGGCATGAGCCACGCCGGTGAGATCGAGCGTCTGGCAAAGTGCGCCCGCCCCGATGTGGGTATCATCACCTGCATCGGCGTGTCCCACATCGGCAATCTGGGCAGTCAGGAGAACATCTGCAAGGCGAAGCTGGAAATCTGCGCCGGCCTTGCCGAGGGTTCGCCCCTCGTGCTCAACGGCGACGACCCCTTCCTGCGCAAAGCCGCTCTGCCCGCCCATGTCCGGCCCGTGTGGTTCAGCCTCGGCGACGAGAACGCCGACGTCTGCGCCCTCGATGTCCGGCAGGAGGGCGACGGCATGGCCTTCACCCTCTGCGATAAAAATGCAGGCCGCTATGAGGTGACGATTCCTGCGATGGGCCGTCACAATGTGGCGAACGCGCTGGCCGCCTACGCCGCCGCCACCCGTCTGGGCCTCGCGCCCGAGGGCGTCATCGCGGGTCTGGCCGATTTCGAGCAGACCGGTATGCGCCAGAAGGTGGTCCATGCAGGCAGCATGGACGTCATCGAGGACTGCTACAACGCCAACCCCGACAGCATGAAGGCTGCGCTGGCGATGTTCAAAGAGTACCCCTGCAAGCGCCGCTTCGCTCTGCTGGGCGATATGCTGGAACTGGGCGGGATGAGCGCGCCCGCGCACGAAGAGCTGGGCCGTCAGGCCGCAGAGGCCGGGCTGACCGCTCTTGTCACTTACGGTCCCGAGGCTGCACGGACGGCAAAGGCCGCAAAGGACGCGGGCCTCGCCGACGTCGTCCACGCCGAGGATTACCAGCAGGCCGCAGACGCTCTGCTGGCCCGGATGGCCCCGGGCGACGCTCTGCTGGTGAAGGCCAGCCGGGGCATGGCACTGGAAAAGGCGCTGGCCCTGTTTTATCCCGTCTGCGCAAAGTAAAATACTTGGAGTATCGTTATTATGATTCGTTTTGCCTTGATCGTCGCCTCAACGCTGGGGTTCGTCCTCACGGCGGCGCTCGGGAATTTAATGACGCCGCTGCTGCGGGCGTTCCGCGTCCGGCAGGAGGAAAATGAGCCGCCCACGATGGGCGGGCTCTGCCTGATGGTGGGGACGCTGGCGGCGGTGGGCGTCGGCTGGACAGCGGCCTGTGTCGCCCAGCCGGAGCTGCTGGGGACCGAGAGCCTGCTGACCACCCGGCTGCTCATCGCCCTGTTCGGGGCGCTCTGCTTCGGGGCCGTGGGCCTCGCGGACGATCTGGTCCGGCTGCGGCATCGGTCGCCGCTGGGGCTGCGCCGACCGGTGCGGCTGGCGCTGGAAGCAGCTTCCGGCACGCTGGTGCTGGCCCTGCTGGGGCTGAACCACTGCCTGCCCGATGGGCTGGCCCTGCCGGGCGTCGGCTACTGCACCCTCGGGCCGCTGGCCCCGGTGGTCTGGCTGGCGATTTTAGTGGCGCTGGCCGAGAGCGCCCGCACCGCCGACGGCATGGACGGCACGGTCTGCGGCTGCGCCTTCATCGCCATGCTGGGTCTCATGACGGCCATGACCCTCCTGGGCTGGTTCCCGCTGGGCGTCCTCCCGGCGGCGCTGGCCGGGGCATTGATGGCCTTCCTGCTCTGGAATTTCTACCCCGCAAAGCTCCGCCCCGGTGCAGTGGGATGCCAGTTTTTAGCCGGTGCGCTGGGCTGTGTGCCGCTGAGCGTCGGCTGGCCCGGGCTGACGCTCCCGCTGGCCCTGCCCTACTGGCTGGAGGGCGGCATGGTGGCTCTGCAGATCATCGTCTGGAAAGCCTCCGGCGGGCGGCGGCAGCTGTTCGGCACCGCGCCGCTCCACCGCTGGCTGGAAAAGCGGGGCTTTGACCCGGTGAATATCTTTTATATTTTTGGAGTCCTGGCCATGCTGGGCCTTGCGTTGACCTTGCAGGCGGCGCGGGCCAGCTGAGCCGGGACCCGATAAGGAGGGAATGCGGATGGCGACCATCCGGAGAAAAAAGTCTGAGTCCTTTGCCATCTTGTCGAGCCCCGGCCCCTGGCCGCAGGTGCTCATCAACTGGCTGGCGACGCTGGCAGTCATCATCGTGTTCGGACTCATCATGCTGTTCAGTGCCAGCTACACCACGGGCTACCTGCGGATGGGCGACAGCTTCTACTACATCAAGTCGCAGGTGTTCTGTCTGGGTCTGGGCCTCGCGGTCATGCTGCTCTTCTCCCGCATCGACCACCGCTTTCTGCGCAGGATGGTCGGGCCGGGCTATGTCGTCTGCATCGTGATGCTCATCGCGGTGCTGTTCAGTGTGCCCCTCAACGGCTGCCGCCGCTGGCTGCGCATCGGCTTCACCATTCAGGTGTCGGAGATCGCAAAGTTCGAGATGATCCTGCTCACGGCCCATCTGGCCGCGAAAGCGCCCCATCTGGAAAAGCTGGACCCCGCCTCCGGGCGGCGCGTCCCGGCAGGCCAGTGGCTCTATCAGCGCATCGTGCGGGAGCTCATCGTCCCGCTGCTGCCCCTCATCCCTGTGGTGTTTCTGCTCATGCTTGAGCCGCATATGTCCGGCATCGTCCTGACGACGGCCATCTGCGGCACCATCCTGCTGCTGGGCGGCAGCGGAGGCATCATCACCTGGGCGGGCGGCGCGTCCGCTGTGCTGCTGCTCCGCACCGTGCTGGAGCACATCGACTCCATCCCGTACTTACAGAGCCGTCTGGACGGCTGGACCCACGACCTGAGCAAGATGACCGACCAGACCCTGCAGAGCCTTTACGCCATCGGCTCCGGCGGTGTCACCGGCCTCGGCCTCGGCAACAGCATCGAAAAACAGCTCTGGCTCCCCGAGAGCACCAACGACTTCATCTTCAGCGTCGTGTGTGAGGAGTTGGGCTTCGTGGGTGCCGTCATCGTCATCCTGCTCTTTGTGCTCTTCCTCGTGCAGGGGCTGTGGCTGGCCTTCCACGCCGAGAACCGCTACTGCACACTGGTGGGCATCGGCATCATGGCCCAAATTGCGTGGCAGGTGTTCTGCAACATCGCGGTCGTCACCAACACCCTGCCCAACACCGGCATCTCGCTGCCCTTCTTCTCCTCCGGCGGCACCAGCCTCATCCTGCTGCTGGCCGAGATGGGCGTGATGATAAACATCGGCCGGGGCGGCGAGCGCGCCCGCCTCGAGCGGGAGAATCTCCGCGCCCAGCGGGAACAGCGGGAAAAAGAAAAGTCCGACAACACCATCCGGCTCGACCCCAACGTGGGATATTGAGCACATCCAGATAAGGAGGAGATCACCATGCGTGTACTGATCGCAGCCGGCGGCACTGCCGGACATATCAACCCGGCTCTGGCCATCGCGGGAGCCATCAAAAAGGCCGACCCGTCTGCCGAGATACACTTTGCAGGCCGGAGGGAGGGGATGGAATACCGCCTTGTGACCCAGGCGGGCTACCCCTTCCACCACATCGAGATCACCGGTTTCCAGCGCAGGCTCTCCCTGAACAACATCAAGCGGAACATCATCACCCTCTGGAATCTGGCCCTCTCCGGCCCGAAAGCCCGGGCCATGATGAAGGAAGTACAGCCCGACCTCGTCATCGGCTGCGGCGGCTATGTCTCCGGCCCGGTGGTGCGCTGCGCCGCCAAGAAGGGCATCAAGACTGCCATCCACGAGCAGAACGCTTTCCCCGGCGTGACCAACAAGCTGCTGGCCCCGGACGTGGACATCGTGTTCGCCGCCGTGCCTGCCGCTGTGGAAAAGCTGGGTGCGCCCGAAAAGACGCAGGTCGTGGGCAACCCGGTGCGGCCTGAAGTGTTCGAGAAGGCAGGGGAGCGGGACGCCATCCGCGCCCAGCTGGGTGCCGGTGACCGCACCGTCATCCTCTCCTTCGGCGGAAGCCTCGGCGCCCGCCGTGTCAACGAGGTGGTGGCCGACCTCTGCGCATGGGAGCAGAAAGAGCACAAGCCTGTGCTCCACATCCACGCCACCGGACAGTACGGCGTGGAGCTGTTTCAAAATCTCGAAAAGGAAAAAGGCTTTGCCCCCGGCGAGAGCCTCGTGGTGAAGGAATATATCAACAATATGCCCGAGCTGCTGGCCGCTGCCGACCTCGTCATCAGCCGTGCCGGTGCGCTGACGCTGGCCGAACTGGAAGCCAGGGCCGCGCGCCATCCTCATCCCCAGCCCCAATGTGGCGAGAACCACCAGTATTACAACGCCATGGAGCTGCAGAAGGCCGGTGCCGCTGTGGTCATCGAGGAAAAGGAGCTGACCGGCGAGAAGCTGGTCTCGACCGTCTCCGGCCTGCTGGCCGAGCCGGGCAGGCTGGCTGCCATGGGTAAGAACGCCCGCACCCTCTCGGTGGACGACAGCCTCGACCGCATCGCCGACGCCCTGATGAAGCTGGTCAAGACGCCGTGATTGATTCGGCAGCGCTCTTGTGATAAAATAATCAGACGGAAAGGAGGCGACGCCGCACCATGCAGCAGGACCGGAACAAGAGCCGACGCCCCAGCAGTTCGATCCAGCAGAACAGCGCCCGGCGGAAGGAAAAACCCCGCAAAGCCTACGACTGGACGCAGGACCGGCGTCCCTCGAATCAGGACCGCCGCCGGACGCAGGGCTATCAGGAGCAGATGTTGGACTTCTCGGGCGGCAATGTGACGTTCGAAAACCACAGCTCGGGATATGCGGACAACAGCATCCGGTTTCCCCAGCAGACGGCGCGACGGCCCAATAACCAGAACCAGAGCCGCCGTCAGGGCCAGCAGAGAAGCCAGCGGCCCCGTCAGAACACGACCGCCTACCCCACAAATGGGAGCCGCCCCCGCAATGGCCAGCGGCCCCAGAATGTCCAGAGCACCCGGAGACCCCAGAGCGGCGGGCGCTACCGCCCCACGGAGGCGAACCTCCGCAGCCCGGCCCGGCGGGAGGGTAGAAAAAAGCGCCGTCTGACCCGGGCCGCTGTCCGCCGCCGCAGGGCCATCCGCCGCCTGACGGCGCTGGCGCTGCTGCTCTGCGTCATCGGGGTGGGCGTCTACCTCACCGTGACCATGCTCTTCAAGATAAACACCTTAGAAGTGGCGGTCGATGGAGAGGTGGTGCAGGAGGTGGGCGGCTATTCCAGCGCTGAGATTCTGCAGGCGCTGGGCGTCCACGCGGAAGAGAACATCTTCAGCTTCGACCCCGCCGAAAAGGCCGCTGCGCTGGAAAAGCAGTTCCCGCTGCTGGAAAATATCCGGGTGGAGCGGGATTACCCTAACACCGTAGTGGTGCGGACCAACGCGGCCACTGCCGTCTACGCCATGCAGACGTCCGGCGGCTGGCTGAGCCTTTCTGCGGGGCTGAAGATACTGGATAAGGATTCGGCCCAGCCGGACCTTATCATCCTCTGCGGCGGCGAGCCGGTATCCACGACGCCGGGTACACAGCTGGAATTTGAGACAGGACCGTCCGGCCCGTCTTCGGGCAGCGCGGCGTCTGACAGCGCCGCATCCAGCGAGGCCGGACCGCCCACGGATAAGCGGCTCGAGTCCCTGAACACTCTGCTGACCGCACTGGACAGCAGTGAGCTGGGGGCGGATGTCACCCGCATCGAGTTCGAGGACCCGGAGCAGATGGCGTTTTTGTATCAGGGCCGCATCAGCGTGCTTCTGGGTACCCTGAATGAGCTGGACTACAAACTCCGGCTGGCAAAGTATGTCCTGCTCAACGAGGACGGCAAGGGCTGCTCGCCTACCGACACCGGTATGCTGGATCTGAGCCACCTGAGCGCCTCTTCCAGCCGCAAATTCCGCTTTGCACAGGGCGAGCCGACCCTGCCCTCGGGCTGGACGGCCCCGGAAGAGCCTGCCGCCCCGGCGGAGACAGAAGCCGAGAGCCAGCCGGAGGAAGCCTCCGGCACCGAACCCGATACTGAGGGCGCGGAAGCCGCGCCCGCCGAAGACCCCACTGCCGCAGCGGCAGAACAGCAATAAGGAGCATTTGAACCATGAAACTGGAACAACTGTTGGAGGGCGTGTCCTATACGCTGGTGCAGGGCAGCCTTGAGCTTGACATCGAGGACATCATCTACGACAGCCGCAAGGCGGCCCCGGGCCGGCTTTTCGTCTGCATCGTGGGTACCCAGCGGGACAGCCACGACTACGCCGCCCAGTGCGTGGCCGACGGCGTGACGGCGCTGGTGGTCCAGCACGACATCGACCTTTCCACCGTCCCCGGTGCTACGGTGCTGAAGGTGGAGAGCAGCCGCTATGCGCTGGCACTCATGAGCGGCAACCTGTTCGGCAACCCCTCCCGCCGGATGACCATGATCGGCGTCACCGGCACCAAGGGCAAGACCACCACCACCCACATGATAAAGAGCGTGCTGGAAGCCGCAGGCCGCAAGGTGGGCATGATCGGCACCAACGGCATCTACTTCCTCGGCCACCATCAGGAGACGGCCAACACCACCCCTGAGAGCTACGAGCTGCAGAAGACGTTCCGGGAGTTTCTGGACGCCGGCTGCGACACGGCGCTGATGGAAGTGTCCAGTCAGGGCCTCATGATGGACCGCGTGGCGGGCATCCATTACGACATCGGCGTCTTCACCAACCTCTCGCCCGACCACATCGGCCCCGGCGAGCACAAGACCTTTGAAGAATACCGCAGCTGGAAGGGTCAGCTTTTCAAGCGCTGCACCACCGGCGTCGTGAACATCGACGACGAGAACACCGAGGCCCTGCTGGAAGGCCACACCTGCAAGCTTGTGACCTACGGCTGCAGCGAGAAGGCCGACTACCGCGCCGGTACTTATCAGCTGCTCCGCACCCACGACTTCCTCGGCGTCCAGTTCCATGTCTCCGGCAAGGATGATATGGACGTCAAAGTGAATATGCCCGGCGAGTTCAGCGTCTACAATGCGCTGGCTGCTCTCACTGTGGGCAAGGTGCTGGGCCTGCCCGATGAGGCCATCCACGAAGGTTTGAGCCGCTGCGTGGTCAAGGGCCGCGTGGAGCTGGTCCCCATCAGCAAGAAGTTCACCATCCTGCTGGACTACGCCCACAACGAAGTCTCCACCGAGAGCCTGCTCACGACTCTGCGGGCCTACGACCCCCACCGCCTCGTGGTGGTGTTCGGCTGCGGCGGCAACCGCTCCAAGCTGCGCCGCTACGGCATGGGCGAAATTTGTGCCAAGATGGCCGATTTCTCCATCCTCACGGAGGACAACAACCGCTTTGAGAAGGTGGAAGACATCATCGCGGACATCCGCGTGGGCATGAACAAGGGCAACCCGGACGCAAAGTTCGTGGAGATCCCCGACCGCCTCGACGCCCTGCATTATGCTGTTGACCACGCACAGGAGGGCGACCTCATCGCCGTCATCGGCAAGGGCCATGAGACTTACCGTGACCGCGAGGGCGTCAAGACCCCCTTCCTCGAGCGGGAGCTGCTGGAAGAGTACGCACAGCAGATCGGCCTTGAGTAATATTCAGATATAAAAAATACCGGCTGTGTTTTAAGTACAGCCGGTATTTTTGTCGTGTTTGGACTTTAGTTCTTTTCTGCCAGAGCCTTCTGAGCCTTTTCCTCGGGGATGAGGTTGGTCATGCTCTTGAGGCTGATGCCGATGGTGGAGAGGTTGTGCAGCATGGCAGAGGACGCAGGCTGCAGGATGCCCATTGCCCCCAGCGCGATGAGGGCAGAGTTGAAGGTCAGCACGAAGCGGTAGTTGGCGCTGACACGGCGCTGCAGGGCGTTGGCGATGGTCTTGAGGATGACCAGCTCCTCAAGGCTGTCGGCCTTGATGGTCACGTCTGCAATCTCGCGGGCGATGGCAGCGCCGGAGTTGATGGCGATGCCGACGTCAGCGGCAGAGAGGGCGGGGGAGTCGTTGATGCCGTCGCCGATCATCACGACGGTGTGGCCCTCGCTCTTGGCCTTCTGGACGAAAGCAGCCTTGTCCTCGGGCAGGACTTCGGCGAAGAACTGGTCCACACCCACCTGCTTTGCGATGGCGGCGGCGGTGCGCTCGCTGTCACCGGTCATCATGACGGTGTTGGTGATGCCGAGGCCGCGCAGAGCGCGCAGCACGCGGGAAGCTTCCGGACGCAGCGGGTCGGCGATGCAGATGACGCCGGCCAGACGGCCCGAAGCGGCCAGATAGAGGTGAGAGTACTCCGGCTCGAGGTTATCGAACTTCTCGCGCTCGTCCTCGGGGATGGTGCAGTGCTCGTCCTCAAAGACGAAGTGGTGGCTGCCGATGACGACCCGCTCACCGCTGACGCGGCTGGCGATGCCGTGGGCCACGATATACTCCACCTCGGAGTGCATCTCCTCGTGGGAGATGCCGCGCTCTCTGGCCTCCCGGACGACGGCGTTGGCCATCGAGTGGGGAAAGTGCTCCTCGAGGCAGGCGGCCAGCTGCAAAACTTCGCTCTCGCTGCAGCCGGAGAAGGGGACGACCTTGACCACCTTGGGGGTAGCGCGGGTCAGGGTGCCGGTCTTGTCGAAGACGATGGTGTCAGCCTTGGACAGGGTCTCGAGGTACTTGCCGCCCTTGACGGTGATATGGCTTGCGCCGCACTCGCGCATGGCAGAAAGAACGGCCAGCGGCATCGAGAGCTTGAGGGCGCAGGAGAAATCGACCATCAGGCAGGAGATGGCGCGGGTGGCGTTCCGGGTCAGGGCGTAGGTGACGACGGTAGCACCGAGGCACCAGGGAACCAGACGGTCGGCCAGAGCCAGCGCACGGTTCTCGGTGCTGGACTTCAGCTTCTCGGACTCCTCGATCATGGCCACGATCTTGTCGTAGCGGTTCGCGCCGCCCTCGGCTCTGGTGGTCAGGACGCACTCGCCCTCTTCCACCACAGTGCCGGCGTAGACGGTGGCACCGATGGTCTTGCGCACCGGCATGGACTCGCCGGTGAGTGCGGCCTGGTTGACCATGGCTTCGCCCTCGATGACGGTGCCGTCCAGCGGGATCATGTTGCCGGAGCGGACGACGATCTCGTCGCCCGGGTGGACCTTGGTCAGCGGCATGAGCACTTCGGTACCCTGTGCGCGGACCCAGACCTTATCGACATTCAGGGCCATGCTGCGGGCCAGGTCGTCGAGGCTCTTCTTGCGGGTCCACTCCTCCAGCAGGGAGCCGACGTTGAGCAGGAACATGACGGAGCCTGCGGTGGCGAAATCGCCCCGCAGGATGGAGACGCCGATGCTCAAAGCATCCAGCACCTCAACTTCCAGTTTGCGGCGCCACAGGCAGCACACACCCTTCCAGAGGAACTTGATGGAGCGGAACACGGTGTAGGCGGCGTTGAGCGGGGCGGGCAGGAACAGCTCGCGCAGCACCCGGCCTGCCAAGAGGTTATACATCTTTTCCTGATATTCCTGATTGATGCGGCGGCTGTCGGCGCTGGTGACCAGTGCGTCCAGTTCGGGGTCATCGAAACGGTAGGTGCTCAGGGCGGCGACGGCATCCTTGCGGGAGCCGGTGTAATACACCACCACATCGCCCGTCCGCTCGTAGACCTTGGCCTTGCTCACGGCGTCGTGGTGGTTCAGATAGGCTTCCAGCACATCGGCCCGGTGAAGGGTCATCCGCACATTGCAGACGTGCACCCGCAGACGGCCGCGGCTCTCATGAAGAATAGTACATTTCATATCAGAATATCCTCTGCGTATTGCAAAAAATAACCATAAAAAGAGCCGCCCGCAGGCGGCTCAGAGACTGCAAAATTACTCGTTGGTCTCGGTGGTCTCTGCCTCAGCAGCGTCCTCGATGACCTCAGCCTCAGCCTTGGCAGCGCGGGCCTCGTTGATGGCCTTTGCATCCTCGAGGATGTCACCGGCCTGCTCCTGGACCTTGCTGACGGTCTCCATGGTGGAGTCCTTCATGCGCAGGACAGCAGCGGTGGTCTGGGTGTAGACCTTCTTGGCATCGCTGCTGGACAGCAGCTTGAAACCAGCGGAACCGAACAGGGTGCCGGCAGCGAACAGAGCGATCTTCTTAATATCGACCATAGTAGTATACCTTCCTTTTTATTCCCTCATGTACCCCAAAGGGCATGGGATCAGTGTTTCTGCCGTTATTATAACGCGGTTTTTGGAGATTTCAAGGGATTTTGACGATGTTAATATCTGCTAACATTTTACGATAAGTAGTTAGAAATGTCTATCTTTACGTGTTTTTTGCCACAAACTACAGTTTGTGTTTTCGAACAAACCCCAAAGTGCCGAAGAAATATAACAAAGAGTCTTGCGCTGAGAGGTGCATTCATTGTACAATAAAAAAGTATGCGATAAAATCGACAGGGCCGGGACGTTCCGGCCTGTAAAAATAAGTGAGGCTGGATATGGAAAAGAAAGATATTCGTGTGCTGGCGCTCGACCTCGACGGCACCCTGACCAATGACCAGAAGGTCGTCACCCCCGCACCCGAGCAGCGCTGGATGCCGCTGCTGCCAAAGGTGTGACCATCGTGCTGGCCTCGGGCCGTCCCACGGCAGGCATCATGCCGCTGGCAAAGGAGCTGGGACTGGATAAAAAGGGCGGCTGCATCCTCTCGTATAACGGCGGTGCCATCATCGACTGTGCCACCGGCGAGACGCTCTACCGCAAGCAGCTGGATGCAAAGTATGTGCCGCGGCTCTGTGCCTTCGCCAGGGAGCAGGGCGTGGTCATCATTACCTATAATAAGCAGGGCGTAGTCACCGAAAGCCCCGAGGACGAGTGGGCGCTGAAGGAGTGCTTTACCTGCAAGCTGCCTATGCAGAAGGTGGAGGACCTCGCCGCCTATGTGGATTATCCCGTCTGCAAGATGCTCATTACCCTCGACCCCGCCCGCCGCGGCGAGGTGCTGGAGGCAGGCCGGAAACGGTTTGCGGGCGAGATCGACCTCTACCCGTCCAGCCCCTTCTTCATCGAGGCTGTGCCGCTGGGGGTCGCCAAGGACGTGAGCCTTGGCAGTCTGCTGGAAAGCAGGGGTCTGACCCGCGACAACCTCATGGCCTGCGGCGACGGCCTCAATGACTGCTCAATGATACGCTTTGCCGGCGTGGGCGTGGCCATGCAGAATGCAGAGCCCCCCGTCAAGGAGGCGGCGGACTATGTGACCGTCGCCGACAACAACCATGACGGCGTGGCTGAGGCCATTGAGAAGTTCATTTTTTGAAAGGATACCAGACGCAAATGCCGCGCAACTTAGTTTTATTCGATTTGGAGTGGAACATCGGCTATCAGCCGTTTATCTTTAATTATCACGGCGTCCAGCAGACGTTCCGGGGGGAGATCATTGAGATCGGTGCTGTCAAGATCGATGAGGACGCCAACGTGCTGGATACCTTCTCCATCCACCTGCGTCCCCGCATCTTCCGCTGCCTGCAGCACCACATCGCCAAAGTCACCGGTCTGACGCAGGAGGACCTCGACAAGGGCGAACCCATCATCCAGGGTCTCCGCCGCTTTATGAAGTGGTGCGGCCCGGACGCCGAGTTCGCCGAGTGGGGCATGGATGACGTGCCGGTGCTCAAGCAGAACCTTTTCCTCTGCAATCTCGACGAGAGCCGCCCGACGGTCTGGTACGACCTGCAGCAGCTCTTTCTGCGGGAGTACCCCCGCAAGGAAGGCGAGGGGATGAAGCTGGAAAATGTCGTCACCCGGATGGGCATCCCGTTGGAACGCCCCTTCCACGACGCTCTGTCCGACACCCTCTACACCGCCGACCTCTGCCGTATGCTCGACCTGCGGGCCGGACTGGCCGCTTACCCCAGCGAGGAGGACACCCTGCGCCAGAGCCTTTGCCCCACGCCGGGCGACTACCGGGATTTCAGGGTCTTCCGGGGCTATCTGGACCAGTCTATGTGGAAGCTGGACCCCGTCATCGGCACGATGGCCTGCCCGGTCTGCGGCACGGCCCTGCAGCCGGATGACGTCTGGCTGAAAAAAGGGAGCAGCGGCTGGTATACGCTGTCCCAGTGTCCCGTCTGTAAGGGCCGGGGCGGCGAGGCAGGCCGGGGCGTGTTCCAGAAATACCGGATGTCGCGCCGGGACGGCCTGCACTGGGCCTTCGCCCGCTGCGTCCAGATGCCGGACGATGCAAGCCTGGTCCGCTGGAAAAAGCAGAAGGCCCAGTATCTGGAGCGTCAGCGCCTCAAGGCCGAACGGCAGGCCGCCGAAGCAGAGGCCGCCCGGCACATCTTCTGAGGCAGAAGAATAAAATATCGTGCAGGAAAGAACAACGCTGTTTCGTATTGTAAGGAGAGACAGGAAGAATAAGGCAAAAAAGCTCAGATTTTGTTCATATCCCGGTCATAGATGCTGGATATACTAAGAAGGAACATCAGGCAGAAACGAAAGGGATGGTACGAGCACGATGGAAACGACGCTCATCGACGGGCTTCACCAGCTGGGTACGCTGGAATTCTGGGAGGCATTGTTAGAGGGCTTTGAAGGGCTGGGGCCGTTGGTCCCTATCCTGCTGGCGATGGTGGAATCCATTTTTCCGCCGCTGCCCCTCATCGCCATCGTGGCCCTCAATATCGCGGCCCACGGCGGATTTCTCGGCTTCGTCTACAGCTGGCTCGGTGTGGCCGCAGGCGGCACGGTGGTGTTCCTGTTCTGGCGGCGGGTGGTCAAACGCTTTTTCTGGAAGCTGGCCTCTCGCTCCGAACAGCTGAAAAAGGCCCAGCAGTGGGTCAGCCATGTGGACACGGCCACCCTCTTCATGCTGGCGGTCCTGCCCTTCACGCCCACGTCGTTCCTGCATCTGGCCTTCGGCATCTCGGATTTTGACGAGAAGCGCTATCTGCTCACCCTTCTGGCGGGCAAGGCCGTTATGGTGGCCATGATGGCTCTCTTCGGCCAGTCGCTGGTCAGCGCGCTGAAAAATCCGGTGTATCTCATCCTCGCCCTCGCCATCTGGGCCGGGATGTACTGGGTGAGCAGGAAGTTCTGTAAGAAGCACGATTTGGATCGATAAAATTGCGAAGCGCTTGACTTTTTTGCTGAGAGTGCATATAATAAAACTGTAAAAGTGGATAGCAAGTTCATATGGCTTTCACCAATGAGCAACAAAACGCCCCCGGTAGTGACGTACCAGAGGCGTTTTGTTTGCTAGGGGTTAGTGCTTACCGGCCTTGAACTGCTCGTCAAGCCACTTGCAGATGCAGTGAGCAACTACATTTGCTGCGACGGACAGAATAAAAGTGGACAGAGTATTCATATGTGCATTCACCCCCTTCCCCAATTTAATGGAGTCGGAAGGCCGACACCTACAGGATACCATAAAATTCGACGAAACACAAGAAAAGCCGCTGTACAGCTGTGAAAAGCTGCACGGCGGCTTTTGTGGTAGTACGCTTAGTTCTCGGCCAGATTACCGGTATAGAGCTGGTAATACTTGCCCTTCTTGGCGATAAGCTCGTCATGGCTGCCGCGCTCGATGATGCGGCCCTGCTCCAGGACCACGATGCAGTCTGCGTTGCGGACAGTGGAGAGGCGGTGGGCGATGACGAAGCTGGTGCGGCCGTACATCAGGCCGTCCATGCCGCGCTGCACCAGAGCCTCGGTGCGGGTGTCGATGGAGGAAGTAGCCTCATCGAGGATGAGCACCGGCGGGTCGGCAACGGCTGCGCGGGCGATGGCCAGAAGCTGACGCTGGCCCTGCGACAGGTTCGCACCGTCGCCGGTCAGCATGGTGTTGTAGCCCTCGGGCAGGCGCTTGATGAAGCCGTCGGCGTTGGCCAGACGGGCTGCGGCGATGCACTCCTCGTCGGTGGCTTCCAGACGGCCATAGCGGATGTTCTCCATGACCGTGCCGGTGAACAGGTGGGTATCCTGCAGCACGATGCCCAGAGAGCGGCGGAGGTCGGCTTTCTTGATCTTGTGGATGTTGATGCCGTCGTACCGGATCTTGCCGTCCTGGATGTCGTAGAAGCGGTTGATAAGGTTGGTGATGGTGGTCTTGCCGGCGCCGGTGGAGCCGACGAAGGCAATCTTCTGGCCCGGACGGCCATAGAGGTTGATGTCGTGGAGGACGGTCTTGCCCGGCAGATAGCCGAAATCGACGTCCGTAAAGGTGATGTCGCCTTCCAGCTTGTGGTAAGTGGTGGTGCCGTCGTGGTGGGGATGCTTCCAGGCCCAGATGCCGGTGCGCTCGTTGGCCTCCACGAGGTTGTCGTCCTTGTCGTACTTGGCGTTGATGAGGGTGACATAGCCCTCATCGGTCTCGCTGGGCTCATCCATCATCTTGAAGATGCGCTCTGCACCGGCCAGTGCCATGATGATGCTGTTGGCCTGCATGGACACCTGACTGATGGGCATATTGAAGCTCTTGTTCAGGGACAGGAACGCCATGACAGTACCCAGCGTGACGCCGCCCATGCCGGTGACGGCCATGGCTGCGCCCACCAGAGCACAGATGGCATAGCTGATGTTGCCCAGCTGGGCGTTGACGGGCATCATGATGTTAGCGAAGCTGTTGGCCTGCTTGGCGCTGTCCTTGAGCTTGTCGTTCAGCTCGCGGAAGCCCTCGAGGGCCTTCTGCTCGTGGGTGAAGACCTTGACGACCTTCTGGCCTTCCATCATCTCTTCGATGTAGCCGTTCACTTTGCCGAGGTCGCGCTGCTGTGCGATGAAGAACTTGCCGCTCTGCTGGGTGATCTTCTTGGAGCAGAAGAGCATCAGGGCTACCATCAGCATGGTGACGATGGTGAGCTGCCAGCTCAGCATACACATGCTGGCAAAGACGGAAACGATGGTGATGGCGCTGGACACCAGCTGCGGGATGCTCTGGCTGAGCATCTGGCGGAGGGTATCCACGTCGTTGGTGTAGACGGACATGATGTCGCCGTGGGGATGGGTGTCAAAGTAGCGGATGGGCAGGCTCTCCATGTGGGTAAAGAGCTGGATGCGCAGGTTGCGCAGGGTACCCTGGGTGACGTTGACCATGATGCGGGCGTTGAGCCATGCAGCGAGGATGCCCACCACATAGATGCAGCCGACGCGCACCAGCGCACCGGCCAGCGGTGCAAAGCTGGGGTCCTGCTGCTGGGTCATGGGGATGATATAGTCGTCGATAAGGGTCTGCAGGAACAGGCTTGCCTGCACATTGGCCAGCGCGCTGACCACGATGCAGATGAGCACGAGGATGCAGTGAGGCAGATAGTGCTGGAACACCTCTGCCATGATGCGCTTGAGCAGCTTGCCCGGATTCTCGACCTTCGGACGCGGGCCTCCCATGCCGCGGGGGCCGGGGCCATGGACGACTTTTGATTTCTGTTCTGCCATTACTGCTCACCTCCCTGCTTGTCGAAGTCGCCGCCGCCCTGAGTCTGGCTGTTGTAGACTTCCTGATAGATCGCGTTGTTCTTCAGCAGTTCCTCGTGGGTGCCGAGGCCGTTGATCTGGCCGTTGTCCAGCACGAGGATGCGGTCAGCATCCTGCACCGAGGAAATGCGCTGTGCAATGATGATCTTGGTGGTGCCGGGGATCTCCTCACGGAATGCCTTCCGGATCTTTGCGTCGGTGGCGGTATCCACGGCACTGGTGGAGTCGTCGAGGATGAGGACCTTCGGCTTGCGCAGCAGGGCGCGGGCGATGGTCAGACGCTGTTTCTGGCCGCCGGACACGTTGGAGCCGCCCTGCTCGATCCAGGTGTTGTACTTGTCCGGGAAGCGCTCGATGAACTCATCGGCGCAGGCCAGCTTCGCCACACGGATGCACTCTTCCTCGCTGGCGTTCTCATTGCCCCAGCGGAGGTTGTCGAGGATGGTGCCGGAGAACAGGACGTTCTTCTGGAGCACCATGGAGACCTCGTGGCGGAGGACGTCGAGGTTATAATCCCGGACATCCACGCCGCCCACGCTGACGGTGCCGGTCTCGGCGTCGTACAGGCGGGGGATGAGCTGCACCAGACTGGACTTTGCGCTGCCGGTGCCGCCGATGATGCCCAGTGTCTCGCCGGGCTTGATGTCAAAGGTGATGTCGTTCAGGACAGGCTGGCCGGAGCCGTGCTTGTACTTGAAGGTGACGTGGTCGAAGCGGATGCTGCCGTCCCTGACTTCCTGCACGGGAGCCTTGGCGGGGGGAAGGTCGGTCGTCTCGTCCAGGACTTCCACGATACGCTTTGCGGAAGCGGCGGACATGGAGATCATGACGAAAGCCATGCTCAGCATCATCAGAGCCATCAGGATGTTCATGATGTAGCCGAACAGAGCATTCAGTTGGCCGGTGGTCAGCGCGCCGTGCAGGATGTACTTTGCGCCGAACCAGCTCAGGGCAATGTTGCAGCCGTAAATAGCCGTCAGCATGGCGGGGCTGTTGAAGCTCAGACGGCTCTCTGCGTTGACGAACTGCTGATACAGACCCTCGCAGGCTTTGGTGTACTTCTCATTCTCGAAGCCCTCACGGACGAAACTCTTGACCACGCGGATGGCGGAGACGTTCTCCTGCACGGAGGAGTTCAGGTTGTCGTAATTCTTGAAAACACGGTCAAAAATTTTGAAGGTGGGGACCATGATGCTTGCCAGCACGGCCAGCAGGAAGGCGACGGCTACCACGAAGATGAGGGCCAGAGGGCCGCCGATGCCGAACGCCATGATGAGTGCGAACACCAGATGGACCGGGGCGCGCACACACATGCGCTCCATCATCTGGAAAGCGTTCTGCAGGTTGGTCACGTCGGTGGTCATACGGGTGACGAGGCCGGCGGTGGAGAATTTGTCGATGTTGGAGAAGGAGTAGTGCTGGATGTTCTCATACATCGCGTCACGCAGGTTGCCGGCAAAGCCGGTGGACGCCTCGGCGGCGTACTTGCCGGCCAGAATGCCCAGCAGCAGGGCGATGGCCGCCACTGCGAAGGTGAGCAGGCCGTATTTGACGATGGCGTTCATATCGCCCTTTTCAATGCCAAGGTCGATGATGAACGCCATGATGGTGGGCAGCAGGATGTCCATGACTGCTTCCAGTGCGGAAAACATCGGCGTCAGGAGAGCGGCGCGTCTGTATTCGCCCAGATGGGAAGCAAGCTTCTTTATCATACTTTGAGCCTCCTTTGAATAATTGTTTGGTACGGAACAATTTTATACAAAACAATTTTAATGTCAATGCTTTTTCCAAAGTTTCGGAAAAAGTTCATATTTGTTTCACTTTAGGCCGAGATACAGCTTATTCAGCAGCCGCAGCAGCTCGGTGTTCTCTTCTTCGGTGAGCAGGCCGGCCACATATTCGTCGGTCTGGTGGAGGGCGAGCATGGTGTTTTCGTGGAACTGGCGGCCTTTTTCGGTGAGGACCAGCTGCTTGAGGCGGGCGTCCTGCTCCACGCTCCGGCGGGCGATGTAGCCCTTGCGCTCCATGAGCTGTAAAATATTGGTAACGGTGGAGCGGGTGATGGAGAACTCCCGCTCGATGTCCCGCTGGAATACGGGGGTGTCGGAGTTCCGGTAGAGGTACTCCATGATCCAGCCGTGCATGGGGGTCACGGCCTCCACGCCATTGGTGCGGGCAATCTGTCCTATCTTGCGGAAAATAAGGTTGTTCACCCGGCGCAGCTGGGCCGGGATGACCTGCGGTGTCTCCCACGGCGGCGCGACAGGAGTGCAGCAAGGCTTGATTTCTTTACACATAGTTACCATCCTTCTGTTCGTTATATGATATGGCAGAGCTGTGAATGTTCGAAGGTTGAACTGTTTCACATGAAACTGTTTGATACAGGACTATTATGGACTAAAAAAAGAGGGCTGTCAACCCTCTTTGGATGATTCGTCCCACTGGCCCAGCCCGGTGAGGATGGAAACGGCCACCTCGGGCTTATTCGTGACCACAAGCTCCGGGTCCAGCCGGAACATCTGGCGCAGGTCGTCCCGGCTGTCATTGCCCACCGGCCAGGGCGCGACCTTGAAGCCGTGGGCGTGGGCATTGGGGACAAGGTCTTTGTCCCGGAAAAAGGCGTGGTACTCCGGCCCGACGTAATCCACCGGGAAGCCGAACTGGGCCACATAGTTCACAAAATCCGTCTGATAATAATACTGCTGCAGAATTTCGGCCAGGTTCATGCCGGGGAAGATGGAGCAGAGAAAATCGAGACGGTCTTTTAAGTAGTAGATGAGGACGCTGTTCTCTTCGTCCAGACTGCTGGGGTCTTCCAGCAGAGCGGCCGCTTCGCTGAGGGCCTGGGGGCTGGAAAGCTTCTCCACGAGAGGGTCGGTCTTCTTGAGGCCCAGTTTCTCCCAGAAGGTGGCCGGCTGGCTGAGCTGGGATTCGGGGCTGAGGGTCATGGCGCAGGTGGCCATCTGGGGCATCCGCTCCTTCACCCGGCGGAGGGTGCCGTACTCGAAGGAGGTGAGCACGGCCTTTTCTTCCAGCCCGGCGTCAAGGACGGCGTCGATGACCCGGTCCACGATCTCTTCGTCCCGGTCCAAGTAGGGCTTCAATTCAATATGTATCATCCTGAAGTCCTGCGCGACTTCCAGCACCTCTTCGAGGGTGGGGATCTTTTCGCCCGTGAACTCCGGGCTTTTCCATTTTCCGAAATCCAGCTGGCGCAGGTCGTCGAAGTCCATATCCGGGATGTTGCCGTGGACGCCGGTCTTGAGGTCGGTGAGGTAGTCGTGGGCCACCACGAGGTGACGGTCTCGGGTGATTTGAACGTCACACTCGAAGCCGTCCGCACCCAGCGTCTTTGCCAGACGGAACGCGGTCAGCGTGTTTTCGGGGGCCAGATGGGACGCGCCGCGATGGGCGATGATGAGAGGGCGCATGGCATGGACCTCCTTAAAAGACAAAAGTTGAAAAATGCGATGCTGTTACCCATGATACACGTTTTCACAAATTTCGTCAATGACGGCGTTTCGGTCAGCAAGGCAGGCGAAAATGGGGCGAAAGTACGACTTTTACCGTCAAAACGACGAAAATTTAAGCTGGATTTTAGCACTTTTCACGAGAAAAAACCAAAAATCGGCCCATTTCTCTCCCATCTGTTTCTTCCCAACGGACAATTCCTATGGTAAGATTATAGTGTAAACGGTGAAACCTCTCCGTCACGCCTGCGGCGTGCCACCTCCCCTATCGAGGGGAGGCTTTGGCATTCCGTAAAGCTTTATCTCTTCGCCAGAGGCTCCCCTATTAGGGGAGCTGTCGAGCGATAGCGAGACTGAGAGGTTGTTCCTACGCTGAAAGATACCTACGGAATAAGGGAAATGGAGAGTTTTGCTATGACTGAGTTCAAGCCCATCAAGGAAGGCAAGGTCCGTGAGATCTACGACAACGGCGACAGCCTCATCATGGTCGCCACCGACCGCATCTCTGCATTCGATGTTATCTTAAAGAATAAAGTCACCAACAAGGGCAAGGTGCTGACCCAGATGAGCAAGTTCTGGTTCGACTACACCCGCGACCTGCTGCCCAACCATATGCTGAGCGTGGACGTGAAGGAGATGCCCGAGTTCTTCCGGCAGCCCCAGTACGAGGGCCGCAGCATGATGTGCCGCAAGCTGACCATGCTGCCCGTCGAGTGCATCGTCCGCGGCTACATCACCGGAAGCGGCTGGGCCAGCTACCAGAAGACCGGCAAGGTCTGCGGCATCCAGCTGCCCGAGGGTCTGAAGGAGTCCGAGAAGCTGCCCGAGCCCATCTACACCCCCTCCACCAAGGCTGAGATCGGCGACCACGACGAGAACATCTCCTACGAGCAGAGCATCGACGTGCTGGAAAAGCTGTTCCCCGGCAAGGGCGAGGAGTACGCCACCAAGCTGCGTGACTACACCATCGCTCTGTATAAGAAGTGCGCTGAGTATGCCCTTTCCCGCGGCATCATCATCGCCGACACCAAGTTTGAGTTCGGTCTGGATGAGGAGGGCAACGTCATCCTCGGCGACGAGATGCTGACCCCCGATTCCTCCCGCTTCTGGCCGCTGGAGGGCTACGAGGCCGGCCACGGTCAGCCCTCTTTTGATAAGCAGTTCGTCCGCAACTGGCTGCTGGCCAACCCCGACAGTGACTATGACCTGCCGCAGGACGTCATCGACAAGACCATCGCCAAGTATGAGGAAGCTTACGAGATGCTGACCGGCAAGAAGCTGTAAGCACTTCCATAAATTCAACATCTGCCGCCCGCTTTGTGGAAAACGAAGCGGGCGGTTTTTGTGCGGAACGTTTTTTCCTCTTGAACGGCGCGGTGGGCAGTGTTACAATAACACAAGTAATGGGCAGAGAAACGGCCCTTCGTGTGAGAAGAGAGTGCCGCGCGGACGGCGAAAGGAAACAGTCAAATGGAGATCAGCACGCGGGAAAAGACCTTGCAGATCGTCAGCCGATACGTTATCATCACCCTGAGTATCAGCATCATGACCATCGGCGTATACTTCTTCAAATTCCCCAACAACTTCGTCTTCGGCGGCGTGACCGGCGGCGCGGCCCTTGTGGCAAAGCTCACGCCCCTGTCGGCCTCAGCTTTTTCGTCCTGTGCCAATATCCTCCTGCTCATTCTGGGCTGGATATTCCTCGGCAGGGATTTTGCCATCAGCACCGGCTGGGCCACTGTCGTCATGACGGCAGAGCTGGCTCTTTTTGAAAAATATGTCCCCCTCAGCGGCCCCCTGTCCAACCAGCCCATGCTGGACCTGGTCTTCGCCATCGCCCTGCCCGCCATTGCGTCGGCTCTGCTCTTCAACGTGGGCGCGTCTTCTGGCGGCACCGATGTCGTCGCCCTCATCCTGAAAAAATACGCCCATATGAAGAACACCGGCGAGGCGCTTTTTATCACCGACTTCGTCATGGTGCTGGCAGCCTGCTTCGTCTTCGACCTCTACACCGCTCTCTACTCTTTCGTGGGTCTGACGGTCAAGAGCCTCGTCGTCGATGCCGTGCTGGAACAGATGAAGATGTGCAAGGCCATCCTCATCATCTGCGACGACAAAGACCCCATCTGTGACTTCGTCATGCGCAAGCTGGTGCGCGGCGCGACCTATACGCCCTGCTACGGTGCCTACACCGACCGGCCCCACTACATGATCTATACGACCCTCACCCACCGCGAGGCATTGCAGCTGCAGGCATTTATCCATAAGGAAAACCTCAACGCATTTATCTCGATGCTCAGCACCACCGAGGTGTTCGGCAAGGGCTTCAATCACGCATAAAAAATAATCAGCAGCGCCCGTCAGCGTGGGCATTGCGGCAGTGTTCAACCTTGCAGTCTTGATGATGCTGTAAAACGGTCTGTGTAAAGCTCATACGAAAGCTCTCCTGCAAAGGAGGGCTTTTTTGTTTGCACTCAAATGTGCTATAATAAGAAAAATGTCGTTATTTGGTGAGGAGGCTGGAATCGAATGGACTTGAAGGAGCAAAAGTACGTCTGCACCCTTGCGGAATGCAAGAGCCTGACCCGCGCCTCGGAGCGGTTGTATATCTCACAGCCTGCACTGAGCCTGTACATCAATAATGTGGAAAAGATCCTGGGGGCGCGGCTGTTCGAGCGGAATGGCCGGAAATTCGAGCTGACGTGGCTGGGCAAGCAGTATGTGGAAAAGGCTTCTCAGATGCTGGAGCTGGAGCGGCAGTTCGAGGCGGTGAGGCGGCAGACGGAGCGGGAGAATGCCGGGCAGGTGCGGATCGGTATCGCACAGCGGCGCGGCATCTGGTTTCTGCCTGCGGTACTGTCGGTGTACGAGCGGGAGTGGCCGCAGGTGGATGTGGTCATCCGGGAAGGAAATCTGGCCGATTTGACCATCATGCTGAAAAACCGGGAGCTTGACCTTGTGGTGCTGAGCCAGAGCGACGTAACGTCCGAGATGGAGGCTGTCCCGCTGGGCATGGAAGATTTTCTGCTGATACTGCCCGGAGACCACCCGCTGAACGAAAAGGCGGTCCCCGTCGAAGGCTCAATGTTCGACTTCCTTGACCCGCACCTTCTGAGCGGTGAGACGATATTTCTGAACACCGAGATGCAGAGCGCCCGGCGGGTGGAAGAGAAGATCCTGAAACGATCACAAGGTCAAGCCAGGCCGCATCCGGGTAGTACGCAATATGGAGCTTGGCGCACAGCTGGTGCCGAGGGTCTGGGCTGGGCTTTATCCGGCAGGGCTATCAGAAGAACATCCACTATCCGAAGCCGGTGAAATACTACACCATCGACATTTCCAGGTACGGACAGGACGTTGTGGTGGCCTACCGCCGGGATGTGGAGCTGACCAAGCCCATGCGAGCGATGATCATGCAGATGAAGGATGCGGCAGAGGAGTATTTGAAACTCTGATAAACTGAACATAAGAATTCCAAAATGAAGATATAATTTTTTCAAAATGTACAAAGCACCTCCGGTTTGGTAAACTGAAAGTACCAAAAAACGGAGGTGCTTATTATGTTGGAGGAAAAACTGGAGCGAAGCGTTGAGCAGAGCGCAGCTGCCCTGACTGCAATGGCAGACGACTTCTTCGACCACCCGGAAGTGGGTCTGCAGGAGTTTCATGCATTTGAGACCCTGACCGGCTGGCTGGAAAAAGAAGGCTTCACTGTGGAGCGCGGCATTGCTGGTATGGATACCGCGTTCCGAGCTGTCTGGAAGCACGGCGAGGGCGGCCCGAACATCGGCCTGCTCTGCGAGTACGATGCTCTGGCCGGTCTGGGCCACGCCTGCGGCCACCACATGCAGGGACCGGCCATTCTGGGCGCAGCCAAGGCACTGAAAGATGCAGCCATCGACGCACCGTATACCATCACGGTCTACGGCACGCCTGCTGAAGAGACCATCAGCGGCAAGGTCGTGATGCTGGAAAACGGCTGCACCTTTGAGGAGCTGGATGTGGCGCTCATGATGCACGGCGGCCCGGCTACGCAGGTGGACGTCAAGTCGCTGGCACTCAACAAGCTCAAGATCATCTACCACGGTGTCTGCTCTCACGCAGCGCTCAAGCCCGAAAAGGGCCGCAGCGCACTGGACGGCCTGATTCTGGCCTGTCAGGGCGTCGAGTTCCTGCGGGAGCATGTTCCCTCGGATGTTCGGATGCACTACACCATCGTCAACTGCGGCGGCACGGCGGCAAATGTGGTACCCGGCTATGCAGAAGCGAGTATGTATGTCCGCTCCTACAACCGCACGGAGTTAGACGGCGTGGTGGCCCGCGTCAGGAAGGTACTTCAGGGCGCAGCCATGATGACCGAGACGGAAGTGGAGATCATCGAGGAAAAGAGCCTCGACAACAAGATCCCGGTGCTGGCTCTCAACGAGCTGGTGATGGAGCAGGCCGAGAAGGTCCATGCTCCCTGCATCCGTCCGGCCCGCCAGAAGACCGGTTCCACCGACTTCGGCAACGTGATGCGCCATGTACCCGGCACCTGCATCCGCGTGGCCTTTGTCCCGGAGGGGGCGGCGGCTCACTCGCAGGAGTATCTGGACGCCGGCAAGACCGAAGCGGCCCACAATGCGGTGGTCTACGGCGCAAACGATCCTGGCTCTGACGGGCGCACAGCTCATTGAAGACCCGGAAAAGCTGGAAGCCAGTCCAAGAAGGAATTCCATGAGAATCTGGCCAAAGAACTGAACGGCCAGAGCTGACGCTTTGGTGTGTCAAAAGAGAGGAAAAATTATGGAAACGAAAAAGAAACAATTCAAGATGCCGCATACCTTCGTCATCATCGGCATCATCATCCTGCTTGCGGTCCTGCTGACCTGGATCATCCCGGCAGGCTCCTACACCCGCTTCGAGAACGAAGCAGGCATCAAGGTCATCGACCCCAACGATTTCAACTACATTGATAAGACTCCCGTCAACCCGCTTGAAATTCCTCTGTACATCGTCAAGGCCTTCATCAAGCGCATTGATCTGATGCTGGTCATCATGTTCGCAGGCGGTGCTTTCCACATCCTGACCAAGACCGGCGCACTCCACGCCGTGGTGGCCAAGATGGCGAAGGTCTTCTCCACCCGCGTCTATCTGTTCCTGCCCATCCTGACGCTGGTGTTCGGCCTCATCTGCACCACGCAGGGCGTCAACCTGTTCATTGCCTTTGCGCCCATCATGGTCATGATGGCCTTTGCGATGGGTCTGGACTCCATCACCGGTGCATCCATCATCCTGCTGGGCGGCGCGATTGGCTTCTCCACTGGCCCTCTGAACATCAACACCACCATCGTGGCTCAGAAAATCGCCGGGCTGCCGCTGTATTCCGGCGTGGGATACCGCTTTATCTGCTTTGCTGTGTTCTATGTTATCACCAACATCTACCTCATCCGCTACGCACTGAAGATCCAGAAGAACCCCGAACTCAGCCCCATGTACGAGCTCGACAAGACCAGCGAGTTCCGCGACGCTGCGGACCTCGACTCCTTCGGCAAGCTGGACGCCCGCAAGATCCTCATCATGCTGGTCTTCTTCGCATCCCTTATCCTCATCGTCTACGGCGGCATCAAGCTCGACTGGGATATGTCTGAGACTGCAGCTGTCTTCCTCGCACTGGCTGTCATCGAAGGCGTACTGGGCGGCTTTGGCCCCTCCGCGATCTCCAAGGAGTTCCTTGAGGGCTGCAAGAAGATGCTGGGCGCTGCCTTCATCATCGGCATGGCACAGGCCATCAGCAGCATCATGAACGCCGGTCACATCACCGATACCGTTGTCCATGCACTGGCAAACGGCCTGAACTTCGTCCCCACCATCCTGCTCGGACCCGCCATGCTGCTGGCCAACACCATTATCAACGTCTTCCTGACTTCCGGCAGCGGTCAGGCCGCAGCTGTCATTCCCATTCTGGCACCTCTGGCCGACCTCGTGGGCGTTACCCGTCAGACCGCGATCCTTTCCTTCAACTTCGGCGACGGCTTCTGCAACTACGTCCTGCCCACTTCCACCGCTCTGATGGGCATCATCAGCGCCGTGAACATCCCCTATGACCGTTGGATGAAGTTCATGTGGAAGCTGTTCCTCATCTGGCTGGCCGTCGGTTCTGTGATGCTGATGATCGCACAGGCAATCCACCTCGGCCCCATGTAAACTGGAAGGCGGCAAAAAATCAGACTATGGCGTCAACAATAAAAGAAATCAAAAATCCCTTGCTCCGGACGCTGGCGGAGTATGGCCTCATCACCGTTAGCATCTGGATCATGGTCATCGGCATCTACTTTTTCAAATTCCCGAACCACTTTGCCTTCGGCGGCGTGACCGGCTTTTCCACCGTGTTCAGCCAGCTGCTCCACTGCTCGGCAAGTACCTTCACCACCGCTGCCAACTACGCGCTGCTGGTACTGGGCTTCATCTTTCTGGGCAAGAGCGTCGGCGTCCGCACCGTTTATGCGACCATCGTGATGTCGGTGAGCCTGCAGGCACTGGATGCGCTGGTGCCGATGCATGGTACTCTGACCGACCAGCCGATGCTGGAGCTGGTATTTGCCATTATGCTCCCGGCGATCGGTTCGGCGATCCTGTTCAACATCGACGCATCCTCGGGCGGAACGGATGTCATCGCCATGATTTTGAAAAAGTACACCAGCATGAACATCGGTTCTGCCCTGATGGCAGCGGATGTGGCGGCTGTGGGCCTCTCGTTTGCAATGTACGGCCCCTCCACCGGTCTGTTCTCCATCATGGGTCTGGTGGCCAAGTCGATGGTGGTGGACAACGTCATCGAGAATATGAACCTCTGCAAGTGCTTCAACATCGTGTGTGAGCACCCGCAGCCTATCTGCAACTTCATCATCCACGAGCTGAACCGCAGCGCGACCACCTTTGAAGCGCGCGGTGCGTACTCTGACGCCCACAAGACGGTCATCATGACCACCATGCGGCGCAGTCAGGCCATCCGCCTGCGCAACTTCATCCGCCAGCAGGAGCCGACAGCCTTTATCATGATAGAAAACTCCAGCGAGATCATCGGTAAGGGTTTCAGCCCTGTGTAAAAAAGGATCTTTCCGCAGCAGGCAAAACGCACAGCCAGTGGTTTTGCCTGCTTTGCACTACCCATTCCCTTTTTGGATGGATAAGGATTCCATCTTTTCATTTCACAAATGCCGCCGGGTGCGGTAGGATAGAGCTGAGAAAAAGGCAAAAACAGCGCCGGATGGCATCTCGTGCAGGAAAGGAGGGAAAATGGAAGAGAAAATGCGCCAGCAGCATGACCAAATGGAATAAATCTTGTGTACAAGAGAAATTTTTGGCGATTCTTAACGAATATTAAGACTGACGCTATGCCTTTTGTAAGATTGTCCGATTATGATAGAACCATCAGGAGCGGCGCAGTGAGGTGCCGCCCCGCAAGAACGGTATAACGATTGAAGAAACCACCTGTCAAGGAGGAAAAAAGCATGGAGATCAAGAAAGCAGCCACGGCTGGCACTCTGGAATCCAGCGACTGCATGGTGACCGTCGAGCCGGGCGAGGGCAAGATCGATTTCTCCCTCGAAAGCTCCGTCATCCACCAGTACGGCAACCAGCTGCGCAAGGTCGCACTGGAGACCCTGAAGAATCTGGACATTGACAACGTCCGCATCACCATCGTGGACAAGGGCGCACTGGACTGCACCCTGAAGGCCCGCATCGAGGGTGCGGTGTTCCGCTCTGTTGACCAGTATGAGAATCTGCCTTGGGGAGGTGCCATTCGATGAATAATCCGAACAAGAAGCGCCTGCGCCGCACGATGATGTTCCTGAATGCGCAGAAGCCCGGCCTCATCAAGGACCCTTACATCTATAAGGCCGACTCCTTGATGCTGGACCTGGAGGACGCTGTGGCCGAGAACCAGAAGGACGTCGCCCGTTTCAGCCTGTATCACGCCCTGAAGACCGTGGATTACCGCGGTGCAGAGCGGGTCGTCCGTATCAACGGTCTGGACACTCCCTACTGGCGTGAAGACATCCGCGCCTGCGTGGCCGGCGGCTGCGATTCCATCCGCATCCCCAAGACCGAGCACGCTGAGGACGTCCGCCGCGTGGCTGCTGCCATCGCCGAGGACGAGAAGACCTATGGCCGTCCTGAGGGCGAAGTCCTTATCATCGCCGCTCTGGAGTCTGCCCGCGGCGTCATGAACGCTCTGGAGATCTGCGAGAGCGATGAGCGCCTGTTCGGCATCGCACTGTCCGGCGGCGACTACACCAAGGACCTGCAGACCCACATCACCGGCACCGGCATCGAGCTGATGGGTGCCCGCCAGCAGATGATCATTGCAGCCCGCGCAGCAGGCGTGCAGTGCTTCGACACCGTTTACACCGACCTGAAGGATATGGATGGCTTCCGCAAGGACGTGGAGAACATCCACCTGATGGGCTTCGATGGCAAGTCCATCATCAACCCCCGTCAGATCCCCATCGTCCACGAGATCTTTACGCCCACCCAGAAGGACATCATCTTCGCTGAGAAGGTCGTCAAGGAGATCGACTCCAAGAAGGCTCTGGGCATCGGCGTCTTCACCGTGGACGGAAAGATGATCGACATCGCCTTCTACGACGGTGCAAAGCGCACCATCGATCTGGCCAAGGCATCCGGCGTGTATAAGGGGGATTTGTAATTATGTTGAACGCAGTCGGCAGAGAAATTCCCGAAGAGATCCTCGAGCGCACCGGCAAAGAGGTCTTCCAGGGCAACAATTATAAAGACGGCAAGGCCTTCCAGAAGGCCAGCCCGAAGGTCACCCCCGTGATGCGCAATGACCACGACAAGATGGTCAAGGACATCCACGAGGCTCTGGTCAAGTGCAATGCCCACGACGGCATGACCGTCTCCTTCCACCACCACTTCCGCGAGGGCGACCTCGTGGTCTGCATGGTCATGGAAGAGATCCACAAGATGGGCTTCAAGAACATCACCCTGAGCGCAAGCTCTCTGGGCAAGGCTCATGACGCCCTCGTCCCCATGATCGAGGACGGCACCATCGTCAACATCGAGTCCTCCGGCGTCCGCGGCAAGATCGGCGATGCTATTTCTCATGGCAAGCTGAAGGGCCTGGCCACCATGCGCAGCCACGGCGGCCGCGTCCGCGCCATCGAGACCGGTGAGACCCATGTGGACATCGCTTTCATCGGCGCACCCTCCTGCGACGAGTACGGCAACTGCTCCGGCATGGGCGGCAAGACCAACTGCGGCGTCCTGAGCTATGCTTACGTGGACGCTGAGATGGCTGACTATGTCGTCGCTGTCACCGATTGCCTCGTGGACTACCCCAACTACCCCGCAGAGATCAACCAGACCAAGGTGGATTACGTCTGCGTCGTGGACCAGATCGGCATCCCCGAGAAGATCGCTACCGGCGCTGCAAAGCCCACCACCGACCAGCGCAAGATCCTGATGGCCGAGTACTGCACTCAGGTCGTTGCAAACACCCCCTACTTCAAGGACGGCTTCTCTTATCAGACCGGTGTCGGCGGCGCATCCATCGCCTCCACCATCTCTCTGTCCAAGATCATGGAAGAGAAGAACATCCACATGGGTCTGGGTGTCGGCGGTCTGACCAAGCCCATGTGCGAGCTGCTGGACCGTGGTCTGGCCCGCAAGCTGGTCGATACGCAGGACTTCGACCTGGACGCTGTCAACAACGTCGCTTCCAACCCCAACCATTTCCCCATCTCTGCTGGCGAGTACGCAAGCCCCATGAACAAGGGCGCTTTCGTCAACAAGCTGGATTACGTCATCCTGGCCTCTCTGGAAGTCGATACCCACTTCAACTGCAACGTCGTCGTCGGTTCCGATGGCATCATCACCGGCGCACAGGGCGGCCATCCCGATACCGCACAGGGTGCAAAGTGCACCATCGTCATCGCTCCTCTGCTGCAGGGCCGCATCCCGGCCATCTGCACCGACGTGACCACCGTCACCACCCCGGGCGAGAGCGTGGACATCGTCGTCACCGACTACGGCGTGGCCGTCAACCCCCGCCGTCCCGACCTGCTGGAGGCTCTGAAGGCCGCTGACTGCGTGCCTCTGAAGACCATCGAGGAGCTGCGCGACATCGCCTACTCCATCGTCGGCGAGCCGGAGAAGGTCCAGTTCGGCGACCGCATCGTGGGCATCATCGAGGCCCGCGACGGCACGGTCATGGACGTCGTCCGCGAAGTCAAGCCTTTCTCTTTCCGCGAAGATTGAGTGATATAGCGTAAAAGCGGGAATGTGGCTTGCCAACCACGCTTCGGAATGGATTCACGGAGATTCCTTCGCTCTTCTCACCCCCGCTTTTGCGGCTAAATATGCACACAAACTTCATGCGATTCTCCTTTTTCAAGGTTTTGTGTTTTATACCGGCATAAAACCAGAGAGCAGCCGACTGCACCGCGCGCAGTTGGCTGCTCTTCTTTGTTTCTATGAAAAAATAAATGACGCTCTTACGGCACGAAACGATAGCCGACGCCGCGGATGGTGATGATGTGCTGGGGCGTGCGGGCGTTGTCCTCGATCTTGCTGCGCAGGCGGTTGATATAGACCATGATGGCGTTGTCGTCCACGGCAATGAGGTTGCCCCATATCTGCTCGTATATCATGTCCTTGGTGAACACCTGCTGCGGGTGGCGCACAAAGAGCAGCAGCAGGCTGCGCTCTTTCTCGGAAAGATTCAGCTCCACATTGTTTTTATAAAAGCGCATGGTGGTGGTGTCGCAGAGGAAAGGCCCGCAGCTGATCTGCTGGTTGTTCTCCTGCGAGAAGCTCTTGCTGCGGCGGATGAGGGCCTTGACCTTTGCGCCCAAAATCTGGGGGCGAAAGGGCTTGGTGACATAGTCGTCAGCGCCCAGAGAGAGGCCGTACATGAAATCGTAGTCCTCGTTGCGGCCGCTGATGATGATGACCGGCGTGGTGACGCCGTTGCGCCGGATGGTCTGGATGACATCGAAGCCCTCCATGTCGCCCAGCGTGATGTCCATCAGGATCATATCCAGCGTGCTGCTCTGCCGCGCGATGAGGTCCAGCGCCGCCGCGCCGCTGTTGACGACGAGAGGGTCCATCTCATTGCTTATCATAACTTTCGATAAAAGTTTGCAAATTGCTGGATCATCGTCTACAATAAGAACATGATACGACATGATAACTCCCTGCACTTTTCTGACCGGAAAATTTGTTTCAATTATGATAAATAAAATTATAACATTTTTAGACAGGAAGAGCAAGACCGCCCCAAAGGAGGACTCGATATGAAGGAGACCGCCCCGAAAAAGACATGGTTCCAGACGCTGCGCACCCTGTGGGTGCCGCTGGCCATCGGCGTTGTCACGGTAGCCGCACTGGCTGTCGTGGTGGGTATGGTGTGGAAGGACTACCGCACCGCCATGATGGACAGCCAGACGAGGCAGATGGAGCTGGTGGTGCAGAGCACCGCCGACAGCATCCGCGTCCTGCTGGAAGAATACGCCGACCGGCTGGACTCCATCGCCGGAAAAGCGGAGGCCAGCAAAGCGTTCCGCCCCACGGTGGCCCGGAGCGATACCATCCGGGACGTCTGGCTGGAAAACAGCAACGGCGAGGTCATCTACAGCTGCTACGGCCTCAGCGCCGTCTGCGATGTCCTCATCACCCGGACGGAGAACATCTCCTACTGGCAGTACCACAGCGGCGGCGAGCACTATCTTGTGATGAAGAAGAAGGCCGGGGATGAGACAGCCTGCCTCGTGGTAGACTCCACGGTCATGTATCAGCAGCTCATCTCGGAGATCCATGTCGGCAGGAACGGCTACATCATGATAAAGAATGACGATAACCTTGTGGTCATGCACCCCGAAGCCGTTCAGTGGGGCATCAAGGTCGTGGAGGGCCGCCAGCGCATCTATCAGGGGAAGAAACTGGACATGAGCAGTCTGAGTGAGCTGCTGCGCGCGCAGCAGGAAGAGGAATCCGGCACGCTGGACTACTACTCCTACTGGTGGGCCGACCCGGATCTGCCCCGGGTGCATAAGATCAGCGCCTTCCGTCATCTGGACGTGGGGGGTAGCTTCTGGATCGTCAGCGCCGTGGTGGACTACGACGATTTCTACGAGCCGGTACAGCAGAGCTTCGTGAAGGTGGTCCTCATCTTCGGCGGCGTGGCACTGGTGCTGGTGCTCTTCATGTTCCAGATGTTCCGGCTGCAGGAGCGCGACCGTCGCAGCGCCACCGAGATCAGCGATCTGAAGACCCTGAACCAGACACTCGAAGAGCTCCACCGCAGCGAAGAGTCGCTGGCCCACGGCCAGCGGCTGCAGATGATGGGGACCCTCACCGGCGGCATCGCCCATGAGTTCAATAACTTCCTGACCCCCATCACCGGCTATGCCGACCTCATCATGGCCGACGCCGACCCGGGCAGCGAGATCTATGACAACGCGATGGAGATCAGCGAGGCGGCGCAGAAGGCGCAGGAGGTCGTGAAACAGATCTCCTCCATGAGCCGGAAAAACGTGGAGACGGTCTACGACGCCGTGTCGGTGGAGGGGCTGCTCCATCGGACCCGGAAGCTGGTGGAGACCAACTGCCCGAAGAACGTGGAGCTGAAGGAAGAAAATGAGCTGAGCGGCGAATGCGTTCTGGGCAACGCGACCCAGCTGCAGCAGGTGCTGCTGAACATCAGCATCAACGCCATCCACGCCATCGGCACCGGGGGCGGAAAGCTGACCATCCGGGGCAGTGTCGTGCCGCGCAGTGAGCTGGCGGCGCTCTTCCCGGAAGAGAAGATCTCCGAGGAATGGTCGAGCTACGTCTGCCTGAGCGTCACCGACACCGGCTGCGGCATGGACAAGGAGACGATGCAGCACATCTTCGAGCCTTTTTTCACCACAAAAAAGACCGGCGAAGGCACCGGCCTCGGTCTTGCCCTGGCGGACCAGATCATCCGCACCCACCGGGGCCGCATCCGGGCGGAGAGCACCATCGGCAGAGGCACGACCTTCTATGTCTATCTGCCGGTGCTGGAGCAGCAGCAGGAGCGCGAACAGCTGCAGTGGGGCGTGGACAGCAAGCTGCGCATCCTGGCGGCGGACGACAACAACAAGGTCCTCGACCTGCTGGACAAAGACCTCAGCGCGCTGGGCCTGAGCGTGTCCACCTGCTCCCGCCGGGGCGAGCTGCGCCAGCTGCTGGAGCAGCAGCCCTTCGACGTCCTTGCCATCGACGAGAGCCTGATGAGCAGCAGCGGCGTGGATCTCTGCATGGCCATCCGGGGCCGCTACCCGGGCATGACCCGCATCGTGATGACCAATGCCCCCACAAGGGAGATCGTGGACGCCCGCAGCCACGGCGTCATCGACGGCTATGTGGTAAAACCGGTGTCGGCGTCCACGCTGCTGGCCCAGATACGGAGCAGCCGGAAAGAGTGAAGAGCGGCTGTTTTTGTGAATTTGTGGAATATGCACAGAGGTGTCCTTCATAATTCGATGATATGATAAAAATTCAAGGAATATATTGACAAATCTAGGGGGGGGGGTACAATAAGGCCGACAGGCCGACGACCGGAACTGGACAGCCTGCCTGTAAGATCATTCATAATTATGGAGGCAAAAATCATGAAAATGGCAAAGAAGTTTCTGGCCGTCGCCCTCGCCGGCGTTCTGGCACTGTCCGTTCTGACTGGCTGCGGCAATAGCGTCAAGAGCAAGGACATCGCTGATTCTCTGACCAAGATGGGCGTCAAGGTCGAGCAGAGCAAGGACGTGGATAAGACTGCTGAGAACACCCTGAAGGCTATCGAGACTATCATCGCTGCTGACTCCGCCAACAAGATCACTCTGGACAATGCTGTTGAGAAGGTCACCGGCAAGGTCATCAGTCAGGAGCACATCGACGAAAACACCGATGCCGCTAATGCAGTCAAGAAGGCTCTGAGTGTGTACGCCAACGGCTCTGATGCCGAGAAGGCAAATGTTGGCAAGCAGATCCGTGTTGCTCTGGTCAAGACCGAGAATGCCACGAAGAACGCAAACCTGCAGGCTGGCATTGTGAATGGCGCTCTGTTCGAGGCTCAGGCCGCTGTCGTTAACGACATGAAGCATGAAGTTGCTGAGACCGGCAAGCTGGGCATTGCCAAGACGAGCGATGGCAAGTACATGCTGGTCGTCATCGTCAACGATGTGGTCGATGCCGCTTAATTCCCGCTTCCCCATGTGACGGACCGCCGCAAGGCGATAGATTCCCCAT
>ENA-OQNA01000005-OQNA01000005.1-human-gut-metagenome-genome-assembly--contig:-NODE-5-length-96955-cov-5.074823_pt1 | contig 96955 bp, 89 predicted proteins | sample MGYA00242625_ERZ504872 | MGnify/ENA primary metagenome ERZ504872 (study PRJEB26092, sample SAMD00036425) | human gut metagenome | host: Homo sapiens | study: EMG produced TPA metagenomics assembly of the...
TCTGTGGATTCGTTTAATGATTTCTACCTTCTGCGTTCCGTTGTACTTTCGTTGTCCCTTTGGCATACAAAAACACCCCATTTCCTAAACAGTATACCATACTGTCTAACAAATGGGGTGCAGTTCAAAATGTGCAGCGGGGCATTTTGCGTTCAGGAGATTTTTGCCGGGTCGAGGTACTGGCCGTTCTGTAGCACTTCCAGATGGATGTGCGCTTCCTCGGCGCATTCACAGCTGATGGTGCCCACGGTGCCCAGCTTCTGCCCGGCGGTCACGGTGTCGCCGGGTTTCACGGCGGGGCTGTTCACCCCGCACACCCGCCACAGGCGGCCGGAGGCATCTTCCAGCGTGACCACGCTGCTCCACCGGCCGTCGGTGCCGGTCTCGGTCACCTTGCCGGAGCAGGGGGCACTCACCGCACTGCCCTCGGCACAGGCGTAATCCACACCGTTGTGGGTGCGCCAGTCGCCCAGCGTCTTGCTGTAGACCAGCTCGTCACCACTGTAGGCGTTGAGCACCCGGCCAGAGAACGGCTGCGTGGAGGCAGGCGCGGCTGAGCTTGCGGCAGGTGCAGAGTCGGTGCGCAAGGCAGAGGGTTCGTGCACCGAACCAGAGCCAGATGCCGCACCAGACGAGGCACTCGAGCTGCCCGGCACGGGCTGCGGTACCCCGGCTACGCTGTTGGCGGCCTGCTCGGCCGTATCGGGAAGGTCCAACCATAATTCTTCCTCCTCAAGCCCCACATCGGGGTCAGGTTCCGGCTCCGGAATGGTCTGCCGGGCGGTGCTGCTCGGGTTTGTCAGGTCGATCAGGTTCTGCCTGAGCTCGTCGCGGACGGTGCGCACCGCCCACACCCCGGCGGCTGCCGCGGCCAGCAGACAGGCTGCCAGCACCAGCGCAAAGCCCTTGCCGTGCAAAAACTTTTTGATCTGCTCCATCTTGCGTTACTCCTATCTGTCCCGTGGAAACGGTTCGCTTCTGGGGTTAGTGTGGGAGGGCGGTGCAGGTTTTATGCATCAAAAAAGAGCCTTCCCGGTGCGGGAAGGCTCTTTGCGGTTTACGGGTTTCGGTTCAGCTGCGGCTGTTGCGGCTGTTCAGGCCCAGCAGACGCACCACATACAGGAAGATGTTGATGAAGTCCAGGTACAGGGTCAACGCACCGTAGATGGAAGCCTTTTCGGCCAGCTCGCTGTCCCCAGCGTAGTAGGAGTACAGCTGGCTCAGCTTCTGGGTGTCATAAGCAGTCAGCAGCATGAACACCACCAGACCGATGCCGCTGTACAGCACCGTGGAGCCGAAGCCCATGCCGAACAGTATGCCGACAAAGCCGGTGATGAGCAGAGCCACCAGAGCCATCATCAGCTTGGGACCCCAGCCGGACAGGTCCTTGTGGGTGGTGGCACCATAAGCAGCCATCAGGCCAAAGTACACCGACGTAGCCAGGAAGGCCAGCACCAGCGTGCTCACCGAGAACGCAATGAAGTAGTAGCTCAGCACCATGCCGTTGAGCAGTGCATAAACAAGGAACACGCCGCGGGCTGCGCCTACCGACATGTTCTGCACGCGGGAGCTCAGCACGAACACCAGTGCCAGCTCGGCAATGGTGAACAGCAGGTACAGGGAGTTGACCACATACAGCAGGGGTGTGGTGGCCGTGACGAACGCGGCGGCAAAGGTCACCAGCAGACCGCAGGCCATCCAGCGGTAGGTGCGGGACATATAGTCCGCCGAAGTCATGGCGGGCTCTGCATAACCGCGATCATAATTGTTGTAATCCATGTGGAAGTTCCTCCATTCTTGTTCCGCCGGGGCTGTGGGGGCCTTGCCGCCCTTGCTCCGGTCTACGGAATATAGTATACTGCATAGAAATGAACGTTTCATGAAAAAGGCTGTGATGTTTTATGTCCCTCGGACTTTATCTGCATATCCCTTACTGCTTTTCCAAATGCCGGTATTGCGATTTCTACTCCCACCCCGGGGAGCGGGGCGTGCCGGACGCCTATGTGGACGCTTTGCTGCGGGAGCTGGCACGCTTTGCACCGGACGCACCCCTGCGGCCCGATACCGTGTATTTCGGCGGCGGCACCCCCAGCCTGCTCAGCCCGGCTCAGGTCGGGCGGCTCATCCGTGCCGCCTGCCCGGTGTCCGGGGCTGAGGTGACCCTGGAGGCCAACCCGGAGACCGTCACCGAGGAAAGCTTGCGGGGCTTCCGGGAGGCAGGGGTCAACCGCATCTCCTTTGGGGTGCAGTCGGCCCGGGACACTCAGCTGCGCACGCTGGGCCGCCCCCACACGGCCCGGCAGGCCCGCGCGGCCTTTGCGGCGGCCCGCCGGGCAGGGTTTGAGAACATCAGCGGTGACATCATGCTGGCCCTGCCCCATTATACGCAGGCAGAGTTCGACGAGACGCTGGAACTCATCGAAGAGGGCGGTGCCACCCATATTTCGGCTTACCTGCTGAAGATCGAGCCGGATTCCGCCTTTGGCCGCACGCCCCCGGAGGGCCTGCCCACCGGTGACGAGGCGGCGGACTTCTACCTTTACGCCGTGGAGCAGCTGGAGCACCACGGCTACCGGCAGTACGAGATCTCCAACTTTGCAAAGCCCGGCTATGAGGGCCGCCACAACCTGATTTACTGGGACTGCGGCGACTATCTGGGCCTTGGCCCGGCGGCCCATTCCTGCATGGGCGGCAAGCGGTTTTATTACCCCGCCGACACGGCGGCTTTCCTGCAGGACAACGCCGCTCCGGTGATGGACGGCGGCTGCGGGGCCGAGGATTACCTGATCCTACAATTGCGCCTGCGCAAGGGCCTGTCGCTGCCGCAGTACAAGGCCCTGTACGGAAAAGAGTTTTCCCCGGTGCAGCTGGCGTTTATCCGTAACTGTGTCAAAAACGGCTATGCCGCCTTCGACGGCACCACCCTGGCCCTGACCCCGGCGGGGCTCATCGTGCAGAACAGCATTCTGGCCGAGCTGCTCTGAGCCTGCCCGCAGCACATTGCTTTTGCGGGGCGATTCTGGTATGATATAAATGTAGAACTAGGCTTTTTGGGAGGAAAACAGATGGCAAAGGTGTTGATCGTAGGCGCAGGTGCGGCAGGCCTGATGGCGGCGGGTGCTGCCGTGCGGCAGGGGCATCAGGTAACGGTGCTGGAGCATATGGACAAACCGGCCCAGAAGATCCTGGTCACCGGCAAGGGCCGCTGCAATGTGACCAACGACTGCACGGCGGAAGAGTTTTTGCGCCATGTGCGCACGAACCCGCGCTTTCTGTTCTCGTCGCTGGGGGCGTTCCCACCCGCAAAGACCATGGAGCTGTTCGAGAGCCTTGGTGTGGAGCTGAAGGTGGAGCGCGGACGCCGGGTGTTCCCGGTGTCGGACAAGGCCGAGGAGATCCGGCAGGCCCTGCTGCGGTATGCGCAGGATGCCGAGCTCGTGCACGACGGTGCCAGAAAGCTGCTGGTGGAAGAGCTGCCGCCGGAAGCGGAGGAAGCCCCCGCTGTGCCGGAAAACCCGCGCCATCCCAAAAAGAAAAAGGCCGGCCCGGCCCTGCGCTGCATCGGCGTGCGGGGCACTTCGGGCCGGGAATACCGGGCAGATGCCGTACTGGTGGCCACCGGCGGCGTGAGCTACCCCACCACCGGTTCCACCGGTGACGGCTACAAGCTGGCCCGGCAGGCCGGGCACACTCTCGTGGAGCCGGTGCCCAGTCTCGTGAGCCTTGTGAGCCACGACCCCGACTGCAAAAAGATGATGGGTCTGGCGTTGAAAAACGTCACCCTGACCCTGTTCGAGGATGGAAAGGCCATCTTTGACGAGCAGGGCGAGATGTTGTTCACCCACTTCGGCATCAGCGGCCCGCTGACCCTGAGCGCGTCCAGCCACCTGAGCGACATGAAAAAGCACAAGTATCACGCGGAGATCGACCTCAAGCCCGCCCTCAGCGAAGAGCAGCTCTACGACCGCATCACCCGGGACTTTGCCCTGCTGGCCAACCATGCGGCCCAGGGCGCGCTGGTCAAGCTGCTGCCTTCCAGCATGCAGCCGGTCATGGTGGCCCGCTGGGGCATCGACCCGGCCACCAAGGCCAACCAGATCACCCGGGAGCAGAAGCGGGAGCTGGTGCAGCTTATCAAGCACTGGCGGGTGTCCATCGACGCCCGGGGCGACCTGGCCCATGCAGTCATCACCTCCGGCGGCGTATCGGTGCGGGAGGTGGACCCCAAGACCATGCAGAGCAAAAAGGCCCTGGGGCTGTACTTTGCAGGCGAGGTGCTGGACGTGGACGCCTACACCGGCGGCTACAACCTGCAGATCGCTTTCTGTACGGCTCAGAGCTTTGCCAATCATCTGTAACGGTACGATGCAATCACACGATTGGAAATAGCCTCCGCTCGCGCTCTGGCTATTTTCAGCGGAAAATTTATTTTGATTTGGCGTTTGTCGCGCCCTGCGGGGCGCTCCAAACGCATTTTCACCGATTGGAGCCGAAACCGACAAATGCAGCAACTGGAAAACCACCGTCTCCCGGTCACGGCCCTTTCTGTGAAAAAACAAACCGGAAAAGTCCGCAGACTTTTCTGGTTTACACTTAATAAAATTAAAATTCCGCTGAGTATGGCCAGAGCGAACGCGGCGGCCATTCAAAATCGTTCAGTCTACAATAAAAAGGAGATATAAAAATGGTATCTGTTGCGATCGACGGGCCTGCCGGAGCAGGCAAATCCACGCTGGCACGCCGCCTTGCGGCGGAGATGGGCTACATCTATGTGGACACCGGTGCCATGTTCCGCACCATCGGCCTGTATGCCCTGCGTGCGGGCAAGGACCCCAAGGATAACGAGGCTGTCAACGCCCTGCTGCCGGAGATCGAGCTGCACTTTGCTTTCATCGACGGGGAGCAGCATGTTTATTTAAAGGAAGAGGACGTGAGCACCGCCATCCGCACCGAAGAGGTGGGCATGGCAGCTTCTGCCGTGGGCGCAAACCCGGCCGTGCGGGCCTTCCTGCTGGGCATGCAGCGGGACATGGCCAAAAAGCAAGATGTGCTGATGGACGGCCGCGACATCGGTACCGTGGTGCTGCCGGATGCCACTGTCAAAATTTTCCTCACCGCCAGCCCGGAGGCCCGCGCTGCCCGCCGCTGGAAAGAGTATCAAGAAAAGGGCGTCAACACCCCGTATGAGGAAGTTCTGGCCGACGTGAAGCAGCGGGACTATCAGGACACCCACCGTGCGGCCGCTCCCCTGAAGCAGGCCGATGACGCCGTGCTGCTGGACACCTCGGAGCTGGACTTCGAGCAGAGCCTTGCCGCCATGAAGAAGATCATTGCGGAGAAAGTGAAAAACTGACGACGATATGGTATTATATTACATTCTGCTGCCCTTTGCATGGCTGCTGTGGCACCTTGGCTTCCGCATCCGGGTGGAAGGGCGCGAGAACCTGAAAAAAGTGCAGACCAAAGGTTATATCCTGGCACCCACCCATGTGTCCGCCATCGACCCGGTGTTCATCGCGGTCACCCGGTGGGGCGGGCGAATGGTCATCTTTGCCAAAAAGGAACTGTTTGAGATCAACGCCTTCCTGAGCTGGTTCTTCCGCTGCTGCGGCGGCGTCTGCGTCCGGGGCACCAAGGACGAGGTGGCGGTCATCGACCGGACCGTAGAGGCCTGCAAAAACGGACGCACGCTGCTCATCTTCCCAGAGGGCACTCGTGAAAAAGAGGAAAACTGCTGCCGCCCAAGAGCGGCCTGTTCGTCATCGCGGCCGGTGCGGGGGTGGACGTGGTGCCCTGCCGCATCCTGTACGACACCCCGGACGGGAAAATGCACCTGTTCTGCAAGGTGCGGGTGATCTACGGTGAACCTATGCCCGCCGCGCAGTTTGCCATGGAGGGCCGCCGCGACACGAAAAAACTGCGTGCCAACAAGCAGGCCCTGCTGGATGCGTGGGAGAAGATGGGACGGTGAGGAGAACGTAATGGAGATCAAAGTTGCAAAGACTGCGGGGTTCTGCTTTGGCGTGAACCGTGCCGTGGAGCTGACCTACGGCCTGCTGGCCGAAGGGCGCAGGGTGGCCACCCTCGGCCCGCTGATCCACAACCCGCAGGCTGTGGCCGACATGCGGGCAAAGGGGGCCTTTGTGGCCGACAGTGTGCCTCAGGTGCCGGATGGCTATGAGGTGGTCATCCGCAGCCACGGGGTGCCCCGCAGCGTGTACGACGAGCTGGAGGCGCGCGGCATCGCGTACCACGATGCCACATGCCCCTTTGTGCAGAAGATCCAGCGCATTGCCGCACAGGCCGAAAAAGAGGGTGCCGTGCTGCTGGTGGCGGGCGATAAGACCCACCCGGAGGTGCAGGGCATCGTGGGGCACACCCGCGGAGAGGTGTTCGTTTTTGCGAATTTGGAGGAGCTTGCGGCCTGGAAAGGCCCCTCGGACCCGCAAAAACCCCTTTTTGCAGTTGCACAGACCACATTTCAGGTGACAAAATGGAAAGAAAGTTCGGAGTTTCTCAAAAAAGCCTATACAAACGCCCGAATTTTTGATACAATATGTAATGCGACGTGGGCGAGGCAACAGGAAGCGGAAGACCTCAGCCAACAATGCGACATCATTGTTGTCATTGGCGGTCATCATTCTTCCAATACCCAGAAGCTGGTGCAGGTCGCCGCAAAACACACGCGTGCCGTAACGGTCGAGACAGCGAGCGAACTTCGGCCGGAATGGTTTGCAGATGTAAAAGTGGCGGGCGTGACAGCCGGGGCTTCAACGCCATCGTCTATTATTGAGGAGGTACTTAACAGTATGAGCGCAGAAATCAATGACAGCATGAGCTTTGAGGAGATGCTGAATGCATCCGAGGAAAAGCGTGTTCATGCAGGCAGTATTGTGAAAGGAATCGTGACCAGCATCTCTGCCAACGAGATCCAGGTGGATATCGGAGCGAAGCAGACCGGCTTTGTCAAGCTGAGCGAGCTGACCGATGATTCCTCCGCCAAGGTCGAAGACCTGGTGAAGGTTGGCGATGAGCTGGACCTCATCGTCGAGAAGGTTATGGATCAGGACGGCGTCATCCAGCTCTCCCGCAAGAAGCTCGCATCTCGCAAGGGCATGGAAGAGATCGCCAAGGCAGCTGAATCCGGCGAAGTCGTCGAGGGCGACGTCACCGAGTTCAATAAGGGCGGCGTTGTTGTCAACGTCAAGGGCGTCAAGGTGTTCGTCCCCCGTTCTCAGGCCACTATGCGCCGTGACGAGGACTACACTGCTCTGGTTGGCCAGCATGTTCAGCTGGTCGTCACCGAGTGCTCCGGCCGCAAGATCGTCGGCAGCATCAACAAGGTGACCGCTGAGCAGAACAAGGCAAAGCGCGAGGAGTTCTGGGCAAACGTTGAGGTGGGCAAGAGCTACACCGGCGTTGTCAAGAGCCTGACCTCTTATGGTGCATTCGTTGACATCGGTGGTGTTGACGGCCTGTGCCACATCAGCGAGCTGAGCTGGAACCGCATCAAGCATCCTTCCGAGGTCGTCTCCGTTGGTGACACCATCGAAGTGTATGTCAAGGACATCGACACCGAGAACCACAAGGTTTCTCTGGGCTACAAGAAGGCCGAGGACAACCCCTGGGAGCAGCTGAAGAACAACTACCCCATCGGCAGCACCTTCCATGCTCCGGTCGTGTCTCTGACCAAGTTCGGTGCTTTCGTCCGCATCCTGCCGGGTGTTGACGGTCTGGTCCACATCAGCGAGATCAGCAATGATCGCGTTGAGAAGGTCTCTGACGTGCTGAAGGTCGGCGATATGGTCGATGTGAAGCTGCTGGATGTCGACTTCGACAAGAAGCGCATCAGCCTGTCCATGAAGGCTCTGCTGAACGACGACGCTGAGTGATCAGCCGCCTGTTTGAAGCATAGCTTCTGACACATGCGATCAACAGCCCCGTTGCCGGGAAAACGGCGGCGGGGCTGTTTTTGTTAAGGGAGAAACCCTCTCAGTCACGGCCTGCGCCGCGACAGCTCTCCCGAAGGGCGAGCTTTTGACAGTGAACGAAAAAGTTTGAGGAAAACCGGCAAAACCTCTCCCTTTCGGAAGAGGTGGACGCGAACAGCGTGAGCGGACGGAGAGGGTTATTTTTTATGGTTAAATTTTTCAAAAAGCACTGGGAAGTGCTCAGTTACCTGATCTTTGGCGTGCTGACCACCCTGCTCAACATCGTGCTGTATGCCCTGTTCAACAAGCTGTTCGGCTACACCGCCGCCAACAGCTGGGGCAACGTGCTGGACAACATCCTGTGCATCCTGTTTGCCTACGCCACCAACCGGGCGTTCGTGTTCCGCAGCAGGACCCAGGGCCGGGAGATGGCGAAGGAGTTCGGTGCATTCGTCACCTGCCGTCTGGGCACACTGGTGCTGGATGCCGTCATTATGATGGTGGGCGGCAACCTGCTGGCCGCGCAGGGCACAGCTCTGATGGAAGGCCTGATGCAGGGCGTGCTGGGGGTTGTGGCGGGCTGGATCGATCCGGCCACAGCTGTAAGCACGATCAACACCTACGCAGGAGGCGCTGATCATTCTGCTGCCATCGCCATCATCGGTGGTGCCGATGGCCCGACGGCGATCTTCGTCAGCGGTTACAGCGCACAGACTTTGTGGGGCTTATGCGTCAAGGTCTTTTCCAACGTGGTCGTGGTGGTGCTGAACTATGTGTTCAGCAAACTCATCATCTTTAAAAAGAAAAAATAATTTTTAGGAGGTACGGTCTTATGAAACGTGGTCTGAAAGGTTTTGCATTCCTGGTCTCCGGTCTGGTGCTGGGCATCATCGGTGCAACGGTGTCGGCAACGGCCATTGCCCTGAGCGCTGTCGGCATGGCAAAGGTGCGCCGTGCCAACAAGAATTAAGGAGGACGACAACATGACCCGCGAAGAAATTCTCTCCCATGTCGATCACACCCTGCTGAAGCCGGAGGCCACCTGGCCCCAGATCCAGACCCTGTGTGACGAAGCCATTGCCAACCACACCGCATCCGTCTGCATCAACACCTGCTACGTCAAGCAGGCTGTGGAGTACATGGCAGGCCGCATCCCGGTGTGCTGCGTGGTGGGCTTCCCTCTGGGTGCCATGGACACCGCCAGCAAGGCCTTTGAGGCAAAGACTGCCATCGAAAACGGCGCTTCCGAGGTGGACATGGTCATCAACATCGGCCGCCTGAAGAATAAGGAGTACGATGCCGTCCGCGAGGACATCCGTGCCGTGAAGCAGGCTGTGGGCGACAAGATCCTGAAGGTCATCATCGAGACCTGCCTGCTGACCGATGAGGAAAAGGAAACGATGTGCGACATCGTTTGCGAGGCCGGTGCCGACTACATCAAGACCAGCACCGGCTTCTCCACCGCAGGTGCCAACTTCCACGATGTGGAACTGATGGTCAAGGGTGTGCACGGCCGCTGCAAGGTCAAGGCTGCCGGCGGCATCTCCACCGTGGAGGATATGGAGACCTTCCTGGCTCTGGGGGCTGACCGCCTGGGCACCTCCCGCGCCGTCAAGATCCTGAACGGCGAGCAGGCCAAGGGCTATTGATCCGATCTTGCAAGAAAGGCGCAGCTGAGGCTGTGCCTTTCTTTTTTGTATTTGCAGCAGAAAACCGACAAAACCTCCATCAATTTCAGAGAGTTGTATAAAAAGAGTGATACTCTTCTTGACAATCTGACGAAGCAATGCTAGAATATCTAGCGTAACAACTGAATACCGACTTATCAAGAGCGGCTGAGGGGACAGGCCCTGTGAAGCCCGACAACCTGTGCGAAAGCATAAGGTGCCAAATCCTGCGGGAAACCGGAAGATAAGAGTGCAACGCTCAGAGCTTTCGGCTCTGGGCGCTTTTATTTTTTCATGGTACATGGCTTGATGAATGGTAGAAGCTGCAAGATACACACCCTGTTGTAAAAACTGTTTAGGAGGCAAAACCAATGGCAAGACACCTGTTTACTTCTGAGTCCGTCACCGAAGGACATCCCGACAAGATCTGCGACCAGATCTCGGATGCGATCCTGGACGAGATCCTGACCCACGACCCCGACGCCCGTGTGGCCTGCGAGACCTGTGCATCCACCGGTCTGGTGCACATCATGGGCGAGATTACCACCAGCTGCTATGTGGACTTCCAGAAGGTGGTCCGTGAGGTGGTGGCAGATATTGGCTACACCCGTGCAAAGTTCGGCTTTGATGCCGACACCTGCGCCGTCATCTCCAACATCGACGGCCAGAGCCCCGACATCGCCCTGGGCACCAATGACCAGGTGGGCGGCGCCGGCGACCAGGGCATGATGTTCGGTTATGCCTGCGACGAGACCCCGGAGCTGATGCCCATGCCCATCAGCCTGGCCCACAAGCTGGCCAAGCGCCTGACCGAGGTGCGCAAGAGCGGCGAGATGAGCTATCTGCGCCCGGACGGCAAGAGCCAGGTCACCGTGGAGTACGATGAGAACAACAAGCCCGTGCGTGTGGACGCCGTGGTCATCTCCAGCCAGCACAGCGAGAGCGTGAGCATGGACCAGCTCCGTGCCGACGTGATGGAAAAGGTCATCAAGGCCACCATCCCCGCCGAGCTGCTGGACGAGAACACCAAGTACTATATCAACCCCACCGGCCGCTTTGTGGTCGGCGGCCCCCAGGGCGACACCGGCCTGACCGGTCGTAAGATCATCGTGGACACCTACGGCGGCTACGCACGTCACGGCGGCGGCGCATTCTCCGGCAAGGATCCCAGCAAGGTGGACCGCAGCGCTGCCTATGCGACCCGCTGGGTGGCCAAGAATATCGTGGCTGCCGGCCTGGCCAAGCAGTGCGAGGTGCAGGTGGCTTACGCCATCGGCGTGGCAAAGCCCGTGTCCATCATGGTGGACACCTTCGGCACCGGCACGGTCTCCGATGAGAAGATCGAGCAGGCTGTGGAGAAGGTCTTTGACCTGACCCCCGCTGCCATCATCCGTGACCTCGACCTGCGCAAGCCCATCTACCGCAAGCTGGCTGCCTACGGTCACATGGGCCGCGAGGACCTGGGCGTGAAGTGGGAGAACACCGACCGCGTGGATGCCCTGAAGGCTGCCGTGGCTGCTCTGTAAAGAAGAACCGGTAAATGAAGAAAAAGGCTCCTCTGCCGACCGGCAGAGGGGCCTTTTTGCATGGTGCGGCCGGAAGCGGCGGCGGGATGTGTCTACATGGAAAAGTAATACTTTTCTCAGAAAATCGGTGGATTTTTGCGACTGCGAAGGGAAATGGCTGTCTTTTTGTCGAAAACACACAGTCTCTTTTTGAAAAAAGCAAAACAGATGTGCAAGGCGCAGAAAATCGGTTTGTGTAACAAATGGATATGGCACAAAACGAAAAATGTGATAAAATAAAAGTAGATATGCGCTTTTGTACGCAGATCGTTCGGATTGGAAAGCAGCAATAAGGAGTTGTGATTATGTCCATTGAAATTTCCCCCAAGTCGTTTTTCCAGCAGCCCAGTGTGGCAGACATGCGGCTGATCGCCTGCCCCGGTGCCGAGGAGCTTACCGGCCTGATCGACAAGCACCTGGTCCGTTGGGCCAAGGACGCCGGCATTGACAAGGAGACCTTCATCATCTCCTGCGACTGCCCCCGCTTCCAGAGCGGTGATGCCAAGGGTCTGGTCAAGGAGTCCGTGCGCGGCGACGATATCTTTATTGTGGTGGATCCCGGCAACTACAGCGTGACCTACAAGCTGTTTGACAACGTGAACCACATGTCCCCGGACGATCACTTTGCAAACCTGAAGCGCCTGATCCAGGCGGTGGCCGGCAAGGCACACCGCGTGTCGGTGATCATGCCCAGCCTGTACGGCGGCCGTCAGCATCGCCGCGTGGTGCGTGAGAGCTTGGACTGCGCCGTGGCCCTGCAGGAGCTGCAGACCATGGGTGTGCAGAACATCATCACCTTCGACGCACACGACCCCCGCGTGCAGAATGCTGTGCCGCTGATGAGCTTCGACAACGCCATGCCTACCTATCAGGTGCTGAAAAGCCTGCTGAAGAAGGACCCGGAGATCTCCTTCGACAAGAGTAAGTTCACCGTGGTCAGCCCGGACGAAGGCGCCATGAACCGCAACATGTACTTCTCCAGCGTGCTGGGCTGCAACCTGGGCATGTTCTACAAGCGCCGTGACTACACCCGCGTGGTCAACGGCCGCAACCCTATCGTGGCTCACGAGTACCTGGGCGAGAGCGTGGAAGGCAAGACCGTCTTTATCGCCGATGACATCATCGCTTCCGGCGAGAGCATGCTGGAAGTGGCCAGCAACCTGAAGGAGCGCGGCGCTGCCCGCATCATCGCCAACGCTACCTTCCCGCTGTTCACCAGCGGCCTGGCCAAGTTTGACCAGGCTGTGGCCGAGGGCAAGCTGACCTATGTGGTGGGCACCAACCTGACCTACCGCACGCCGGAGCTGCTGACCCGCGACTGGTATGTGGACGTGGATGTGTCCAAGTACGCTGCTTACTTCGTGGTGGCCCTGAACCACGACATGTCCGTTTCCAGCATCATTGATCCGCTGAAGAAGATCGAGGCTCTGCTGGCAAAGCGCGCATAAGCCTGCGGAAGTCTGTACTAGAAAAGCCGCTGTATCGAACGATACAGCGGCTTTTCTTATGCGACCGAGAGGGTTACATTTTATTCTTGCGCAGATAGCGCAGCATGGCGGGCAGCTCGTAGGCCAGCATCAGTACCCAGCCGAAGGCGTAGCTGTAGGGCAGGGCTTCGATCTCCATCTTCCACAGCAGCACCAGCACGGACGCAGCGGCCACACGGCCTGCCATGTTCAGGATGCTGCTGATCAGTGTGATCCTCAGGTCGCCGATGCCGCGGAAGAAGCCCTGGATGCCGTTGGTGGCGGCGGGCATCAGGTAGAACAGCGAGATCGTGCGCAGGAACCGCACGCCCAGGTCCACCACCTCCGGGTCGGTGACGAACAGCCGGATGATGGGCTCTGCAAAGATCAGACAGACCGCCATCAGGCCCAGTGCATACACCACCTCGATGCGCATGCCGCAGCGGTAGCCATCCTTCACGCGGTCTTTCTTCCCGGCACCTTCGTTCTGAGCCATGAAAGTGGTCATGGCGTGGGCGATGTTCTGCTGCGGAGTGTAGGCAAAGTCGTCGATGCGAGATGCCGCGGTAAAGGCGGCCATGGCGCTGACGCCCATGGTGTTCACGATGGCCTGCACCGCGATCTTGCCCAGCTGCACGGTGGCCTGCTGCATGGCGCTGACCCAGCCGTAGCTTACAGTCTTGCGCAGCAGCTTGCCGTCAAACACGAACCAGCGTCTGCCCAGCTGCAGCACCGGAACTTTCCAGCGGATGTACAGGGCGCAGAGCAGGCAGCACATGCCCTCGCTCAGCACGGTGGAAAGGGCGCAGCCCTCGCTGCCCCAGTCCAGGGCCTCCACAAAAAACAGGTCGCCGCCGATGTTCAGCACGGCGCTGATCATCAGAAAGTACAGGGCACTCTTGCTGTCGCCCAGGGCACGCAGCGTGGCGGCCAGAAAATTGTAAAAAAAGGTGAAGAGCAGGCCCGCAAACACGATGCGTAGGTAGTTCACGGCAATGGGCAGGATCTCCGCCGGCACCTGCAGCAGCCGCAGCAGGGGATTTGCCAACAGGATGCACAACAGCGAGAAGGCCAGCGAGAACACCGTACCGGCAATGGCGGTGGTGGACACCTGCCGTTCCACCAGCTCCGTGTCTCCGGCACCAAAGGCGGTGCTGACCAGAATGCCGGCACCCAGACATATGCCGTTGATGAACAGGATGGCCAGAGTCATCAGCGGGTTGGCGGTGCCCACGGCAGCCAACGCATCCTCCCCCACGAACTTTCCCACGATGATGCTGTCGGCGGCATTGTAGGTGAGCTGGAACAGATTGCCCAGCACCAGCGGGATGGTAAAGTTGATCAGCAGCGGCGTAATCTTGCCGCTGGTCATATCTTTGGTCATGGTGAATGCGAAGTCCTTTCCGATTTATAAGAGATTCTGTCGGCCGCTGAACACGGCCAGGGCCGAGCGGCTGATGCCGTTGGCCACCAGCTTGGCCGCCGCGTGCAGGGCCGCCCCGGCGCTGGCACTGGCCGGGATGGCATCGGTGCGCAGCACCTGCTGGGCAGCGCGCTGGGCGTCCTTGCTGGAAACTGCCGCCACATTGTCCACTACATAGGAGTTGAAGTTCTTGGGCACGAGGCCGAAGCCGATGTCCGGGATGTTGTGGGGGCCGGTGACGCCGCCGGTGAGGGCCTGACACTCAAAAGGCTCCACGGCCACGATGCGCACATCGTTGGTCCAGGCCTTGATGGTCTCGCCCACGCCGGTCACGGTGCCGGCGCTGCCCACCCCCACGGTGATGGCGTCCACCAGGCTGGCACCCTCCCGGGCGATGTTCTGCAGGATGGCCGGGCCGGTGACCCGGCGGTGATACTCCGGGTTGTTGTCGTTGGCCAGCCAGTCGGTGTAGTACCAGCCGTTGGCGGCGGCGGTCTGTGCGGCCATGGCACGGGCCCCGGCCAGCCCGCTGCGGGCGGGGCTGTGCTGGATCTGTGCCCCCAGACGCAGCAGGTTTTCCTGCCGCAGAGCGGGGGCATCCTCCGGCATCACCAGCACCACCGGGTGCCCGGCGGTCAGGCCCGCCAGCGTGAGGGCGGTGGCAAAGGGGCCGGACACCGCCTCAATGATGGGCTGCCCGGGAGCCAGCTTTTTCTGCTCGATGGCCAGCGCCAGCATGCCCTCGGCCAGGCCGTCGCGGGCGGTGCCGGTGGGGCCGTTGAAGTCCAGATACGCAAATAGGCGGCCCTTGAGCCCGTTGGCGGCCGCGTAGCCCCGCAGCTCCACAACGGGGCAGGGGGTCAGCGTCTGGTAAAAATTCGGGTAGATCGGCACAGAAGGCCTCCTTTCGGGTGGGATACAACAACCTTATCGTAACGCAAACCACGCACCGCGTCAAGAAGTGTTTTGGCAAAAACAGCGAATTTTTGCCGGATTTTTTGGAAAAACTGCGCCGGAAGCCTTGACAAGCTCCATGTGTTCTGGTATACTCCATCCGTAAAGCAAATGAACTTTACATCACGAACGCGAAACACGAGCAGGATACCGGGGGTCACGCGCAATGGCAAAAGATCTGGAAATGGGGTATCTGCTCGATTTTTATGGCGAAGTGCTGACCGAAAAACAGCGGGAGATGCTGCGCCAGTATTACAACGATGACCTCTCCCTGAGCGAGATCGGTGAGAACTTCGGCATTACCCGGCAGGGCGCACGGGACGCCATCAAGCATGGCGAGACCACCCTGAAGGAGCTGGAGGAAAAGGTCGGCTTTGCGGCTCGGTACCGCCGGGTGCAGCAGAAGCTGGAAGAACTGGAACAGCTGGTGATCGACGCACGGTTCGAGTGCACGGGTCCCAGCGCCTGCCTGACCACCACCGAGTATGCCGACACCCTGACAAAGATGCTGGGCATCATCCGCTCGATCGACGAGGCAAACGAGGACTGAACCGAAAGGAGCACCGCACAATGGCATTTGAATCCCTGACCGACCGCCTTGCCGGTGTGTTCAAAAAGCTGCGCGGCCACGGCAAACTGACCGAGGCCGACATCAAGACCGCCATGCGGGAAGTGCGCATGGCCCTGCTGGAAGCCGACGTCAACTACAAGGTGGCCAAGGATTTCTGTGCAAAGGTGTCGGAGCGCGCCATGGGCCAGGAGGTCATGGAGAGCCTGACCCCGGCCCAGCAGGTGGTTAAGATCGTCAACGAAGAGCTGGTGGCTCTGATGGGCGGCAGCGAGGCCGCCCGCCTGAACCTCAAGAACAAGGGTCAGAACGTGATCATGCTCTGCGGCCTGCAGGGCAACGGTAAGACCACCCACGCCGCCAAGCTGGCCAAATACTTCATCAAACAGGGCCGCCGCCCCATGCTGGTGGCCTGCGACATTTACCGCCCTGCGGCCATTGATCAGCTGCAGGTGGTGGGCAAACAGGCTGGTGCGCCGGTGTTCACCATGCCGGGTGCCAAGCCCCCGGAGATCGCCCGCAAGGCGCTGGCCCACGCCAAGGACTACGGCAACGACATCGTGATCCTGGACACTGCCGGCCGTCTGCAGATCGACGAAGTGCTGATGCAGGAGCTGGTGGACATCAAGGAAGCCGTTCCGGTGGACGAGACGCTGCTGGTGGTGGATGCCATGGCCGGCCAGGACGCCGTGAACGTGGCCAAGACCTTCAACGAGACGGTGGGCGTGGATGGCATCATCCTCACCAAGACCGACGGCGACACCCGCGGCGGTGCAGCCCTGTCGGTGCTGGCCGTCACCGGCAAGCCCATCAAGTTCCAGGGTACCGGCGAGAAGCTGGACGATCTGGATGTGTTCCATCCGGACCGCATGGCCAGCCGCATTCTGGGCATGGGCGATGTGCTGAGCCTGATCGAACGGGCACAGGATGCCGCCGATGAGAAACTGGCCGCCGAGACTGCCAAGCGGATGATGGAAAACAAGTTCGACATGAACGACATGCTGGACCAGTTTGCACAGATTCGCAAGATGGGCGGTGTGGGCGCGATGCTGAACATGCTGCCGGGCGGCGCGGGCATCGACCCCAGCCAGATGGATGAAAAGGCCTTTGACCGCATCGAGGCCATGATCCATTCTATGACCAAGGAAGAGCGCGAAAAGCCCTCCATCATCAATCCCAAGCGCAAGCGCCGCATTGCCGCCGGCAGCGGCACCACCGTGGCGGACGTCAACAAGCTGCTCAAGCAGTTTGAAATGATGCAGAAGATGATGAAGCAGCTCAAGAAGAGCCCCAAGGGCTTTGCCCGTAAGCTGGGCGGCATGATGGGCAACCCCAATGCCTTCCGCGGCCTGAAATAATCAAGGTACACAACCCGCACCGGGTTTGTAACATAAATCAAAAAACACTATTTTCTGGAGGATATCTATTATGGCAGTTAAGATTCGTCTGCGCCGCGTTGGCGCCAAGAAGGCTCCCTTCTATCGTGTGGTTGTTGCTGACAGCCGCTTCCCCCGCGACGGCCGCTTCATCGAGGAGATCGGCACCTACGATCCGAACAAGGAGCCCTCTGAGATCAAGATCGACGCCGAGAAGGCAAAGCAGTGGATCGCTAACGGCGCACAGCCCACCGATACCGTTCGTGTCCTGCTGAAGAAGTCCAACGTTCTGTAAGTAGGGAGGGCTGACTCATGCAGGAGCTGTTGCTGGCAGTTGCCCGCGGTCTCGTGGAGGACAAGGACGCCGTCAAGGTCACGGTGGACGAGCCCCGCGAGGACGGCACCATCGTCTACCACCTGAGCGTGGCAGAGGGAGATATGGGCCGTGTCATCGGCAAGCAGGGCCGGATCGCAAAAGCCATTCGTGTGGTGATGCGCGCGGCTGCTGTGCGGGTCGATGAAAAGGTCCTTGTTGAGATCGACTGAGCACCCTACAGGCCCTTTGCCCTTGCGGCAAGGGGCCTTTTTTGTTGGAGGAGAAAACAATGCAGCAATATCTGGAAGCCGGAAAAGTTGTTACCACCCACGGCGTGCGCGGCGAAATGAAGCTGGAACTCTGGTGCGACGGTGTGGATTTTCTGAAAAAAGCCGGCCGGCTGTTCCCCTCGGCGCAGGGCGGCCGGGCCTATAAGATCACCTCCATCCGCCCGCAGGGGCAGATGGCGCTGCTCCAGCTGGAGGGCGTGAACGACATGGACGCCGCCCGCGCACTGCGGGGACAGGTGTTCTACTTTGACCGCAATGATGCCACCCTGCCCGCAGGCCGGTGGTATGTGGCCGACCTCATCGGGTGCGAAGTGCGGGATGCCGACACCGGCAAGGTATACGGCGTGGTGACCAGCGTGGACCACCCCGGTGCACAGGATATCTACACCGTCAAATCCCCCAGCGGCAAGGAATATATGTTCCCCGGGGTGGACGCGTTCCTGAAAGAGCGCAACCCGCCGGAGGGGTATATCCTGGTCACCCCCATCCCGGGTCTGCTGGACGATGACTTTGACAGCGAGCGCGACGGGGAGGAATGAGCCATGGGCATGCGTGTGGACATCGTGACCCTGTTCCCGGAGATGTGCCAGCAGGTGCTGGACGCCAGCATCCTTGGCAGGGCGGCAAAGCGCGGCTACATTGAGACGCACTGCCACCAGATCCGGGATTACACCCTGAATAAGCAGAAACAGACCGACGACTACCCCTACGGCGGCGGCTGCGGCATGGTGCTGTATGCCCAGCCCATCGCCGACTGCCTGCGGGCCGTGCAGCAGGAGGTGGCCGCGCAGGGCCGCCCGGCCCCGCACATCGTGTTCCTGACGGCGGGCGGCCAGCGCTACACCGAGGAGCACGCCCGGCGGCTGGCCCAGTACGACAACCTCACCCTGGTCTGCGGCCACTATGAGGGCATCGACGAGCGGGTCATCGACGCCTTTGCGGATGAGGAGATCTCCATCGGGGACTATATCCTCACCGGCGGCGAGCTGGCCAGCCTTGTGGTGGCGGACAGCGTGCTGCGGCTGAAGCCCGGTGTGCTGGCAGAGCAGAAGGGCTACGAAGAAGAAAGCTACTGGGACGGCCTGCTGGAGTACCCCCAGTACACCCGCCCCGAAGTGTGGGAGGGCCGCGCCGTGCCGCAGGTGCTGCTGGGCGGCGACCACCAGAAGATCGACACCTGGCGCGGGCAGCAGAGCCGGGAGCGTACCCGTCTGCGCCGGCCGGAGCTGTACGAGCAATGGTGCGAGACCCACCCCATCACCCAGCTGCCCAAGTGGAAGCGGGGCGAGAACATGCGGCTGGTGAAAACCGAGGAGCAGTTTGCTGCCGCTGCCCGGCTGTTTGCCGAGGGGCGGCGCACTGTCTGCGAGGGCTGCTGGACGGAAGAAGCTCTGGCGGAGTGGACCCCGGAGTTCTTCTATGCGCAGCTCAAAGAAGAAAAACAGCAAGGCTGGGCGGTCTACCTGCACTGCACCAAGGACGTGCCGGACGGCATGGTGGCCGTGAGCCACAAGACCGGGCAGGTCGAGCACCTGTTCATCACGGCAGACGCCCGGGGCAAAGGGCTGGGGCAGAAACTGCTGGATTTTGCCCGCAAAAAGCTGCCGGAGCACGCGCACCCGGTGCTGACGGTACTGGACAAAAACACCCGGGCCATTGCCCTCTACCGCCGCATGGGCTGGAAGGTGTGCGGCGTGGCCGAGGTGTTCGACCCTGCAAAGGACGGCTCTGTCACCGCCCGCGCCGAGCTGCTGGAAATGCGCTACGAGGGCCCGGCAGAAGCCTGAACCCGACGGCGAAGCAGGCCGGAAACCGTTCCTGCCGAAGGGGACCGCAGGGTGTCACAAACGCACAAAACCGGGCGAGAATGCGCGCCGCGGTCGAAAAAATGTTGAAAACTTTTGTGTTACCCCTATAACCTTTCGGGAATAATTTTATTATCTTTGTATAAATAATGAAAAATGGCCCCCTTCTGATTGGAGAAACCGCCAAAAATGCGCCGGGGGTCTGTACAACGGTTTCGACTTGCGCTAAAATGGGTGTAACGCAACAGGCACTATAGCTTTGAGCTACCAAAACGATATTAGATAGGAGCGCTTTACTATGTACGTGAAAGAAGTTACGGTTGAAAATCAGGTCGGTCTGCACGCTCGTCCGGCAACCTTCTTCATCCAGAAGGCTAACGAGTTCAAGTCTTCCATCTGGGTCGAGAAGGAAGAGCGCCGCGTGAACGCAAAGAGCCTGCTGGGCGTTCTGTCTCTGGGTATCGTGGGCGGCACCACCATCCGCATCATCGCAGACGGTGCTGACGAGCAGGCTGCCGTGGACGGCCTGATCAAGCTGGTGGAGTCCGGCTTTGCAGAGTAAGTCTGAAAGATCATGTAACCAAAGAGCGGCGGGGGTTCCCTGCCGCTTTTTTCGTGTTGGGAGGGATCGCAGCAAATGACCAAGGCAGAGCTGTACCAGAAGGCCTGTATGCTGCCGCTGCTGCCCGGGGTGTATATCATCCGGGACAAAAGCGACACCATCATTTATATCGGCAAGGCCAAACGCCTGCGCATCCGGGTGAGCCAGTATTTCCGCGAGGGCGTGCCCCACGACAACAAGGTGAGCCAGATGATCGCCCACGCCTACGCCTTTGACGTCATCGTCTGCCAGAGCGAATTCGAGGCGCTGGTGCTGGAAGCCAGCCAGATCAAGGCCCACACTCCCAAATACAACATCCTGCTCAAGGATGACAAGGGCTACAGCTATATCCGCGTCACCCGGGAGGACTGGCCGCGCCTTTCCTTCACCCTGCAAAAGGAGGAGGACGGGGCAGAGTATATCGGCCCCTACACCTCCAGCTTTGCGGCACGGCAGATGGCAGAAACGGCCATGGATGCCTTTTTGCTGCCGCGCTGCTCCAAGCGCTTCCCGCAGGACATCGGAAAGGGGCGGCCCTGCCTGAACGCCCACATCGGCAAGTGCATGGCGGTGTGCAGCGGCAAGATCAGCTGCGAGAACTACAATCAGGCCGTGAAAAGCGCAGTGCACCTGATCCGCTACGGCAAAAAGGATATCCTCAAGACCCTGAACGAACGGATGCTGGAGGCCTCCGACCGGCTGGAGTTCGAGACGGCGGCCCTCATCCGGGACCAGATCAACGCCATCACCAAGGTGAGCGCCGGGCAGAAGGTGGTGGTAGACCCGGAGGTGGAGATGGATGTGGTGGCGCTGGCCGGTACGCCCGGCAGCGTATGCGCGGCGGTGCTGCGCTTCCGCGAAGGGCGGCTCACCGACAAGCGGGAGTTCCTGTTCCATGACACCTCCGACATCGACGCGGTGCGGGAGGAGTTTCTGCCCCGGTACTATCTGGATGATGAGCAAATTCCCAAGATCATCGCGGTGGATGCGTTGCCGCCGGACGTGGATGCCTTGCAGCAGGCGCTGAACCAGAAGCGCGGCAGCGAGGTGCAGCTGTATGTGCCCCAGCGGGGCGACAAGGCGCATCTGGTGGAGATGGCGCACACCAACGCGGTGGAGCGTCTGGCCCGGGAGAGCGGCCGCTACGCCCGGGAGGAAAAACTGCTGGATGAGCTGGCCCAGGTGCTGGGGCTGGCAAAGCCTCCCCGCGCCATTGAAAGCTACGATATCTCCAACTGGGGCGACGGCAGCAGCGTCTGCGGCATGGTCACCTTCAAGGACGGCAAGCCTTTCAAGGCGGGCTACCGCAAATTCAAAATGAAGACCGTGGTGGGCACCGACGACTACGCCTCGCTGGCGGAGACCGTGAGCCGCCGGGCGGCAGAGTACGAAAAATACGCCGCGCAGGCCCAGAACGACCAGCCCGGTGGCAATTGGTTTGGCCAAAAGCCGGACCTTTTGCTGATGGACGGCGGCAGGGGACAGGTGAGCGCCGCAAAGGAGGCGCTTGCCGGTACAGCGCTGGCCGATGTGCCGCTGTACGGCATGGTAAAGGATGACCACCACCGCACCCGGGCCATGGTGGACAGCGACGGGCGGGAAATTGCCATCAACATGAACCGCGGCACTTTTACCTTCATCACGGCCATCCAGGACGAGACCCACCGCTTTGCCAACGCCTACCGCAAGCAGCAGATGAAGCAGAAAAGCTATTCCTCCACCCTGACCGAGGTGCCGGGCGTAGGCCCAAAAACCGCCAAAGCCCTGCTGACGCAGTTCAAGAGCGTGGGGGCCGTGAAGGAGGCTACCCCGGACCAGCTGGAAAACACCCCCGGCGTGGGCAAGCAGCTGGCCCAGACCATCTACGAGTATTTTCATCAGGCATAAGCAAACGCCCTTCTCCGCTGGCTCAAGGCCGTGGGAGAAGGGCGCTTTTTGTTATGCGGGGCGTTATTCCTCAACGTTCAGATCGATCAGCCCTTTGGCGTAAAGATTCAGGGTCCCGTTGGAACCGGTAGAGGTATAGCGTTTATCGTATGTTTTTGTGCCGATGCGTACAACGTTATCCGTGCGGGCATCGGTCGTGTAGTCGGCGGGGTCTCCATCCAGATGCAGACGGATGCAGCGGGTCGCAGCGATACTGGCGTATTCCGCAATGGAAAGGTGATCGATCATACATTCGCCAGCAGGAAGTTCGACCAGCATGTCGCGGGTCACGGTCAGGTTTTCGGCACGCAGACTGCCATTGTTCAGCGCAACAGTCAGCGTTTTCAGCTGCATGGGCGCAAGGCGGACATCGCCGGTCTCCAAGCTGATGATCATCCGGGTGAGGGCGTCTGCCGGGATGGTGACGGTGAGCATGGCCTCCGGGGCATTCTCGGCTACCTGCCAGTTTTCCGGCATTTCAAAGGTCAGGGTAGTACGGCCATCCCCGCCGGTGGTGCGCAGAACGGGCGAATGCGGGAAGTTGTCGAACTGGAAGGTGGCGTATTTGTCCGAGGTGAGGGACGGATCGGTGACAAAGGTCACAGAGCCGTAGTTCAGGCTGAGCTTCAACTCCTGATCCAGCTTTTCCAGCGGGATTTGCAGGGTGCTTTCCCCAAGGTCATCAGCAGGAATGGTGAGGGGCACGGTATCGGCTGGGACAGCGAGATAGCTGCTGCTGGCCTCCTCCGGGACAGAGCTGCTGTCTGCTGCCGGGGACGCAGGCTCCACCGGCTGCACAGGGGTGGCTTTGGAATGCTGGAAGAAAAAGCAGGCCAGCACCAGCACCGCCAGCCCGCCGCCCAGCACCATGCGCCAGTGGGAACGCGGGGCAGGGGATGCCGGGGCGGCAGAGGGGTCTGCCGGGGCCTGCTCCTCCAGAATCTTGCGGGCGACCTCCTCCGGAGTGCCCAGCTCTGCGATGGCCTGGGCCTCCTTTTCCGGCCCGGCAGCGTCCAGATAATCCTCGTAATAGCTCAAAGCGTCCTTGCGCTCGGCCTCCGGCAGGGGAGCCAGAAGCTGCTCCAGCGCAGCAAGAAATGCAGTACGGGTCATAGATCATTCCACCTCTCTGAAAAATGTGTCAATGGAAGAACGGTAGCGGCTCCACTCCTGGGCATAGGCGGCAAGCTGCTGCCGCCCGGCCGGGGTGATCTGGTAATAGCGGCGGTTGCGGCCATTGAAGGGCGCATCATAGACCGTGAGCAGTTGGTCTTTCTGCAGCCGGCGCAGCACCGGGTACAGGGTGGACTCGCTCAACTCCAGCGTGTGGGTGACCTGTTGGGTGATCTTGTAGCCGTAGGTACCTTCCGGCTCCTGCGCCACCACGGACAGCACAATGGCATCCAGCAGCGCGGCACTGATGGGAAAACTCATGTGGGGACAACCTCCTTTCGATGTGACCTGTTTCTATAATATTATATAACATATAATATTGCACAAGTCAATAGAAAAGCACAAAAAAATATGGAAGGCAACAAAAAAGCTCCCCCTTTCGGGGGAGCTGGATGGGAACGAAGGGAGCAGACGGAGAGGGCTGAGCTTCTTAGTCCTCCGAAGAAATATCCTGCCCAAAGTATTTTTCGCCTAGAGCTTTCAGGGTGCCGTCGGCGCGCAACTCGTCAATGGCGGTGTTGATGGCTTCCAGCAGGGAAGCGCTGGCGTCGCCCTTGCGCACCGGGATGGCCACATGAGAAGCGTCCTCGGTCTGGGCCACCAGCTTGAAGTCGGCGTCCGGATGCACATTCAGGTAGTCGTAGAAGGACACATCGGCGTTCAGGGTGGCGTCGATGCGGCCGGCGGTCAGCAGCTGGATGGTCTCTTCCAGCGTGTCGATGCCCTGCACGGTGGCACCATAGCTCTCGGCCAGCTCCATGTAGGTGGAAGCCAGGCTGTTGGCAGTGGTCTTGCCCTTCAGGTCCTCAAAGCTCTTGATGTCCTCGTTGTCCTTGCGCACGGCCAGTGCGGTGTGGATGTAGCCGTAAGGGGTGGTGAAGTCGTAGGTCTTGGCGCGCTCGTCGGTCACCTCGACGCCGTTGCACACGATGTCAAAGCGGCCTGCGTCCAGACCGGCGAACAGGCTGTCCCAGTCGCTTTCCACATACTCCGGCTCCACGCCCAGCTTCTCGGCGATGGCGCGGGAGACTTCCACGTCGTAGCCCACCAGGGTGTCGCTCTCGTCGTGGTAGCTCCAGGGCTGCCATGCACCTTCCAGTGCCACCACCAGCTTGCCGTTGGCCTGAATGGAGGCCAGCTGGTCGGCAGCGCCGGTGGAAGCAGCCGAAGAAGCCGCACCGGAAGCGGCAGCGCTGCTGCCGGAATTGGAAGAGCAGCCTGCCAGGGTCAGCACACCGGCGGCAGCCATCACACTCATCAAAGAAATAAAGGTTCTGCGTTTCATAGAAATATCCTTTCAGTTAAAATGCTTGTCTAGGCGGCCATCGGGGAGTTTCTCCGAGGACCGTCCGCTGGGGTGGGACCCTGTTGCCCGTAGGGCAATAGGGCGGCGATGGAATGGCCTGCAACGGCAATGACCGCCGCCAGCGGCGGAAACAGGGAGTTGCTGTTGGGACAGCGGCCAGCAGAATGCAAGGCTCGCTCAAGGGCCGCCGCATGCGCTGGGAGCCGCAACCCGTATTCGTGTCCGAGGAGGAAACTCCCCGATGACCGTATATCACTCCGTGTGGGCGATCTTTTGCAAAAAGGCCCGGGTGCGCTCCTCCTTCGGGTCGGCAAAGAATTCGCGGGAGGGAGCCTGCTCCACCACCACGCCGTTCTCCATGAACACCGTCTTGGAGGAAACGTTGCGGGCAAAGCCCATCTCGTGGGTCACCACCAGCATGGTCATGCCCTCTTCGGCCAGCTGGCGCATCACGCTCAGCACTTCGCCGGTCAGCTCCGGGTCCAGCGCACTGGTGGGCTCGTCGAAGTAGATGATCTCCGGGTCGGTGGCCAGGGCACGGGCAATGGCTACGCGCTGCTGCTGACCGCCGGAGAGCTGGCGGGGGTAGTAGTCGGCCCGGTCGGCCAGACCCACCTTTTCCAGCATGCGGCGGCCGATGGCGTCGGCCTGCTCCCGGGGCATCCTGCGGGCCACGATGAGTCCCTCGGTCACGTTCTGCAGGGCGGTCTTGTTCCGGAACAGGTTGTAGTTCTGGAACACAAAGGCCGTCTTTTTGCGCAGCCGGGCGATGTCGGCCCGGCCTGCATGGGCCAGGTCAAAGGTCTCGCCGTCCAGCACCAGCTGGCCTGCGTCGGCGGTCTCCAGAAAGTTCAGGCAGCGCAGCAGGGTGGTCTTGCCGGAGCCGGAAGGGCCCAGAATGGCCACCACATCGCCTTTTTCCACGGTCAGGTCCACGCCCTGCAGCACCGGCAGCTCGCTGACCACCTTGTGCGCACCGGGGCGCAGACCGGCTTTTGCGTAGGTGCGGAAGGTCTTGTGGACGTTCCGGATCTCCATCATTGCCATGGGTTCCACACTCCTTTCTTACTGGAAGCCCCGGGCGTTGAGCCGGTGCTCCAGCACAGCCTGCAGTTTGGTGATGACCGTGCAGAACAGCAGGTACACCACCGCCACCTCACAGTAGATGGGCAGGAAGATGTAGGTGCGGGCCGCCACGCGCTGACCGGCCATGAACAGCTCGGCCACCGTGATGTTGGACGCCAGCGAGGTGTCCTTGATCATGCCGATGAGGGAGTTGGACAGGGCGGGCACAGCGGTGCGCAAAGCCTGCGGCAGCACGATGCGGCGCATGATCTGCACCCAGCTCATGCCTACGCAGTAACCGGCTTCCAGCTGGCCCTGGGGCACACTTTCCAGCGCGCCGCGCATGGTCTCGGCGCAGTAGGCACCCTCATTGAAGGCAAAGGCGATGACGGCGGCGGGAAAGGCGTCCAGCATGATGCCCAGGCTGGGCAGGCCGTAAAAGATGATGAAAAGCTGCACCAGCAGCGGCGTGCCGCGGATGACCCAGATGTAGAACCGGGCGATCTGCCGCAGCACCGGCACGTTGGCGTACTGCACCAGTGCCACCACCACCGCGATGATCATGGCAAAAAAGAAGGACACCAGCGTCAGCGGGATGGTCATGGTAAGGCCGGCCGTCAGGATGCGGGGCAGGGCCTCCACCAGCACGCTGACCGTGCGGTTGGATAAAAGTGCTTCAAACATGAACGATCACAGTACCTCAAATACTCTCAGAAAACAACGGTGAATGTATTATACAACTTCGAGTATACTCAAAGTCAAGGGGTTTGCGGAAATTCCTACAAAACCTACCAGAATACTATAACATGAAACGTCCGGCGGTGCAAATAGTTTGCAAAAATCGCGTATTGTGAACAAAAACGGCCCAGCCGCTGCGGGAACTTTGTGCAATGCGGCAAGCCGGTTGACGCGGCAGGCGCTTTCGTGTACAATGGGCATAACAACGTGCACACCGGGTTTGCCGGTGCCGCGCAAATTCACCGGCGGCCCGGCTGCCGGTGCAAACGGAGGACACAAACGTGACGAAACGGAAGATTGGCGTTCTGGGTGCAGGTACCTGGGGCATGGCGCTGGCGCGGATGCTGACCGTCAGCGGCAACGAAGTGCAGGTGTGGTCGGCCATTGAGGCGGAGGTGGACAACCTCTCCACTACACGGGTGCACCCCAACCTGCCGGGCATGAAGATCCCGGCCGAGCTGCAGTTCACCAAGAGCATCGAGGAAGTGTGCACCGGCAAGGATGTGCTGCTGTTTGCAGTGCCGTCGGTGTTCGTGCGGGGCACCACCGCCAAGGCACGGCCCTATATCCCGGACGGTCAGATCCTTGTGGATGTGGCCAAGGGCATGGAGCCGGATACCTTATATACCATGACCGAGGTGATCGCCGACGAGCTGAACAGGGACGGCGGCCCCAAAAACTGCAGGCTGGTGGCCCTGAGCGGCCCCACGCACGCCGAGGAAGTGGCGCTGGACCTGCCCACCACCATTGTGTCGGCCTGCCCGGATGACGAGGCGGCCCGCTTTGTGCAGGATGTGTTCAGCAACACCTGCATGCGCGTGTACACCAACCCCGACATCAAGGGCGTGGAGCTGAGCGGTGCCCTGAAGAACGTGATCGCTCTGGGCGTGGGCATCTCCACCGGCCTTGGCTACGGCGACAACGCCCGCGCGGCCCTGATCACCCGCGGCATTGCCGAGATCGCCCGCCTGGGCGTGGCCATGGGTTGCAACATCCACACCTTTGCGGGCCTGGCCGGCATCGGGGACCTGATCGTGACGGCCACCAGCATGCACAGCCGCAACAACCGCGCCGGTATCCTCATCGGCAAGGGCGAAAGCCCGGAGCAGGCCGTGAAGGAAGTGGGCATGGTGGTGGAGGGCATCAACGCCCTGCCCGCCGCCATGGAGCTGGCCGCCAAGTACAACGTGGAAATGCCCATCGTGCAGACGGTGAACGCCATCGTCAAGGAGGGCATGAGCGCCAGCGACGCGCTGCGCACCCTCATGGACCGCAACCGCAAGAACGAGATGCCCCAGGGCTACGAGACTGCGCACTGAAACAAACGGACAGAAGCCTGCCTTTTCCGGCACAGAACGGATAAGCGCAGGCTTTTTTGGATGGAGGAAACAACTCCGGGACCTGCACTGCTTTTGCTCCCAGCAGGTGGGATTCGACAGGAAGAGCGGCTGCAGGACTGACTTCGACGGACATTTTTCCGGTCTGAACCTTTACACAAAGCAGGCGCAGCCTCCGCATGGCGGGGGCTGCGCTTGCTTTTTACAGGGCACTATGATAGGCTAAAAAAGCAGGGCGGTCAGCGGGCTGCCCCGGTGAAGGAGAAGCCTGTCCGGCGGATGTGCGGGCAGAAACAGATAAGGAACATGGAACTTGGGAACGGGAGGAATTTTTTATGCTCAAACTGCCCCGGCCGGAGCGCAACGGCAAGCACTTTGTGAGTTACTGCAACAAGCGGAACAAGAGCGACAACGATTATTCCATTGCGCAGGCGGTGTTCCGGCACATGGGCGATATCCTGCCGCTTTCGCAGGAGCAGCTGGCAGCCGAGAGCCACCAGTCCGAGGCATCGGCCAGCCGGTTCTTCCGGCGGTGCGGCTTTGCGTCGTTCTGGGAGTTCAAGACCCAGATGGTGAATTTTCTGACCCAGCGGCGGCTGCGCAAGACCCAGGAGACGCTGAACCGTTACCACGGCATGACCGACCGCGAGGTGAGCCGGGAGCTGTGCCGGCATGCGGTGCAGAATCTGGAACAGACCGCGGAACGGATGGACCTTGCGCAGCTGGCCCGGATCGTAGAGCTGTTCCGGCAGAGCGAGCAGGTCTATTTTGTGGGAGACATGCGGGAGCTGGAATGCTTTTACTCGCTGCAGCTGGACCTGATGTGCAAGGGGCAGGCCGTGTATCACTGCAACTTTGATGAGGTGAAAAAGGATGAACTGCCCGCCATGAACGAAAAGACTGTGGTGTGCATCTTCTCGGTGAGTGAACGGTATTACCCGGAGGAACGCCAGCTGCTGCTGGAAGAAGCCCGCGCCTGCAGGGCCCATACGGTGTGGGTTTACCCAGGAGGGCGATGCCGGGGAGGCAGAAGAGACCTGTTATTATGGTACGGCACAGTCCAAAAATATGGGGTATTATTCGCTGTTGCTGCTGGAACAGGTCATAAGTGCCATGCTGTATCGCTCGGATGACGCATGAAATCTGATTTCAGAAACTGAAACCGGATTTCTGAAGATATGGTTGAAACTTTTTTCTGATGTTGTAAAATAATTGTAGAAAAGCACCAAATCGGGTGCGGATGAGATAAGAAGGTAAATTCAACAGAAGGGAAGTTCAATCATGAAAAAGATGACGCGCCGCAATTTCCTCCAGACCTCGGCACTGGCCGGTGCAGCTGCACTGGTCTCCGGCATGAGCGTGGCCGCAGGGGCCGCTGCTCCGGAAGCCGCTTCCACCGCAGCAGCGGTGGATGAGGAGAACTGCATCAATCTGGCGGGCACTTCGCCCATTGAGATGGCCTCTGTGCAGGTCAAGCCCGGCAAGCTGATCGGCTATCTGGACGATGGCATGTACCGCTTCCTCGGCGTTCCCTATGCAACGGCAGAGCGTTTCCAGAGCCCGAAGCCCATCGCCTCCTATCCCAACGGCTGGAAGCTGGCTTTGACTTACGGCCAGGTGGCTCCGCAGGACCGCTGCCTGAACGGCACCGGTGAGATCAACGGGCAGGAGTTCCGCACCCCGGGCGCTCTGGCCGACATGGTGGCCAACGAGACCTGCCAGTACCTGAACATCTGGACCAAGAGCCTGACCGGCAAAAAGCCGGTGTTCGTGTTCTTCCACGGCGGCGGCCTGGAAAATGGCGCTTCCACCGAACTGACCATCTACAACGGCGAGTATTTTGCAAGACGCGAGGATGCAATCTTTGTGTCGGTGAACCACCGCCTGAACATCCTGGGCTATCTGGACCTGTCCCAGTACGGTGAGCAGTACGCCACCAGCGCCATTGCCGGTGAAGAGGACTGCCGTGAGGCGCTGCGCTGGGTGCACGACAACATTGCTCAGTTCGGCGGTGATCCGTCCAATGTGACCATTCTGGGCCAGTCCGGCGGCGGCGCCAAGGTCACCGCGCTGGCCTGCATGTCCGACACGGTGGACCTGTTCAATAAGGTGGTCGTGGCCAGCGGCATGTTCGTGAGCAATGTCAAGGAAGACGGTCTGGCCAACACCAAGAAGCTGGTGGATTACCTTGGACTGAAGGACAGCGAGGTGGTGTCCAAGCTGACCAGCATGACCTATGAGGAACTGTACAAGGCCTACAAGGGTGCAGGCTGCGCCTGGAATGCTTGCGCAGGCAACGGCACCTTCGGCACGCCGATTATTGACAAAGATGGCAATGTGAACCCTTATGCCGCCCAGCGCAAGTGGATGGTGGGCACCACCTTCTCCGAGTTCAGCTCCAACACCAAGGCACAGATCTTTAATCAGGATCCCACGGCAGCTCTGAACAACATCGACGATGCAGAGGCTGCCCGCCGCCTGCAGGAAAAGTATGGCGACCGCACCGATGCCGTGATCGACGGCTTCCGCGCTGCATACCCCACCCACAAGCTGTGCGAAGCACTGTATCTGAACACCATGCCCGCCGGCGGTCTGGCCCGCTGGGGCCTGATCTCACCCACCGGCATCATCACCACGATGAACAAGGCCGGCATCCCCGTGTACAACTACATGGTGGCTTACAAGATGCCTTTCTTTGGCGGGCAGGTCATGTGCCACACCTCGGATCTGGCCCTGTGGTTCGGCAGCATGGAAGGTGCCGCTTACCAGTACCGCGGCGACGAGACCAATGCACAGCGGGTGTCCAACCACATGATGGATGCACTGGCCGCGTTTGCTGCCAGCGGTGATCCCTCCTGCAAGCTGCTGAAGTGGGCTCCCTACACCACCGACGCCCACAACACCATGGTGTTCGACGTGAAGAGCGGCTGTAAGGTGGACTTCGACCGTGCCGTCTATGAGGCGATGATGAACCAGTAACGTTCCTTCCGGAGGCAATGACCCCTATCTTTTTCTGAAGCAGGCGCAGCCCTTGTACACAGGGGCTGCGCCTGCTTTTTGTGGGCAGAGCCGGCCCACTGACATCTGGCAAGATGCCCCCAAAATCATTCAAAATTTTTACAGAAATCAGACACGAAAGGGTAGAAGGTCGGGAAACTTTCTGCTATACTGAAACTATGAGCGCACTGCGCTCGACAGAAACAGGAGGGGATCTTATGCCGTCAACTTATGCGCACCGCCGCTTCGGCGCGGATGTTCTGCAGCAGCTGCCTGCAGCCCTGCAGGATCAGATCGGGAAAAACCGGGCCCTGTTCGACGTGGGCCTGCACGGGCCGGATCTGCTGTTCTACTATCATGCAGCCAAGTCCAACCCCGTGAGTGCCCTGGGCAACGCCATGCACGAGCAGCCGGGCCGGGTGTTCTTTGAGCGCGCCCGGGGCGTGGTGCGACAGGCAAAGGACCGGGACGCTGCGCTGGCCTATGCGCTGGGGTTCGTGTGTCATTTTGCACTGGACAGCACCTGTCACCCCTATGTGGAGGCCTACACCCGCCAGAGCGGGGTGAGCCACTGCGAAATCGAAACCGAGTTCGACGACATGCTGCTGCGCCGGGACGGCCATGACCCGAAGAGCTTCTTCACGGCCAGCCATATCCGGTCCACGGCGGAAAATGCCCGGGTCATCGCGCCCTTCTACGAGGGCCTGACCGGCCTGCAGGTACTGGACGCCCTCAAGGGGATGATCGCGATGCACCGGCTGCTGCAGCCCTCCGGCGCGGTCAAGCGCTGGGTGGTGCTCACCGGCATGAAGGCAGTGGGCAAGTACGACGTGCTCCACGGCCTTGTGGCCAACCCGCAGCCCAACCCGCAGTGCACCGAGAGCAATGAGAAACTGGATGCCCTGTACCAGCAGGCCATCCCGCTGGCGGTGCGGCTGATCGAAGCCTATGCGGAAACGCTGGACACGGACGAGCCGTTGGACAAGGCCTATGATCACACCTTCGGGGAATTCTGAGGGGCGGCCAGCAGGAGGTCAGAGAAACTCCCTGCCGTTCAGACAACTGGGAAAAGAGAGTGCACCGCACGGCGGTGCGAGAGGAACAAGAATGCAAAAGAAAAAATTTAAGGTCACGCCGCTGGAGCGTGCGTGGATCCTGTACGATGTGGGCAACTCGGCCTTTGTACTGATGATCGCAACCCTGGTGCCCATCTTCTTCAATGCGCTGGCGGAGGCCGGCGGCGTGAGCAAGGTGGACTATCTGGCCTACTGGGGCTATGCAAGCTCGGTGGTCACGGTGGTCACCGCCGTGCTGGGGCCCATTCTGGGCACGCTGGCCGATACCAAGAATTTCAAAAAGCCCATCTTCATGCTCTGTCTGTTCGTGGGTGTGCTGGGCTGCTGTGCCATGGGCGCGGCCCGCACCTGGCTGCCGTTCCTGGTCGTCTTCATCGTGGCCAAGATCGGCTTTTCGGGCAGTCTGGTGTTTTATGACTCCATGCTGGGCGATGTGACCACCCCGGAGCGGATGGACATGGTGTCCTCCCGCGGCTATGCCTGGGGCTACATCGGCAGCTGTGTGCCCTTTGTGGTGTGTCTGGCGCTGGTGCTGGGCAGCGGGGCCATCGGCATGAGCCAGATGACCGCCCTGACCATTGCACTGTTCATCACGGCGGCGTGGTGGCTGGTCACCACCCTGCCGCTGCTCCGGCGCTACCGGCAGGTCAACTATGTGGAGGTGGAGCAGCACGCCATCCGGCAGAGTTTTGTGCGCATCGGCCACACCCTGAAGCACCTCTATGAGGACAAGCAGGTGTTCTGGTTCCTGCTGGCGTTCTTCTGCTACATCGACGGCGTGTACACCATCATTGATATGGCCACGGCCTACGGCACGGCCCTGGGTCTGGACACCACCGGCCTGCTGCTGGCGCTGCTGGTCACCCAGATCGTGGCCTTTCCCTCGGCGCTGATCTTCGGCCGGCTGAGCGCAAAATACCCCTCCAGCCAGTTGATCCCGGTGTGCATCGCGGCCTATACTGGCATTGCGGTGTTTGCCTTCTTCCTCACCCAGCAGTGGCAGTTCTGGGTGCTGGCCGTGATGGTGGGGATGTTCCAGGGCGGTGTGCAGGCACTGAGCCGCAGCCACTTTGCCAAGATCATCCCGGCGGAAAAATCCGGCGAATACTTCGGCCTGTTCGACATCTGCGGCAAGGGGGCATCCTTCCTGGGCACCATGATCGTCAGTGTGGGCAGCCAGCTCACCGGCAGTGCCAACGTGGGCGTGGGCAGCATCGCGGTGCTGTTCGTCATCGGCTTTGTGCTGTTCCGGGTGTCGTGCCGGACGGAACACGCCAAGCAGGTGTAACACACGTTTTTTCAAAAGGCTCCTCTGTGCATGCACAGGGGAGCCTTTTTGAGTTATTGTTTACAAACCGGCAATTGTGTTTTGGAACGGTGAATGATACAATAGGGCCAGACCAAAAACACAAAGGAGAATAAAGCGATGAAGCAGGTTCCCGGTTATACTCTCGTCCGCACAGAGGACTGCCCCGAGCAGCACGGTACCCTGACCGTGCTCACCCACGACGTGAGCGGGGCCACCATCCTGCTGGTGGAAAATGAGGACAACAACAAGGCCTTTGGCATCGGGTTCGGCACCTTCCCCTCCGATGACACCGGCGTTTTTCATATTCTGGAGCATTCGGTGCTGGCCGGAAGCGAAAAATACCCGGTCACCTCGCCGTTTCTGCAGCTGCTCAAGAGCAGCATGGCATCCTTCCTCAATGCCATGACCTTCCCGGATAAGACCGTGTACCCCTTTGCCACTCCCAACGAGACGGATTTCAGAAACCTGATGGACGTCTACCTGAACGCGGTGTTCTGCCCGCTGGCCATGGTGGACAGGGCCGTGTTCGAGCAGGAGGGCTGGCACCGGGATGCCGACGGCACTGTGAGCGGCGTGGTGTACAACGAGATGCAGGGGGCCCTTGCCGCCCCGGACGCTCAGCTGCAGAATGCGCTGGAGCGTGCCATGTTCCCGGACACGGCCTATGGCTTTGTGTCCGGCGGCGACCCGGAGAGCATCCCGGCGCTGACCTATGAGAAATATCAGCGGGTGTACCGCCGCCACTACAGCGCGGACAACTGCTGCATCACCCTGTACGGCAAGATGGACATGGCCGAAAAACTGGAAATGCTGGACCGCGATTACCTGTCCCGGATGCCCAGGACCACCACCCGCCCCGCCTGACGGTGCAGGACGAGCAGCCGGGCACCTGCGTGGAGCTGCCCTATTACACCGAGAACCCGGAGCCGGACGAGGTGCAGTGCGCACTGGCCTGGTACACCGGTGCCTTTGCGGACCGGGAACGGCAGCTGGGCGTGGAGATCCTGCTGGACGCGCTGCTGGGCACCAACAATTCGCCCCTGAAAGCGGCCCTGCTGGCCGAAAAGCTGGGTGCGGACATCGACATGGGCTTTGATGACAGCACCCTGCAGCCCACGCTGGAGCTGGTGCTGCGGGGTGCCACCGAAGAGAGCGCCCGCAAGTTTGCCCCGGCGGTGCGCAAGGCAGTGGATGACGTACTGGCCCGGGGCATCCCGCAGGAGCTGCTGCTGGCCTCGCTGAATTCGGCAGAGTTTGCCTCGCTGGAGCGGCCGGGCAGCCTGCCGGACGGCGTGCTGGACGCCATCAACGCTTCCACGGGCTGGCTGCACACCGGGGACCCCGCCCTGCTGCTGCACACGGATAAGCTGTTTGCCTCCCTGCGCAGCAAGATGGCGGACGGCTGGTTCGACGAGCTGCTGCGCAGCCTGTTTGCCCCGGCTCCGGTGCAGGTGCTGCAGGTGCCCACCCTGCCCAAGAAGCAGGAAGAGACGCAGGCCCCGGCCCGCACCGACGCCAAACTGGTGCTGGATCACCCGCTGACCGTGGCCGACCTGGGCGAAGGTGCCCCCAGCGCGGCCGGGCAGACCGAGCAGGTGGCCGGTGCCACGGTGCTGCGCCACCCCTCGGCGGGCAGCCTGTACCTGAATTTCTACTATGACCTGGGCCATGTGGCCCCGGAGGACCTGCCGTATCTGGACCTGCTCACCGATGTGCTGGACGAGCTGGACACGCCGACCCACACGGCCCAGCAGCTGAACACCCTGCGCAGCACCTGGCTGGGCGACAGCCGCGTACTGCTGGACTTCTGGACCGGCCGGCAGGAGGGCGCACCCTGCCATGCCAAACTGACCATGAGCCTGAGCCTGCTGGAACGCAGCCTGCAAAAGGCCGTGGAGCTGGGCGGCGAGTGGCTGTATGACACGCAGCTCACCGGCCCGGCGGCGGAAGCCGCCTTTGCCCGGGTGCTGAGCCAGCAGAAACTGAACATGGAACAGCAGTTCATCCAGCAGGGCAACGCCTATGCGGCGGTCCGTGCCAGTGCCCACTACAATGTGGAGAACGCGGCCAGCGAGCGATGCAGCGGCGTAAGCTATTATCACTTCCTGTGCGATCTGCTGGAAAAGGCCGACTGGGCAGGCCTTGGCGCAAAGCTGGAAACCCTGCGGGCCCAGGTGCTGCAGCACGCCCAGCTCACCGTGAGCCTGCACGGCTCGGAGCAGGCGCTGGACACCTTGCGCACCCTGCTGCCGGGCAGCCGGTTTGCGGCGCAGGAGCGCGACGCGGCGCAGCCCTATGTGGAGCCGCTGACTCCGCCGGTGAACGAGGCCTTTATGATTGACGGCGGCGTGAACTACGCGGTGCAGGTGTGGCCCATGGGGCGCCGCAGCGACCGCAAGGTGCTGGCCCGCGTGATGAGCTACGAATACCTGTGGCACAACATCCGCGAGGTGGGCGGCGCCTACGGCACCGGCATGCTGTCGTCGGACGGCGTGGAGTACCTGTACACCTACCGGGACCCCCACCTGACCGAGAGCTACGACACCTTTGCCAAGGGCCCGGCGGAGCTGGCCGCCCGCGATTACACCGAAAAGGACCTGAACGACCTGATCGTGGGTGCCGTGGCCAAGCTGGACACGCCCCGCAAGCCCCGCGCCGAGGCACGGGAGCTGGACCGACAGTATTTCTGCGGCATCACCGAGGCGATGAAGGCTGCCGACCGCAAGGCCCTGTGTGCCGTGGACGCAGCTCTGCTCAAAGAGCAGGCCGCCGGTCTGGCCGATGCCATGGCTGCCGGTGTGAAGGTGACCTTTGGCAGCAGGGACGCGGTGGAGGCCGCAGGCTCCCTGTTTGACCGCGTAGAGGCCCTGTAACGAAAACAAACCGATGAAGCCCCGGCACAGTGTGGAATGCAGACTGTGCCGGGGCTTGTTTTGTGTGAAAAATCAGAAGGCACCCTGATAGTATTCCAGCAGGATGCAGCCGGTGCGCAGGACATTGCGCACGGCGGCATCGTCCAGGTCCAGCTGCAGCAGGGCGCGGATGCGCTGCAGCCGGTACACCAGCGTATTGCGATGGATGAAAAGCTGCCGGGCCGTGGCATGGAGGTTCTGCTCCTGCAGCAGGTAGACGCACAGGGTGTGCAGCAGGGCGGTGCTGTGGGCCTGGTCGTACTCCTGCAGGCGGCGCAGCATGGGGTGGATGAAGGCCCGGAGGTTGGCGCTCTGGGCGATGGTGCGGACAAACACGTCCTGATACAGGGCCGAGGCGCTGCGGCAGCCCGCACCGCAGTGCAGGTCCCGGGCGGTGGCGGCGGCTTCCTGATTGAAGCGCCACACGGTGCCCAGCTGCAGCAGAGAGGGAAACGGCATGCTCAGGATTACGGTCTGGTCCATGCGCAGGCCCACCTCCTGCAATTTTTGCAGCAGCTGTTCCGGCTGGGCAGCGTCCCCGGTGCCGGGCAGCAGAAGCAGGAAGGCGGTCTCGGTCTGCATGAACCACCCTTCCGGCCACTCGTGGGCCAGCAGAGCCTGTTGATTCGTGCGGGTGAGCCGGTGCGCCTGCGACAGCGGGATGCTGGCCAGATAGAAGTGCGGGGGCGCTTCCAGTGCCGGGAAGCGGTGCAGCTTTTTCTGCATGGCGCTCTGCTGGGCAGGCTCACAGAACAGAAGCTCCTGCAAAAAGCGCTCTTCCGGTGCAGCCCGCCAGGCGGTGGGGGCTGCATGCACCAGATAATGCTGCAGCAGCTCCAGCAGACGCTGGGCCAGGACCTCGTCCTCCGGAGCAAAGGGGTGTTCCAGCTCAATGATCTCCAGCCCGCCGCAGTTGCGGCCATCGTCGGGGGCGACCACAGGCCCCACCATTCGACGGACGGGGCGGCCGTCCGGCTCGGTGTAAGGTACGGTCTGCAGGCCGGTAAGGTTGCGGGCAGAAAAATTTTCGATCATGGCTTCGGCCTGCTTCAGGTCGTGATGCTGAGGCGCTTCGCCCTGCAGGATGCGGTCCCAACTGTCGATGCCGATGGGCTGTTCCGGCTCCATGGCCAGGGTGCGGAAGCTGCTGTCCACCACCAGCACCGGGTTGCCCAGCTCCTGCCGGGCGGCGGCCAGCAGGTCCTTCAGGCCGCCGGAGAGGCAGGCCTGCTCCAGACGGTGCAGGCGGCGCTGGAGCCGCCGCTCCGGCTCCAGCAGGCGGTGAACGGCCCGGACCAGCGGCAGGGTCAGGGCCGGGTCGGCGTAGTGGGCGGCGTTGGGGTGCTGCGGTGCGCCCGGTGCGCACAGAAGGTAAAACCGGTCCGGGCGGTCCACAGTGCCCTCGCCGATGAAAACGGTGCCGCCTTCTGCATCGTCCCAGGGGTCCAGCACCACCCGGGTGCAGGCAAAGCAGGCAGGGGCGTCGGGCAATTGCAGCGGAAAGTTGGCGCAGAGCCGGGCACAGAGTTCGGTGGTGAGCATGAGGGTCTCCTTTGGTCAAATACAAACAAAATACGGGCGATATTTGTATCAAGAATACAATGTACAGCCAACGGTGTCAATGTTAAAATAGAAACGAAGTGAATGTTTCTTTTTTAACAAAGAGGCGTTCCGTCGCAATGCACGAAGAGAGAAAAAAGAAAAGATGTAAGGAGAAACTACCATGTCGAAACTGTCCCGTAGATCCTTCCTCAAGGGCACCGCAGTCAGCGCACTGGGTGCCGCTGCTCTGGGCATGACCGCCTGCAGCAACAACACTGCCGCAAGCAGCACCGCATCCTCTGCCGCTGCTTCTGCACCCGCTTCCGGCACCCCGGCTCAGCAGCCCGCTGCTGCCGAGACCGGCAAGCCCGGCTTCTTCACCGACCCGTATCAGTACAAGGATACCGATGCCGTGCAGGTCGTGACCACTGAGGTGGTCGTTGTGGGTGCCGGCAACGCCGGCTGTACCGCTGCCTGCTCCTGCGTGGAGAACGGCAGCGAGGTCGTGGTCATTGAGGCCCAGAACGCCATCCATGGCCAGGGCGGCGGTGTTGGTCTGTGCAACACCAAGTACGTCCAGTCTCTGGTGGATGAGGGCAAGCTGCCCCACATGACCGACGTGGTGGAGCACCAGAACATCTGGGTCCAGCGCTGCGGCAGCCGCGTGAACGAGGCTCTGGTCTCCATGTGGTTCAACAACTCCCCCGAGGCCGGCAACTGGCTGATCGACAAGTGCGCGGAGTTCGGTGTGGTGCCGGTGTCCTTCCGTGCACATGCCCCCAACGCCATCATCCCCGAGTCCTACGACTACCACATGTTCGTCAACGTCGGCGACCATCAGTTCGACTCCAAGTGCGGCTACTTTGCAGCCACCAACGTCCTGTACGAGGACAGCCAGAACGCAGAAAAGTACGAGCACCCCGCCACCTACTTCTTCAACACCAAGGCTCAGGAGCTGCTGGTGGAGGACGGCCGCGTGACCGGCGTGTTCGCACAGCGTGACGGCGAGCTGTGGCTGTTCCGTGCCACCAAGGGCGTCATCCTGGCCACCGGCGGCATCCACGAGGATACCGAGATGACCGACTACTACTGCGACGAGAACATCAAGCGTGTGCAGCGCTGCGAGCACGGCCCCGCAGGCTTCTCCACCGGCGACGGCCACAAGATGGGCCTGTGGGTCGGTGCGCACATGCAGGATGGTCCGTTCCCGCTGATGCTGCATCCGCAGGCATGCTCCATGTTCCACGGCTGCTTCCCCTTCGTCAACCAGGAAGGCCACCGTTTCATGAACGAGGGCACCTGGGTGCAGGGCAAGAGCATGAACGTCATGCACCAGACCGGCAACGTTGCATGGTCCATCTTTGATGCAGACTACGGCAAGTACAACCGCATGTCTCTGGAGAACGGCACCGGCGGCGGCATGTTCTGGGACACCATGAGCGCAGCCATCGGCCAGGAGTTCACCGATGACGATGTGACATCCATCGTGGAGAGCGACATCGCCGTGGGCAACACCGTCAAGGCAGACAGCATCGAGGAGCTGGCCGCTCTGATCGGCGCACCCGCCGATGTTCTGAAGGAGACCATCGACCGCTACAACGAGCTGGTCACCAAGGGCGCCGACGATGACTTCCACAAGCCGGCCGACTTCCTGTACCCGGTGGTCAAGGCTCCGTTCTACGCTGCCAAGGTGGGCGTTGCCCTGCTGGCTGTCGTGGGCGGTCTGTCGGTCAACACCGACCTGCAGGTCCTGGACGACGAGAAGAAGCCCATCGAGGGTCTGTACGCCACCGGCAACACCTCCGGTGACCTGTACGCCATCGACTACCCCATCAACATGGCCGGCAACTCCAACGGCCGCTGCGTGATCTGGGGCTACCTGCTGGGCAAGACCATGGCCAAGGCCACCGCTTCCGGTGAGGCTCTGACCAGCCGTGATGAGCTGGCCGACCTGGCAAAGGACGAGAACGGCATCGTGGCATCCGACACCGTTTACAAGGACGGCAGCTACACTGGCACCGGCAAGGGCCGCGGCGGCGACATGGAAGTGACCGTGACCATCACCGACGGCAAGATCTCGGACATCGTGGTCAACTCCCACGCCGAGTCCTCTGACATCGGCGCACCGGCTCTGGACAAGCTGATCCAGAACGCCATTGCTGCCAACAGCGCAGAGATCGACGGCGCTTCCGGCGCTACCATGACCTCCGACGGCTTCCGTGAGGCTGTGGCACAGGCTCTGGCAAAGGCACAGTAAGGCTTTATAAAAAAGAACCCCGGGGACGGGCAGCGCAGGACGCTGCCCGTCCCCTTTTTGACGCAAAAAAGCGGCGTCCGCAAAAAGCAGACGCCGCAGGAAAAAACAGGGAATACCGCGCAGAAGGATCAGTTCTTGCGGGCAATCATTTCGGTGTAGGCCAGCACCAGCGGGCCGACGCCCTTGGCGTCGTTGCACACCACCGGCTCGCTGAAGTAGTAGGCCAAAGAGCCGTCGCGGTGGTCCTTGCCGCCCAGACCGGCCACCAGGCAGATGCCGCCCAGCTGCAGGCTGCCGTCCGGATTCTTGGACAGGTACTTGTCGCAGGTGCCGTAAAAGGCTTTCTCGGCCCAGGCAGCCATCCGTTTGGGCAGGTAGCCCAGGCGCACGCCCTTGAGCACCGCGTAGGCAAACAGGGCAGTGCCGCTGGTCTCCAGATAGTTGCCCTCCACGCCGGGGTGGTCCATCACCTGCCAGAACATGCCGGTCTCCTCGTCCTGGAACTTGTGCACGTCCTCAATGGTCTGCTTGAGCATGGCCATGATGCCGCGGTACTCGTTGTACAGCTGCTCGTCCATGCGCTCCAGCACGTCCACCATGGCCACCATGAACCAGCCCATGGCGCGCAGCCAGAAGTTGGGGCTGCAGCCGGTGACGGGGTCGGCCCAGTACATCTGGCGGCTCTCGTCGTAGCCGTGGTAGTACAGGCCGGTGGTTTCGTCCCGCATGTGCTTTTGGATGTTCATGAACTGCTTGTAGCTGTCGATGCAGCCCTGCATCTTGTTGTAGCGGGTCTCATACTCCATGTAGAAGGGCTGGGCCATATAGGTGCCGTCCAGCCACACCTGCCAGGGATAGATGTCCTTGTGCCAGAAGTTGCCCTCCTTGGTGCGGGGCTGGGTGAGCAGCTGGCTGCGGATGGTGTCGATGGCCTTGCGGTACTTCTCGTCCCCGAAGATGTCGTACAGGATGAACAGGTTCTTGCCCTGATTCACGTTGTCCAGGTTGTACTCCTTGGGGTCGTAGGTCTTGATGGAGCCGTCCTCCTGCACAAAGTAGTCGATGAAATCTTTGGAAAAGTCCAGATACTTTTTGTCTCCGGTGGTGTGGTACAGGCTCAGGCAGGCGGTGATCATGCAGCCGTCGATGTAGTTCCACTTGTTGGGTTTGCCGCTGCGCACCTTCTCGATGTTCCACATGGGTGCCTCGGCGCTGGAATTGGCGATCAGGTAGTCCACATAATCGCCCAGCATGGACAGGATCTCTTCATGGGTCATGGCATTAGTCCTCCTCAAAATGGCCGACGTTGACAAAGTGCAGGCGCTCGCCCTCGTAGCCCTCGATCTTCACGTTGTGCAGGTCGATCTCCTTGACGTTCTCGGCGTAGATGGCCAGCTTCTTCACCAGCGGGCGGTTGTCGGCCATGGCGGCCTGACCGGCCTCGGCGTTGGGGTCAAAGGTGATGGTCACGTTTTTCATGGAAACGCGCTCAATGGGCTGCTCCGGCAGGCCGTCGAAGTAGCAGCCGGCAAACTGTGCGTCGGTGGCTGCGATGTCCTCCATGGTCAGGCTGCCCAGTTTGGGGGTGTACTCGTCCACCGGCATGGCGTCGCGGCACTGCACATAGGGGCCGTGGCCGTCCGGGTCGCAGAAGTAGAACATGTTCGATCGACGAAGGGTGCCTTGACCCCGCGCATCTCCACGTTGCGGAACACCAGCCCGTCGATGACGGCGGTGTTGCCGCGGCCGCGGCGGGTCTTGACCCGCAGGCCGCGGTCGGTGTGGTCCATCAGGCACTGGGTGACCACCATGTCCTTCACGCCGCCGCTCATCTCGCTGCCGATGACGATGCCGCCGTGGCCCTTGTCCAGCAGGCAGTTGCGGATGATGGTGTGCTCGCAGCTCTTCTTGAGCTTCATGCCCAGGAACACCTTGCTGGCCTTCATGGCAATGCAGTCGTCGCCCACATGGATGTTCACGCCGATGATGCGGGTGTACTCGCAGCTTTCGGGGTCGATGCCGTCGGTGTTGGGGGCGTTGTAGGGGTTGTTGATGTTGAAGTTGAGCAGGTCGAGGTGCTTGACGAAGATGGGGTGGATGGTCCAGGAGTAGCTGTTCTGCACCGTGATGCCGTGCAGGCAGACCTTTTCGCTGTCCACCATGGCCACCGCGCGGGGACGCCAGGCGATGCGCTTGACCTTGGGGTCCACCCACCAGTCGCCGTTCTGGGCGTCACAGTCCAGGGTGCCCTCACCGGTGACCACGACGTCGTGCACCTGGGTGATGTTCAGCAGGCCGGCAAAGCTGTTCAGCGGGTTGCCCTCCCAGCCGGTCAGGTAGTACTCGTCCACCTCGTTCTCGCTGGGCAGTACGCCGGGCAGGATGGGGTAATGGGTGCGGTCGTTGTCGCCCAGCAGCACGGCACCCTTTTCCAGATACAGGGTGGTGTTGCTCTTCAGGAACAGGCTGGCGGTGCGGTAGCGGCCGGCGGGCACATACACGGTGCCGCCCTTGGGGCAGGTGGACAGGGCGGCCTGCAGCTTGCCGGTGTTGTCGGTCTCGCCGTCGGCCACCAGGCCGTAGCGGGATGCATCCACAAAGAAGCTCTCGGCCTCGGTGACAAAGGTCAGGCTCAGGGTCTCGCCCTCGGCCTGCACGCCCACGGTGTACTCGGTACCGGGCAGCAGGGAGAACAGGGAGAACACATTGGTATTGCATGCTTCGTAGACAGTCTTGCCGTTCAGGGTAACGACAAACGGGTGGGCCGGACGGAAGCACAGGCCGTTTCCCAGCTCGAACACGGCACTGCGGGTCATGGAACGGATAAGGGACAGGTTCATGAGAAAACCTCCTGATCAATGGTTTTGGCTTGCCCGCACCGGGCGGGCATGGTATGATAAAAAGAAAAGCGGATGTGCGCGGAGGACGTTAAAGCATGAAGGCAGAACAGGAAAAGATCAGTGCAAAGGTCCGGGCAGTGTCGATGCACCTGAACGGCGGCAAGCTGCAGCTGCCCGCCGAAGAGGAGAGCTGCTACGTTGTGCTGGTGGCAGAGAGCGGCTGTACCCTGCAGTACGCAGAGCAGACCATGCTGCTCAACCCGGGCAGTGCGCTGCTGCTGGGACCCGGCGGCGGCTGCATCCAGCAGACGGGCAGTGCGGCACCGGAGCTGGTGGGCTGCAGTTTCCCGCTCAGTGCCCTGCACGAGCTGCGTACCCAGACCCAGCGGGATTTTTCCCGGCTGTTTGAGCCGGAGCAGTCTGCTGTGCTGTACGGTTCCGTGCAGTGGAACAGCCGCCTGCGCACCCTGCTGGAGCTGATGCGCACCGCCATGGAGGAGCCGGATTACCCGGGCGCGCTGTACCTGCTGCTGGTGCTGCATTACATCGAGCAGGAATGCATCGCGGAGAGCAGCGCGGTGGCCCGGCCCCACAATAAGACGGTGGAGCGCATCTGTGCGTATCTGGCCGCCAACTACCGCCAGAAGTTCTCCCTCAGCGAGGTGGCAGCGCGGTTCTACCTGTCGCCCTACTACCTCAGCCGCCTGTTCAAGCGGGTGACGGGACAGTCCATCGTGGACTACATCAACAACCGCCGCATCGAGGCAGCCCAGAAGCTGCTGGAGACCACGGAACTGAGCATCAGTGCGGTGGCCGAGCAGACCGGTTTTGCCAGCGCGGCCCATTTCCGCCGTGTGTTCCACGAGGTGATGGGCACCGGGCCGCTGCAGTACCGCAAGGCACATAAGAAATGATGTGTTTTTCTGCGGAAAACAGGATGCAGCCCTGCGGGCTATGATGTCTGCCTGCGGCAGAAGAGGTGTGCCTCACGGCACAATGTTGTGCAGCGTGCAGCATGTTCTGGAAGGGGATACAGCATTCACAAATAAAACACCCCCTGTGCCCTCTACGGGAACGGCACAGGGGGTGTTGTTTGCGTCAGATGCTCTTTGCGCAGCGGGACAGGGGCTTAACCCTTGACGGCACCAGCAGAGATACCTTCAACGAACTGGTCCTGTGCACAGAAGAAAACGATCAGCTGCGGCAGGATGGAGATCAGGGACAGCGCCAGGATCTTGTTCCAGGCAAAACCGGTATCACCGTCCATGGACAGCTTCACGAACAGGGACATGGGGTACTTGCCGGGGGTGCTGACGTAAAGCAGCGGGCCCATGAAGTCGTTGCAGCTCCACATGAACTGGAACAGTGCGCAGGACACCAGAGCGGGTCCCAGCATGGGCACGATGACCTTGTACAGGGTCTGGAAGGAGGAGCAGCCGTCGATGGCAGCGGCCTCGTCCAGGTCACGCGGGACATTGCGCATGAACTGGATCAGCTGGTAGACGAAGTAGGTCTCAGTAGCAAAAGCGCAGTGGACCCAGATGGCCAGGTAGAAGGGGCTGTCCAGCCAGCCGAACTTGTTGTACAGCAGGTACTGCGGCACGTTCAGAACGACCTGGGGCAGGAACAGGGTGGCCAGCATGATGTTGAACAGCAGCTTACGGCCGGGGAAGTCGAAACGGCCAAAACCATAAGCGGCAACACAGGCGGACACGACGGTGCAGATCACCTTGGGCAGCACATAGCTGTAGGTGTTGAGCATGGCCTGCAGGATGTTGATGGAGCCGCCGAAGTTGTTCAGCGCGTTCCGATAACCATCCAGCGTGGGGTTCTTGATCCACAGGCCGATGCCTGCAAAGATCTCGCTGTTGTCCTTGAAGGTGGCACTGATCATCCACAGCAGGGGGTAGATCATGATGATGCCGACCAGGATCAGGACGAAATACTTAAAGAAGGTTGCGATTTTGTTCGATGCGTTCATTCCCATACTGGTCACCTTACCTTTCGTCAGAGTAGTAGACCCACTTCTTCTGGCTGGTGAATGCAATGATCGTCAGGACGCAGACGATGATGAACATGATCCATGCCAGAGCGGATGCCATACCCATGTCATACGACTTGAATGCGTAGTTGTAAACCAGCAGAGAGATCAGCGTGGTGGAACCACGGGGGCCGCCGTTGGTGATGATGTACGGGCCATTGAACTCTTGGAATGCCTGGCAGATCTGAGTGACCAGGTTGTAGAAGATGATGGGGGTGATCATCGGGACGGTGATGGAGAAGAACTGACGCCACTTGCCGGCACCGTCGATGGTGGCAGCCTCGTACAGGTCTGCGGGCACGCCCTTCAGAGCGGCCAGGAACAGCACCATGGCGGAGCCGAACTGCCAGATACGCAGGAAGCAGATGATCCACAGCGCGTAGTGGGGGTCGCTCAGCCACTCCGGGCCCTGCACCAGACCGAAGGTCACGGCACGCAGCACGGTGTTGAGCAGGCCGTCCTTGCTGAACACAGCCTTCCACAGCACGGCGATGGCAACGGAGCCGCCGAGGATGGAGGGAATGTAGTACACGGTACGGAACAGGTTGACGCATGCGATCTTGAAGTTCAGGATGTATGCGATGAACAGGGCGAAGATCAGCTTCAGGGGCACGGTGATGAAGGCGTATTTGAAGGTGATGATCAGTGCCTTGGTGATCTTGGTGGTGGTAAAGGCGGTGATGTAGTTCTGCAGGCCGACGAAGGTGGTGCCGGACTTGAAGAAGTTCATATCGGTGAAGCTGTAGTACAGCGATTGACCGAAGGGGAAAGCCTTAAAGACCACAAAGCCGATGATCCAGGGGATCAGGTACAGGATGCCCTGATACTTGTCCAGCCACTTCTGGAACGGAGTGCGCCCGATAACCGGGACGTTGCTTTCTTTCATCTGGGAAATCCTCCTTTTTAAGGAATTTCGGAGCAGGTCTGAAAAAGATCTGATACAATTTTGTCAGAAATTTGTAATACATCTCTGATGAAAAAAGGGGCATCTGCCGTTTGGGCGACAGGTGCCCCGGGGATCAGATCAAAGCGTTGGGGAGAAATCAGGCGATGGTGTAGCCGACAGACTCCATGCCGTCCAGCAGGCCGTTGACAGCCTCTTCGGGGGTCTCGTCGCCGTAGTCGATGTTATCGAACACTTCCTGATAGATGCCGGTGCCGGAAGCCTTCAGGTCGTTGTTCTCGAACAGGGGATCCAGCTTGTTGGTGGTGAAGGCCATGACCTTGGCGTTTGCATCAGCAACCAGATCCTTGACAGCGCCGGCAGCCTGAGCGTAACCCAGACCAGCCTTGGAAGCGGGGATGCCGCACTCAGAACCCATGATGGAAGCGCCCTTCTCCTCGTTCAGCAGGAACTGGATCAGGGTAGCAGCCTCAGCAACATGCTCGCAGGTCTTGGTGATGGCCAGGCCCATGGAAACCTTGGAGAAGCCGCCGTTGTAATCGCCGAACTTGATCTCCTCGCCGACGGTGAAGCCGTCCTTGTTGTCGTCATCCAGAGCGGAAGAGTACTTGGTAGCAGCGGAATCCCACTCGAAGATGCCTGCGATCTTACCGGTGATCCACTCGTTGGACTGGTGGGTAGCGGTGTCGGAGTTTGCGGAGTAGTAGTCCTTCAGGTTCATCATGACGTGGTTGTCCACCAGACTCTTGATGAAGCTCAGGCCCTCAGCAATCTCTTCCTCGGTGTAGTTCAGGGTAGAGGTGATGGGGTCTGCCCAGTCCTTGCCGTACTTGGACTCGAGGTAGAACACCATCAGGATCATACGGTCGTAAGCGCCCAGGTGCATGGGATAGTAGTCAGCGCCCAGCTTGTCCTGGAAAGCCTTGCCGGCTGCCATCAGGTCATCCAGAGTCTTGGGGACTTCGGTGATGCCGGCCTTATTAAAGGTGGTCATGTTCCAGAAGAAGATACGGCCGGTCATGGAAACGGGCACGCACTGCTGGGAGTTTGCAACGTAGCAGGCATCCATGGCAGCCTTGTCCCACTGGGTCAGATCCAGGAAGTTGGACACGGTGTTCAGGTCCACGAACTTGCTGCCGTCAGCAGAGTAGTTGTACAGCCAGTTCCAGTTCACCTGGCACACATCCTGTGCGTTGCCGGCGATGAAAGCGGCAGCCATCTTCTCTTCCCAGCCGGACCATGCGGCGAAGGTGGGCTCGATGGTGATGTTGCTGTGCTCAGCCTGGAACTCCTTGATGGCGTTCTGGTAAGCCTCGTGACGGCTGTCGCCGCCCCACCAGCTGATGGTCATGGAAACAGGACCGTCAGACAGGGCCAGGCTCTCGTCTGCGGAAGCAGCGGGAGCGGATGCCACGGAAGAAGAGGCTGCGGTGCTGGAAGAATTGCCGCCGCAGGCAGCCAGCAGACCAGCTGCGCCCACAACGCCAGTGACCTTCATGAAATCACGACGGGAAATTGCCTTGCTCATTTTTGTTCTCCTCCTAAAGATGATCAAAAACATCGTCTTGCACGGGGGTTCTGCACACACCCCGTTGTATACAATTATGATAACAAAAGGCGGACAAAAAAGAAAGACGCAAATTGTGGTTATGCAACTCAAAAACGTACAAATATTGCTCTGTTTTCCGCGCCGGATTTGACGCCATTGCTGAAATGAATAAACTTCGGACGAAAAACTGTGCAACATGTATACTTCAACAGGTTGCATAGAAAACGGGGACGCAGGATGGAAAGAACAGCAAAATTTGCAATAATTCTGTAAACATTTGCATCCTGCGCCTGAGAAAAAGCAGAGCGTGTCCCAGCGGCGGGGGTGCAAAAGGCCGGTGCCGGACGAAAAAATGACTGATATATCAATTGCGCAAAAAAAGTGCGCCGGTGCCCTCGAGTGATATATCAGTCTGCACCGGAGCCGGGCGGCATTGCGGGAGAAATAAGAGCAGCAAATATATGACGTCGGATGTCTGATAAATCTAAAAAAGCCGCCGCACAGAAGTCTGTGCGGCGGCTGACGGAACAAAGTGTGTTATTTGCGGCCGGCGTAAAAAGCCCGCCGCGCGCGGAAGTAGCACTGCGGGCACATGCTGACATACTGAACGTCGTTTTCCAGGTCGATGGCCACCTGTTCGCCCTCAAAGACGAACTGGCCGTTCACCTTGCGGCAGTTGCAGATGGCCTTGCGGCCGCAGGTGCAGATGGTTTTCATCTCTTCGATAGTGTGGGCCAGCTCCAGCAGGCGGGTGGAGCCGGGGAAGCCCTGCAGCGAAAAGTCGGCCCGCAGGCCGTAGCAGATCACCGGGATGTTCAGGTCTACGGTGACCATGAACAGCTGCTCGGCCTGCTCTGCGGTAAAGAACTGGCTCTCGTCGCACAGCACGCAGGCCAGCTTGGTGGCCTGGCTGGCTTCGCGCACCACCTCGAACACATCCATGTCCGGGCGGATCAGGCGGTCGGCCTTGCGGTGCACGCCCAGGCGGCTGACCAGTTCGCCGCCGCCTTTGGTGTCCACCTGCGGCTTGAGGATCAGCACCTGCATGCCCTGCTCTTCATAGTTGTGGGCCACCTGCATCAGGGCCGTGCTCTTGCCGCTGTTCATGGCACCATAGCGAAAATACAGTTTTGCCATGGCGTCACTCCTGGTTGCGCAGGCGGTAGCCCAGGCTCATCAGGCTGTCGCCCAGGTGAACGTTCTCCACTACCACATCGGGGTAGGGAACGGAGAGGTCGTAGTGGGAGAAGTTCCAGAAGCCCTCGATGCCCAGGTCCACCAGACGGCCGCTGACCTGCTCGGCACCGTCGCGGGGCACACAGAGCACGGCCACCTTGGGGTGGTGCTCGGCGCAGAAGACCTCCAGCTCGTCCACATGACGGATCTGGATGCCGTTGATCTCCTTGCCCACCTCGTTCTGGGCCACATCAAAGGCGGCGATCAGCTTGTAGCCGTTGGCGTCGGTGGTGATGAAGCGGCTCACGGCCTTGCCCAGACGGCCGCAGCCGATCAGGATGGTGGGCAGGCGGTCGCCGTTGCCGAACAGCAGGCTCTCCAGAATGGAAAGCAGGTTCTCCACCGAGTAACCGATGCCCTGTCGGCCGTTCACGTCGCCGATGCAGTTGAAGTCCTGCCGGACCTGGGAGGCCGTGGTGCCCATCTGGGCGGCCAGCTCCCGGGAGGAGATGCTGGTGATGCCGTCAGCCTGCAGAGAGCGCAGGTAGCGGTAGTATTTCGGGAGGCGCTTGATCACGGGGAGCGAGGCTTTTGCGGGGGTATTCATGAGAAAAATTCTCCTTTCAAGCAAAAAATCGCCGCGTTTGCCCTGCACGAAAAAACGCCGGCGTGTGCAGCGCGGTGGGTACGACACCGCGTATTGTCAATTCCATATCATTATAAAGTATACTGCACGGGAGACGAATGTCAAATACCAGACGAAAAAAAACAAAAAATTACAAAAAATTAAGTGGTATGACCCTGCCGCAGAGGGATAACCGCCGGTTGGACGGGGCATGATGATGCAAAACAGAGCAAAAGGAGAACACAGAATGCCGGATACACACACCACCTCTGTGGACCAGCAGCGGCTGGAAAAAGAACGCATCGAGGACGACGGTACGGTCACCCTGACCCGGGGCGGCCATGCCATCCACTGCCTGACCGTCATCGGCCAGGTCGAGGGGCACACGGAAGCGCCGCAGGGGCAAAAGACCACCAAGTATGAGCATGTGATCCCCCAGCTGGCCGCCGTGCAGGAGGACCCCCGGATCGAGGGCCTGCTGGTATTGCTGAACACCGTGGGCGGGGATGTGGAGGCCGGGCTTGCGCTGGCAGAGCTGATCGCCAGCGTGTCCAAACCCAGCGCCACGCTGGTGCTGGGCGGCGGGCACTCCATCGGCATCCCGCTGGCCGTGAGCGCACAGCGCAGCTTCATCGTGCCCACCGCCACCATGACGGTGCACCCGGTGCGGCACTCCGGGGTGATCCTGGGCGTGCCCCAAACCATGCACTGGTTCGACCAGATGCAGCAGCGCATCACCGGCTTTGTGGCGGCCCACAGCGGCATGACGGAGAAGCGCTACACCGAGCTGATGCTCCACACCGGGGAGCTGGTCATGGATATGGGCACCGTGCTGGACGGCCGCCGCGCCGTGAAGGAAAAGCTCATCGACGAGCTGGGCGGCCTTTCGGATGCACTGGACTGGCTGCACCGTGCGATCGAAACCCGAGAATAACACAACAATAGGTTTGCCATTTGCCCCGGTGCGTGGTACAATAATAAAATCAAGAATTGTGTCTATGCGAACTGTGGGGAATGGAGAAGAATGGCAACGAAGAAACGAAAAACAACGACACGGCGCTCAACGTCGCGCAAAAAACGCGCGGAACAGCGCCTGCCGGCAGGGCTTGGAACCCTGTTTGCGGGGCTTTTGCTGGTGGGCCTTGCCTTTGTGGAAGGCGACTCGGTGTGGAAAACGCTGCATCAGGTGCTGTTTGGCCTGTTTGGCTGCGGCAGTTTTGTGCTGGGTGCAGCGGTGTGCTGCCTGGCCGTGCTGTACACGCGGGGAGAGGATCTGCTGCCCCACATCTGCAAGCTGGCGCTGGGGCTCGTGTTTGCAAGCGGCACGGTGATCGTGTTTTCCGACATCCAGCCGCAGGGGCTGTCGGCCTTCCAGATGGTGGCGGCCTGCTACCAGAACGGTTATCAGGCGTGGCTGTCCGGCGGCGCACTGGGTGCGGTGCTGGGCGGCAACCTGCTGCTGCTCTGCGGCCGGCCGGCGGCAAACTTCATCATGCTGGTGCTGGCGCTCTGCGTCAGCCTGTACATTTTTGACCTCACTCCGGCTGAGGTCTGGCAGTGGCTGTGCGACGTGTCCGGCGGGGTGCACGCAAAGGGTGTGGCCGTGTACGAGCAGGGCGCAGCCCGCCGTGCCGAGCGCCGCGCCGAGCGGCAGGCCGCGCAGGAAGCCGCAGACGAGTACGACGAGACGGAGGACCTGGAGGAATACGAGGACGAAGCCGAAGAGGAAGCGGAAGAGCCCTTCCGGCTGGGTCTGCCGGACTGGATGTCCGGTGTGCTGCACTGGGGCCATAAGGTGACTCAGGAGCTGGAGCAGGCCCCGGACAGCCCGGCCGGTGCGCCGGACCAGCCCGTGCAGCCCCAGCCGGAACCGCAGGCGGCCCCAGCCGTGACGCCGGTGCGGGTGCGGGCATCCCGCCCGCGTGCTCCCTTTGATGTGGACCTTGGCCCGGACAGCACCGAGGTGAAGGAGGGCGGCAGTGAGCCCATCGAACCCTTCATCCCGGGGCCGGGCGGCACCTTTGGCATGGACCCGCTGCGCGCGGCACCCAAGCCCACCATCCGGCCCATCGTGCCGGATGCCGTGGAAACGGCGGCTGAGGACTTCTTTGCAAAGCCGGAGGAGACCCCGGCGGCAGAGACTACGGAACAGCAGCCCCGGCCGGTGCCCGGCAATCCCTTTGATACGCCCATCGCACGGCCTGCGGCTCCGGAGGAACCGGCTGCCGCAGCTGCGCCCATCCAGCCCGTGATGCCCACGCCGCAGCCGGACCAGCCGACCCGTGTGAGTGCCGAACATGCCGTGGCCCAGCGCAGCGCCCCGGATGCGGACGGCTGGATCAGCATCACCGCCGAACCGGTGGAGGAAAAGGATATCAACTCGCTGGTGGCGGCAGCCATGGAAAAACCGGCGGCCTCCGAGCAGGCAGCCGCTACGGCCCCTGCCGAGGAAGCCGAGCCGGTGGACACCTACCAGTATCAGTACCCGCCCATCGAGCTGTTTGAAAAATCCAAGGAGGAAAGCGACCCCAACGCCGAGGATGAGCTGAAGGCCAACGCCCAGAAGCTGGTGGACACGCTGGAAAGCTTTGGTGTCCGCACCCGTGTGCTGGATATTTCCCGCGGCCCGTCGGTCACCCGGTATGAGGTGCAGCCCATGGCGGGCGTCAAGATCAGCCGCATCACCTCGCTGGCCGATGACATCGCCCTGAACCTGGCCGTGGCGGATGTGCGCATGGAGGCCCCCATCCCCGGCAAGCCTGCCGTGGGCATCGAGGTGCCCAACCACAAGCGCAGTGCCGTGTCCATCCGCAGCGTGTTTGAGAGCCAGAGCTTTCTGCGCATGACCTCGCCTTTGGGCATTGCCCTGGGCAAGGACATTGCGGGTGTGGCCCAGGTGGCAGACCTGTGCAAGATGCCCCATCTGCTCATCGCGGGCAGCACCGGCAGCGGCAAGTCGGTGTGCGTGAACAGCATCATCATGAGCCTGCTGTTCCGCTCCAGCCCCGAGGACGTCAAGCTCCTGCTCATCGACCCCAAGGTCGTGGAGCTGGCCGAATACAACGGCATCCCCCATCTGCTCATGCCGGTGGTCACCGAGCCCCGCAAGGCGGCCGGAGCCCTGGGCAGCGCCGTGCAGGAGATGGAGCGCCGCTACCGCATGTTTGCCGAGAACAACGTGCGCGACATCAAGTCCTTCAACAAGCTGGCGGTGGAGCGGCCGGATCTGGAAAAAATGCCCTACATCGCCATCGTCATCGACGAGCTGGCCGACCTGATGATGGTGGTGGGCAAGGATGTGGAAGATTCCATCTGCCGCATCGCTCAGAAAGCCCGCGCCGCCGGCATGCACCTGATCGTGGCCACCCAGCGCCCCAGCGTGGACGTCATCACCGGCCTGATCAAGGCCAACATCCCCAGCCGCATCGCCTTTGCTGTGTCCAGTCAGGTGGACAGCCGCACCATTCTGGATGGTGCCGGTGCCGAAAAACTGCTGGGCCAGGGCGATATGCTGTTCATGCCGGTGGGCGCCCCCAAGCCCACCCGCATCCAGGGCACCTTTGTGCGGGATGAAGAGATCAGCCGTGTGCTGGACTTCATCAAGTCCAGCGCCACCGTCCAGTACGACGAGGCCATGATCGAGGCCATGGAAAAGCACGCCATCCAGGACGGCAAGAAGGGCAGCAGCGGGACCGATTCCGATGACGAGTCGGACTCCGACCCGATGTTCCAGCAGGCCGTGGATGTGGTCATTGACGCCGGGCAGGCCTCTACCAGCCTGCTGCAGCGCCGCTGCAAGCTGGGCTATGCCCGCGCGGCCCGCATCATGGACGAAATGGAGATGCGGGGCATCATCGGCCCCCACGAGGGTGCCAAGCCCCGGGCCGTGCTCATCAGCCGTCAGCAGTGGCTGGAGATGCAGATGAACCAGCCGGAGGAATGAAACCCTCTCAGGCGCTGACGCGCCAGCTCTCCCGAAGGGAGAGCTTTAGGAACGGGTAAGACACATTCTGCATATCAGAGAGACTGAACGGAATACAAAAGAAGCTCCCCCTCGGGGGAGCTGGCAACGCCGTAAGGCGTTGACTGAGAGGGTATTGAATCAACAAAAGGAGCATTATGGACAACTCTTCCCCAAAGATCTACACTGAATTTCTGCCCATCAGCCGGGCAGACATGGAAGCACGCGGCTGGGACCAGCTGGACTTTGTGGTGGTGGGCGGCGATGCCTATGTGGACCACCCCAGCTTCGGCACTGCCATCATCAGCCGCCTGCTGGAAGCCGAGGGCTATAAGGTGGGCGTGCTGGCCCAGCCCCGCTACACCGACTGCGAGGACTTCAAGCGGTTCGGCAAACCCAAGTACGGCTTCTTCATTGGCGGCGGCAACGTGGACAGCATGGTCAGCCACTATTCCGTGGCCAAGATCCCCCGCGCCGAGGACGAATATTCTCCCGGCGGCAAGGGCGGTGCCCGCCCGGACCGCAGCGCCACCGTGTACACTAAACTGGCCAAGGAAGCTTACCCGGACCTGCCGGTTATCCTGGGCGGTCTGGAAGCTTCCCTGCGGCGCTTTGCCCACTACGATTACTGGATGGACACCGTGCTGCCCAGCATCGCCGAGAGCTCCGGTGCGGACATCATCAGCTTTGGCATGGGCGAACACCAGACCGTGGAGATCGCCCGCCGTCTGGCCGCCGGAGAACCGGTGGAGCAGATCACCGATGTGGACGGCACCTGCTACCTGACCGACTTCGACCACCTGCCGGAGCGGTATGTGGAGTGTGCCGGTTTCAAAAAGGTGGCCAGCGATAAGACCGCCTACGCCAAGGCCTGCCGCATCCAGATGGACAATCAGGACGTGGTCAGCGGCCAGATCATCGTGCAGAAGCAGAGCGAGAAGTATCTGGTGCAGAACATCCCGGCAAAGCCGCTGGTGCGCTGGGAGCTGGACAAGGTCTACGCCCTGCCCTACACCCGCCGGTATCACCCCATCTACGAGGCCATGGGCGGTGTGCCTGCCATCCGCGAGGTGCAGTTCTCCATCATCCAGAACCGCGGCTGCTTCGGCGGCTGCAACTTCTGCGCCATCCAGCTGCATCAGGGCCGCCGGGTCACCAGCCGCAGTGCGGACAGCATCGTGGAGGAAGCCGAGCGCATGACCCACGAGCCGGATTTCAAGGGCTACATCCACGATGTCGGCGGCCCCACCGCCAACTTCCGGTTCCCGTCCTGCCGCGAGCAGATGCTGCGGGGCATGTGCAATGGCGGCAAGCACTGCCTGGCCCCCACCACCTGCTCCCACATGATCGTGGACCACAGCGATTATCTTAAGATCCTGCGCCGGGTGCGGGAGCTGCCGGGTGTGAAGAAAGTGTTCATCCGCAGCGGCATCCGCTTTGATTACCTCATGGCCGACCCGGACGACACCTTCTTCAAGGAGCTGGTGGAGTACCACGTCTCCGGCCAGCTGAAGGTGGCCCCGGAGCACTGCGCGCCCAACACCCTGGCCTACATGGGCAAACCGCCCATCGAGACCTTCAACAAGTTCAAGGACAAATTCTATGAGCTGAGCAAGAAGGCCGGCAAAAAGCAGTATCTGGTGCCCTACCTGATGTCCAGCCACCCGGGCAGCACCCTCAAGGATGCCGTCTATCTGGCCGAGTACCTTTATAAGAACCACATGCGCCCGGAGCAGGTGCAGGATTTCTACCCCACTCCCGGCACCGTGAGCACCTGTATGTTCTACACCGGCCTCGACCCCTACACCCTCAAGCCGGTGTTCGTGGAAAAGACCCCCGAGGGCAAGGCCCTGCAGCGTGCACTGCTGCAATACTATGAGCCCCGCAACGCCGAAAAGGTGGTCAAGGCCCTGAGGATGACCCACCGGGAGGATCTGATCCCCCTGCTGGTGCCCGCCGAGGGCCGCCGCGCGGTGCAGCGCTCGGCCCGCCGCGCCGACAGCCCGGAGGTGACCATCCACAACGACGGCACCTACACCGTGCGCCCCAACCAGAAGGGCAAGGGCAAGCCTGCCCACGGCCCGAACCGCACCGCCGCCCCTGCCGGGCGTCAGCCCAGCCCGGGTGCCCGCTTTGCGCCGCACTCGGCCCCCGGACACAAACCCAAAAAGAATCAACGGAAAGAGAATACATCGTGGAAAACTGGAACAAAGAAAAAGTGACCCCGAAAAAGAAAACCGGCCTGCTGCAGCGGCTGCTGTCGCTGGCCGCTGCGGCCGCACTGGCCCTGAGCCTTGTAGGCTGTGGTACCTCGGCTGTGGTGCCGGGCGGCAGTGCCGACGTGGTGCCCAACCCTTCCTCTACGGCAGCCAGCGTGGATGCCCCGTTCGAGATGCACTTCATCGACGTGGGGCAGGCGCTGAGCGTGCTGGTGGAATGTGACGGCCAGTTCATGCTGTACGACGGCGGCAACGTGGACGACGGCAGCCTGGTGGTGTCCTACCTGCAGAAGCAGGGGGTGGAAGAGCTGCAGTATGTATTCTGCTCCCACGCCCACGAGGACCATGTAGGCGGCCTGGCGGCTGCGCTGGCCTACTTCCCGGCCAATCATGTATACAGCCCGGTGACGGAGGCCTCCACCAAGTGCTTCCGGGATTTTGTCAAGTACACCCAGCAGCAGGGCCTGCAGGTGGAAGTGCCCGCCGTGGGCACCACCTGGCCCCTGGGCAGTGCTGCCGTGACCATGCTGGGCCCCGTGGCGCAGTACAGCGACACCAACGATACCTCCATCGTGCTGCGCATCGACTACGGTTCCACCAGCTTTCTGCTCACCGGTGACATGGAAAAGACCGCAGAGAGTGACCTTGTGGCCAGCGGTGCCAATCTGAAAGCCGATGTGCTGCAGGTGGGCCACCACGGTTCCAGCACCTCCACCGGCTACGTCTTCCTGAACGCGGTCCTGCCGAAGATGGGCATCATCTCCTGCGGGGTGAACAACAAATACGGCACCCCCACGAGGAGACCCTGAGCATCCTGCGGGACGCCGGGGTGGACGTGTACCGCACCGACCTGCTGGGCACCATCACCATTGGCAGCGACGGCCAGAACTACACCGTGGGCACCGAGCATTTTGCCGCCGATGCCGAGCTGAACCCCACCGACCCGGCGGCTGCCAGCACGGTACAGCAGGCGTACATCGGCAACGTGAACAGCAAAAAGTTCCACCTGCCCACCTGCCCGAACCTGCCGGCCGAGAAGAATCAGATCCTCTTCTCCAGCTACGATGAGGCCATTGCAGCAGGCTACACGCCCTGCTCCACCTGCATCAAATAAGAGTACTCCCTCAGTCAAACCCTTCGGGTTTGCCAGCTCCCTCTGAGATGGAGCCTTCTGACGGAACCGGGATGCTTCCTGTTGAAAGCGGAACGTTTCCGGACCGTCAAGGCCCCCTCCCCGAGGGGGCTGGCACGGCGTGAGCCGTGACGGAGGGATTTTTTGCATTCTCCGGGATTGATAAAATCCCACAGCTGCGGTATACTTAAAATCACTTTATTTCAAAAAAGCAAGGAGGAACCGCAGATGCAGCTGGGGCAGAGCAGGACCCTGCCGGTGGAAAAACCGGAGCTGATCGACCTTGCGCAGGCAGCGCGGTATTTCGGCGCGCGCGGGGAGGCGGACACCGCCACCATGGCCCTGCTGCAGCGCTGCGCCGTACCGTTGCTGGCCGCTGCGACGCCCCGCGCCGTCTGGCTGCGGGCGGAGGTGAAGGCGCTGGCCGAAGCCGGCATCCTGCGGGGCAGCGACGTGATGCGGCATCTGGAGGGCTGCGGGCAGGCCATTCTGCTGGCCGTGACCCTTGGCCCCGGGGTGGACGCCCAGATCCGCCGCGCCGGGGTGGGGGATATCGCCGCCGGTGTAGCGTCCGATGCGCTGGGCAGCGCCCTGGCTGAGCAGACCGCCGACGCGGCGGAAGCCGAGCTGCGCCAGCTGGCCGCAGCCGAGGGGACTTACCTCACCGGGCGGTTCTCGCCGGGCTATGGCGACTGGGACATCGCGGTGCAGCCGCTGGTGGCCGCCGCGCTGGACACGGCGCGCCGGGCCGGGCTGTGCGTCACCGATACCAACCTGATGACCCCCCGCAAAAGCGTGACCGCCATTCTGGGGGTCGGCGACCATCCGGTCAAGGGACATCTGGCCGGGTGCGGGCACTGTGTGCTGCGCACCCGCTGCGAATACAGAAAGAGGGGAAAGACCTGTGCAAGTGAGTGAACTTTTCAAGCAGAGCAATACCATCCTGCTGGACGGCGGCATGGGCACCATGCTGCAGGCGGCCGGCCTGAAGCTGGGCGCCCGGCCGGAGGAACTGAACATCACCGACCCGCAGCTCATCGAGGGCATCCATGCGCAGTATGCCGCAGCGGGCAGCCGTATCATCAACGCCAACACCTTTGGCGCGTCGGCCCACAAGCTGGCGGGCAGCGCCTACAGTCTGGAAGAGATCATTGCGGCGGGCATCGCCAACTGCAAGCGGGCCTGTGCGCCCTATGGTGCGCTTGCCGCGCTGGATGTCGGCCCGCTGGGCGAGCTGCTGGAACCCAACGGCACTCTGGCCTTTGAGGATGCCGTGGAGGAATACGCCCGCATCGTGCGGGCCGGTGCGGCAGCCGGGGCCGACCTGATCTTTTTTGAGACCTTCACCGACCTGTACGAGCTCAAGGCCGCGCTGCTGGCCGCCCGGGAAAACTCCAGCCTGCCCATCCTGGCCAGCATGAGTTTTGAAGCCGGCGGCCGCACCTTTACCGGCTGCACGGTGGAGAGCTTCGGCGTCACCGCCCGGGGGCTGGGGGCCAGCGCCGTGGGCATCAACTGCTCGCTGGGCCCCAAGGAGATCTTCCCCATGGCAAAGCGCCTGACCGAGGCCGTGCCCGGCAACTTTCCGGTGTTCGTAAAGCCCAACGCCGGTCTGCCCCGGGCCGACGGCAGCGGCTACGACATTACCCCGCAGCTGTTTGCGCTGGAAATGAAGCCCTACCGGGAGCTGAATCTGTTTGCCGCCGGCGGCTGCTGCGGCACCACGCCGGAGTTCATCCGGCTGCTGAACGGGGTGTTCAAGGGCTGTGTGCCGGGCCGCCCGGCCCACGCCATGCCCTCGGTGCTGTGCACCCCCATGAATTATGTCAACGTGGACGGCATCACCGTGGTGGGCGAGCGCATCAACCCCACCGGCAAAAAGCGCTTCCAGCAGGCACTGCGGGAGAATGATATGAACTATGTTCTGGAACAAGCCGTGAGCCAGGTGGAAGCCGGGGCGCAGGTGCTGGACGTGAACGTGGGTGCCCCCGGCGTGGATGAACCGGCCCTGATGCCGCAGGTGGTCAAGGCTTTGCAGAGCGTGGTCAGCCTGCCGCTGCAGCTGGATTCCTCCAACGTGCAGGCACTGGAAAACGGCCTGCGGGTGTACAACGGCAAGCCTATCGTCAACTCCACCAACGGCGAGCCGGAAAAGCTCAAGGCCATCCTGCCCCTGTGCAAAAAGTACGGCGCGGCCATCGTGGGCCTTGCCATCGACGAGCGGGGCATCCTGCCCGCCGCAGAGGACCGCGTGGCCATTGCCCGCCGCATCACCGAGGCGGCACTGGAAGCCGGAATCCCCCGCGAGGACATCTACATCGACTGCCTGACCCTGACCGCCAGCGCCCAGCAGAAGGATGTGCTGGCCACGGTGCAGGCGCTGGAAGCCTGCAAGAAGGAGCTGGGCGTGCGCACCATCCTGGGCGTGTCCAACATCAGCTTCGGCCTGCCCTGCCGCCCCTACCTGAACACCACCTTCCTCACCATGGCCATGTATGCCGGGCTGGATCTGGCCATCATGAACCCCTCCAGTGAAGAGATGATGGCCGCCGTATATGCCTACAACGTGCTGACCAACCGGGACGCGCAGAGCATGCAGTACATCGAACGCTACGCAAACCGGGTGCCTGCCTCCACGGCCCTGAAGCAGGCAGCCCAGGCCGCACCTGCGGCGGCAGCTTCCGACGGGAACGCTGAAATTTCCGGCCCCTATGCGGCGCTGATCAAGGCGGTGGAAAAGGGCCTGAAGGGCGACGCCGCCGCCCAGACCCGCGCCCTGCTGGCCGAAAAGCAGCCGCTGGAAGTGGTGGACGAAGCCCTGATCCCGGCGCTGGACATCGTGGGTGCCAAGTATGAGAAGGGCACCCTCTTCCTGCCGCAGCTGCTGCAGGCCGCCAGCGCCGCCCAGAGCGCCTTTGAGGAGATCAAGACCGCCATTGCCCAGAAGGGCGAGGGCAGCGCCAGCAAGGGCCGCATCGTGCTGGCCACCGTGAAGGGCGACGTGCACGACATCGGCAAGAACATCGTCAAGGTCATTCTGGAGAACTACGGTTTTGAGGTCATCGACCTGGGCCGCGATGTGCCGGTGGAGACCGTGGTGGACACCGTGCGGGAAAAGGATGTGCATCTGGTGGGCCTTTCGGCCCTGATGACCACCACCCTCAAGAGCATGGAGGAGACCATCGCCGCCCTGCATGCAGCCAAACTGGACTGCAAGATCATGGTGGGCGGTGCCGTGCTCACCCCGGAATACGCCGAAAAGATCGGCGCGGACTGGTACGCCAAGGACGCCAAGCGCAGCGCCGACATCGCCAAGGAATTCTTTGGGGTGTAACACTGAATACAAGACCAATACAAAAAGTAAAGAAACAAACAAAAAGCACCCTCTGTTCTCACTGTGCGGGAACAGAGGGTGCTTTATATTATACGCTTTGTTTTTTCTTAGGCTTGTTTGCCAGCTTGTCAACGATCCACGAGGCGAGGGCACCCAGTGCAAGGCCCAGCACAAGGCCGCCCAGCACATCGGTGGGGAAGTGCACATACAGGTACAGCCGGGTAAAGGCGATGAAAGCCGCCAGCACCAGCGCGGGGACGCCCAACTTCCGGTTTTGCAGCCAGAGCGCAAAGGCTGCCGCAAAAGCCGAGGCCGTGTGCCCGGAGGGGAAGGAGTGCCCGTGGGGACGCTTGACCAGAATGGTGATCGCCGTGTCCACGTCGCAGGGGCGGGGCCGGGCGAACAGCGGCTTGAGGATGCAGTCCCCGGCCACCAGATACAGTACCAGCGCCGTGGCCATGGCGCACCCGGCCTTGCGGGTGCGGCGGAACAGCAGCAAAAGCAGCGTGAACGCGATCCAGATCTCACCGTGCTCACCGGCGTAGTTGAGAAAGACGGCCAGCGCATCCAGCACCGGGTTGTGGAACTGCTGCAGCCAGTCCAGAAATGCGAATTCAAACGGCATAAAGAACCTCCTGTCTGTTGGTTCTATGGTAACACATCTTCCGGCCCACCACAACCCGGCAGGCAAAAAACAGGAGTGCAGAAATAAGTTACATCTGTTATGCTTGGATGCAATATTACAATGCGGAAAATAAAAACGCCCGTTTCGACGGCAAAGGCCGGAACGGGCACAGGATGCGAGAGGATCAGAGGCCCATCTCGGGCAGGGTGGGGTAGCTGTCGATGGCACCGTGCTTCTGTACGCTCAGGCCGCAGAACCGGTTGGAAAAGTCCAGGTACTCCTCCAGCTTTTTGCAGGACAGCTTTTCCAGCTTGTCCACCGTCACGCCGTCCCGGCTCAGCTGCCACAGGAAGGAGCCGATGAAGCCGTCGCCCGCACCGGTGGTGTCCACGGCCCTGACCTTCTTGCAGGGGGCAAAAGCATGGGCGGCGCGGGTGTAGGCGTAGGCCCCTTTGCTGCCGCAGGTGTACAGCACCAGCTGCACATCCCCGGCAAACAGCTGGGGCAGAGCGGCTTTGATGTCGGCGGTGCCGGTGAGGAACTCCAATTCCTCGTCCGAGACCTTCAGGATGTTGGACAGCGGCAGGAACTGCAGCACGGTCTGGCGCAGCATCTCCCGGTCGGGCCAGAGGGGGAAGCGGAGGTTCGGGTCAAAGCTCACGATCGCACCGGTCTCCCGGGCGGCTCCGATGGCGGCCAGATGGGCGTGGCGCATGGGGCTGTCCACCAGCGAGACGCTGCAGAAGTGCAGGGCAAAAGCGTCGCGGAACCAGGCCAGGTCGATCTGCTCCGGGGCATACAGCAGGTCGGCCGAGGGCTTGCGGTAAAAGCTGAAGGTGCGGTTGCCGTCCTCCTCCAGGCTCACGAAGGCAAGGGCGGTGTTGGCCTTGTCGGTGAACACCAGATGGCTCAGGTCGATGCCGCAGGCTTCCAGCTCCCGTGCGATCTTGTGGCCGAAGGGGTCATCGCCCAGCTGGGTGAGAAAGCTGCTGGCACCGCCCAGACGGGCAAAGGCAGCGCAGACATTGGCCGGTGCGCCGCCGGTGCGCGGGCTGAAGGACGGCACCTCGTCAAAGGTGCATCCTACGCGGGACGGGATCATGTCGATCAGCGCTTCGCCGATGGAAAACAGAGTATTGCCGGGCATAGAAAACCTCCAGATCACAAATTGCAGAGTTCACAGGCTGCCCCGGTCAGCTTTACGCTCACGTTGCCGGGGGCAGGGTAGTACCGGGTGCTGAACACCGTGGCTCCCCCGTTCAGGAAAATTTCCAGCGAGGAGCTGTCGCCCACCACCCGCAGGCTGCGGCAGGGGGCTGCCAGCCGGGCGCGGCGCACGGTGCGGCCGTCGGCCAGAGCGGGGTCGGTGAAGCGCAGGGTGCAGGTGCAGTCCTGTTCAGTATACACCAGCTGCACCCCCTGCGCAACCGTCAGGCAGAAGTCTCCGGCGGGTGCGGCGGTCAGGTCGAAGCGCGGGGCAAGGAACACTTCCTCGCCGCTGGCGGCGTGCAGGGCGGCGGCGCTGCGCTGCGCGTCCAGCTCCGGCACCGGGTTCTGCAGCAGGGTGCCGTCCGGCCCGGCCGTCAGCACGCGGGGCACGGTGAAGCAGTGCTGCCAGCCGTAAGCCACGGTGGGCGCGTTGCCGTAGTCGGCGTCCGGCATGCCCATCCAGCCGATCTGGATGCGGCGGCCGTTGCCGTCCACAAAGCTCTGGGGGGCGTAATAATCAAAGCCTGCGTCCAGCTCGTGGAATTCGCTCAGGGTGCAGTCCCCGCGCCAGTCACCGTGGATGGCAAACCAGCCACAGCCGTAGACGTTCTGGCAGTCGATGCCCTGGGGGGACACCGCCAGATACCACTGCCCGTCCAGACAGAACAGGTCCGGGCACTCCCACATGTAGCCGAAGGGCTCCGGGGTGGTCAGGGTGTTGATGTGGGTCCAGCGGAGCTTATCGGTGCTTTCCAGCACCAGCACTTCGCCCTTGTCCTCCAGCGTGCGGGCACCCAGCACCATGTAGTACCGGCCTTCGTAGGCGAACACCTTGGGATCCCGCACATGGCAGGTGAGCCCGGCGGGGTAGTCGCGGTTAGTCAGCAGGCACTGCTTGCTGTCGAGAGTCACGCCGTCCTTGCTGACGGCCAGGCAGACGTTGTGCCCGCGGCCCTCTTTGATGTAATCGAAATTGCCGGGGTGCTTGACGTTGCCGGTGTAGTAGAGGTACATGGTGCCATCCTCCACCAGGGCCGAGCCGGAGTAGGCACCGTGGCAGTCAAAAGGCTCGTCCGGATAGAGCATCACCGGCAATTGCTCCCAGTGGAGCAGGTCGGTGCTCACGGCGTGGCCCCAGTGCTTGACCCCGCCGTTCACGTCGAAGGGGCCGTACTGGAAGAATGCGTGGTACTGCCCGCCGTAGACGCACAGGCCGTTGGGGTCGTTCAGCCAGCCCACCGGGGGCTGCAGGTGGAACCGCTGGCGGTGGGGGTCGGCGGCGGCCTTTTCCGCGCCGAGGGATTCCACCAGCGGCACCAGCTTTTTCAGATCGCGCTGGAGTGCGTTCATGCCTTGACCTCCTCAGGGCTCCAGATGACCCAGGTCACGGCGAAGGACACGCCGAAGGAGATGGCCATCATGATGATGTACTGCAGCGGCATGTGCAGGTGCAGCAGGATGCCGAAGATGCCGGTGACGCCGGTGCCGGTGGCACCCAGACCCACGATGCTGGCGTACAGGGCACCGCAGGCACCGCCCAGCAGGCCGCCGATGAAGGGCTTGAAGTAGCGCAGGTTCACGCCGAAGATGGCAGGCTCGGTGATGCCCATGCAGGCGGACAGGGCAGAGGGCAGGGCCATGGACTTGACCTTGGTGTCCTTGCTCTTGAGGGCCACGGCCAGAGCGGCACCGCCCTGTGCCACGTTGGCGGCGCTGGCCAGCGGCAGCCAGTAGGTATAGCCGTAGCGGGCCAGCTGGCCCAGGTCGATCAGGGTGTACATGTGGTGGATGCCGGCCACGACGGTGACCGCGTACAGGCCGCCCATGATGAAGGAGCCGATGCCGTAGGGCAGGGTGATGAGGGTCTGCACGCCGGTGATGATGCCGTTTTCCAACTTGGTGAACACGGGGCCGATGGCGGCCAGGGTCAGGTAACCGGTGACGAACACGGACACCAGCGGGGTGACGAACAGGTCAAACATGGCGGGCACCACCTTGTGCAGCCGCTTTTCGATCTGGCACATGAGCCACACGGCGATGATGACCGGGATGACGTGGCCCTGATAGCCCACCAGCGGCACCGAGTACAGACCGCCGAACACCGGCTGCATCACGTTGATGCCGTTGGAAACGGTCCAGGCGTTCTGCAGGTCGGGGTGGATCATGATCATGCCGATGACTGCACCCAGATAGGGGTTGCCGCCGAATACCTTGGCGGCAGAGTAGGCGATGAGGATGGGCAGGAAGGTGTAGGCCGTATTAGAGAACAGCTTGGCAAACACATACACCGAGCCGGTGGTGTCGATGTTCAGGAAACCATTGTTCACCATGAAGTTCAGCGCTTCCATGATGCCCATCAGGAAGCCGGAAGCCACGATGGCGGGGATGATGGGCACAAAGATGTCGCCCAGGGTCTTGATGGCCCGCTGATACCAGGGGGCCTTGGCGGCGGCCGCCTGCTTCACGTCCTCCTTGCTGCCGCCCTCGATGCCGGCCAGCTGGATGAACTCGTCGTATACCTTGTTCACCGTGCCGGTGCCGAAGATGATCTGCAGCTGGCCCTGTGCCTCAAAAACGCCCTTGGCGCCCTCGGCGTTTTCCAGTTCCTGCTTGTTGACCTTTGCGTTGTCTGCGATGACCAGACGCAGGCGGGTGGCGCAGTGTGCGGCCGACAGGATGTTGTCCTTTCCGCCGATGCAGTCCAGGACCTGTTGTGCTGCGTGTTTGTAATCCATAGTGCACTTCTCCTTTGCTTGATGCTTCCTCTTCCAAAGACCGACCACTGTGTTGTAATCGGTTTCACTGGCATGATTATACGATAATCAGCGCAATATTTCCATTCGCAGAGGGCATAAAGTTGGGATGCGTTCTGTTATTGATTTCACATGGTTTCATATCGCTCAGTCCCCCGTGCTCTCCCGGCAGACCAGCTCATACCCCAGCATCTGGCTGCGGGGCACGGTGTGGGGGTCGTTGAGCAGGTCCATCAGCAGGGCAGCGGCGTCCCGGCCGGAGGTCTTGTAGTGCAGGTGGGCGCTGGTCAGAGGCACAAAGGTATTGTGCCCCACACTGCTGTCGCCTACGGCGGCGATCATCACATCCTCCGGGATGCGGATGCCTGCCTCTCGGCAGTACTGCATGGCACCCAGAGCAATGGCGTCGGTGGCGCAGAACAGGCAGTCGATGCGGGGGTCGCTGCCCAGCAGGCGGGCGGCCTGCTCGTAGCCGGACGCGGTGCTGAACTTTGCCACCACCATGCGCTGGGGCCGCACCGGCAGCCCGGCGTCCTTCACGGCGGCTTCAAAACCTGCCCGGCGCTGCAGCCCGGCGGCCTTGTCCAGCAGGGTGACCCCGATGTAGCCCGGGGCATGGCGGCCCTTGGCCAGCATGTGGGCCGTGGCAGCCTGTGCCGCGCCAAAGTCGTCGTGGTACACGCTGCAGCAGCCCGGAAACTGCTGCCCCAGCACCACCAGCGGCACATGCATCCGCTCCAACACGGCCTTGTGCTCCGGGGTGTACACGGTGGCAATGAGCAGGATGCCGTCCACCGTGTGGCGGCACAGGGTGTCCAGGGCGCGGAGTTCCTTCTGCGGGTCGTTGGCGGTGTTGATGAGCAGCAGCTGGTAGCCGGATTCTTCCAGCACGCTGCCGATGCCCTCCACGATGCGGGGGCAGCTGTCGCTGGACAGCTTGGGCAGGATGACCCCCACCTGCCGGGTGCGGCGGGTGCGCAGCATCTGGGCCTGTATGCTGGGGTGGTAGCCGGTGGCTTCCACAGCGGCCTCGATGCGTGCCCGCTTGTCGGCACTGAGGTAGCCGCCGTTGAAGTAGCGGCTCACCGCCGCCTTGGATACACCGGCATACTGGGCAAATTCGGTGATGTTCATGAAATGCCTCCTCATAAATACGGAACAGCTGGCGGAGCAGAAGTTTCTCTGAGGACCGTCCGCTGGGTGGGACCCTGCTGCCGCAGGCAGTAGGGCGGGCGATGGAATGGCCCGATTCGTGTCCGAAGAGAAAGCTTCTGCTCTGCGGGCCGATAGGCGTATGTGACCAATGCCACGCGGATGAAAGCGATATTTTCTGCGCTGCAGGGCAGTTTTGGAATTGACTTGACGCGCGGGGTGTGCTACAATACCGCTTTGTGTATGACAATTTCCGGGAAAAAGGGAAAACCAAGATGAATCTGACAAAGCAGTTCTTTAAATATGTATCGCAGAATATTTTCGGTCTGCTGGGCACGTCCTGCTATATTCTGGCCGATACCTATTTTATCTCGCAGGCGGCGGGCACCGACGGCGTGACCCTGCTCAACCTCTGCCTGCCCATCTACAACTTCATTTTTGCCATCGGTTCCATGATCGGTCTGGGTGCGGCCACCCGCTACGCCATTCTCCGCGCACAGGGCGAGGAGCGGGCGGCACAGCGGTATTTCTCCAATGCCGTCTTTTGCGCCTGCCTGCTGGCCGTGCCCTTTGTGCTGGTGGGCATCTTCTGCCCCGGCACACTGCTGCGGCTCATGGGCGGCGATGCCGGCATCGTGGCGCTGGGCATCCCCTATGCGCGTATCTTTCTGCTGTTCACGCCCTTTTTCATGTGCAACTACATCGTGTCGGCCTTTGTCCGCAACGACGGTGCGCCCTCGCTGGCCATGGTGGCCACGCTGAGCGGCAGCCTGTTCAATGTGGTGTTCGACTACATCTTCATGTTCCCCATGGGGCTGGGGCTGGCCGGTGCGGCACTGGCCACCGCCGTTTCGCCGATGCTCAGCATCGCCATCTGCAGCCGCCACTTCTTCCAAAAAGACAACACGGTGCAGTTCGTGCGGCAGCTGCCCTCGGCAAAACTGCTGGGGCAGAGCTGCCAGCTGGGCATCTCCGGCTTTGTGGGGGAGATGTCCTCCGGCGTGACCACGACGGTGTTCAACTTCCTGCTGCTGGGTCTGGCCGGGAATGTGGCCGTGGCGGCCTACGGCGTCGTGGCCAACTTTGCGCTGGTGGCCACCGCCATTTTCAACGGTGTGGCCCAGGGTGCCCAGCCGCTGGTGAGCCGCTGCTACGGCCACAGCGACCGGGCCGGAGCCCGGAAGCTGCTCGTTCTGGGCAGCTGCACCGCGCTGGCAGTGGCGGCCGTGCTGTACGCGGTGGTGTTCGGCATGACCGATACGCTGGTGGGCTGGTTCAACAGTGAAAACTCGGCGCAGATGGCCCGGTTTGCCCACAACGGCATGCGGCTGTATTTTGTGGGCTACTTCTTTGCCGGGTTCAACATCGTGGCGGCGGGCTACCTGAGCGCCACCAACCGCCCGGTGGAAGCCTCGGTCACCTCCATCTGCCGCGGCGTGGCGGCCATTGTGGTCTGCTCGCTGGTGATGAGCGCCCTCTTTGGCATGAACGGCGTGTGGGCGGCCTTCCCGGCATCGGAGCTGCTGACGGCGGTGCTGACCCTCTGCCTGCTGCTGCGGGGCAGAACCGGGAAAAATGCCGGTTCGGATTGAAGCACGCGCCCAAAACAGGTATACTGGTCCCGGGAAAGTGAATGGTTCAAAATCTGACCATGGAAGCGAGAGGGACGGTAGGAATCCTTAGGATACGGCGAATACGATCCTTGTGGTATTTGCAATGCTGATCATGCTGGTGGCGGTGAACTTCAACACCGTGCTGGACCGGGAACGCAAACTGGCCACACGGGTGCTGTTTCTGGTCATCAGCATCGCGGCCGCGGGGGGATCCTGTTCTTTGACGTGGACCACTTCAAGAAGGTCAACGACACCTTCGGCCATACGGCGGGGGACAAATGCCTGTGCACGGTGGCGCAGGGCCTGCGCGAGGTCTATGGCATCAGCGGACGCAGCTTCCGGCTGGGAGGCCTTTGACACGGCAGAAGAAACGCTGGAAGAAGCCTTCAACCGGGCGGACCAGGCTATGTATCAGGAAAAGAACGCCCGCCATGCGGCCCGCCAGCCTTCGGAACATTAAATATACAGTTCCTGCTCGCGCAGAGCTTCTTCGGGCGAAAGCCCGGACTGCGCGGTGTGACCGGCCAGTGTCCGCCATTGTGCGGGGGACTGGCCGGTTTCTTTTTTGAACACCCGGCACAGGTAGTTGGCCCCGGAAAAGCCGCACAGGCTGGCCACCACGTCCAGCGTGTACTCCCGGTGCAGCAGCAGCCGCTGGGCGGCTTCCACCCGCACCCGGGTCAGGTAGCGCCCCGGCGGGATGCCCAGCGCGGCGGTGAAGGTGCGCACCAGATGGCTCTTGGACACCCCCAGCCGCTCGCTGAGCTCTTCCACGCCGTACAGGCCCGCGTAGTTGGCCCGGATGTCCGCGATGGCGGCCTGCACCAGCGGCGGCAGGGCGGGGGCGGCGCTGTCGGCGTCGGCCAGCTCACACAACAGGGCAAAGGCCAGCTGACTGCGCACCCGGCCCGGCAAGTCCTGCTCCGAGGCAAGGCGGTCCAGCAGCTCGGCGGCGGCGGGGCAGGTCTCGCCCCGGGCCAGAAAAGGCAGCTCGTGCAGCCCGGCCAGAAACTGGGCGCTGGCCTGCCCGGTGAGCTGGACGCACAGCAGGTGGCAGCTGCCCTCCGGCTCCAGCACCAGCGGGGCGCGGCTCAGCACCAGATGCCCGGCCGGGACGCTCTGGGGCGGCAGCAGCAGCGCAGCCCCGGCGGGCAGGGGCCCGGCGGAGGGCACACTGGCGGTGCACCGCCCGCTGGAAACAAGGCAGACCCACAGCCCGTCGCCGGTCAGGGTGAGGGGCGCGCAGGGCTGCACGTCCTGCACCTGACCGGGCGCGGCCACGGCATTCCAGTCAAACAGCAATATCCGACACCTCAAATCAATAAAATGCTATTTTATATCACAAAATAATCTGTTATTATAATACCAACGAACCGAAGCGCCGTCAAGGGCGCTGCAAACACAAGATTATGGAGGCAAACGATTATGGCTTCGATTAGCTGCCAGCACATCTATAAGATCTACCCGGGCGCTACCGCTCCTTCCGTCACCGACTTCAACCTGGAGATCCAGGATAAGGAATTCATCATCTTCGTCGGCCCCTCCGGCTGCGGCAAGTCCACCACCCTGCGCATGATCGCCGGCCTGGAGGAGATCTCCAAGGGCGAAATGTACATCGGCGGCCGTCTGATCAACGACGTTCCCCCGAAGGACCGCGACATCGCCATGGTGTTCCAGAGCTACGCTCTGTACCCCCACATGACCGTTTACAAGAACATTGCATTCGGTCTGGAGCTGCGCAAGACCCCGAAGGACGAGATCGACAAGCGCGTGCATGAGGCAGCCAAGATCCTGGAGATCGAGCACCTGCTGGACCGCAAGCCCAAGGCTCTGTCCGGTGGTCAGCGTCAGCGTGTTGCTCTGGGCCGTGCAATGGTCCGTAACCCGGCAGTCTTCCTGCTGGACGAGCCCCTGTCCAACCTGGATGCCAAGCTGCGTACCAGCATGCGCACCGAGATCATCAAGCTGCACAAGAAGCTGGCTACCACCTTCATCTACGTTACCCACGACCAGACCGAGGCTATGACCATGGGCGACCGCATCGTCGTCATGAAGGATGGCATCATCCAGCAGGTCGATACCCCGCAGAACCTGTACGATATGCCGTGCAACATGTTCGTTGCAGGCTTCATCGGCAGCCCCCAGATGAACTTCCTGGACGGCACCCTGATCAAGAAGGGCGAGCTGTACGGCATTGACCTGGGCGGCGACGTGATCCCCCTGCCCAAGGAAAAGACCGCCGACGGCAAGCTGGATGCTTACGTTGGCAAGAAGGTCAAGATGGGCATCCGTCCCGAGGATATCGACGACGAGCCCGAGTTCATGGCAAAGCACACCGACTGCCAGCTGGATGCTCAGGTCGAAGTGTCCGAGATGATGGGCGCCGAGATTTACCTGTACCTGGAGTATAAGGGCAACAAGATGACCGCTCGTGTGGCTCCCACCTCCAAGGCCCGCAACGGAGACACCGTCCGCGTTGCCTTTGACCCGCACAAGGTCCACCTGTTCGACATTGAGACCGAGCAGACCATCCTGAACTAAGCTGCAATTATGTGACGATCATTTTTGATCCTCCTATCATCATACAGAGAACCGTCGGCAGGGAAACCTCCGGCGGTTTTCTGTGCCTATGGACAATGCAGAACCACCCATCCGCTTTGTGCGCAGCGGATGGGTGGTTTTGCGTTATCGAAGAAGTAAAAACGGGAATGTCAGTCGTTATGCCGAACCAGCCGGGGCAGATGCTGCTCCTCGCAGGCATCCAGCCCCTCCTCCAGGTAGGCCCGGTAACAAACAGCTGCATGGAAATGTCCTTTCTGTCTGTGTTCAATGCTCTTTTATTGTACCACAGCCGGCAGCTTTGTCACAGCGCAAAAAGGGTCGGGGCCCCTCTCCTGCCAACCGGCACAAAAAAGCCCCGGAGGGCAGCCTTGCAGCCACACTCCGGGGGAAAGGATGAGAAATTATTGTTTACTTGTGGGGGTTCTTAACACGGATAGCGATACCAACATAGCTCTGGGTCTCGTTACGCTTGACCACAACGCCCACCTTAGACCAGATGCCGCTCTGGTTTACGCTGGCATCGACATTCGTGTCGATGTAATTCGACAGTCTAAACAGAATATCGCTCAGCAGGGTATCCGCATAATCGTACTTGGCAGTGATGGTGATGACCAGATCATCGCCCAGGTTATTCATATAGACGTCGCCCCGGAATGCATGGTTGCCCAGCTTCCAGACGATCTTGAGATCCTCGTCCAGATGTGCCTCAGCTATTGCACGAAGCTCTGCGTCATTGGTCACTTGGACGTTCTTCTGGCTGCCGATCTGGTTCAGAACTTTCTGCTCCTCAGGGTTGTTGACGGACCCGCCGCCGCCACAGGCGGTAAGCATCAGCAGGGCCATGGCACCTGCCAGTAACAGGGCCGCGAACTTCTTCAGGTTTTTCATAGGATCTCCCTCCAGTCTGGTTGTTTTTGTGGATATGTTTCGTGATTCACGGAGCTGCATCCCCGGCGGGGGGACGCTTTCCTTGTCTCAATTATATCGAACAAAAGCCAGGGCTGTTAATGGGGGAGTTCCCTAAAAAATCAGAGGCCGATTCGTGAAAAAAGTCACGAAAACAGGTGATATTTGTTGCGCTATTGTAACTGCCATACCAAACTTCGCAAAGAATCTTTGCCGCTTGGAATTTCCTGCCAGCGGCCCGGAGGCTGGGGCTGTTTTTCCGGCAGAGACAGTGCACTCAAATTTGGACAGATGTTGTATCCAAGGTGCCGTCTCCCCGGCCCCCCAGACGGCAGCGGAAATCCTGGTAGCCAAAGTGGGCCAGCCGGGCCAGGCTGCCATCCTGCCGCAAAAGCCAGATATCCGGCAAGGGCATCCCGTTAAAGGTGTTGTTTTTGCAGGTGGTGTAGATGGCCATATCTCCAAACACCAGCCGCTGGCCCGGGGCCAGCGGGGCGTTGAAGCTGTAATCGCCCATCACATCCCCTGCCAGGCAGGTGGGGCCCCCCAGCCGCACGGTGCAGGGCTTTTCGCCGGGGTCTCCGGCATCCAGCAGGGGCGGGCGGTAGGGCATCTCGATAACATCCGGGGTGTGGCAGGCCGCCGACATATCCAGAATGGCAAGGCTGGTGTCTCCATTCTGCAAGGTGTCCAACACCGTGGTGACGAGGTAGCCCGCGTTCAGCGCCCAGGCCTCGCCCGGCTCCAGGTACACCCGGACGCCGTACTTTGCCTGCACCTGGCAGATGCACTGCTCCAGGGTGGCCAGGTCATAGCCGGGCCGGGTAACGTGGTGGCCGCCTCCAAAGTTCACCCACTTCATTTTGGGCAGCAGGTCCCCGAACGTTGCCTCCACCGCTTTCAGGGTCACAGCCAGGGCGTCGGCGTCCTGCTCGCAAAGGGTGTGGAAGTGGAGGCCATCCAGCAGCTCCGGCAGCTCCGGGTGAGCGGCCACGGCGGCGTCCCACTGGGCCCGGGTGGTGCCCAGGCGGCTGCCGGGGGCACAGGGGTCATAGATGGCATGGCCCTCCTGGGTGGAGCACTCAGGGTTGATGCGCAGGCCCACGCTCTTGCCCGCCGCCTTGGCAGCCGGGCCAAACTGGGCCAGCTGGCCGGGGGAGTTGAACACGATGTGGTCGGCGTACTGCAGAAGCTCGGCGAACTCGTCTGCCCGGTAGGCGGCGCAGAACACATGGTTTTCCTTTTCCGGCAGCTGCTCCCGGCCCAGGCGGCTCTCGTACAGGCCGCTGGCCTCGGTGCCTGCCAGGTAGGGGGCCAGCACCGGGTACACATCAAAGTTGGAAAAGGCCTTTTGGGCCAGCAGGGCCCGGCACCCGGTGCGCTGCTGCAGCTCCAGCATGATCTGACCGTTCCGGCGCAGCTGGGCCTCGTCCAGCAGGTAGCAGGGGGTGGGCAGGCTTTGCAGCTGCTGTTCCGTCAGGTTTGCCAGCCCTGCAAAGGCCGGGCGGCGATCCTCCAGCCGCATCAGTCCACCAGAGCCGGGCTGTGGCTCTCGCTGCGGGGCAGGCCGTACTGATCCAGGGCCTCCAGATACGGGTCCGGATCAAACTCCTCGACAGTGTGGACGCCCTTGGTGGTCCACTTGCCGGTGAGCAGCATCAGGGCACCGCACATGGCAGGCACGCCGGTGGTGTAGCTGATGGCCTGGCTGCCCACCTCCTGGTAGCACTCCTGGTGGTCGCAGACGTTGTAGATGTAATAGGTCTTCTCCTTGCCGTCCTTCTTGCCGGTGAAGATGCAGCCGATGTTGGTCTTGCCCTTGGTGCGGGGGCCAAGGCTGGCAGGGTCCGGCAGCAGAGCCTTCAGGAACTGGATGGGCACGATCTCCTGACCGTTGAAGTTCACCGGGGTGGTGGACAGCATGCCCACGTCCTCCAGACAGCGCATGTGGTCCAGGTAGCTCTGGCCGAAGGTCATGAAGAAGCGGATGCGCTTTGCCTCCGGGATGTTCTTGGCCAGCGACTCGATCTCCTCGTGGTGCAGCAGGTACATATCCTTCTGGCCCACCTGGTCGAAGGTATACTCCCGCTTGATGCTCATGGCCGGGATCTCCACCCAGTGGCCGTTCTCCCAGTAGCTGCCGGGGGCCGACACCTCGCGCAGGTTGATCTCCGGGTTGAAGTTGGTGGCAAAGGCATAGCCGTGGTCACCGCCGTTGCAGTCCAGGATGTCGATGGTGTCGATGGTGTCGAACTCGTGCTTTTTGGCATAGGCGCAGTAAGCCTGGGTGACACCCGGGTCAAAGCCGCTGCCCAGCAGGGCGGTGAGGCCTGCCTCCTCAAACTTTTTGGCGTAGGCCCACTGCCAGCTGTAATCAAAGTAGGCAGAGAAGCCGGCCTCCTTGCAGCGCTTCTCGTAGACGGCGCGCCATTCGGGGTCGTCGGTGTTCTCTGGCTCATAGTTGGCGGTGTCCATGTAGTTGACGCCGCAGGCCAGGCAGGCGTCCATGATGGTCAGGTCCTGATAGGGCAGGGCGATGTTCATGACCAGGTCCGGCTGGTAAGCCTTGATGAGGGCAATAACCTCCTCCACCTTGTCGGCATCCACCTGGGCGGTGGTAATCTTGGTGGTGGTCTTGGGGGCCAGCTCGGCGGCCAGCTTGTCACACTTTGCCTTGGTGCGGCTGGCGATGCAGATCTCGGTGAACACTTCGGGCACCTGGCAGCACTTGTGGATGGCAACGGAGGCCACGCCGCCGCAGCCGATGATCAGAACTTTGCTCATAGCAGTTACTCCTTTATCTGTAAAACGGTGGGTTCGTATTTATACCTGAAAGCCGGGCCAGCCCTTGTCCAGCGCAATCAGCGTTTCGCGCAGGATCTTGCAGGCCGTGGCGGTGGACACCCCGGTGGTGTCCAGGGTGGGGGCCAGCTCGTTCAGGTCGGCCGCGATGATATTGGCCTTGGTGACGGTGCGGATGGCGTCCAGCAGCTGCAAAAAGCTGACGCCGCCGGCCTCCGGGGTGCCGGTGCCGGGGAAGCAGGAGGGGTCCAGGCAGTCCAGATCAATGGTCAGGTACACGGGCACTTTGCTGTCGCACAGCTGCGCGGTGAGCTCGGAAAGGCCGGTGAAGTCGAACTTGTGCAGCTCGGTGTGCTGGGCGGCAAACTCAAACTCTGCCCGGTCGCCGCTGCGGATGCAGAACTGATGGATGCGGCCGTCCCCTACCAGCTCGTGGCAGCGGCGCAGCACACAGGCGTGGCTGAGCTTTGCGCCCAGATAGTCGTCCCGCAGGTCGGCGTGGGCGTCAAAGTGGACGATGTGCAGGTCGGGGTATTTCTTCACCGCAGCCCGCACCGCGCCCAGGGTGACCAGATGCTCGCCGCCCAGCAGCAGCGGGAACTTGCCGTCCTTCAAAATTTCCTCTGCGCGCGCCTCGATGTCCGCCAGCGCCAGCTCGCTGGAGCCGAAGCACAGCTCCAGGTCGCCGCTGTCAAAGATGTCAAAGTCCGTCAGGTCGGCGTTCTGGTAGGGGCTGTAGGTCTCCAGGCCGTAGCTCTCGTGGCGGATGGCCGCCGGGCCGAACCGGGCACCGGGGCGGTAGCTGGTGGTGGAATCATAAGGGGCACCGTACAGCACGATGCTGGCGGCACGGTAGCTGCTGTCGCAGCCGATGAAGTTTTCAATGTTGGGTCGCATCAGTGTTCCTCCACTTCCCGCAGCATCTCTTCGAGGAATGCCGGCAGGTAGAATGCCCCGACGTGCAGCCGGGTGGTGTAGTAGCGGGTGCGCATATTCAAAGCCTTCCAGGCAGCGGCATCCAGGTCGTCGATGGGGTGGTATTTCTTGCTGGCAAAGCCGAACAGCCAGTAGCCCGCCGCAAAGGTGGGGATGTGGGCCTGGTACACCCGGCTGATGGGGAAGGTGGACGCAATGCGCTTGTGGCTGCGCTGCATGGCGCTGGCGTCCTCGGCGTAGAAGGGGCTGCCCTGCTGGTTCACCATGATGCCGTCCTCTTTCAGGGCGTTGAAGCAGCTGCCGTAGAACTCGCGGGTGAACAGGCCCTCGGAGGGGCCGAAGGGGTCGGAGGAGTCCACGATGATCAGGTCGTATTCCTCCTCGCACCGGCGGATGAACTTGAGGGCGTTCTCAAAGTAGATGTGCACCCGGCGGTCGTCCATGCGGCAGGCGTTGCCGGGCAGGTAGGCGCGGCAGGCCTCCACCACCTGGGGGTCCATCTCCACCAGGTCGATGCGCTCCACCCGGTCGTACCGGGTCAGCTCCCGCACCACGCCGCCGTCTCCGGCACCGATGACCAGGATGTCCTTGGCCTCCTTGTGCACGGCCATGGGCACATGCACGATCATCTCGTCGTAGATGAACTCGTCGCGCTCGGTCAGCATCACGTTGCCGTCCAGGGTCAGCACCCGGCCGAACTCCGGGGTCTCAAAGATGTCGATGCGCTGATAGTCGCTCTGCTTGGAGTAGAGCTGTCTGCTCACCCGGATGCTGTGCTTCACGTCCGGGGTGTGAAACTCGGAAAACCAGAATTCCATATGCGCTCCTCCTTATGCCAGAACGTTCAGGTGTAAGATGTCGGGGTCCTCGGGGCCGGTCATGCTGCAGCCCTTGGCCTTGGCGTACTCGATGTAGTTCAAGATCTCTTTGGTGATGCGCTCGCCGGGGGCCAGGATGGGGATGCCCGGGGGGTAGCACATGACGAACTCGCTGCACACCATGCCCTCGGTCTCGCGCAGGGGCAGGCTCTTTTTGGGAGCGTAGAAGGCCTCCTGCGGGCTGGCGGCCACCACGGGGTCGATGTATTCCTGGCTCAGCAGGCCCGCCCCGTCGGTGCGGTAGCGGCGCTTGATCTCGGCCAAGGCGCTCACCAGCCGCTCCACCTCCTGGGGCCGGTCGCCGATGGACAGGTAGGCCAGGATGTTGCCGATATCGCCGAACTCGATCTGGATATCGTACTCATCCCGCAGGATGTCGTAGACCTCGATGCCTGCCAGACCGATGTCCAGCGTGTGGACGCTGAGCTTGGTGGTGTCAAAGTCGAACACCGAGTTGCCGTTGCACAGCTCCTTGCCAAAGGCGTAGTAGCCCCCTACGGCGTTGATCTCCTCCCGGGCGTACTCTGCCATATCTGCCACCTGGTGGAACACCTGCCGCCCCCGCAATGCCAGATTGCGGCGGGAGATGTCCAGGCTGGACATGAGCAGGTAGCTGCCGGAGGTGGTCTGGGTCAGGTTGATGATCTGCCGCACATAGCCCGGATGCACGTTGGGCCCGATGAGCAGCAGGCTGGACTGGGTCAGGCTGCCGCCGCTCTTGTGCATGGAGACGGACGCCATGTCCGCTCCCGCTGCCATGGCCGACACCGGCAGGCCGTTGCCGAAGTAGAAGTGGGTGCCGTGGGCCTCGTCGGCAAGGCAGAGCATCCCGGCGTCGTGAGCCATCTTGACGATGGCCCGCAGGTCAGAGCAGATGCCGTAGTAGGTGGGGTTGTTCACCAGCACGGCCACCGCGTTGGGGTGCTCCTTGATGGCCTTTTCTACCTGCTCCCGCTTCATGCCCAGGGAGATGCCCAGGCGTTTGTCCACCTCCGGGTTCACATACACCGGCACCGCGCCGCACAGCACCAGCGCGTTCAGCACGCTGCGGTGCACGTTGCGGGGCAGGATGATCTCGTCGCCCCGCTTGCAGGCGGTGAGCACCATGCTCTGCACGCTGCTGGTGGTGCCGCCCACCATCAGGAAGGCGTGGGCCGCGCCAAAGGCGTCGGCGGCCAGTTCTTCTGCTTCCCGGATGACCGACACCGGGTGGCAGAGGTTGTCCAGCGGCTTCATGCTGTTCACGTCCACCCCCACGCACTGCTGGCCCAGAAAGGCGGTCAGCTCCGGGTTGCCCCGGCCCCGCTTGTGGCCGGGCACATCAAAGGGCACCACACGCATCTGCCGGAACCGCTCCAGCGCTTCGTAAATGGGCGCGCGGCGCTGGTCCAGCCGGAACCGTGTACGGTTCTCACTCATCTTTTTTTCCTCCGTCCCTGGTTCCAAGACAAACAAAAAAGCGCAGGTGCCGCACCAAAAAGTGCAGACCTGCGCTTGGAAAAAAGCCATTTTTTGCGCGGAGAAAGCCCCCGGACAAGATGTGCCGGAGCCACGGGCCGCGTTTCAGCATGATCCAAAAAGACGGGATGATGAGAGTCTATATAGCAATTCTGCTTTTACTGCTCTTTATTGACCGTTTCACATTGACCGTTTCACAAGTCTGCGCACTGGCTGCACAATTTCATGGTTGTAAAGGAACCAACTTATAAAATTTGAGCTTCTAACTCAATCAATAATGGCGGCTTGCACCGCCGGTCGGCAGTGGACCCGGCTGTCCGTATGGCCTTAGCCCCGCTGGGCGGTCCATGGGAAAATTGCTTTGAAAAGACCCTGTTCTGCGTCGTCTCTCAAAATCATCTGTGATTCTATCATGCGCATTGGCAGTTGTCAATGCTTTTTGACAAAAAATGTTCAGCGCCGCTGCTGCCCCCAGCCACTGCCAGAGCGCGGTGCCTGCGGCGTCGGCACACTGGCCGTTGAAAAAGTAGATCCAGCTCCAGTCGCCCTCGTGGCAGTACAGGGTGCCCAGGCGGTTGCGGTGCAGCGTTTTCTGAAAAAAGAAAAGCAGCCCGGAATCGTTCGATTCCAGGCTGCTTCGGATGCCGGTGGTGGGGGTCGAACCCACACGTGTTATTAGCACAAGGGATTTTGAGTCCCCCTCGTCTGCCATTCCGACACACCGGCTGATGTTCAGAACATTATTTATTATACCGGATTCCCTGCCAAAAATCAAGACAAAAAATCAGAGGGGAAACCTGCCCCCGGCGGCCTGCTTTTTTTGCGCCGGGAGGTGGACAGAACCCGCGCCGGGTGGTATACTGGGGGCAGATGTTTTACACCACAGGAGGGTTTAGCTGTGAAAAACTTTGACGAACTTCTCAAGAAATATGCCGATTTCATCGTCCGGGTGGGGGTCAACCCCCAGCCGGGCCAGGTGCTGATCATCAACTGTGCGCTGGAAGGTGCCCCGCTGGCACGGCTGTGCGTGCGCAGTGCCTTTGAGGCGGGTGCGCGGGATGTGCAGGTGAACTGGACCGACGACGCCGTCACCCGCACCCGCATGGAGCTGGGCAGCGAAGAGGCCCTGACCGACCACAAGGGCTGGCAGCTGCGCCGGTACCTGGACTACGCCGAGACCGAGGGCGGCGTGTGCGTGCTGCACCTCATCGCCGACGACCCGGAGGTGTTTGCCGGGCTGGACGGGGCCAAGATCAGCCGGGTGAACAGCGCCAACCGCGCCTTCATGCAGCCCTGGCGCGAGTACACCATGAACGACCGGGTGCAGTGGTCCATCGCGGCCATCCCGTCCGCGCCGTGGGCCAAGAAGATGTTCCCGGAGCTGGACACTGATGCCGCCATCGAGGCGCTGTGGCAGCTGATCTTTGACACCTGCCGCGTGACCGGCGGTGACCCGGTGGGCGAGTGGCAGGAGCATCTGGCCCGGCTGTCTGCCCTGCGGGACAAGATGAACGCCCTGGATCTGGAGAGCGTGCACTTTGCCAGCAGCAACGGCACCGACCTGACCGTGGGCATCGCTGACCAGGCCGTGTGGGAGAGCGCCGCGAGCAAGAACGAGAAGGGGGTCACCTTCCTGCCCAACATCCCCACGGAGGAGGTGTTCACCGCGCCCCATAAAGATAAGGTGAACGGCGTCGTGTACGGCACCAAGCCCTATGTGTTCAACGGCCAGCTCATCAAGGGCTTCCATGTGACCTTCAAGGATGGCAAGGTGGTGGAGCACGGTGCCGAGGAAGGAGCCGACCTGCTGGGCCAGCTGCTGGACACCGACGAGGGTGCCCGCCACATCGGCGAGGTGGCACTGGTGCCCGCTTCCAGCCCCATCAACCGCTGCGGCAAGCTGTTCTACAACACCCTGTTTGACGAGAACGCCGCCTGCCACATCGCCTTTGGCGACAGCTACCCCGGCACCACCGCGGGCGGCACCGGCCTGACCCGGGAGCAGCTGGACGCACGCGGCATGAACCACTCCTCCCTGCACGAGGACGTGATGATCGGTGCCGAGGACAGCGAGATCACCGGCAAATGCCGCGACGGCCGCACCGTGCAGCTGTTCCAGAACGGCATCTGGGTGCTGTAAAAAGGCCGGAAATGCGAAAAATTCAAGAAAATGCTTGCATAAAGCGCAAGAGTATGCTATATTCTAGTAGTACGATATAGTTTAACCTGAAACGTGGGCCGCAAGGTCCGCGTTTCTTGTTTGTCAGGAGGTTTTTTATGGCGAAGCAGTCTGGCGGCAACACCGCCCAGAGAGTCGAAGCGCTTGTCCGCCCCACCGTGGAGGGCATGGGCCTGCGCCTGTGGGATGTCGTTTTTGAAAAGGAAGGGCCGGACTGGTATCTTCGCGTCCTCATCGACAAGGACGGCACCATGGACACCGATACCTGCGCAGATGTTTCCCACGCACTGGACCCCATCCTGGACGAGGCCGACCCCATCGACCAGAGCTACTATCTGGAAGTGGGCAGCCCCGGCCTGGGCCGCAAGCTGACCCGCCCGGAGCACTACGAGCAGCTCAAGGGCCAGAAGATCCGGGCAAAGCTCATCCGCCCCAACGCCGACGGCGTGCGCGAGCTGGCCGGCATCCTGACCGGCCGCGAGGGCACCACCGTGACCCTGGACACCGACAACGGCCCTGTGGCCTTTGAGGTGAACGCCGCATCCAGCGTGCAGCTGTGCGACGACGAAGATCTGTTTGACTGATCGGATTTATAATAGAGAGTAAATTACAGGAGGAACCCGAAAAATGGCAGCAGCGAACAACGAATTTTTTGAAGCTCTCTCCATGCTGGAGCACGAGCGCGGCATCACCGCAGAGTACCTGATCGAGAAGATCAAGGCCGCCATCATCATTGCCGTCAAGAAGAACTACGAGGTCGAGGAGGACCACGTCAAGGTGGACATCGACCCCGATACCGGCCGCTTTGATGTGGCCCTGATCCAGGACGTCGTGGCCGACGAGGACTGGTACGACGAGCACTCCGAGATCGGCATCACCGAGGCCCAGAAGATCCGCAAAACCTACGAAGTGGGCGACCGCATCATCACCCCGCTCAAGACCAAGGACTTTGGCCGCATTGCCGCCCAGACCGCAAAGCACGTCATCCGTCAGGGCATCCGCGAGGCCGAGCGCAGCCAGCAGCTGAGCGAGATCCAGTCCCGCGCACACGACATCGTGCAGGCCACCGTCACCCGTGTGGATCCGGAGAAGGGCATCGTGGCCCTGGACCTGGGCAAGGGCGGCGAGGCCATCCTGCCCCGCAACGAGCAGGTGCCCGGCGAGGTGTACACCGAGGGCCAGAGCCTGCAGGTCTATGTTGTGGACGTGGTGAGCACCGAGCGCGGCCCCCGCGTCATGATCAGCCGCACCCACCCCGGCCTTGTCAAGCGCCTGTTTGAGCTGGAAGTGCCCGAGATCTTTGACGGCACCGTGGAGGTCAAGGCCATCAGCCGCGAGGCCGGTGCCCGCACCAAGATGGCCGTGTGGAGCAAGGACCCCAACGTCAACCCCGTCTCTGCCTGCATCGGCGAGCACGGCAGCCGCGTGGCCGCTGTGGTCGAGAAGCTGGGTGGCGAGAAGATCGACATCGTCAAGTGGAGCGAGGACGTCTCCGAGTTCATCTCCGCAGCCCTGAGCCCCGCCAAGGTGGTCAAGGTGGAGCTGCTGCCCGGCGAGACCCGCTCCTGCCGCGTGACCGTGCCTGATCAGCAGCTGAGCCTGGCCATTGGCAACAAGGGCCAGAACGCCCGCCTGTGCGCACGCCTGACCGGCTACAACATTGATATCCGCCCGGAGAGCGGCTACTACGGCGAGGACGAAGAGCCGAAGAAGAAGGAAGAAGCTGCCGACGCCGAATAAGCCCGGCACCGCATGCCAAAGGAGGGAAACCGGATGGCACAGAAAAAGATCCCTGCCCGCCAGTGCATCGGCTGCATGACCAGCCGCCCCAAAAAGGAGCTGGTGCGTGTGGTGCGTGCACCCAGCGGAGAGATCAGCATTGATCTGGTGGGCAAAAAGCCGGGCCGCGGCGCATACCTCTGCCCGGACCCCGCCTGCCTGGCCAAGGCAAAAAAGAAGAAGGCGCTGGAGCGCTGCTTTGAGCAGCCGGTTCCCGCCGAAGTATACGAGGCGCTGGAAGCCCAGCTGACCGAAGCCGCAAAGGAGGCTGCCCGGAATGCCGAAAAAGAATAACACCCCCGCAAAACCTGCGCTGGCCCCGGAAGAAGCCCTGTTCCAGGCCGTGAGCCTGTGCCGCAAGGCCGGTGCGCTGACCATGGGCTTTGACGCCGTGGAGGAAGCCTGCGTCAAGGGCAAGGCTTGGCTGGTGATGACCGCATCCGACGCCAGCGCCAAGACCGTGCAGCGCCTGAACTACGCCGTGGGCGACCTGGTGGACGTGATCACCATGCCGCTGACCCAGGACCGGCTGGCCGACATCAGCCGCAAGGCGGTGGCTGTTTACGCGGTGACCGACCGCAACCTCGCAAAGCTCTGCTTCGACCGCCTGTCGGACTGCGGAGCAATCAAAAATGAGGAGGATATGAGCGAATGACCGTAAAATATAAAGTGAGTGATTTTGCAAAGGACCTGAACCTCTCTGCCAAGAAGGTTCTGGACGAGCTGGCTGCCATGGGCAGCACCGGCAAGAAGAACAGCTCCAATCTGGAAGAGAACGAGCTGAACTACCTGCTGGAGAAGTTCAGCAAGGACAGCAGCGTGACCGACCTGAACGAGTTCCTGAACAGCGCCAAGGCCCCCAAGGAGGAGCCGAAGCCTGCCGAAAAGAAGGCGGAGAAGAAGACGGAAAAGAAGCCGGAAGCTCCCAAGGCCGAGGAGAAGCCCGCCCAGAAGCCTGCTGAAAAGAAGCCGGAGCAGAAGGCACAGCCCGCTGCCCAGCAGAACCAGCAGGCAAAGGCCGGCAGCAAGCACGGCGACAAGAAGAACGAGCAGCACAAGAAGCGTGAGGAAAAGACCGTTTCCCTCAGCGAGCTGGCTCGTGAGACCGGTGCCAAGGCATCCACTGCCCCGGCACAGGCTGTGTCGGTGCGCCGCGAGGACAATCAGGTGACCGTGGACACCCGCACCGTGGACATGAACGTGGATCGTTTCGATGCCCGTTACGACGATCTGGCTTCCACCAAGAACACCGAGAACCGCCGCAAGCCCACCCCGCAGGGCAACAAGCAGAAGTTCACCCAGCGCGGCCAGCGCCAGCGCCAGCAGTTCCAGAAGGGCAAGCGCGAGACCGAGTTCGAGCGCCTGCAGCGTATCCAGCTGGAAAAGGCCCGCAACGCCCAGCTGAAGGTGATGATCCCCGACGAGATCACCGTCGGCGAGCTGGCTGCCCGCCTGAAGCAGCAGGCCGGCAAGGTCATTGCCAAGTTCATGCAGATGGGCGAGATGCACGCCATCAACGACGTGATCGACTTTGATACCGCATCCCTGCTGGCCGAGGAGTTCCACGCAAAGGTCGAGCACGAGGTGCATGTGACCATCGAGGAGCGCCTGTTCACCCAGGAAGAGGATTCGCAGGAGGATCTGGTGGAGCGTCCCCCGGTCGTCTGCGTCATGGGCCACGTTGACCACGGCAAGACCAGCATCCTGGACGCCATCCGCAAGACCAACGTTACCGCAGGCGAGGCCGGCGGCATCACCCAGGCCATCGGTGCCTATCAGGTCAAGGTCAACGACAGCCTGATCACCTTCCTGGATACCCCGGGCCATGAGGCATTCACCTCCATGCGTGCCCGTGGTGCCAACATGACCGATATCGCCGTTCTGGTGGTTGCTGCCGACGACGGCATCATGCCCCAGACCATCGAGTCCATCAACCACGCCAAGGCTGCAAACGTCAAGCTCATCGTGGCAATGAACAAGATGGATAAGCCCACCGCAAACCCCGAGCGCGTGATGGAAGGCCTGACCAAGTACGGCATCATCACCGAGGACTGGGGCGGCGATGTGGCCTGCATCCCGGTGTCTGCCCTGACCGGCATGGGCATCAACGACCTGCTGGAGCGCATCGCGCTGGAAGCTGAGGTCATGGAGCTCAAGGCCAACCCCAACCGCCGCGCCAAGGGTGCGGTGGTCGAGGCCCGTCTGGACAAGGGCCAGGGCCCCATTGCCACCATCCTGGTGCAGAACGGCACCCTGCACTCTGGCGATGTGATCATTGCCGGTACCGCCGTGGGCCGTGTGCGTACCATGCGGAACGACAAGGGTCAGCTGCTCACTGATGCCGGCCCTTCCACCCCTGTGGAGATCACCGGCCTGACCGCCGTGCCCGAAGCAGGCGACCTGTTCGAGGCCGTTGAGGACGAGCGCCTGGCCCGTGAGCTGGCCGAGCAGCGCATCGCTGCCGCCAAGGAGAAGCAGTTCTCCGCCTTCCAGAAGGTCACCCTGGATAACCTGTTCAGCCAGATGGCCCAGAACGACATGAAGGAACTGGCCATCGTGGTCAAGGCCGACGTGCAGGGTTCTGCCGAGGCCGTCAAGCAGAGCCTGGAGAAGATCTCCAACGACGAAGTGCGGGTGCGGGTCATCCATGCCGGTGTCGGTGCCATCAGCAAGTCCGATGTGGACCTGGCCGATGCCTCCAACGCCATCATCATCGGCTTCAATGTGCGCCCCGACAACGTGGCCAAGGAAGAAGCCGCTGCCACCAAGGTGGAGATGCGCATGTACCGCGTTATCTACGACGCCATCAACGACGTGACCGACGCTATGAAGGGTATGCTGGCTCCCAAGTTCCGCGAGGTGTCTCTGGGCGAGCTGCAGGTCCGTCAGGTGTACAAGATCTCCAACGTGGGCACCGTTGCAGGCTGCCGTGTTACCAGCGGCAAGATCACCCGTGACAGCCAGGTCCGTGTGGTCCGTGACGGCATCGTCATTGCCGAGGACGAGATCGCATCCCTGAAGCGCTTCAAGGATGACGCCAAGGAAGTGGCCGAGGGCTACGAGTGCGGCGTGACCCTGGAGAAGTTTGCCGACGTCAAGGAAGGCGACGTGTACGAGGCCTTCAAGATGGAAGAGTACCGCGACTAAGATTTTTTGAGGATTTCTCTGGCACCGGCAACGATGCCAGAGAAGTTTGTTTAAAGGAGAAACCGAATGTCTCAGAAAAATATGGGCCGTCTGGCGCAGGATATGAAGCGCGAGATCATTGCCATCATCGGGCGTCTGAAGGACCCGCGGCTGGAGGGCGGCCTGCTGACCGTCACCCGTCTGGACGTGACCCCCGACCTGGATGTGGCCAAGGTGTATGTGAGCGTGATGGGCCGCGCGGACGGCCCCAAGCCCGCCATCGAGGCGCTGAACCGCGCCGCCGGTCATGTGCGCACCGAAGTGAGCAAGAAGATGCACATCCGCAAAGCACCCCGGTTCATCTTTGTGGAGGACGACGGTGCCGCCTATGCAGCCCACATCAATGAGCTGCTGCGCAGCCTGAACGTCAGCGGTGAGGCCGAGGCACAGCCCGAAGCCGGGGAGACCGAGGAGTAAAACACACTTTACAGCCTTGCGGAAAGGATGGAACATCGGATGACGGAACCGTTGAGTGTGCAGCAGATGGCCCAGCGCCTGAAGTCTGCCGACAACATTTTGATCCTGTGCCACAAAAACCCGGACGGTGATACCATCGGCTGCGGCAGCGCCCTGTATTATGCCCTGGAAACTCTGGACAAGAATGCAGCGGTGCTCTGCTCCGACACGATCCCGGCCCGCTATGCCTTTACCAATGCGCACCTGTTCAAGGGCGAGTTCGAGCCGGAAACGGTGGTTGCCGTGGACGTGGCCGGGCTGCAGCTGTTTGGCGAGGGCAACGGCGTGCCCCGCTACAGCCGCCATGTCGATCTGTGCATCGACCACCACGCGGGCAACAGCGGCTATGCCGACTTTACCCTGCTGGACAGCACCGCGGCCGCAGCCGCAGAGCTGATGTACCGGGTCATTCTGGAAATGGGGGTGGACATCACCCCGCACATTGCCGACTGCCTGTACACCGGCGTGGCCACCGACACCGGATGCTTCCGGTTCTCGGCCACCACGGCCAACACCCACCTTGTGGCGGCAAAGCTCATCGAGGCGGGCTGCCATGTGGAAGAGCTGAACACCCTGCTGTTCGACACCAAGCCCCGGGCCCGCATGGAGGCCGAGCGCATCGCCCGCAACCATCTGGAATACTATCTGGACGGCCGCTGCGCCCTGATCTACCTCACCCGGGACGAGATCGAGCAGACCGGCGTGGACCCGGCAGACCTGGAAGAGCTGACCAGCCTGCCGATCAGCATCGAGGGCGTGAAGGTGGGCCTGACCCTGCGTCAGCAGCCCGGCGGCAGCTACCGCATCAGCGTGCGCACCGCCAAGGGTGTGGACGCCTGCGCCATTGCGCGGCGTCTGGGCGGCGGCGGCCACAACCGCGCTGCCGGATGCGAGCTGCTGGGCAACCTGGAAAACGCCAAGAATGCGATCCTGGCCGAGGTGGAAGCCGAGCTGGACGCACCGCAGGAGGACGCATAAATGCAGGGCATCCTGATCGTGGACAAGCCCATGGACTGGACCAGTTTTGATGTGGTGGCAAAGCTGCGCGGCGTGCTGGGCACCCGCAAGCTGGGCCACAGCGGTACGCTGGACCCCATGGCCACCGGCGTTCTGCCGGTGTTCTGCGGCGGTGCCAGCAAGGCCGTGGACCTGCAGCTGGATCATGACAAGGCTTACCGCGCCGTGCTGCGGCTGGGCCAGCGCACCGACACCGGCGACATCACCGGCACGGTGCTGGAAACGGCCCCCGTCACGGCAGGGGAGCGGGAACTGCGGGCCGTGCTGCCGCAGTTCGTGGGCAAACAGATGCAGGTGCCGCCCATGTACTCGGCGGTCAAGGTGGGCGGCCAGCCCCTTTACAAGCTGGCCCGCGAGGGCAAGACCGTGGAGCGCAAGGCCCGCCCCATCGAGATCTACAGCATCACCTACGGCGGCAGCCCCGCCGAAAACGAATATGTGCTGGAGGTGACCTGCTCCAAGGGCACCTACATCCGCACCCTGCTGGAGGACATTGCCGATGCACTGGGCCAGAAGGGCACCATGAGCGCCCTGCGGCGCACCTGCGCCGGGCTGTACACCGAGGCCGACGCCCACACGCTGGAAGAGATCCTTGCGGCGAAAGAGCAGGGGCCTGCGGCCCTGGAAGCGCTGATGCTGCCGGTGGAAAGCGTGTTCACCCCGCTGCCGCTGCTGGTGGTGGAGCCCTGGGTGGAACAGCACCTGTACAACGGCTGCCCCACCAGCCGCTACCCCGCAGCGGATGGCCGCTACCGGGTGCGCAATGCCGCCGGGCAGTTCCTGGGGCTGGCCAACATCACCGGGGGCGTGCTCCGGGTGGAAAAACTGTTCGTGGAACGGAATTGACAAGAAAAAAAGGAAACCAATACCCATGCAGATCATTTCACAGTTCGTCCCGCTGCCGCTGGCAGACCCCGCACAGGGCACCGCCGTGGCCATGGGCTACTTCGACGGCATCCACATCGGCCACCGGGCCGTCATCGACGGTGCGGTGCAGTGGGCCAGAGCCCACGGGGCTGCCCCGGCGGTGTTTACCTTCCGGCTGCCGGTGGACAACAAAATGAAGGGCAAGCGCCTGCTGTCCTCGGCGGACAAGCACGCGCTGATCGCCAGCCTGGGCGTGGAGTATTACCTCACGCCGGACTTTGAGGAGATCAAGGGCCTCAGCCCGGAACAGTTCGTGCGCAGCATCGTGGAAAACTGCCATGCAAAAGCCCTGTTCTGCGGCGAGAACTTCACCTTCGGGGCCAAGGCCGCCGGTACGCCGGAGCTGCTGCGCAAGCTGTGCGCTCCGCTGGGCGTGGAAGTGGTGGTGGTGCCCATGGCACAGTTCGAGGAAAAGCCGGTGTCCTCCACCCGCATCCGCACCGCGCTGGAGGGCGGCGACATCCCGGCGGCCAATGCCATGCTGGGCATGCCCTACGCCATCCGCTTTGCGGTGCAGCACGGCGCGGGCCTGGGCCACACGCTGGGGGTGCCCACCATCAACCAGCTGTACCCCCAGGGCTTCCAGATGCCCCGCAGCGGCATCTATATCACCCGCACGCTGGTGAACGGCACCTGGTATCCTTCGGCCACCGGTCTGGGCAGCCGCCCACCGTGAACGACGATGCCACCAAGGTGACCTGCGAGACCTTCATCCCCGGCTTTTCCGGGGACCTGTACGGCACCGACCCGGTGGTGGAGTTCCACGCCTACCTGAGCCCCAGCAAGAAGTTCGATACGCTGGACGAGCTGCGGGACTGCATCAACAACGCCGCGCAGCGCGCACAGGAATATTTCAAGTAAAAAGCAGGGAGCCTGTCCGGCTGGACAAGCTCCCTGCTTTTTTATGCGTTACTTGTACTGCTCTAAGTACTCCGCCACCGAGCGGCTCATCTCGCGGGCAAAGCCGGAGTCGTACTTGCGGTTGTGGAAGGCCGTGCACCACGCATCAAAACCGGAGGTGCTGGCCTTGTAGCCGAAGGCATCGCGCAGCTCGGCACCGTCCATGGTGCGGTAGCCGTTTTCGTGTACGATATGCTCCATGGCGCAGCGCTGGGGCTTCGGGCGGTCCTTCTGCTGCTGGGTGGGCCAGCCGAACACCAGCATCACCGCTGGGAACACATAGTCCGGCAGGTGCAGCAGGCTGCGCTGGGTGTCGCAGTTTTCCATGATATCGCCGATGTAGCACGAGCCGATGCCAAAGCTCTCGGCGGCCACAACGGCATTCTGGGCGGCGATGGCGGTATCGGTGACGGCCAGCATCAAATCACCCACACCCGGCGTGCGGGGCGTGCAGCCCGCTTCCTTGTAGGCGTCGTACCACTTGCGGCAGTCGGCGCAGAACACCAGCACCAGCGGGGCCTTGGCAATGAAAGGCTGATGGTCGCAGCTGTCGGCCAGCGCGGCCTTCAGGGCCGGGTCGGTGATGTCCAGAATGGTGTACAGCTGCTGGCAGCCCGCAGAGGGGGCCTGCGCGGCAGCTTCCAGAATGGCCTGCTTCATTCCGGCCGGGATGGCTTTTTCTTCAAACACCCGCACAGACTTGCGGGCATACAGGCTTTGCAGGATGGGATTGGTTTCGGGCATAATGATCTCTCCCTTGAACCCTCTCAGTCTCGTCGCATTGCTCCTCGACAGCTCCCCCGAAAGGGGGAGCTTCTTTGCGTAACGGTAAACTTTCCGGTCATACTGCAAACTTCTTGGTATCACGGGAAGCTCGCCCTTCGGGAGAGCTGGCGCGCAGCGCCTGAGAGGGGCTTTTTGGTTTTATTCGTAATCAATGGGCAGGGTGGGCAGGCCGTTGAGCTCCAGCCCGGCGGTGTGGCCCGCGATGTACTGGTAGTAGCCCTGTGCGGCAATCATGGCACCGTTGTCGCCGCAGAACTTCAGCTCCGGCAGGTACACCTTGGCCCCCAGCTTCTGGGCACCGTCGTTCACCAGCTGGCGCAGACGGCCGTTTGCGGCCACACCGCCCGCCAGACACACCTGCTTTGCACCGGTGTCGGCGGCAGCCAGCAGCAGTTTTTCGGCCAGGATGCCCGCAATGCGCTCCTGGAAGCTGGCGGCAAGGTCCGGCACGTTGACCGCCTCGCCCTTCATCTGGGCCTTGTTCACCTCGTTGAGCACGGCGGTTTTCAGGCCGGAGAAGCTCACGTTGTACTTGCCCTCCACATGGGGCACCGGCAGGCGGTAGGCCTTGGGGTCGCCGGTCTTGGCGGCGTTGGCCACACTCGGCCCGCCGGGGTAGGGCAGACCCAGGGTGCGGGCCACCTTGTCAAAGGCCTCACCGGCGGCATCGTCCACCGTGTGGCCCAGAATGTGGTAGTGGGTGTAGTCCTGCACTTCCACGATGTGGCTGTGGCCGCCGGAGGCCACCAGGCACAAAAAGGGAGGTTTCAGCTCCGGGTGGGTCAGGTAGAGCGCGGCGATGTGGCCCCGCAGGTGGTGCACCGGCACCAGAGGCTTGCCCGCCGAGTAGGCCAGCCCCTTGGCAAAGTTCACGCCCACCAGCACCGCGCCGATGAGGCCCGGCGCAAAGGTGACGGCCACGGCGTCCACGTCGTCCATGGTTTTGCCGGCGTCCAGCAGGGCCTTTTTGACGGTGGCGCTGATGAACTCACAGTGGCGGCGGCTGGCGATCTCCGGCACAACGCCGCCGTACAGGGCCTGCTCTTTCACGCTGGTGGAGATGACGTTGCTCAGCAGATGCCGGCCGTCCTCCACCAGGGCTGCGGCGGTCTCGTCGCAGGTGGATTCGATTCCTAAAACGATCATGTTCAATGGGCCTCCAGCCAGTTTTTGCCTGCGTGCACATCGGTGCTCAGGGGCACGGCGTACTGCACGCAGCCCTCCATCTCCTCCCGCAGGATCTGCGCAGCCTTTTCGGCTTCCGCTTCCGGGGCTTCCACGATCAGTTCGTCGTGGACGGTGAGGATCAGGCGGCTTTCCATTTTTTCGTCCCGCAGGCGCTTCCACACCCGCACCATGGCCAGCTTGATCACGTCGGCCGCCGTGCCCTGGATGGGGGTGTTCCGGGCCATGCGCTCACCGCTGGAACGCACGTTGAAGTTGGAGCTGGCCAGCTCCGGCAGCGCCCGGCGGCGGCCGAACAGGGTGGATACATAGCCGTTCGCCTTGGCGTCGGCAATGGTCTTGTCCATATAGCCGCTCACATTGGGGAAGGCGGCCAGATAGTTTTTGAGGAAGGCGTCTGCTTCCTTGACGGTCACCCCGATGTCCTTGGCCAGGCTGTAGGCACCCTTGCCGTACATGATGCCAAAGTTGATGGCCTTGGCGCTGGAACGCAGCCGGGGCGTCACCTCGCTCTGGGGGATGCCGTAAATTTTGGCGGCGGTGCTGCGGTGGATGTCCTCCCCGTTCAGGAAGGCCTGCTGCATGTGTTCGTCCCCGGTGATGTGGGCCAGGATGCGCAGCTCGATCTGGCTGTAGTCGGCGTCCACCAGCACACAGCCCGGCTTTGCGATGAAGTAGGCCCGCAGCTGGCTGCCCAGCTCGGTGCGGATGGGGATGTTCTGCAGGTTGGGGTTGTCGGAGGAGAGCCGTCCGGTGCGGGCCTCGGTCTGGTTGAAGGTGGAGTGGATGCGCCCATCTTCGCCGATGACCTTGAGCAGGCCCTCCACATAGGTGGAGTTCAGCTTCTGGTACGCGCGGTACTGCAAAACGTCCTCTACCAGCGGGTACTCCCGCAGGCTCTCCAGCGTTTCAGCGTCGGTGGACCAGCCGCGCTGGGTCTTTTTGCCGTGGGGCAGGCCCATGGTGTCGAACAGCATCTCGCCCAGCTGCTTGGGGCTGTTGGGGTTGAAGCTGGTGCTGCCGGTCTCCATGTGGATGCGGGCCAGCACCTGTTCCAGTTCGGTGCGCATCCGCACGCCGAACTGCTCGATGCCGTCCCGGTCCACCAGCACGCCGATGCGGGTCATGTCCGCCAGCACCTGCGCCAGCGGGAACTCAATGTCGTTGTACAGGGCATCCTCGCCGCAGGCGGTGATCTCGGCTTTCATTTTGGCAAACAGGTCGGCCAGACGTCCGGCGTCCGGGTAGTCGGCGCAGGTGAAGGCCGCAGCGGCCTTGTAGCTGGGCACCAGCTCTCCCACCTGATACTTGGACGCCGAGGCATCCAGCAGGTAGGCGGCCAGCTTGCCGTCCCACCGGATGCTGCTGCCCCAGCCGCCTGCGGCCATGGCTCTGGCGTAAAGGGGAGCCGAATTGAACACGTCCAGTGTGACGTCGGCATTGTCCAGCAGACGGAGCAGGTCGGCGTCCTCCAACGGGTAGACGGTGGTGTCCTGCACGGCGTACCAGCTCTCCGGCTGCAGCATCACGTTGCGGGTGCCCTGCTTGCCCATCACGGCGGGGCGGGAGGCCACCAGATAGTGCCCGGACGGGGCAAGGGGCAGGGCGGCAAGCTCTGCCTCCGGCAGCTCCACGGCCTGCTCTTCTGGGGTGGCCTCCGGGGCCACACCGTCCAGCCCGAAGCGCGGAATCAGCGAGTGGATCTCCAGCTCCTGCAGCAGACGCACGGCGGCGGCCTTGTTGCCCTCGCCCACGGCGTAGCTGCCCTCGGCCGTGTCGATGGGCGCATCGGTGCGGATGGTGCCCAGCGTGTGGCTCAGCTCGGCCATGGGCTTGTCTTCCATGAGGTGCTCCCGCTGCTTGGGCTTGATGCGCTTGTCGTCGAGGTTGGCATACACGCCCTCCAGCGAGCCGAAGGTCTGCACCAGGCTCAGGGCGGTCTTTTCGCCGATGCCCTTCACGCCGGGGATGTTGTCGGAGGTGTCGCCCATCAGGCTCTTCACCTCAATGAGCTGCCGGGGCTCAATGCCGTATTTTTCGTGGATGGCGTCCACGTCCATGGTCACGGTCTTGCTGCGGCCCATCACGGTGGCGGCCAGCAGTACCGTGGTGGTGTCATTCACCAGCTGCAGGCTGTCGCGGTCTCCGGTGGCCAGGAAGCAGTCATCCTGCCGGGCGGCGCAGGCAGCGGCCAGCGTGCCCAGGATGTCGTCGGCCTCCCAGCCCTCGGCGGTGACGGTGCGGTAGCCCAGGTCTGCCAGCAGCTCCTTGAGCACCGGCATCTGCTGGGCCAGCTCCTCCGGCATGCCGTGGCGGGTGGCCTTGTAGCCGTCGTACATTTTGTGGCGGAAGGTGGGAGCCTTCAGGTCAAAGGCCACAGCCACCTCGTCGGGCTCGCACTCCTTGAGCAGGGAGAGCAGGATATTCAAAAAGCCGTAGATCGCATTGGTATAGCGGCCGTCCTTGGTGGTCAGCAGCTTGATGCCAAAAAAGGCGCGGTTGGCAATGCTGTTGCCGTCAATGACCAGTAAGCGCATAGCATACAGTCCTCCGTTCCATAATTTCACATCCTATAGTATAGCACAAAAGAATGAGAAGGAAAAGAAGCCGTTCCACCGGGGCGCCCGACAGAACGGCTTCTTTTCACGCCTCGGTGCGGATGGCGCTTACCGGGCAGGCGTTGGCGGCGTCCACCGCCTGGGGCACTTCCTCCGGCGGGATGGGGCCGGGCTCGGCCACGGCCAGCACGCCCTCCATGTGGAATACGGCGGGGCACAGCCCGGCGCACTGGGTGCAGCCGATGCACAGGTCCGGGTCAACGAATGCGATCATAAAATCTGCCTCCTTCGGATGATGTCTGCTGCCAGTATGGGCGGTTTTGGTGCGAAATATGCTAGGCACCTGCGGGCGGCTGTGGTATAATGGAAGCTCAGGAGGACAGAGACCGATGAACATTCAGATTTTTGGCACCACAAAGTGCTTTGATACCAAAAAGGCCCAGCGCTATTTCAAGGAGCGGGGCATCAAATTCCAGATGATCGACCTGAAGGAAAAGGGCATGAGCCGCGGCGAGTTCGACAACGTGGCCCGCGCCCTGGGCGGCTGGGAAAAGATGGTGAACCCCAACGCCAAGGACAAGCAGACCCTTGCACTGCTGGAGGCGCTCATCGACTGGCAGAAAGAGGACAAGCTGTTTGAGAACCAGCAGCTGCTGCGCACCCCCATCGTGCGCAACGGCCGCAAGGCCACCGTGGGCTACCAGCCCGATGTATGGAAGGACTGGGAGTAACCGCGCAGTGGGGTTTTCACAAAAAAACCATGGGCAGGGTTTTGCACTCTGCGCTGCCCTGTGGTATACTGAAAGTCAGCAATAAAACCTTGGGAGATAAAAAACCATGACAAAACATTATATCACCCCGGAAGAACACGCCCGGCTGCAGCGCCGCCGGGGGCGGCAGGCGCTTGGCCTGCTGATTACGATTCTGGTTCTGGTGGGGTTTGTGACCGTGCTGCGGGCCGGTGTGGGACTGGTGGCCAACCTGTTCGATGACACCGCCCAGAAGCAGGAATACGAGGACAAGCTGGAGGGTCTGGTGCTGTTTGACCCCATGCCCTTTGACGGCATCGAGAACATCGACGACCTGACCCTGCGGGAAGCTGCCGTGTGGGGCTGCATCTACAACATCCAGGAGACGCAGGGCGGCTTCGATAACTACAACACCGACCCCGACACCGAACAGCTGCTGCTGCCCTCGGTGGAAGTGGACGCCTATCTGGCCCGGCTGGTGGGCCCCAGCTTCAAGCTGACCCACCGCAGCTTCGAGATGGAAGATATGACCATCGAGTTTGACGAGAGCAGCCAGTGCTACAAGATCCCGGTCACCGGTACGGTGGGCTATTACCGCGCCGTGGTCACCCGACTGTTCAAGCGCAGCGGCCAGCTGCACGTCACCGTGGGCTATATTCCCACCTCCAGCACCGATGACAGCATCATCAACCAGTCCTCGGACACGCCCACCAAGTATATGGATTACCTGTTCGAGCGCCAGAGCGGCAGCTGGTATCTCACCGGTCTGACCGAGAGCGAGACCAAGCCTGACAGCACGGCGAGCACCGAGGCCGCCAGCCAGCCGCAGCCCATGGCCGAAAGCGATGTGCAGGATGCCATCCTGGCCACCGCCGGTTCCTCGGAGGCGGCTTCCGATGCCGCTTCGGACGCAGCTGCCGAGCCGGACACCCAGAGCCTGGACGAGCCGGCTGCTGACAGTACCGCAGCCGAAGCAGATGCCGCCGATAACGGCGCGTCCAGCACGGCCGCATAATACCTGCAAAAACGAACACCCGACTGTGAAACATCACAGCCGGGTGTGTTTTTTGAGGAAGGAGTTACTTTAAATCGAACCGCACGACCACCAGACGGTACCACAGGTAGGGCACCATGTTCCAGATCATCCACAGTTCCATGAGGAGGTAGTGGGGCAGGTCACGCCAGCGGAAGGGGCGCTTGCCCAGCCTGCCCTCTTTCAGCAGGGCAAAGGCCTCGTGCATGCCCTTGTCCCACGCCTCGCCGAAGCCCTGCTTGTGGAACTTGTAGCACTTGAGCAGGTAGCCCGCGGCCAGCGGGATGAAGTTGAGCACCAGCATGAGCAGCGGCTCGTTCTTGAGGGGCAGCAGAATGCTGTTGCGGCCGCTCTGCTGGCTCTTGAAGGCGTTGTACCGCACGGCACCGGTGCTGGCTCCGCAGATGTGGTAGCACTTTGCCGTGGGACAGAGCACGTTTTTGTAACCTGCGTTGTTGGCACGCCAGCTCAGGTCCACATCCTCAAAGTAGGCAAAGAAGTTTTCGTCAAAGGTGCCGATCTCGTCCAGAATGCGCTTGCGGTACAGCGCAGCCCCGCCGCAGGCCGAGAAGATACGCTTTTGTTTGGTGTAGCGGCTGACACGGCGGCCGTCGCCGGTCTTGCAGGCAAAGCCCATCCAGGTCACATAGTCCCCGGCGTCATCGGCCAGCTCCCGGTCAAAGTGGCGGATCATCAGGCTCTGCACCGCAAAGATCTTGGGGTCGGTTTCGGCGGTGCGGATGAGCTCGGCCAGCCACTGGGGCTCCGCAAAGGCGTCGTTGTTGAACAGCACCACATACTCGCTCTCGGCCATGGCGATGCCCTGATTCACCGCGTGGGAAAAGCCGGTGTTGGTGCCGTTTTCGATCAGGGTGAAGTTGGCCCGGCTGCAGTAGCTGCGGGCCTGTTCCAGACTTTCGTCGGTGGAGCCGTTGTCCACCACGATGAGCTGGAAGTTCTGCTCGGTCTGGGCGTAGACCGACTCGATGGAGTCTTTGAGCCAGCCCTTGCCGTTGATGTTGGGGATGACGATGGTTGCTTTATACATAAAGGTTACTCCTGTAAAATTGCACGATTACCGGAACAGTATAGCACAACTGCGGGCAAAAAGAAACCGCACCCCGGACGGAGTGCGGTAAAATGGCAGGGAATTTATGCGGCCAGTGCCTTTTCGATGTTGGCCAGCAGGGTGTCGTGGTTCTCGGCGCACACCAGGATCACTTCGCCGGTGGGGGCTACGGTGACGGTGGCGGCCTTGGCGATCTGGTACTGATCTTCCAGATAGTGCTCCATGGACTGCTGCTCGCTGGTCACATAGGCTTCCAGTGCGCTCTTCACGGCGTCGGTCTTGCCCTCGGCGGGTTTGACGATGGCCACGGCATAGCTGCGCACCATCATGGAGGAGACAGAGGCGGCAAGGTCGGTGTACATGTCATCTTCCAGATTCAGCAGGGGCATCATCAGATTGCGCACCTCGTCGTCCAGCTGGCCGGCCTCGTACTCGGCGCTGTAGCCGTCGATGGCGGTGAACTTGCCGTCCTCGCCTTTGGTGAAGATCATATCGTATTCGTTTTCCTCGTCGGTGCGGGCATCGTGGAGGATCTGGGAATAATCCTTCGGGGCGGCGGAGTCGGCCTTGCTGCCGGCGGAGCAGCCCACAAGGGCAAACAGGGTCAGCCCTGCCAGCAGGGCGGCGATGAGTCGTTTCATAGTCGTGTAGTCCTTTCGTATCCAGTGCTTCGTGTGGCGGAGCTGCGCCGCAGTGCACGGCTAGTGTGCGCTGTTTTGCGGCTGGTATACCATATACGAACCAGACGCGCGGAGGATTGCAGGAAAATGGTAACAGTTTTATGAACGGCTCACAGCATCAGCGCATCCAGCTCGCCGTGATTCACCGGGGTGGAAAGGATGATCTGGGTGCTGGTGGTGCCCAGCTTCTGGAACTGCAGGATCAGGTGTTCCAGCTGGGGCATGCTGCCGCAGCTCACCTTGACCAGGAAGGTATAGGCACCGGTGACGTGGTAGCACTGCAGCACCTCGCGGCTGCTCTGCAGCAGTTCGAGAAAGGCGTCCTGTTTGGAGGGGGCCACCGACAGGCTGATGAGGGCGTCCACATACACGCGGTCGGCCGGGCGGTTCAGGGTGACGGTGTAGCCGCTGATGATGCCGTCCGTCTCCAGTTTGTGGATGCGGCTGGACACGGCCGGGCTGGTCAGCGAGACCTGCTCGGCGATCTCCTTGACCGGCATGCGGGCGTTTTTGGCCAGCAGGGAAAGAATTTTTCGATCCAGATCGTCCATGGGAGATGCTCCTTTGAAATATGTTGGATTGTATAAAATTTTCTGAAAGTAAAGTTTTATTGTTGTCGCAAACGCACAAAGGTTGAAAAACCTTGCTTTTGCTTCGCTTTGCGTTAATTATATAAAGTTTTGCGGGAAAAGTAAAGCATAATTTTAAAGTAAAATGAAAAAAATTGGTTTGACAAGAAAGAAAAAACGCGTATAATACATCATGCAAGGCAGCGCCCCGCACAAAGGCCTGCTGTGAAATTGAGATTCACCACTTTATATACTTTCCCACCCCTCTATACACAAAAACCCGCTGCCAGGCGGGTTTTTGTGTTTGTTGGGGCTTTTTTATTTTTTACACGAGGTACCCTTCAAAGCAGTGCAGATCCTCGGTCTTGACGATGCCCTCCAGATACAGGCCATCTTCCCGGTATTCTTCCACCTGCACGCTGCCACGCTCCCGCATGGGGGCGGCAAGGCCCAGCTTGTCGTAGGGCAGCAGCACCCGGATGGTGTGCACCCGGTCGCTCAGCAGCTCGTCCAGCTTCTGCAGCAGGGTGTCCAGCCCATAGCCGGTCTTTGCGCTGGTGAGCAGGATGTCCGGGTCGAAGGACAGGGTGTTGGGCTTGTCGCACTTGTTGTACACGGTCAGGCGGGGGATGTCCGTGCAGTCCAGCCCGTCCAGCACCTCGTCGGTCACGGCCAGCTGTTCCTCGCGCTGCTCATCCCCGGCATCCGCCACCCGGATGATGACGTCCGACCAGGCGGCTTCTTCCAGCGTGGACTTGAAGGCCTCCACCAGATTGTGGGGCAGGCGGGACACGAAACCGACCGTGTCCACCAGCAGCACGGCCATGCCGCTGGGCAGCACCAGTTTGCGGCTGGTGGGGTCCAGGGTGGCAAACAGCATGTCGGCTTCGGCCACACTGGGGCCGCACAGGGCGTTCATCAGGCTGGACTTGCCCACGTTGGTGTAGCCCACCAGGCTCACCACCGGCATAGCCGGTCTTGGCGCGGGCCTTGCGGCTCTCGCCCCGGCGCTTTTCCATCTCGGCCAGCTTCTCGGCCAGCGCGTCGATGCGGGCGTGCACATGGCGGCGGTCCAGTTCCAGCTTGGTCTCACCGGCACCGCGGCGGGCACCGCCGCCGCCGCCACCGCCGCCGCCCTGACGGCTCAGGGCCTCGCCCATGCCCTGCAGACGGGGCAGGCGGTAGCGCAGCAGGGCCAGCTCGGTCTGCAGTTTGCCCTCGTTGGTCACCGCACGGCTGCGGAAGATTTCCAGAATGAGCATGGTGCGGTCGATGACCTCCAGCCCGCCCAGCGCGGTGGAGATGTTGCGGATCTGGCTGCCGGTCAGCTCGCCATCGAACACGGCGCATTCGGCCCCCAGCTCCTGCGCGGCAAGGCTGGCTTCCTCCAGCTTACCGCTGCCCAGCACGATGCCGGTCTCCGGGGTCTGGCGCTTCTGGCTGATCTGCGCCACGGCTTCCATATGGTTGGCCTCGCACAGGGCGGCCAGCTCGGCCAGACTGCGCTCACAGTCCCACAGGCCCTGGTCCAGCGCCAGCAGCACCACTTTGGTGGGCGGGGTCTCGGTCAGAATATCGTAAAGTTCGCTCAAAATAAGTCCTTTCTG